>Ga0209536_100000218_pt1 | contig 89611 bp, 131 predicted proteins | sample DeeMarSeWOR28_12_FD_187461 | JGI IMG/M metagenome (GOLD analysis project Ga0209536, IMG submission 187461) | Marine sediment microbial communities from White Oak River estuary, North Carolina - WOR-2-8_12 (SPAdes) (version 2) | ecosystem: Environmental > Aquatic > Marine > Intertidal zone >... | reverse complement strand
AAGCCGTCGTGGATAATGACGAATGCATAGATTGTGGGGTTTGCGTTGACGCGTGCCCGGAAGAGGCCATCAGTATGGATTAAATCAGGTCGGCCCCATCGTCTAGGCAGGTCTAGGACACCGGGTTTTCAACCCGGCAACAGGGGTTCGAATCCCCTTGGGGCTATTTCGACATCGGCCAAAATCGCCGTTTTTCGTGCGTTTTGGCCTTTTTTGTGCCTATAATTGTCTATCGAAATCTCCTGTTTTCTGCACGTTTTGTCAAAGCAGGTGGACAAGAAGAAGTACCCGGAATTCGATAGGACATTCAGCGCCTTACGCTCGGCCTTCTCAAAGGTCCGGGCATATGCGTTGAACGCCAATCGCGCCATCTTACATGTCACGAAATCAGGCCCAGCCCCGGCTCCCATCTTGAGCTGCAATTCGTAAACCTTCCCTGCTAGGGGAATAGCCGTTCCTACTATGACACCCGCTGTTACGAAGGTGGGCGTCAGCGAAGTAGTCGTCAGGGTGCCGACAACAGCTGCGTCTGTAACGTTGTAGAGAAGCAGGTCTGCAGAGTTTGCCGCGTTCGTAGTCTCGAGCAGAGCCTCGATATAGATGGTAAAGCCGAAGGGAAGAATGGCTGCGTAGTACGCAGTTGGATCGAAGTAGAGGCCTGCAATAGCCTGGTATGAGAGCTGATCCGTAGACCCAAGGCCTGACAGGATGTCCACATAGTTGCGGTAAGTCGCGGGTATCCAGGAACCGCCTGACCACCGCAGAGCTTGACCCGTGTACGTCGGAGCCACTGCACTGACTGGGCGCGCCTGCAGTGCGGTGACGACATTGGCTCGAAAGTCTCCTGTGACATCTCCGCTCAGCAGCTCAGGATGCCAGTCGACGTCACCGCTGTACGTCAGATCATTGGTGAACCCAGAGAGCTCGATGCGGTGGAGCCCGGTATAGGGTGCAAACTGGTTGGTCACCCATAGGTAGGTGGAGTCGCGGGCCATGTCGGCCAGCGAGCCCGTGATCGAGACGGTCTGGTCAATCGCCGGTGTCGCCGGATTGATGCTCTTGACGAAATTAGCTCCGAAGTTGTCGCTCACGTATAAGCGAGAGCCGTCTGCTGCGATCCCCTTTACGCCAAAGCCGCCCGTTGACACAGTGGCCGTGGGTGCCGAGGGAAAGGTCCCAGGATCGAACTTCAGCACATCGGCAAACGTCCCTGTAGTGACCCACACAGCTGAGAACGCATAAATTACTCCCTGCGTGTCTTTGCTGACGTTCTGCGAACCCTCGTGAGCCAGAGTCGTGAGATTGACCTTGTGGACCTCCTGGTCGACGTTACTAGTCGCCCAAAGCTTCCCCCCGCCAATGGCCAGTTCCTCGAATTGCTTAGTGCCTCCTCCTGGATTGCTGAGGGTGGTGGCAGCAGTCTGCGGAGTTGGGTAGCTAACCAGCGCTGCCGCCTTCGAGTACTTCCTGATCTCACCTGTGGTGCTGGTCTTCTTGGAGCAGACGTAGATGTCGTCCCCATTGACCACGACGTCCCGGGCTTTGCGCGTAGCTCCAGCATCCAGGATGCCCACTACCTGATTGGTGCTCTTGTTGATGATCGTGACAATAGCGTCATCGAGATGCGCGCAGAACGCATGGGTGGCATCAGTGACGATCTTGCGGGTCATAGTCACGCCAGACCCCGAGAGGTCGAGCCTGCCTACTTGTACAGGCGTGCCAGTCGATACATCCAGTCGCCGAACGTACGCGCTACCTTTGTCCGACCACCAGAGTTCGTCATCCGTGGAGTCGTACCAAACGCTGATGGCGTCGGCAGGCGTGTCCTGAGAGACACCAAAGAGCGTGCCCACAGTCACCGCGTCAGGAACGATATCGAAGTTCGAGGCGTCTATTTGACGGATGAGGTCCTGAAGCATCCCGTCAGAGCCAGATCCGGCCCACCCAAACTCCTCGCCATCAAAGTTGGTTTCGTTGGGCTTGTTTCCAGCTCCACCCGAGGCAAGAGTGGGCAGAGGGTCTGGGTCCTTCTGGTAGGGCGGGACTACTAGACCGTGCTTGGTTTCTGGAACTATGAAGTTCCTAATGTCTAGGTCTGCCGTACCCACAAGACCTGGCAGGTTGTAGACCACCAGACTCAAACGGTAGGGGCCAGGGACATCCGGCGTGAAAGTAGCCGAGGGCGTCGCGGAACTAGCAGAGGCCAGAATGCCGGGTACTAGAGCGCTCCCTGGTGGGACGTAGAGAAGCTCGATGGACCACGACGCCACCCCCGTGTTGTCGTCGTTCTCCACGGTCACTACCGACCCAGTCGTTCCCTTGAGGGCCCAACCAGAGGTCGCAAAGGGACCACCCTGTGCCAACTTGATGAGTGCTATCGCCATCGCTACTCTTTCACTCCATGACGAAGAAGAGCTCCCCTACCCTTCAGGAAATGATCGATTCGGGGGTCATACGGGAACTCCGGCCTGAGCTCGCCAGAAAGGCCATAGAAGGCTATCAGGACGTCCTCCCAGCCGCCGTGCGTGCGCAAGAGGCCTTCTACCGCCAGTTCTCTTGTCCGGCCTGCAGCAGCACCAGCCTGAATCGGGAGTACGTCGGTGGAGCAGCAGGCAGGGGTACCACGTGGACGGACGAAGTTCTTCCCAATGCCATGCTGCGGTGCTCCACATGCAACCTTCTTTTCAACCCGCAGACCGGCATGGTTCTCGAGGCTGGCGCCACGATCACGCTTCCCGACCAGATGCCTACTCCGGGACTGACCAGGAAGTAGCATCAGCTCACCTTTCGGACGATGTTCAGAAGGTCTGGGATGAAAGCAGAGAGCCGACCCGTTGATAGGCTGTCCTGCGATCTCTGCGCGTAGATGGTTCTGTCCGTGTAGTGAACGATAGCTAGCAGCGTCAGCGGGTTGGTGATCTTAGTCGCTCCCCTATCCGTAATCGCCTTTTGGATGGCGCTGGCATCCAAAGTGTCGATTGGGTAGAGGTCCTTGATGAGTTTCTCGACGTCTGGGATGACGACGCTCTCCTCCGATCCTCCATAGTAGGTAGCGTCGAATCGTATGAAGTGAGGGATGAGGTGTCGCGCTAGGGGGTTGGCGGACACTGCGCGCTCAAAGTCACTCTGAGCGTAGTTCTGAATGCTGGAAACCGTAGAGGAGCGGTCGTACTTGATCAGAAGGTTCTGCCCAGTGACTTGCGTAGCATTTCTTGGGTCGTCATCCACACCCAGCTCAAGAATGGTTCTGCTGATTACGAGATTTACCTGCTCTACGTCGCTGAATGTGAGGTCAGAGTCGGGGGTAGTGAGGTAATACCCATCGCTCTTGAAGCCTTCGACCATGAGCTGCTCTCCGGCATCGATGTTCCAGAAATCACCTGTGCCTTCGCTCACGAGCTCCACATCAAAGTAGTGCAACCCCGCCTCCGCCACGTTGTCGTTCATCTGCGTGGTAGAGATTCTCTGCACACCCCGACGACGAACGGTGAACGTCTGCTCTGAGATGGTGGAGCCCCAATTTGGAGTAGCAGGGAAGGGGGAGGCAGCTACCGTGATGATGCCAGTGGGTACTGGAATGTCCTCGATCTCGTAAACTCCCGCATGCGGAGAGCTGTTGTTCGTGTCCTCTACTGTGAAGGCCTTGGTTGGTGTGTACCCAAGAATGTTGCCTAGGATGAGGGAAAGCGCCGTACTCGTGTAGCGGATGACGAGAGGCAGCTCGGTATTGAAGACCAACCGATTGCTCCCATCGATGGAGGCAATACTGACCCCTGCTTTGGAGTTGATCTGCGTAGCGACACCGGCACGCGTTACTTCTGTGACCCCCAACGATAGGTCATCTCTAATGAACGTGAGAGTTCTGTCGGGCCCGCCATCCAATGAGAAGATCAGAGTCTTCCCCACGAGTCCGGTAACGGGGTCTGGGAGAGGCAGGTCTCCCGCCAATGGGAAGGTGCCGATGACCAGCTCGTCTCCTGGCTTGATGCCACTCAAGATGAAGTCCTGACCAGCCGAGGAGAAAGAGTTAGTGCTGCTCCCCGATACGCCATCTGTAGGCGTGGTTCCATTCGGCAGGGGTGGCACCTGTTGGTAGTACAGCGTGGGGTCGGGGCTGAAGCGCGCGGGCCCTGTGTCTCCTGTGTCGAGAGAGAAGACCGTGTCTTGCCCCACCTCGACCGTAGTGGGCTCTAGGAAGTACATTCTCGCGGATCCAATAGAGCGGGCGCCAACCTTTACCCTCCTACTATCCTCAGGAGCAAAGAAGCGGGTGTTCAGCCCTGCAAGCAGATTAGGCAGACTGTCCGCCATCACCAAAGCCTTGGAAGCCAGGGTGCCTGGGTAGAGTGCCGTCACGTCGGGGCTTAGCAGGAAGGGCCCCGGGTAGAATCCAGCGTTCACCCCGTCAACAACCTGGAGCACGTCTAGGCCTGTCTCAGAATCGATCTCCGGGGTGAGGGACGCCCACCCATTCGATAGGAGCTCCACGCTGTCCACTCGGACGTCCGCCGTCGTTCGGAACTGATTGTCCCCAAAGAGGCCAGTCCGACCAGTCCCTCCAGTGACTGCTACTACCCCACGGGCGAAGGGGCGGATTCCGATCCGGTTCCCTGCCACTTCTCGAGCTACCTCGGCGTCTCCTGACCAGGCTAGGACCGCCGCGTTGATGGCAGACACGACTGCGGCGATGGTTGGGGAGGGGCCTGGAAGAGGCAGTGTCAGGGGGGTAGGAACAGGAGCTGGTCCAAAGATGGCTAGCCGGAGCGTCTGTCCAGCCAGGATGCCAGAGAACACACCACCTGTGGCCTCCACACTCAGCAGGCCCACCCGCGCGTTCTTGAAGTCATGCTTCACCCCTCTAGCTGGGTTCTGGAAGGCCCGAGACTGGACATCCACCGGCTTGGCGTAGGGAACGTAGCTGCCCTGCGGCTGGGAGCTCGAGTCCAAGAGTTCGATGGACTTGATACGGATCAAGGGGCGGCTCAACGACTGGTCGTTTGGCCGGAAGATTACGTACTTGGTGGCCCCCAACGTCCTGGGGGAAGGACGGTCTATCTGGAGGCTTGCATAGCTCGGAGCGATGGGGTCGTCGACGAGCGTATAGTCTCCCGCCTCGGGACCCTCGAGGATCCTCAGAACGTCTCCCTTCGCTACTCCTAAGGCGTCGAAGTCTGTTCCCGCCAGGGTGGTCACAAGGTCGCTACCCTGAGTGGTCACCAGATCTGAGCCGGTGATGCGTGTCTCCTTGGGCTCGACGAGATCGATGTTGATCTCATCGAAGAGGCGCCACCTACGCCCCGTGGCCTCTACCAGAATCGTGTCTTCGGCCAGGGTAACAATAGGAGAAGTACCCGAGGACTGCACTACTGACACGATACGGTAGGTACCGGTATTGGGCCCATCCTGAATCTGCAGGCTGTAGCCCTCCCCACCGGCAGCCTCCAACGCTCGATAGGTCGAATCGTCATAGATGTAGTTCGTACCCATGACGAGATCGTTAAGCGAAACTTCGCCTGGAGTAGTAGCCGTGACCTCCAGTTCAATGCCCTGCAGAAGTGGCTCGTCGTCATTGACGGACTGCAGGATCAAGCTCGCATCGTCAAAGTCGGTGGTGCGCACATGTATGTCGTGTGCCCCGCCCACATGCACCATGTCTTCCGGGATGGTAACTGTCCCATTGGCCCCGTCTGGGAATAGGATCCCTCCAGGGATGTGACTCAGCGTGAGCTCCTTACGGCGAACCACCCACGGTAGTGTGGCCGCAGACAGAACGAGAACCTGCTCCTCGAGGTCCAATGTGTTGGCGTCCAAGATGGCTCGGATGTCCAGATCTCTAACCATCTCAGTGGTTCCGAACGGGTCGTTGGCGCCTCCTGGGTTGATGATGGTCAGAACAAGTCCTGTCTCACTCAAACCAAAGAGCGTTTGGAAGTCCACCTCGGCTGTGTAGAAACGGCGGCTGAAGAGCCTTCCCTCGGTGTCTGAGATGACGATGCCACCAACACCCGCTGCCAGAGGAGCACCCAAGCCACCGCCCTGGATGATGTCTCTCTGCATCTCGGGGTCGCCGAAGCCCACGACGTTAAGCCGCTGAACCTCAGGAAAGGCGTCGAGGATCTTCGCCGCGATACCCCGAAGGGTATTCATCGACTTCTCGCCTAGCGAAGACTGCAAACGGTTGGTGTACTCAACTGCAGATTCCTCATCCTCACCATTCAGATAGCGACGGGAGTTAGCTACACGTACGGCAGCCGGAAGGTTGGCGATGGACACCAACTCATTTGGGCCAATGTTGTAGGCAGACCCTGCGTCGGAAGCGACGAGGTTGATGTCGAAGTAGTAGAGCCCCTCCGAGTCAACGTTCAGGAGCATCTCCTGAGACCGAATGGACTGCACTTCGGTGGGGAAGAAGACGAGGCCGCCCTGGCTGGTTACGAAGTTGTTCTGCGTGACAGTGATGTTCTGAGGCGATGTGAAGGAAATTCTTGCTGGGCCTCTAGCTAGCCCTCCTCTGCGCCGAGGGATGAAGAAGTTCCCTCCAAGAGCATCCGCCTCCTCGAGAGTCAGGGTTGTGGGGTCAGCAAAGGAGAGCCCGCGGCGAACCTTGATGTTCTCCCGGACAATGGGGTCCCAGAGGAGGGTCGCTGGCTTGATCAGAAGATCCGTGATGTTGTCGCCATCATCTGTTGCCAGCTTGGGGAACAGCTGCTTCAGTCGTGCTGTGGCAAAGGTGATGAGGTCGACCGTGAAGGGATCGATTCCAGTCCGTCGCACCAATGGCTGGATGATCTTGGCGTCGAACGGGGAACCCGGACTCACGTCCAGGTTAGGATCGAACTCTGCAGCCCGCTGCCGAAGGAATGCCTCGAGGTCGCGAATCGCCATCTAGATCTCCAAGTTCGCTCGAGCGGCGTTACCGGTCTGGTTCACCACTTCCACTTGTACGAAGAGGGAACCAGTGGACCTACTGAAAGTAGCCCCCAGCATAGTGGCTCGGAGCAGCCGCTCATCGCGAGGAATACTACCGTTTCGGCTCTGAGTGGAAATGATGTAGCGCGCCGTGCGGTCTACAGCGATGGTGAAGTCGGCCTTGAGGCCCTGACCTTCTTCTGTCCCAAAAGTCGCCCCAACGTGCTTTAGGGCCCCGCCGCCCGTATTCGGGCTGAAGATGTCCGACCCAGGGTTGCTGAACATGATCTTCACGAAGAGCTGCAAGAGCCGCAGCACTCCACTCACCTGTCCGGGAGATTCTCCAATGCGGAAGCGGAGCAGGCTCTTCTGGTTCAGCGTGAGAGTGTTGGATAGAACAACGATGCTCTGAACATCTGGGTTGACCTGCAGGCTCTCCGGCAACTGCGCTATCAGACGCGTACGACTGATAATCATAACGTCTGGGGATACCATCTCGTTGATCTGCACTTCGTCTACAGACCCAAAGTCGTTCCCCTCTATGTCCAAGGCGCGCAGCCCCGCCAAGGTAGTAGACCTAATGCGGGTGAGCTGGATGGATTCCTGCGGAAGTATCGTCTGAAAGTCGACGGCCACGAAGAGAGTCTATCACGCGAGAGATTGTATCCCTCGTCTCTCCAAGGCCTTCTCCAGAAGCTTCGCCGTCTCCGGGTCTATCAACCCGTCCGGCTCTTTTACCCCCATATCCTTCTCAAAGTCGTGTAGTGCCGCCTGAGTCTTTGTCCCTAGCACACCGTCTACACCGCGCGGCCCTAGGTCGTACCCCAAAGCCTTGAGCGCACGCTGCAGCTCGAGAGGATCCAAGAAGGATTGTATTCGGTGCTCGCTCTTCCACTTCTTCAGCTCCTGGGCGTAGTCCGGGAGGTCCACCTCGTAGAGCTTCTCGATGACCGGACGAATCTTGTTGTAGCGGTCTGGGTAGATGGTGATCTTTGGGAAGAAGGTCAGGTAGTACGCACAAGACGAGAGCCACCCCGGAGACCACATCGAATAAGCCCCAGTAGGCGACTCTACGAACTCTTCGAGCGCCTCTGACGCCTTCTTTGGGTTGTTGGCCGCGAAGCTCCAGTACATAGCCTTGAACGCACGACCGACAGGGGTGTCTGGGGCAAGGTCGAACAATCGCTTTGTGAGGGCCCCCACCAAAAACCAGCTCAGCCGCTTGATGGTCCACGCTCCTTGAATCTTTTGAGCCTGCGGGCTCTGCCAGATCTCCACGGCGGCCGCTACTGCCCGCTGAGCGTAGGTCTTAGCAGCTTCGTCCCAGCTCCCTTTGCGACCGCTGGCACCGGAGAAGTAGAGAACCTGTTGTTCCGCTGGTGTATCGACCACACCAGCAGGCCCCCTCCACCTACGATCGGAGAAGACATAACCATGCTCTTTGAAGAGAGCTTCCGCTGGGGCCAGAAGGGATGGGTCGGCCTGTTGCAGTTCTCCGTATAGGGCGTCCACACTGTGTTGAGGGGCTCGGTTGCACCACTGGATCAACCCCTGTGTGTCGATGCAGCTATCGTAACGATTGATGGCATCCCAATGCCCACCCTCTGTAGCTGTGATGACCGCCAGCACCTCTTCTTCGAAAGTGGGAGCACCAGGGAGCTGAAAGCTCCGAGTTCCGGGGAACCATGGCCCTTCGAAGTCTTTGTAGCTTCCCCAACGTACGACGATCATGCCGTTTGCTCCACTTCGGTGTTGACATCTTTGCTAGCATCGGGACGAACGAAGTTCTCGGGAGGTATCTGTTTCAGGGCAGACACCGCCTTGATGACGTTCTCCTCTATACCCTTCACTTGATCGATCTGGTTGGGGCGGAGAACCGTGCCCTCTCCCTCTATGAGGTCGATCTGGTTCTGCAGCGCTTCCTCGAACGTGAAGGCCAGAAAGCTCTGAATGGCCTTCTGCCCCTCTAGCGAGGAGTAGGCATTGTTGAGCGCAGCGCGCTGCATGAGCTGAGTCTTCTGAGCCTCAGCATCTACGCCCTTCTGCTCTTTGCTCGCCATGCAAAAAGTCTACACGATGAGGCATAACAACTATGAAGAAAGGAGACGCCATGGCCTGGAAACTCTTCCTGCGTCTTCCGAGGTACCAAGAGGTCCTCTCCCGCCTCTTCGGGATCCCGGAGACGTAGGCAGGCACGAGCCCCCGCCGTGTCGCCGGAGAAGTGAGTACCCCCATCGGTACTCTTTCTCTTAGCTGTGGATTGTGTATTGTAGGCCCATGCGCGTACTTCGACTGGGAGACCGCGGAGATGACGTCCTAGCCTGGGAGCTCTTCCTCCGAGGGCAGAACTTCTACTGGGTAGAGGCTGACGGTGACTTCGACGAAGCGACCGAGGCCGCTACAAGGGACTGGCAGCAAGACCAGCTCCTACGCAATGACGGCGTGGTGGGCCCCAAGACCTACGGGAAGGCCCAGCTCTTGGGCTTCAACCCAGGCTTCTCGGACTCCGATACCTCAGAGAACAGCCCAGCCTGGCCTCCTCCGCCAGACTTCCCAGCACTGAGCTCAACTGCTCGAAGAGAGCTCTTCGGCATCTTTGCTTTTCGTCCAGCAGGGCTACCGAACAACCCTGAGGCTATCGTCATCACAGATGGATGGGATAAGACGAACATCGTACGTGCAGAGATCCCGCAACTCGTAGGCATCCAAGGATTCGCGGGGAGGCACGCTTCTCTCCACGTCAAGTGCGCAGACCAGATCAAGGCCTTCTTCCAGGCTGTACAGGATGAAGGGCTTCTAGGCCACGTGCTGACGTGGGGAGGGTCTTGGGCACCCCGCTTCGTCAGAGGGTCTAGGACCTACCTCTCGAACCACGCGTACGGCACGGCCTTCGACATCAACGTACCGTGGAATGGCCTGGGGGTTACACCTGCGCTAAAGGGGCGGCGAGGATCCGTCCGCGAGCTCGTGCCCATCGCCTACAGGTTCGGCCTCTACTGGGGCGGTCACTTTACCCGACAAGATGGGATGCACTTCGAAGTCGCCAAGATTCTATAGGGCACAACGGAGAAAGCAGCATACATGTTCGGTAGACGGAAGGTGCGGAAACGCCCACGTCGTATGCTGGCTGCCCTCTCCGTTGCCTGACGCACCTCTTCTTCGTTGCCCAAGGGAAGAGTACATCAGTGGGCTAAAAAATCAGAGGAAGCCAGCGATCATCTGGCGCGTCTTGGGGTTGTTCAGCTTTGCCTTTAGCTCTGAGATGCCCATGCGCATGTTGGGATTGGTCACGGCCTTGGAGGCGTCAGCCTTCATCTTGGCCACAAAGGAAGGGGGAAGGGGCTGCCCCTCTGCAAGCTTCGCCCACTGAATCTGGGCGATCTTTACCCACTCGTCCCGGAAGGCCCGCATCATCAAAGTGCCGAACATGGTGTCTGAATCCTACCAAGCTCCATGTGATGAAGGAAAATGGCCGCCCAACGGAACCGAGGAGGGGGGATACCCGGCACTCCGAAGGGCGGCCAAAGATAACGCCTGGCAGGTCAGAGACCATTAAGCCCTCGGGCACCAGGCAATAGAATCCTACTTCTTGTTCTTGCGAGAAGCCAAGACCCGCTGGGTGGCGCGTATCAGTACTACTCTTCTGCGCATCACTTTCCTGACCAAGGCCGGACGAGGGACGTCTTTCCACCCGTGCTTCGTCCGAATCATCCCACATTGCACACCTGGGTGTACAACTGCATGTCCCTGGTAGCCATAGAGCCAGCGGTGGAACAAGGCGGCTCTACCTGTCAGACGCACACAGTACTTCCGCCATCTAGTGATGGCCCGCGCTACCGCTCGAAGGTTATTACCGCCATCTAGAAGCTCAGCCTTCTTGGCTTGGCAACGAGCCCCCTTGTACTCCGTATCTCGGCAGTAGGCGTACACATGCAGACAGTGCTGACCGAGCCCAACGCACTGGTCGTTCAGCCCCCCAACTGTCCTTGAGTTCCAGTGGCTCTCATTCTCTACGATTGCCACCACAGAGATAGGATCGAAACCCCTTGCTTTAGCCTCTACCTGCAGCACCCGTGCGTAGGCATCAGCCGTTGTATCGGAGATGTAGGGGTTTGAAACCTGGATGGCAGTCTTGATGAAGAGAATGGACCGCCACACCTAGTTCGTCCTTTCGGCCTTCTCCTTACCGTTCTCCGTGGTCATGGGCGGCATGGAGATAGGTGCGTCGTGGTCATCGTTGACCGAGCGAAGAATCGGACGGGCTACCGAAGGCCCTCCTAGGAACTCCACCAGTTTCTCCATGGAGTGCTCGTGCTGACTGCGCAGATAGAGCAACATGGCACCTCCCTCCATCTGCGCCAAATCCGCTTCTATCTGGCTGAATATCGCCTGAATCTGAGTACGCTTGGAGGACAAAAGCTCGTTCCATTTCTGTACACACATCCGCTTGTGGTGCCTGCAGAGCAGGTGCGCGTAGTCGTCTCCTTCACCGTCTCGAATGGAGTAGCGCGGAGTCAGCGCATACAGATCTTTGAAGACCGTGACCTTGTCCAACCACGACCGTTGGATCACAGGCCAGCTCTCCGTAGCCACCGCCTGTTGGCACACCAAGCAGGCGGGCTTGCCGTTGGGCAGCAACACTTTCTTCTTGATTCCGTCCTCGATGGCGAGACGGTGCTGCTCATCCTCCTCCGCCTGCAGCTTCTTTGCCCGACGTAGGTGCAGGACGGCAAACGACATAATGGTCAAGATGGTGACCACCCAAACGACTGGAAAGACGATGTCTCTCATCTGTGCTCTTCCTCTGCAGGCTTTGTCGCTGTCGCCCCTACACTCATGATGACGATAGAGGCGTAAAGACGCTGAGTGCCATCTGCCTGCTTCACGTTGCGATAGGTGAGCTTGAATTTGACGGGGACATCGTCGGCGTCCAGATCGAGGTACCTACGTGCGGTGTAGTTACAGATGGCCTGGGCGACCTCGTCATCTGTGAGCATCGTGACGAACGGGAAGTCTTGCTTGTCGGCCATGCTCAGAGCCTCTTCCCGCCGTGGAGGTACGGCCTTGTTCTATTGTACTCCATCTTCAGACGGATCATGTCGGCGAGGTCGATGCCCAGCCAACTAGCCAAGTCGAATACGCGGATCACGACATCGGCTAGCTCTACGCCTACTCCTTCGGGTTTCCCAGATCCGTCTGGTGCGTAGTAGAAACCGGGGTTGCCGTCGCGGACCTCCTCCAGTGCCTCCCCCAGCTCACCTGATACCAGCATGAGCTTGGCAGCAATGATGTCGGGCTTGAAGTCGTGCAGGACCCTGTCTGCTTGCGCACCCTGCCCATACTTGTCCCACCATCCCTTGTTCTTCGCGTTGGTGTGGCAGTCTTCGATGATGGCGCGCAGGTAGTACCACCGGTCATCCTGCTCAGGATCGGGCTTCTCCATGTAGTTCTCCGCCTTCAGGCCTTTCTCGGCGCTGATCTCATTGGCTGGTACTATCCGAGTCTTCATCGGCCATCCTTTCTAGTTTGCTGGCCATCTCCCATAGCGGGAGCGCTGCCTTCAGCAGAGTTTTGTCCTCGAGCATGGCAGTGCTCTTGTCGCGCCAGAGCGTGGGGGCTAACGTAGGGCCGACTGTCTCGGATCTGTCGATCGCATGGATCAGTTTAGGAATGTCGTACTGCTCCAGAATCCGAGCGCAGGCAATCACGGCGCAGACCGCAGATCGGTGCTCATCGATTCTCAGCTTCGTCTCTTCGGGCATTCTTACCTCCCTCTGTGGATAGGCTCTCTTTGGCCTGAGCCTGCACCAAGCCCAGCAGTTTCTTGTCCAAGTCGTACTCTCTCGACCGGAGGATGAGATACACGTCCTTCATCTCGTCCTCCAACTTGTCGGCCTCTGGCTTACCGCCTTCTACTGTGGTGGCTAGATGAACCAGAAGTATGCCCGTGTGGCTAGTGGTCCCCAGATACTGGCAGTCTAGGTCTCCGTCCTCAGGCAAACTGAGGGGGATTTCGGGCCAGGGTACACTCACTCCAGCGAAGACGGATGTAACGAACAGCGTCTTCATCTCCGGGTTCTCTTCCATGGGAACCCGGTAGAGGTAGCCCACCGTCTTCTTCGGGCTGGGTCCTATCATGGCCGATAGGGTGAAAGGATGGTCGATCTCCACCACCCCAAGAAACTGGGAGCGATGAGGAAGATCCAGCCTCATTAGCCAAGCGACATTCCGTTGCGCAACCTCTGGTGTGATGTCCGGAATGAACACCTTGAACTGTACAGTGTCTGTGAGGTTTCTGATTCCACTCACTTGCATGCTCCTTGCCGGAATCCGGCGTAGATGCTGGCCGTCTTCTCTGCTGCCTTGTAATCCACTTGGACCCCAAGTGTGTCACCTTGTGTTTGAAGGTAGACCTTCCGCGCTACCCTGTCGTTTCCGTCGAGGCAGTAGCCTAAGCGCCACCCTGCCTTCTGCTTTGTGGCGAACAGGCCGCAGTCCAGCTCCACGTCCGAATTGGAGATCTTGGTAACGACCAGTTGGTAGGGATATGGGAGCGTCCACACGCCAGCGTCTGCTTCCCTCGACGTCAGCGTTAGGCACTGCCCTCCATTGGAGTAGGTCTTCGGCAGTAGCTCTTCTAGAATCCCCGCCTCTGGCTGCGTAGCTGCCTCTGGCGCACTAGAGGCCAACGGAGGGATAGCGGCTGTGGCGCTGGGTGTAACCGGTTGCGGTTTTGGGTGCTGGTAGCTCTGCACGCCCCAGTACACCACTAGTACAGTACTGACCACACAAGCTGCGATCACGACCTTTGCGACCTTAGCGGATTCCATGACGCCTCCATGTATTTGCCTCTCGAGGGCACCTAGGACCCAAGCGCTAAGCGCCGAAGCGCTCTTCGAGAACGACCCGTAGGCGACACTCGTGCGGGGCTGCGAGGTAGCTACACTCACGACCGGGCTCAACCCCCGATCACGCCCAAGCTCTAAGAGCTCCTTGGGTTGAGATGTCCTAGGCACCCTCGAAAGGCGAATACCTCCTCGTTGACGGAGGGAGGTTAACACAAGCTATACCGGCATCGCTGGCCTTATGCCGGCAGAGGTTGGCAGTTTTCATGTGATGCAGGAACAACAGAATAGATGGACAAGGAATTACTAGAAGAATTGACCGGAATCTCGAGAAAGAGCAGAGATCTCCCCAAGAAGGGACCGGCGGAAGAACACTGGGTAGCGGAACTCAAGAGGCACCGCTACGTCAAAGTGCGCAAGTTCGCCACGCTCATGAGCGTCTGCGTGATTCTCCAAGAGACTGCAGAGGCCAATGAGATTGGGGCTATCGCTGATGGAGCCTATTGGGTCCCATGTTGGTTCTTCATGGCGGTGCTACCGGCCGCCAGAAAAGGAGATCGAGAGAAGGCCGAAGCGCTGGCGCACAGGGTCGTTCACGACGCGCGCTTCAAGAAGGCCATGGAGACTAAGTACGCCATGCTGCGGCGGGTCGAAGCCGACAATGAACACACGGGGATGTGGGAATGACCACAGCCAACATACTGATCGACGGCATGCACATCTGTCGTTTCTGCTCGGCTCGCTTCAAGAGCAGGCCCGCATTGAGACGGCACCAGAATACCGATCTACATTGCCGTCAAAAACAAGAGGAGGCCGCTAGCAAAACCGATGGGTTTACGACCTGCGACTACCTATGGAAGTACATACCGCGTAACGGGCGCCACAAGAAAACGGACCCGCCGATTCTCACGCTGGTCAAAGCTTTGGGGGTTGAGTGGTTTGACTCACCCTCAAACCATCGGTCGTTCTGCGTTCCTACCTGGTTCTTTGAGGCTTGGAAGAAATGGCCAGCTCGAGAAGAGATTGTCGTAATGCGCGGAGTGAAGTGGGTACAAGTAACCCCTAGACGCATGCAGCCCAACCGACACAAGAGGGTCTACTACGACAAGAAAGAGAGCGTTCCCTCCTTGTCGTTCCTGGGGGTCGTTTACCAGGCACTGCGGGACGACAAGTTGATGGCGAAGCTGAAGATGCGAACGGTGTCCGACGCCTTGTACCTCTATGAGGAAGGGTCAGGGGTCCTGCAGAGGAATGATGGCAGTTCCACTTGACGGAGGCGCCGGGGGCTTCTTAGTAGACGGCTGCGGGCGGGCGGTGGGCACGGGCTTTGCCACCTTGGCAACCGTGACTACCCCCGCTCCCTTAGGCTCGGGTCCAGATATAGGAACCTGTAACTGAAGGCGCCCAGTTTCCTTATCTGCCACCACTTTTGGAGCTGTGTCTACCCCGCGCTGCACTACCTCGAGGCTCCTCTCCGTCTTCTGCTGCCCTTGCTGCAGCTCCTTAGACAGACGAAGTCCGTCCTCTAGCTTACCCCTTACCTCAGTCATGGACTCCTGCGTGCGACGGAGGTGCTGAAGCGTGAAATGATTGCGGACGGCGTTCGCCACACTGACTGAGGCCGCTAGTCCTGCTAGTACACCAACCCATACGAGGCGCCGGTTGAGTCGACTCTGCTCCAAGATGGACGCCTTTTGCAGGTCGTTCTGTACTTGCAGATGCTGCAGAACCTCACGAAGCAGGTCTGCGTTCGACAGACTGGTCCTTGGCTCACTTACCTTGGAGGGCAAGTTTTCGTCTGGCTGCGAGGAGGGAGCTGTCGTCTTGGGGCTCATCGGGTCTTACCGCCTTCATTTGTCCGCTGATGGTAGTGACTTTGACCTTCTGCTCTACAAGCTCTTCGCTCAGACTGTCCGTGGTTTCCCGCGCTTGCTGAAGCTTCTCCATCAGCGTGTCTAGTTCGTCTGCCTGCGCTTTGAGCTTTTCGTAGCTTTCGGCGAGCCTTGCTTCTGCTCTCTCAGCCTCTTCTCCACGTAGCTTGCGCAGAAAGGAGAACATCTCATTCATCCTTTGGCGGGGGCGGCTTAGCACTAGTAGAGGGGTAACGCCCATACCGGCTCCCAGCAAGTGCCACGTCGCGGATCGTGGTGTCGAGGCTGTTCTTCATTTGCTGCAACAGGTTCATCTGTTCTTGCTGAAGCCTCTGTCCATTCTCCACTGCGCGCACCAAGGCGTCCACCGTCTTGGTCATCTCCCCGAAAGCTTTGGTCATCTTTTCCGTTACGTCCTCGACACGCTTACTTGAGGCAGTGGCATCTTCTGCGCGCTTATCTTGCACCCTAGAGAGCTTCCACACAGCGGCCGCCGCAATAAATACCGCTAGCAAGCAGATCGCTCCAAGAAGGGTCTGCGCCAGTGTGGAAAGTACGGGCTCTACGGCCTTACCGATGCCCTCTTCCGCCCTAAGCAGGAGAAGGTTTGTCACGGCAGTTTCCTGTCCTGCATGTACTTGTGGTGCACACTATTGTCCCACTTGCCTGTACCGCGCCCCATAATGACGTGTCCCAGTTCATGTGCGAACGCCGTCTTCTCCAGAGGCAGCAAGGGATCCTCAAAGTAGGAGAGCTGAATGCTCTCCCCGCCCATGCTCGTCAGACCTGCGAACGTTCTAGGCGTGGTCTGAACGAACCCCGTGAGCTCCAGCTTCTTGGGCTCGAAGCGTACCCACACCGTAGGACGCGCCAGTAGCTGCTCCGTCTTGGGGAAGTGAATGGTCCATAGACGGTACACACGTTTGATCTCTGCTTCGAGTTCCAACCGACCAGCCTTGTAGCCGTTGGTACAGACCATCATCCCGTTGGAGAGAACGAGGTCGTACCCTTGGATGAACTTGTACCGTGCCCGCACCAACAGCAGGTAGACCAACCAGAAAAGCAGAGCTACCGCCCACATCAATGCTCGTCCCTGAGTCTGATGAGCGTCCGCCTCTGTCACCTGGGCGTAGACCGCCAAGCCGGTGGCAATCGTTGCGGCCGCGCCGAAAGTAAGGGCGTCGAAGAGCCTCCAGGCGCTAGGGCGCTTATCCTCTTGGCTGTCGTTGCGCGGCATACCTTCAAGGGTACCAAAAAGAGGGCTCAATAGAGGAGGGTCACTACTCCATGAGCTTTTCGGACACTTGCGTAAGTGGTGTACGGCGTGATCTGCTCGTCGCTGATGAGGCGAAAGTAGTCTCTGTGGCGCAGCACGTCGTCAATCGACATGACGTCCTCGCCTACTATCATCTCGTTCATGATGTAGTGTGCGCCGTGCGCGTAGTCGCAGTATCCCGCGCCGTGGGCTTGGCTGTCCCCTTGTATTGGCTTGCCGTTGGACGCAAACCAACCCCAGAAACCTAGCATCTTTCCCTCTCCCTCCATCGTCCTCTTGCTGACGATGATGCTCTTGAAGTGCCCCTCCACGAGATCTCCAGGAACTGCGCCAGAGCGCGCCATACGCTCCCGAACTTTCTTCGTCTGTGTGGGCCATCGGTCGGTATCTGACATGGACCCGTCGTAAGGTGGCCCCCACGGCTGCGCTACCTGCTTGTGGCCGTGGTCGTACATGGCTTGCACCAACTTCTTCGTGGGAAGCCGGGCGTTGAACAGCTCCCCTACCTTCTCTGCACCCAGAGCACCCATTGGGGCATAGAGATAGTCGTCATCGGTACCTACGCAGAAGTAGTCGGGGAGTACATAGACCGTTCCGGTCAACATCCCGCTGCTTACAGGAATCTCTTTCCACTGTCTTAGGAACATCGGGATGTTTCCACAACTGGCCAGGTCGTATAGCTGCTTCTCTCGCTTCTCTCCTAGGTGGGGGGCAAGAGACGAAAAGATCTCAGAGCCTGCCTTGGTGGGCTCCGGGAGAGCCTCGAACAGCTGTGGGGCCATGCCCCAAATCTACAGAACTCAACGGCATAACAGCAAAGGTTGAGAAGAAAGGAATACTATGGCTGACAAAGATTGCTACCACTGCGAGCTAGCGCGCCTCCTCGGAGAGGCGGGCTGCAGCCCCCTCAGAGAGCGCCTATTCAATCTGGTGCACGCGATGCAAGTGGCAGAGGTTAACCGACTCGCCGAGGTCATCAACAACAGCGACAGCATTGGCGCTGATAAGGCCAGGGAGCTGGCCGACTACTTCATGGGGGAGCTAGCCGTCGTCTACCTAGCGATGGCTGCGAAAGTCTCTGTACGAGGCGAGGAGACGGTGGGGGATTTTGTCCATGCCGCGGCCGACGTCTGGACGGAGGTACGGGAGGAACCTGCTCGAAAGATGATGGACTCGTTTTTCGAGCACCTCAACAACCAGGTCGTAGGGCGCATAGCCAAGAAGCACAGCCCGGGAAACTGATGGTTGTGCTTGTCTGCGGAGACCGTAACTGGTCTCACTACGACACGGTTCTACACACCCTACGAGCTCTTCCACAGATCACCCTAGTGATACATGGAGGGGCCCGTGGGGCAGATACGCTAGGAGGGCGCGCAGCCAGAGAGCTAGACGTTCCCTACAAGATCTTCACGGCGCGCTGGGACCTATACGGCAAAGCAGCGGGCCCCAGGAGGAATCAGGAGATGTTGACCTTCCTACAGGAGAAGGCGAGAGAGGGCGTCCCTGTTACTGCTTTTGCCTTCCACCAGAACCTGCAAACCAGCAGGGGCACGAAGGACATGATCCGTCGGCTGGAGCTTGCCAAACTCTCCTACACGCTCATCGTGAATGAGCTTCGGTGACCAATGTCGAACGTTTTACCTCTAGACACCAAAGGCCGCTGGAGCCGCCCCGTAGTCGACGCCCATGGCCGGGACTACATCATCACGACGCTCCACGGCAAAACCATCAAGACCCGCGTAGTCCGCTCTCGCTACATCAAGAACTCAAAGGGCACGGTTCTGAAATCGGCAAAGGCCATTCGTCGTGCCCTGGCACACGGTGTGGGCTGCTATCGAGGTTCCATGGTCTGCAAGATCTGTAAAGGCCAAAACGAGGAGTGCCACTTCTGCATCAGTGGCATCCCCAAGAACGTCTGCGGGGACTGCAACCAACCATTACCAGGCTGCGCCTGCCTATATTTCGTCATGAGGGAGAAAGAACACCATGGGTAGCAGCGCTCGAATGGCCCGAGCCGAACGTTTCATCAAGGAGTTCGGCGACGAGATCTTGACCAACTGGGCCCTCACCGTGGGCTGCTGCATTACCAGTCGAGCCCTTAGCTTCGACGAAAGCTCGCAGATGGTCCACATCTTCTACGAGGTCCTGCGCAACGGGGACCAGGACGAGCTCATGTCCCCGACCATCTTCTTCAACCCAGAAGGTGGCAAGAACGAGACTATCAAGGACGTCTGCGAGTTCGTACAGATTGAAGAGGACGAGGCGATCCGACGCCTCGAGAAAGCAAAGCTGATATAGGCGAGCAACCTGGCATAACGGCCTTGAGAAAGGAGTAGTACATGAGTAAAGAATGGCCCGTCCTCTATGTGAAGACAGCCAACGGAACAATCAACTACTGGCAGACCTGGACCGTAGGCGCACAGGTCTGCACGCGTTGGGGTCAGCTTGGAACGGCCTCTGAGCTATCCGACCAGTACGAAGCCAAAGGGAAGAACATCGGGCGCTCCAACGAGACGACGGCCGCCCAGCAGGCGGAGCTCGAAGCACAGAGCAAGTTCGACAAGCAGCTGCGGCTCAAGTACGTTCGGTCCCAGGAAGAGGCGCAGAGCAACATCAACATCAAGCCCATGCGTGCATACAGCCTCGACGACAAACGGCTGAAGAAGCTGAAGTGGCCAGTCACTGTACAGCCTAAGTACAACGGCGTGCGCTGCATGGCCTACAACCTGCCCGATGGGTCGGTGCGCCTCATGAGTCGGGGTGGGAAGGACTACACCCTGCCCCACGTTCAGGAGGAACTGCGCGGGAGGATCCCCGAAGGTTGGTGCTTGGACGGCGAGCTCTACGTCCACCGAACCAGCCTGCAGACCATTCGCCACTACATCGAGACGCCGAGCGAGCAGTCCTTGCGCGTGAAGTTGTTCTGCTATGACACTACGGCGCTGCCTCCTACGGGCATGGCGTGGTGGGAACGGAGGCTAATGCTGGTTGACTGGTGTGTCCGGCACCAGCTTGGGGGCGGGGCCCACGCCGTGATCAGCCCAAGCTCTGAAGCAGAATCGATGGAGGACGTCGAACGTCTCCACGAGTTCTGGGTCAACGATGGATTCGAAGGTGTGATCCTCCGCACGCATACGGGCCCCTACCGCCTAGCCGCCAAGAGCACCGAACTGCTGAAGTACAAGAAGTTCCAGGACGACGAGTTCGAGGTAGTGGGCTGGGACGTCGGCAAGGACGGCGTCATCATCTACACCTGCGTGCAGGAGGAGGGAAAGACCTTCGAGGTGCGACCCATGGGTACCGAGGAGGAACGCAGGCAGCTCTTGCTCGAAGCGGATGCTGCCGTCGGGCAGAAGCTCACCGTGCGCTACCAAGAGCGCAGCGACGACAACATTCCCCTGCACCCGCGGGGCGTGGCCTTCAGGCCAGACAAGGACATGGATTGATGCACCTCCTAGATGAAGGACTTGGTCTGGTCAGCGAGGCGGAGGTTCAGAGGCAGGAACAGATTTGGGCGGACGTCTGCCGCTTGGACCTTCCGTTGAGCCCCAGGCTGACTGCTGTTGTGGTTCACCGAAGTACTGGTCTCACGTTCCGTGAGATTGGGGAGCGCTTTGGGCACTCTGGTGAGCGCGTACGGCAGATGTACCATTTGGCGCAGCGAAGGCTGCGCGCTTTCCAGTACGGTCCGTGCGACCTAACCTCTGTGCACGCCTGGCTGGTACAGATGAACTTGCAGAGTGTGGTGGTACCGCTTCCGGAAATCGAAGCGCGCGGCGGTCCCCGCCCCTTTAACGCGCTCTCCCCGCGCTCACAGAACCTTCTCAGTGCTATGGAGGTCGACAGTTTCGAGGAACTTTCTAAGTACACCGAGAGGCAGTTGCTGAAGACCAGGAACTTCGGTCGCAAGTCTTTGCGAGAGCTTCGCGAGGCCCTGCATGCCCACGGCTTGTCTTTCAAGAAGGAAGTGCTTCCGGTGTACTCCCACTCGTTTCTCCCCGGTAAGGTGTGGGTAGCCCTGTGGAGCCATAGGCACGGTACAGACGTGGCCGTGTTCGACCATGAGGCAACCGAGGAAGAAGCCATCGCTGTATTCAGCGAAGCAAGCGGCGAAGACTACGAGGGAGCGGCGTCGGGTGAGTACGTGGAGATCCGAGGGCCGTTGCCCATCAACTCCGGGGAAGAGGGATGCCCATAACCGTCAACGGCGTGACTTACGCAAGGGTTCACGGCAACACGGGGTTCAACCAACTGATGGACTTTCAACAAATCAAGAGCGCCACAGAGCTCTACCTTGGTATCGCAGCGCTAGTCGGAGCACTTCTCATCGAGGTGCTTCTGACGGTGCTGGGGTTTCTGTTCAAATAGCGGAGGCAGTCGAATGCGAGAGAAGGGTGAACGGTTAGCAACGATCTATGTCCTCGAAGATCGAAAGCTGCCGGACGGGGAGTGGGCAACCACCGAGGACGGCTACTATTTCGAAAGCATCGACGGGGCCGAGGATCAGGCCCAGGAATGGCGAGAGATGAGGTACGACGACGACGAAAAGTACGACCTCCGTGTCGTCGCCTATGAGCGTAAGGGCCCTATCAACCCGGACAAGGCCGGTTAGAGCTGCTTTAGCTCACTCAGGCGTTCCTCTAGAAGGGCCAATTGGTCCTTCAGCGTACCGACGTCGACCTCGAGCCGCGTGAGGCGGCTCTCGTGGTCGGCCACATGAAGATGAAGACTACGCGCGTCGTTGACGAGGTAGTCGACCATCTTGGTCATCTTCTCGATGGCGGCCATCTCTCTCGCCTCGTGCTCACGGAGGGTCTCGTCGAATAGCCTCCGGATCATCGCTGCAAACTGTGTCTCACTTGGAATGGTGGAGCTGGGCAGCGGTGGTTCCGGGGGCACAGTGTCCCTCTCTTCGTCGGGCACGTCCGAGTCTGTCATGGCCTCATCAGGATACCACCGGAGTATTTTTTACTGAAGGAGAGCTACATGGTTCGTTTCGAATGCGGGTGCATCGGCCTCAACAGCGAGGCCGCAATCGACGGACAAGAACTCATTGTTAGGGCGTGTTCCCGAGACGCTCTAGACACGTTCACGCGAAGGCCCATGCACAAGAAGAAGTTCGAGCCTGTCTCAGCCGAAGAGGCAGAAGAGATCATCGACGAGCTCCGCAGCTTGATTGCCGACGGGTACAAGCTACGGGAGGTTCGTCAACTGCTCAAGTGAGAAAGCCTCTTGCTTTCGGGCATAAAAGGTACGGAGGTAAGAATGCAGATGCACAATATGTACGAAGACTCCATGGCCTTGGTCGCGGAGAAATGGGCGTCCGCCCTCGAGCAGATGGAAGAGATCAGCAAGGACATCCGTAGCGGCAGGGCGGTGGACTACGAGAAAATCGACGCGCTCAGGGCTACCCTCACTGTCGTGGGGTGCGAGCTCAGCGTTCTCGGCACGAACCGGCCGCTACCCTTCTCCTCAGACACCCGGAAGCCCAGCCAGGAGCTTCAGGACATCATCGACACGTTCGTCGCTCGAGAGTATCTGGACAACCCCGAGGCTCTCGAGAAGATGGGCCTCTCCAGAGAAGACCTAGAGGAACAAGAAGACCTAGATATCACCTACCGAATCATCGAGAACGTTTGGAGCTCGGCGACTCGATCGGTCCGGGTACCGGCAGCGCTGAAGGACGATACGGAGTTCAAATCGCTCCTTCGCTACGAGTTCTTGGACTCCTGCGCCAGTGATTACTTCGACGTCGAGACAGACGACGGAGAATTTGTCGACTCAGAGGTGGAGGTCGGATGAGCCACTACGAAACCAAGATGAATAGGCTCCTCGAAAAGGCACACGCCCACACTAGCGCCATCGAAGGAGTGCTTACCGCGCTAAGGGCGGGTAGAGCGATTAGCTGGATGCAGGCGCACAAGGTGATGGTTCTCCAGTCCCAGCTGTCCTGCCTTCTCGACGATCTGATGGTAGAGCCCGCCCCCGAAGGTGGCGTCGACATCTATGGCCCCCCGGGAGCTATGAAGTCGGAGGCCATCCACAAGGCGGCAGCTGACCATCTAGAGGGCACCAAGCTCGTGCCACCGGTGAGCAACAGGATGGCTGAATACATCCCAGAGTGCCCTTACGGCTCCAGCTCATCCCTCCAGCACCTAGTCAATGACTTCGTGGAGGGGGAGTGGATGCGGCCGAACGGCCTTCAAGACGAGGTACTGGAAGATCTCGTCCCTTTAGAGCTCACGTACGTGTACCAATCTACAAAGAAGGACGTTCAGACTGTCTCGGTGCCTCGCGGCTTCGTGGGGGCTACTGATGATGCGGGCACGCTTCTGCTTGATCTGCTTCGGGACGAGATCATGTGCGGAGACCGAGAGCTCTTCGACGAACCTGAGGACGACGAGGCTGTTGTAGAAGAAGCGCTCAAATACCGGGTAAAGTAACCGGTAGGGACCATAGCTCAATCGGTCAGAGCCCCCGGCTCATAACCGGGCTGTTCTAGGTTCGAACCCGAGTGGTCCCACTCTGATAGCTGCTGCCTAGGTGTCGGTGTGCCGAGTTGCGGTGGAAAGGAAGCCGCTGCGTTGTGGAGGCGTGACAGGCGCGGCCAAGAAGACAGCATAACAGCGCTGAGACAGGAGCCTCCGCATCAAAGAAGCTAGGAGGCTTACGCCATGAAAAAGTCAAGACTGCTGAGTGTGCTGCAAACAGCGGAATGGGTTGAAAGCGAGCACGTTACCGGCTGCTGTGAAACAGAAAGGACTGTTACTTGCCCCTGCTGTGGAGAGGGTTGGGAGGAAGAACGCGACGGCGCTATTCCTCTTGACCGCTTTGATCTTCGCCATCGCGCTACTTGTGACCTCGCCCTTGCCATCAATAGTCTGGGCGGGGCTGCACACACGCAACAGGAGTGACGACTCCTAGGGCTCATAGCTCAATCGGTTAGAGCACTCGACTCATAATCGAGCGGTTCTCGGTTCGAACCCGAGTGGGCCCACAAGGTCGGCGGACCGTGAAAAAAGCACATCCTGGGCCTACTCGGCCCCGATAGTCCGGACGAGTCGCTCAAGAGTAACCCTTTCTCCTCTTGACCGGCTGGGTGTGGACCCGACCTTTCTGTCTTCGGCCTGGTTGGGCTGTGAGGCTGCGTGTGGTTTGGCAAAGTAACGACGCGCAGTTGTGAAAGCCAAATCACCCTCACAGTAGGGGGGTTCGATTCCCCCTCCGGTCTTTTTGGAGGAACAATGAGTGACGACGACAAGGCCGAGGAATCGGTAAAGTTAGACGAGGAGGTCCCGCGCATGACCGCCAAAGAAGAAGAAGAAGAAGAAGACTGGAGAGTCTTTGCTGTACCCTGTGTCGGCAGCGGCTTGTGCTGTTTGAAAACCCGCTGCTTCTTAGGTACGCAAATACATGGACCCGGAGCTGAGTGTCCTTCTCTGGTCTGGAAGAATGAGAGGTACTGGTGCCGAGAGCTACTAGAGGCAAAGGAAGAAAAGGCGAAGAGCCTTCGAGAGCAATTGTCCGTCGGAGCGGGGTGCTGCATGCCCCTGTTCAACCACCTGCGGGACGAGAGGTTCAACAGCATGACCGACGAGCAGGTGAACGAGTACAAGAACGAGCTCGTTTCATTGAGGCGTTCATCAGAGAAGTAGCCAGAGCATCCAGTTCAGACCTGATATTCCTTTGCGCCCTAGCGGCACAAGAAAAGGCGGGGACTAGAGTAAATCTACGCGCCTTCTTAACCGCCTTGTCCGATGAGAAAAAGCTCGGTGACTGGTGGCCGAAAGGATTCATGTAATGGGATTAGGAGACAGGCCACAGGTTCCTTCGAGGGAGGACTTCGAGGCAACGATCCAGATGCTAGTAACTCGAGCACAAGCGGCTGAAAAACGCATTACGGAGTTGCGGGCGGAACGCGACGAGGCGAGAGCGCGCGTGGCGGAGTTGGAGGCCGCAAACGAGATGCTGCTGGCAACAGACCCGCCTGCCGGTTCTGTGGTCTACCCGCCCGGAGCGCTGGACAAACACGAGCAGCGCATCGAGGAACTGGAGGCGGCGTTGCGCAAAGCAGTAGAGGACGGGTAGCTCAGCGGTAGAGCAGCGCCCTTACAAGGCGCGGGTCGCAGGTTCAAGCCCTGTCCCGTCTACCGAGCGCGTGGGTTGGTATGAGCACGGGTGTAAGGAGTACGGACTGCCTTATCGTGTGCATCAGAAGTCAGCGTAACAGGCGATACAAGCCATGCTGAGTGGTCCGTATCACCAATCCACGAGCTCGCTACATTGAAGACAGAATGAAAGGAGAAGCCATGAAGTGTGCGTGTCCGTGGTGCCCTAAAGAAGCGGAAGAAGGCTGCGAGGCTTTCTTCACGGGCGAACCTACATGCAAGGAGCACGATTACTTGACGGTCTTTACTGACCTGCAGGACGGGTTGAACCGTACGTTCGGTTCAAAAGAAGGAGAAGAGAGCAAACACGAGTGACTGCTCTCGCACGAGTGGCGGAATTGGCAGACGCGCCGGATTTAGGTTCCGGTGCCGCAAGGCGTGGAGGTTCGAGCCCTCTCTCGTGCACTAGGAGGAGCATCTATGAAGAGAAAGCGACACAACGGCAGGAAGATGAGCCGCACCAACAAGCAGAAGAAGCACAACCAGCTAGAGAGACAGCTAACTCTCATGCGCTCTCTGATCGGGCAGGGCTGGATAGAGAGCCTGGAGATCGTCGTTCAGTACTGCGCCGGCAAGTTCACGCCCCAACATGAGCGCTCCTCTCGCCGCCTGGCGGAACGAGACCTTAGAGCTCTGCAGAAAGCAGGGGTTCCCATTGAGTGGAAGAAGGGCTTCTGGCGCCTCACGCCGCAGGAGTTCGCTCGTTGGCGGAACATTTAGTGAGGAGTTCTCAATGGCACAAAGAGTCAAGAAGCTGACCAGCTTGGAGAAAGAAGACATCAGCGAGCTCACCAAGAGAGCTCGTAGCGCCATGCACTGGACCCAGAAAACCCTCGGGGAGTTCTGTGGGTGCGGTGGGTCCCTCATCTGTCTCTTGGAGGCTGAGAAGACAGATCAGACGGCTCTGGTTCTAGCCGTCGTGACGAACATCAAGAAGCTCAGTGACGGCCTGAGCAATGGAAAGGTGCTAGCCGGCCGCAGTCTCGAGGAGCTCCAGAAAGAGCTCGGAGTAACCCCCGCAAAGTCGCCCCAGAAGCCCAAGGAGGTGGCACAGCAAAGCCTGGTGCTGGACAACATCGTCGAAGCGCAGGAGCTGGATCTTCATGGGTGGCCCCTAGTCGTCTACCCGCTCAACGAAGGCTACGAGGTCGCCATGTTCTCGGTCTGCGACTTCCTCGGTATCAAAGATACCCGTCAGCAAGCTGAGAAGGTCATCGAGCGGGGCTTCGGCGACCTGGTTGCCCAACGGAGCATTCGGCTCCCCAAGGCGGTGCTGCACAAGGTTTGGATGATCCATCGTCGTGCCCTGATGGGCTGGCTCTTCACCATCCATCCGAACAATGTGGACTCAGACAAGAGGGAACCCCTCCGGGCGCTTCAGCGAGAGTGCCAGGATGTCCTCGACCAGTACTTTTTCGAGGTGCGCTCTATCACCCCGCAGCCGAGCGTCGATACTCAGATCGTCGAGGTTCTGACCCGCTTGGCTGAGAGCAATCAGCGGCTGAATGAGCAGCTGGTTCGCACCACCACGCAGACCCTGACCATCGTCGCTAGCAGCGGCAAAGGGGTGCTGACGACCTACACGCCGATGGGCAAAGGGTGCTTCAAGAACCGGTTCACCCAGGTCCTTTACGTCAACCAGTGGAACGTCATAGACAGAGCAAGTAGGGACCCCAATGTGCTGCGCTACCTCTCGTACTACGGTGGCTCCATCGAGAAGATCAACAAGACCTACGCATCATGGATCGCCGACCTGGTCATCGACGACCCTATCTACCTAGACCGCAGCGACTACGGACACAACAACAAAGAGGCCGAGCATAGAATCTACACCGCCGAGCAGGTAGATAGGCTCATACTCGCCTTCTGCGGGTGGATACAACTAGGGCAGTGCTTGTTCCAGCAACAAGCCCTGACACAAAACGGGCATGGAGGGCCGAAGCGCTACGTCCCCAACATTGACGATGCAAGAAAGCGCCTCGCAGCTATAGCCAAAGAGAAGGGAGCAGACTACCCGGCCAGTCGCATCGAGGAGGACATCAAGTTGGGTCTTGCTCACCTCAATCTTTGAGAAGAACCCCTTCCTGTAGAGAGCCTGCAGTCTCTGTCACCTGCGTAAAAGCAGGGCTTTCCAGGCATAACAACTATGAAGCCAAGAACGGGTCTTGTCTTCATTCTGTGAGGAAAGCATGAGTAGTAACGGTCAACAGGTGGCGAGTCCTCTATCGAAAGAGGAAGTGGAAAAGGAGGCGCGTGAGCGCCTCTCCTACGAGGACAAGGTCCTTCTGGAGCAGGCTCGGGCGCGCAAGGCCCGAGATGAGGCGGAGGCCAAGGCCAAGAAGGCCGAGACGGACCGCCGCGACCGAGACGAGCGAGTCGCCAAGGAGGTGTACAACCACCTCCAGCGCCGCGAGAGGGAGGCGCGTAGCGCCTCCAAAGCGCGGTTCGTGAACACCCTCGCCGCCATCGGTGGGGTTGCCGTCGCCATTGCGCCGCTGGTTGCAGCGGCGTTCGCCGATGGTGCGTACACCCGCTCGAAAGAGCGGGGCATCGACGGCGAGACCGACGAGAGCTGAGGGCTCTTGTCGGTAACGAGAATGGCCTCTCACAAGGGGGCCATTCTTTTAGCTGTCAAATGTGTGCCTGCTGCGCTGAAGGTAGAAACTCTTGTACCTTGCGGCCTATGACCGGCAGGCCACGCGCTATGCTCCCAATCTGCTCCCCAAAAGAGGTAGTAGGCGCTTCAGACGCCATACCTCTCAAGAGGTGCTGCACGACAGGCTCGTCTATCGCCTGGGTAGCAGTACGCGCGGGATCCACCATTCCTGCCTCTCTAATAGCCCGGCCCAAACGATGAGGGGTGAGAAAAGCGGGAGAGGCCCCGATGTCGTAGAGCATCTCTTTCGTCGGGGACATTGTGTCTCCTGCCAGCCCTCTGCGCAGCATGCCCTTCATGTACTCTTTGCCAGGTTTTGACTTGGCTATCGCCTCCCTTGCGGCGTTCCAGCCCATGTGTACGGCCGCACCAGAAGGATCTGCAGCCGCCAGCGCAACAGCAGGAGCAGCACCCACTACGTTTGTAGCCGCACGTTGTATTGGTGTCTGGAAGGGGGTGTGCTCGAGCCTCGACATGAGGTCAACAGCGCGGCTGTACGCCTTCGCCAAGGATCCGTGGGCCTGTAGCTCGGGAGCAGTGCCTGCCAGCTCGTGTTGTGCTGCACGCTGAAGAGAACCGACTATGGGAGCCTCGTGCATGATCTCCCCTGCTCTCTGAGAAATGCCAGCCTTACCCGATAGGCGCTCTGCTCCTTCGGATAGTGCTTTGATGGCCGCTGTTCTCTTCTCCGGAGGCAGCGCGTACATCTTCTGCCCAGCTGCACGAGCAGCCTCGTAAGAGTTCAGAGCTTCTGGGCCAAGAAGTAGCTTCAGAGCCCTACTAGCACCAGGAGCTACCTTGCTGCCGGTAGCTCCATGCTGAAATCCACGATGCGCTAGGACCTCGGCTAGGTTCGAGGCGTGATGCGCAGCCCTCCCCGCTACATTGGTGCCGAGGTGCCCCAGCAGCCCCAAGACGGGTCCAACGGCCTGCTTCTGCATCTCTTTGAAGAAGGCAGCCGTTTTCAGCGCTTCGAGAGTTGCTGTGGGAGGGCCATGTGGTGCCATGGCAAGAGTCTACCAAGGAAACCCCCTAGGATTAAAATCCGCCCCCTGTTTTGGCCCTTGTTTTAGGCTGTGAATTTCACGTTCGGCTACAAATTGTTTCCCTGCAGCGGATCGCAGGACTAACCCCTTACCTGTCCCCATCCAGGCCGGCCATTCCCGGCTCAGGGGATTGGGATGTTCAGTACAGCATCGCCTTCTGCTGGTACATCTACGAACTCCGAAGGGTCTAGATCTTCAGCGGTGTACTCGAAGTCCTTGTCATCCCAACTGGCGATCTCGCCTTCGGCGACAACGCTCTCTTGGGTATGGCGCTCTACCTTGCGCACCGGCAGGTCCAACCGGGCTACATCCTTGATGAGCTTCTGTACATAGCCAGCGTGGCTCACCTCGTCGATGTTCAGACCGAAGAAGGTACTGAAGCGCCCCTGCAGAAGTAGAAGCTTGGCGCGGTCCGCTCCCTTCTGGTCGTAGGCAGATAGAAGACTGTCAACTGGAACTACAATGTCGGCGGTGTACCCATTGATAGCCGCTTCTATGGTATTGAGCGGATTCTTACCTGTACTGGTCGCCCCATCGATGGTGAGGGTGCCGAGCATTTCTTGCAGATGAAACACAGCATCGTTGATCTGTCCCGGAGTGGGATTTCCGCTGACCAAGAGGGCGTTCAAGACCGCATCGAGCCTTCGGAAGTAGCTCAAGAGGTCGTTGGTACCCCCCTCGAGCCACGTCTCGAGAGCAGCGGAGAACTCAGTGAAGTTCTGTTTGACGGTCTTTCGGATTCTTCCGAAGGGGACTGGGGAGCTCTGCGTGAAGGTCCTGGCCGCTTGAGTCACATCGAGGGGTTCCGTCAGCTCGATGAGGGTCCCATTCAGCAGCTCCTTCACAATGCGTACGACGTCTGGTGAGCTCAGGGCCGTATTGTGGATCTCCAGCTGATCCCCCGCCTCCAAGTTCTTGGGGATCTGAGGGAGCTGGAAGTAGGGGGTTGTACCAACCGCAGTCTTGGGCACCGAGCTGAAGAACTGTCCTGAAGCATCGTCAGAGCCTGTGTTGACCTCAATCGCCGAGCTCAGACTCGTATCCAGCGTGTTGAAGTCCACTCGGAATCTTCCCACGCTAACCGGGAAGAAGAAGGGCTGCCCTCCAATGTCTGCAGTGATGGCTACTACCTGCCCCGTAGTCACATCTAGCCCTGAGACCTCCTCGATGCTGTAGTCCCCGTCCTGGAGGGTCTGAGTATCGATTCTCACGATCCCATCTAGGTAAATTGATGGGTCGACTCCGCCTTCTACCAGCACATCGGTAGCCAGAGAGACCGAGCTCGAGAACGTGGCCGTAACGGTGGTACCCACCACCGTCGCAACCGTCCCCACCAACCCGACCTCAGCTCCCACCGAGGCTTCCCGGATGACCAAGAGGTCTCCAGGGCTGAGCTCGCCAGCGAGGGTGGGCAGAACGAAAGTGGGGGTGGTCCCTGCCACCGTCACGTCCCCCCTCCCTCTGAAGGCATAGAGGACCAGGAGGCTGGGATTGGTGGGCTCCGTGCGCCCTAGGGTGGCCAGGAGCTCGACGTAGGTGGCCGTAGCCGACAGACGGGGCACGCCGGCGATGGAGGCCGAGGCATTGATGTTCAGGAAGTCCTGGATGGTCCTGGCCGAGGTCTTGCGGGCCGTGATCTGTGAGCCGGGGTAGATGCCTAGGTTCGTGAGGGTCCCATCCTCGATGTCCTCGAAGCGGAGGACCCACTTGTTGTCCAATGCAGTCTGGGCAAAGGCGGGGTCTACCCGAACCGTCCAGATGACGGCGGCGTCTACCCCTGCCTGGACTATCTTGCCGGTCTCGTCGGAGAGAGCCCCTGCCCTCAGGATCGTCGTGGAAGCCCGGTCGTAGCCCGCCGGCGCCACAGGGAAGGAGACGACCTCGAAGATGGCATCGTTCTGGCTGCTGGTGGGGTCCTTGACCAGAATGCGGTCTCCTACGACCACACCAAGGCTGGCCCAGGTCCCCGAGCTCAGGGGCACATCGAAGTCGGCGTCGTTGGCCGAGCCGGTGATGTCGATGTTGACCACCTGCGTCGTCTTGAGGGGCAGGAAGTCCAGGTTGGCGATGAGGGGCTGGGTGGTGATGGCCGTATTCACCACGTCCACTAGGTCCCACGGGTCCAATAGGGTCGGCGAGAGGGGCGAGACGCCCACGTTCACGTCCGGGTAGCCCGTGAGCCTGATCTTGAACTCGTTGGCCGTGGCGAAGACCTCGTAGGGCCCCCGGTTGACGACCTGGAGGAAGGGGACCAGGGAGCCCGGTAGCTGCAGCTGGAGGCTGTCCACGCCGTCTAGAACCAGGGAGAGCTTGTCCTGGCCTTCGAACAGCGCATAGGGCCCCAGGAGGTCGCTCTGGAGGCTCGCCGGCGTGGCTGGGTAGGTCGCGCTGGCAAAGGGCCCTCCGGTGCCCTCGAGGATGAGGAAGGTGCCTTGGGGGCTCAGGGAGCCGAACCCGCGTACCGCTGCTCTCGAGGCCAAGACGTTGAGGACGGCCTGCCGGATCTTCGTGAGCCGCTCCTCTGGCTCCAAGGCCTCGAGCTCTGAGTACTGGGCCGCTAGGAGGTCGTGGGCGTTCTGCAGGATCCCTTGGCTCAGCCGCTCGGGAAGGTTCAAGGCCTCGAAGTCCTGGATGCTCACACGAAGGGCATCGACCTGCTCGAGTAGGGACTCGTGGGAGGTGCGGAGCTCTTGAGCCAGAGCTTGTACTTGTGCCAGCGCCTCCTGCGGAGTCTGTACAACATCCCCACCCTCTTTGATGTTCTTCCCCTCGAGGTCCAGGAACTTCTGCGTGTTGAGATCGAAGCGCTTGTAGGCAGGGATGTCTTCGATGTTCAGGAAGGCACTAGCCCGTTGTCCTGTTGCTGTCGCCAGAGCATCGAGGGCGGTTCTGGCGTTGGCCAGGAAAGAAAGCTTACGCACGGGAGAGACGTTGCGCCCCACCGACCTGACCGTTGCGGCGAAGCTCACCAGAAAGTCAGCTTCTGCTTGTACTATCTCCAGAAGCCTGTTCGCCCCCAGCCGCACAACGTAGAACGGAGCATTCGGATACGACACAAAGACACCTGCGGCGGCATCCTGTATGTCGTTGAAAGAAGTACCAACCTGTCTCGTACCCAGGCTGTCGTAATCGAACCGGATGGAGGTTCGTACAAGACTAGCTACTGCCTGGTCTAGTTCATCCTGGGAGAAGGGCATGTTCTACTTATCCCCTAGGGGCTTTACCGTGACATTCTGGGCATGGTGCCACAAGCTTCGAGGAAGAACCCACTCGCCGCCTCCTATACGCCCGGCTTCTGTGAGCAGCCCCTCTGGTACATCTGCCTCTAGCACTGCTGGGGAGCCACCAGCATACCCTGCTCTTTGCGCGGCGTAGCCTCTCACGCGATCAGCGAGGGGGTCGGTAGGCTTGTGAAAGAAGGCGCCCACCTCTTCTAATCTACCGGCTGCCCCTGGTACAGGCGCGCTGGTAGAAGCATTGGGGCCATGGCGTGCTAGCTGTTCGAGCTCTGGTAACGACCCACCATGGCTAACGCGCACTAGTCGAGACTTGGCTCGTTCTGGAAGAGACTTTGCGAACTCTCTGTTTGCCTTCGAGAGCGGGCCTATGGGGTCGCCATGCCGCCAGCTTCCCTTCAATCTCCCTCGCAGCTGCTTCAGCAGTACTTCTCGGCTGGGCTCTTTTCCGCTTCTCAGGGCTTTGAGCTGCGGGTTTAGCAACCCATACCTATAGCTAGTAGAAGGAGCTGTCCCTAGCAGTCGGTTGACCGCCTCAGACAGTTCTTCTACTGGAGCCTCCCGGACGAATTTGGATAGGCGGGAACTTGCAAGCTTACAGAGCTCGTCAGCAAAAGCCCGGAGAGAAGTAGAAGAGAGCATTACTACACCAAGGGCGCCATTTGGGTGCCGACCCAGATGTCCTCTAGTGCGAGAATGTAGCTGTCGCGGACGATGCAGCGGCCGTTGTAGCCCCAACTCGTTCCCCAGCTGTTTCTCCAAAGCCAGACACGGTTGTTGTCCTGGTAAGAGACACCCACGCAGATCATGGCGTGGCGGCTGGTGTCATCGTCTGAGCTAGGAGTCGGTACTACCGCCGCTGAGCTTACGCGTTCGAAGGGCTTTCCCACGGGAGCGCTGAAGACGAAGGGGTGGTTTGCTCGAATGGCCAGCTCGAGGTCATCCAGGAGCTGCTTTGGCTTTCTCTGGGTCGGCTTGTAGAACCCATTGAGCCGATTGTTCGAAGCCATCGTGTAGAGGTCGAGGTCGGGACTCGTGAATACCTCATTCTCGAGGTACGGGAAGTACTTCTCTTCCACTACACCGATCTTGTTCAGCTGCGTAGCAGCAGCTCGAAGGTAGATGCCGATGTCCTTGTCGGTGTCCCCGACGTAGTACCTAGCGACCCAGTACAAGAACAACCGCGAGAGCTGCTCGACCTTGTCCTTGCCCTCGAGACCATCGAGGATCTCCATCATGTCGCACCACGCGTTTGCGCCGCAGGTGCCCAGCTGCCCTTGGTTGCTGATGGGGGTCCTCTCGGGGATGATGTGACCTTGTTGTGGCCGCCAGCCTCCTGCTTTCTGCTTCATGGCAGAGCGGATCTCGTCGAAGCTTTTGTCTTTGGCCACCCAGTTCATGGCCACGAGCTTCTTCAGCTGATGGTCGTACTTGTGCATGCTCTTGTCGGGCAGGCAGGCTCCTGCGCGAGTGATCAGGTCGGTCATTTGTTCTTCCTCTTCATCAACGCTCGCGTTGTCGTGGTGAGGATAGAGGCTATTCCAGCCCCCACTGCCCCCGCCACCGGTTTCCAAAACTCATCTGGGTAGCGTTCGAGCACGTAGAAGAATGCCCATAGCCCTAATCCCACCCCAGTGAGAAAAAGTACGATAGCGACCTTCGGGCCGTACCAAATGATGGGCCAGGCTTTGGGGTACTCTGCCGACAACGCGATCTTCTGGTAACTGACACTGAGCTCCTTCAAGTCATCCCGCTTGAAGAATCTCTTGAACCATTGCCAGAGTAGATTCATCTAGATCCGATTTCCTCGGTCTTGAAGCGTTCGTAGTTGATCAGGCAGTTGGAGATCAGAAGTACGAGCTCCGGTGTGACTTCTACACCGACAGCTGGAGCGCTCTCCAGCAGCTCGAGCACACCTAGCCAGCCCGCCTGTGAGACAGATGGTGGGGGTATGTTTACGTACTGTTGCAGGTCACTCATTCCATTCCCTCCGCCGGGCATTTCTTGGCAGCAGTGCAGGTCTTTGCATCTTTCACGCAGGCTGGATTGAGAAAGATTCTCCCCTCTTTCTGCGCGACGCGGCAGGTCTGCCCAAAGCGCTCGCCTTTCTTGTTGACCCACATGGGGTCTCCCGCCCGATCCTTGCACTTGAGGCGCTCGAGGTTCTTCTCGGCTGCAACACACTTGTCTGTGTCCTTGGGCAGCGCCGCCGGTTTGGGTTCATCGGTATGGGCGCACGAGATGAGCAGGACAGAGACCATCATCGTCATTTTCATGCCCCACAGCATACCCCACTCATCCGTTTCACGTGCAACTCCATGAGCATGGAGGGAATAACAACAATGAGAAAGGAGGTCACGATGGTGACCATTTGCACAGACGCGGAGAAGTACTTCATCGTCAAGGGGGAGCCAGAAGAGATCGTCCGCTTCCTCGCGAAGGAGGAGGACGCAGAGGTAGCTGTCGCCGAGGTAAGCCGAAGTGACATGAAAGAGCTCTTTCCGGAGCTCTTTCCGGAGGGGTGATGCTCTACATCACTCCTTGGGACGTCATCAAACTGGTAGCGCGCAAAGCGCTACCAGTTGTACTGGCCATCCTTGGGGCGGCCTTGGTGTTCTACCAGCGATGGTGGAGCGTTCCATTAGGGCTGCTGGCATGGGCCGCAGTTCCATACCTGGAGGCCAAGTGAGAGACAGAGCATGGTTCGCCTCCTGCCTTCCGGAGCACAAGCGACGGCTGGCAGGGTATCTTCCTGCAGAGCAGCTCGAGGGACTGCTCCACAGGTTCTCGGTCTGGGAGGATGAGCACCCAGACCAAGACATCCAGATTCAAGCGGAACTCAAGTTGTCGGCGACAGCCGACATGCTCGAGGATCCGCCGAGCGCCTTTTCCCTCCGGGCGCTCATTCGAGTGGTCGATGCCGACGAGGGCCGCGTGCTCTTCGAGGAATCGACTACGGCCCCCTGGTGGGGCCGAGCCCCCTGAAAGGGGGGCTTTCCCTAGCTGCCAGAACGAGCGCACCAACAGATAGGAGTCTGTTGCTACTCACTTGACGGGGACAAAAACGAACAGCTTACCGGGATAACAGCGATGCAAAGGTACACCAGGAGGTATCCATGCGACCCGGCAAGATCCAAGGGCTCACCATCATTCTCACAGAACAGGTGCAAAACGACTTGCACCTGTGCGTCTACCTCAACGAAGAACGCGCGAGGTGCGACCAGGCCATCGTCGACTATGCCACGCTGCTCACAACTCTGAGCGAAGAAGCAGAAGCTAGGGGCCTCATCCCTACTATCGTCTCCTACGCGCTGAACGCTATGCTCGAGCAGCCTGAACAGGCTGCCCGCATCTTGTTCGCTCTCACCAAGGAGCTCGAAGGACGATGAAAGTCGACATCGTCATGAGCGGTGGAGGGCTGGCTGAGCGGCTGACCCTCGCCGAGTGGTTCTGGCGGCTTCTGCGATTGTGGGGGCTGCCTACTGCCTTCGACCCCAAGGGCTACACTGTCGAAGGCCACATCGATGAGAGGATGAACAACCTCTCTGACCGAGGCATCCAGGTCAACATCGTAGTGAAGGGAGGGAAGTAATGCTCTACCTCCTCATGGATCACTGGCTTACCAAAGAGCACATCATTGAGGCTCAGATGTTCTCTGAGTTTACCCACATGCAAAACAAGGTCGACTGCCCTGACCTCACTCCTCGCATGTGGTGCCTGAGTCAGGTTGGGCAGTGTTACGACAATGAGGTCGACGCAGCGCTGGCAAAAGAGGACCTCCACCCTTACCTGATCGAGCCAGAACGAGACGATGACGAAGCTCCCAGGGGCATCGACGACATCGACGCTGCACTTCAGTATTTGAGTGAGGGCGGGTCGCTAGTGAAGATACCTGACCGCATCGGAGTCGACTACTTCCACCTCTACGTCATTGACCCGATTCCCGAAATGTATCGGTTCATCAGCGAACACTTCGCCCCAGAGCGGTCTCTGTGCCCCCAGGAGAAAGCACCGGCTTCTCCTGCACCAGTAGCCACCCCTCCTGCGCAAGTAGTCACTCCTTCTGCCACACGAGACACCTTTGGTGCGCAGAATCTCAAAGAACGGGCGAAGAAGCTGCTGAATGAACAGCTAAGAGCCGACGCCAAGAACGGGCTTCTCCTCCCGAGGAAGAGATGAGCGCTCAGCTACTACTGCAGCACCTACGAGAGGCAACAGAGGAAGGAAGGCCTCTCTTCGAGTATTTGTGCGAACTGGGGGACTACTGCTGTTCTCGAGAAGAGAAGAGAGAGCGAGATCCAGAAACAGGAAAGACAGACTGGGCGAAAGAGTGCGCAGGCATTCTTCTGGAGTCTCGTTTCATCCTCATCAGAGACGCGCTCACTTCAGCCGCAGCCAGAGTAGAAGACCTCAGGCGCAAGCTGGAGAAAAGAGGCGTCGAAGAAGGGGCACTCTTCGAGCACAAGAGGCTGTTGGGCTTCTTGTGGTGCCTAGAGGCCTTGTACGGTCCAGATGACTGGATGCACGACATGGCCATCGAATTTAGAAGAGCACTAATGGAGCTCGACCTGCTCCTCATGGAGCAGGATGACCTCGGGCTAGGAAAAGGAGCGGGTTGACCCCGCTTCTTTCCTAGCTTGGTGTTCAGTCCTCTCTCTTTCGAAAGAGCTCTACAACTGGTGCATCGGGCGGTTGCTCGTCCTCGTCGTACACGGTCTTGTCGACTACAAGAGAGAAACCGTAGGATCTTCGAATCTCATTCGCCTTGCGGAGCACGGAGTTCAATCCCGCCGGGCCGTACTTGCTAACTATGATGTGCTGTACTGCGGCCTCTGCGAGGTAGAGGGCAGCGAGATGCTCTTCAGCTTTGTGGACCGAGTAGAATCTGGTCAGTGTTTTGCAGACCTCGTCGGCCAGCGTCAGGACACGGTCTTGTGGCTTGACGCCGAGAACGAGGACATTGTCGTCCTTGTCGTCGTCAGACATCTGGCCCTCCTAAGGCCCGTTCGAGGCTAGTGGTACTTCTCTAGCTCATCTAGAGAAATGATCTCGACGCTGTGCTCAATGTAGTGCTCGACCTCTACATTGCGTCGGTAGCGATTCTCTGCAGGCCTCCCCGCCATCTTGATTCCGTGGGGAGTCATCTGCCTGACCTTGTTTCGTACGAAGCTCGGGTCCAGGTCTAGGAGCTCGCAGATGTTCAGGAAGGCTGTAATCTGTCTTCCTTCTCGCTCTCTGGTTTCCCAATCCCCATGCCCCTCCCTCTCTTCAAAGAGCCAGGTGAAGGCCTCTTGGGCTACCTCTCGCTGATCCATACGTCGGCTGGTCCGATAGAGCACCCAGTCATGGGCCGCCCTGCGTATGAGCTCGAGGAGTAAAGCCCTCGACCTAGAAGCCTCCTGGAAGGCCTCAGGGGGGTCGGGGTCCCAGGCGGTCGTCCCTGTCACGACCGGGGCCTCCTGCGCCGGTTCTGGGGCGGGAATCCTAGGTTTTGGGATATCTAAGGAGTGTCCCCGAAGAACCCTGAGGACGGTAGCGAGGTCCTCGACGAAGGGCTGGATAGCCTCTGAGTCGCCTAGGAGCCGAGCACCCTCTGCTGCAACGGCAATGATATTGGATAGTTCCACCACTCTACGCTGGAGTGGTGCTGACGAGGTCACGCCACGACTATCGTGGTGCCGCTGCCCGAGATGGGCTGTTCGGGGATTTGGATGACACTCGGGTTGAGCCGAGTGACGAGAAGACGCGTCGTGCCGGGAGACAACCCCCGGAGTACCAGCTTGGTGCCCGCCGGCGCCACCGAGGCGATGGTGGGGTCCTCTACCGACCAAGTGACGTCCGTTGCGGCCACTCCCGTTAGCGGAACCCCGCTCGAACTCGTGACCGTTGGCACGACGTCCAAGATCTCCCCTACTGTCAGACTGAAGGGACCAGCCGGAGCGAACGAAACCGACTGTACTACTGGAAACAACAGGTCCGGCAGATTCACCTTCGGAGAATCCGGCACACGGATTTCCCTCAAAAGGTCCTCGTAGCCCTCCACTGTCGCCGTGTAGATCGCGCATCGGATCAGATCAACACAACCAAACCCCAGGTCGTCCGTGCGAATCGCTCTTCGCTCGGAAAGTACTCCTGCACCCTCTAGCAGAACTGGCGCAAACTGGCCAATGAATATGATGTCGAGATAACGCTGGGGGGCGCCAGTTATATCCCTGAAATAGCCAGAGGCGCGACACAATCGAGGGTCCGTGGCTACTGGAGGGACAACACTCTCTGCCGCTACAGAGAAGGAGTTGGGGGTCGAGGGAGGGCTGCCACCAGAGCCCTCCAGTACTTCGATCACCTGGGGCTGGGGGACAGAAACCTGAAACTTGTTGAAGCGCAGGCTGTACTTTTGCGTGAAAAGCGTGAACCCCACATGCCCCTGCGCATCCGACAGCGCCTCGGTATAGAAGGTGGCTCCGTCCTCGCTGAAGACACGAACCAGCATTCCCTCCACCGGCGTGTAGGGCGCGGCTTTTTCCAGGACTGTGACATCCACTGATTGGTAGCTGGGCATCTCCTACCTCTTGATCTGTACGAGCACTATGGCGTCGCCTTCGAGGGGCACGTAGGACAGGCGCACCCTCTCCCCCTTCCGGTTATACATGGCGTGCGTCAGCCTCTTCCCACTCAGGCCGTACGCCTTCAAAGGGTATTCGTGGAAGTAGGTCTGAAGCCGCTTGTTGGTCACCCAGGGAAGAGCAGTAGACCCCGTCCGGCCTTGGTGCTGGAAGACCACTGTGATGGAGCTCTCGCTCACAACGTGCGCCTTTCTGCGAAGATAATGTCGGGAACCTGGACCTTGAAAACGTCGTCTTGAGTACCCACATCCTCCCCGAGAAGGGGAAAGATCTTCACCGCTGGGTCAGTAGGGGCGATGATGTCACGGACGATGCTGGTCCCCGTTATGGCCACAGTGTATTTGGCACCCCGAACGAGGTTGAAGGAGACATGGCCGTTCTTGTCCGTGAGCCTCACTTGCTCCCGCCCGGTAACCAGCTTCCCCTCGATGAGCTCTCCCTTCAAGGGGTTGAAGACCTTCACCTGCTGCCCAGAGAGCGGGGCGCCGGCGCCCGTCACGAGGTCCAGGTAGCCACAGATGACGTTAGGAGGCGAGATGCCTAGGATGGCACCCACCGAGAAGGCCTGGCTGAACTCGCTGGTCGCCTGAGTGTTCCGATTGCGGTAACGCGTGCGGTAGTAGAACTTCTTGGAGCCCTTCAGATCCGTGAAGACGTACTCTTCCACGCCCAGACAGAGGTTGATTCGGCCGTCTCGCCCGAAGTTGAAGTCATCTGGTGGCACGGTGGTAAGGCCCAGGAGGGGTACGGCGTCCCCTCCAGTTACTCGTATGGTGGCTCCAGTCCCCACCATCGTGGTCTCGACCACAAACTTTCCATCAGGGTCTACATAGGCCCGGAACCGGTTCTGCCCTTGAGATGTTAGCTCTGCGGCTGCGTCCGCAAGAGTTGCCGGGGTAGAGAAGGAGACGACATAGTCGTCCTTCTCGTCGATCCTGAGCAGGAGAGTGAGCCCATCGACGTTGACGTTAGCCCCGGCAATCGCCGGCGAAGGGGCGTCCTTGGCCGACCGGGGTAGCCTGGCAGTCTTTGGGAAGGCGGCGGTCAGCTCCTCGTAGGGGCCGGCGAAGGTGCTGGAGGAGCGCCAGACTTCTACTTGGTCGAAGAGCCCCTCGAACTCCGTTTGCTTGAGAAGGATACGGAGCTGGACGAGCTCGAGCTGGTCCTCCTCTAACTGTGCGGTGAAACTCTGGGGCTCGATTATGACGTTGCCCATCCCCAGAGTTTACCTCTAACCCGTGAGGAATGTGTCGATCTCTTCGACCAGCAGCTCAGAGGCTGCCTCGACAGTCTTGTTGTTCAGCCCGTTGATGCCCCGACCTTTGAGCACTCTCTTGGCGAAGGCTACTTGGTCGTTCAAAGTCTTCTGTCGGACAGTCGACCAGGCCTGTGTTGCCTTGACCAGCTCGTCCAAGCGCGCGTTGCGCTCCTCTATGGTCGCCATGAGGCAATTCTACCCCGACTCTCGTTGCCGCCGACGCATCAAAGCGCGGATGGGCTTGTAGCTGAACCTATGAAGCACGCAGGGCCCATACTTCTCCAGGCCGGCAACATGGGCCTTCGTGCCGTAGCCCTTGTTGTCCCTCCAGAAATAGTAGGGAAAGACCTCGTCGTAGTTCACCATCTCATCGTCCCTCCACACCTTAGCCAGGATGCTGGCGGCGCACACAGCGGGCACCAGGGCGTCCGCCTTGGGCAAACAGAAGACGTCGGCTTGAGTCGACTCTCCGTCGAGAACGATGACACCACCGAACTTCTCTTGTAGCTGCCGTGACGCCTGCAGCGTCAGACGAGCCAGCACATTGTGGACGCCACACTTGTCGATCTCTGTAGCCTCTGCGCTCAGAACACACCAGCCCAGACAGCTAGCTAGAATTTCCTTGGAGGCCTTGTCCCGCCCTATCTTGGATACTGCCTTCGAGTCTCGTACGAGCTCGTGGTCCCACCCTCGAAGAACCGCGACACCGCACACCACAAGCGGCCCTGCCCAAGACCCCAGCCCCACTTCGTCGACCCCGACTACTACTTCGTGCGGGGTGCACTCTATCTGATCGAGGATTCTCTGTTGGTCGTATTTTGGTGTAGGTCTATCCATTCCTTCTCACCAACACCCTCGTGATGTTCTCGTGTACTTTGCGCTTGATGCTCGGGTCACACTTTCCACCAGCCAGGCAGGCCTTGGACTTCTTGCCAGTAGCGTTTCCACACTTGGCGCAGAATAGCTTGGTTACGTACGACGAACCTCGCCGGTCACCCGAGCATCAGCCCATTAGCAGTCTTCCTTTCGGCACAGATAGTACCGCTCTCTACAGCGATTGTTGCACTCTAGGTGCTTGCCAGGGTTGCCTTGGTACCTGTCGAAGCACTGAACCTCGCAGCGGTGCTGTTTTGTCTGGCACTTGTTCTCGCAGCGAAAGTAGTCCGATTGCAAGGACAGGCACAGCAAAAGCGCAAAGTAGTTCATTGCTTCTTCTCTTCCGCGGCTTTCTCCGCTGCCTTGAATGCTTTTTCGGCTAGCGCCCGCGGAAGATGAACAATGAGGGCTCCACCGATACCGCCTAGGTCCTTCGAGGTAACAGCCCCATCGTAGCCCATAGACCCCGGGGGGAACCCTTGATCCTCGATGTCAAACTCGAAGATCTCGAACTTGAGATGGAGCGTGCTAGCCGTGCAGTGCTTCGTCTTGGGATGCGTTTTGAAGTCTTGAAGTTTTACTTCGATGAAACCGTTTTCGATTTCTTCCTCTATGCCACGAAGGGCATCTTCTACGCCTTTCATTGGTTCACCACCTCTAGAGCAGCTATGGCAGCATCGAGCGCACCCAGCTTACGCAGCCAGAAATCGCGCTCCGTAGTGTAGCCATGCGCGGGGTTGAGCTTATCCCTGTACTCAGCGATCTCTCTCTGCGACCTCTTCAGCGCCTCGATGTTCTCTCGCATGGCCGAGTACTGAAGAACGACAAAGGGGACGCCAGGCATCACCAGCTCTCCTTCACGAGCACTCCTAGTGCTCCGTACCCAGCATCAGCACGGACACCCTCTGCCCCATCCTCGTAGTGAGGGCAAACGAAGTACTTGCCGTGGTGCTCGCGCGCTACAGAAACTTCACCAGCCGCACTGATAAGACGCTCCTGCCATTCGGCCAATTCATTTTGACAACGCCGCATGTTAGATGAACCCTGCTTTCTTGGCTGCACCGCTGATTGCCAGCAGGTCAGCCTCTGTTATCCCCTCGATGGGATCTCCCCACGAATCTCCGGCAAAGACGCATATTTTCGTGGAACTGAGATACACCAAGTGTTCATCCCAGTTGTCTTCGAGGTACTTGACAGCTCGAATCAGCTCAGCACGAGCATCCTCGATACCCGCCTCCTCGATGTTGTCCGTTTGGTTCGCCTCACAAACCACACCAATCGTCTCTTCTTCTGTGAGATGACCAATGTGCGTTCGCGCAGCTTCCCAATCTGGATCTTTGTCCCGAGGAATTTCCAGGACCGCAGCCAAAAATGAAGCGCTCATCCCAGCAGCCTGTACTTGCGCTTCTTGAACTGAGTCAGCTCCTTGGCTTTCTCGACCGCTTCTTCCTTGGTCATCTTGTCCTCCCTTCTACGATGATGGTCTTTGATGAAGAGCAGCTTCTTTCGCTTGCTCATCTTCTTGATGGCTGCTTCTAACTTTTGAGCAGCGCTCCTAGACTCTGCGGGGATTTTGAGTATGAGGCTCCACGGTCCTTTACCTCGGGTGTAACGAGCGCCCCGTCCCTCGTTGTGCACCCGTACGCGTGCATCCGGCTCCAAGCAACTGCCGGTGTAGAGAAGTCCTTGTGAGTTCTCGAGGATGTAGACATACCACTGCCAGATCACTTCTTCATCAGCTCCTTCCTGGCCTCCTCGATGTCGTCGCTGACCTCCCAGATGCGGAGGTGCTCCTGCGACCCCCGCTGCATCACCACCCCTTTGACGATGTCCGTCACGATACTTCTGTCGGCTCGTAGGATCGCCAGCTTCTTCTTATCGTCTGTCGCATCGGACAGCCTTCCGAGCAAAGTGGTAAGCCGCAAGAGGGCGTTCATGTGGAAGGGGTGGATGAGACGGCGCACGGCCGCCCCTTCCAGCTCCTTACAACTCTGATCGAAGTCCTTCCCATAGACCTGAGGAGGCTTAGCGCACTCCTTGTCTGGTACGGGTGAGACGCTCCCGCAATAGCGACATACGAACAGCACTTTGCCACTTGGTGAGGTGGACTTGAGCTCAATCCAACGGGTCATTACTACCTCTTGTACCCAGCGCATCGGCGCGTCCTATCTAAGAAGGAGTGCACCAGCGAGAGCCTGGAGGTCACCCTTCTTGCCGTCGTCAGTCTGCTTCTCTGCTATCTGACTGACAACGCTGGAGGCCCACCACAGATTAGCGATGGCGCTACCGTCTACATCGTGAGAGACCGGAGGAAGCATCCCCGACTCATCTCCCTTCTCGAGGAGGCGCTGAATCTCTTCTCTCTCCTCTTTGCTCAAGGAAGTGCCCGTCAGGTACTTCTCCAGCTTGTACCAGGAGATCTTCTTCTCCATGGCCTTTGCGACCGTATCGAGGAAGTCGTTGACCTTGTCGGGGTGCAACGTGGAGGTCACAATGTCCTCTACCTCACCCTGCTTCGCAAGAATCTGTTTCTTGATGGTGCTCTGGCTGAGCTCGACGCTGAGGTCTGCAGAGTTATCTGCCCGGCTGCGGTGACTGGCTGCGTAGGTCTCTTTCACGTAGCTGACCGACCCATTCTTGATACGAAGAACGGACAGCCCCAAACGCAGCATCCCTGCCCCAAAATCCGAGTTCGAGCAGCTACAGCCGATGGCAATAAACTCTCCGTCAGCCGGCTCGAAAACGTGGGGCAAGAAGCAACGCAGAGTGAAAGAGACATCAGTGGTCAAGACGCTGGCGGGCATTGCACCGTACTTGCCGCAGGCTTTGACGAACGCCTCGAGGATAGGTGCGCTCGAGATATGTCGTGCAAACATGCGGCTGACGAAGCCCCGTACCTCGTTGTCCACAACGCGGTTCATGAAACGGTCACCGCCACCACCACGCTGCGCAAAATCCAGCTTATTGAAGCGCTCAGTGAGTAGGTCAGTGAGCTCACGCCTCTCCCAGTCTGCTCCACTGACCAACGTGTTCACGAAACTCGAAGGGATGTTCACACATGTCGCCATCTGGCGCAGAGCGTGAGGATGAACGGTGAAGTTCAGAGTCTTATCTGCGCCGCCGGCTTTGAGGGTAGGGCGGTAGATCAGTGGACTGTCGGGAGTGAACAGCATGTCTTTGGTGAAAACCATGTAGTCCACGATGATGAGCTTCCTGATCTTCTCGAATAGGGCCATCCCTTCTTCTCGGCCCCGAGCAAAGTAGCTATTGAGCGTGTTGTACGCCTGAACAGTCGCGGCATTCTGCCGTGCAGTCTGATAGGACATAACCCTCCTGAAAAGAAAACGGCGCCAAGCCAAAGCTCAGCGCCGTATAGCTCTTGTAGAAGCGACTACTTGGTCTGCTTCTTCACAGCTCCACGCAGAGGCATGCCCTGCGCAGTACGGTACTCATTCTCAATGTCAGTCTTGATCCGACTGACCTTGCTGTTGCTCCACCCCAAGTGCTTGGCCATCGCACCACTGTCGTTGATGCCCTGGTTGTACATCAGGTCCATGGCCTTGAGGTGATCATGCTTACCGGCTCTGGCAAACCTGTCTGGGAGTAGAGAAACCACCTGCGAACTCAGCTGAGATGCGCTGGGAGTGGGGTCGCTCTCGAACGCAGTTGTGGGGACGTCAGCTCTATTGGCCTGCGTCTGGATTTGCTTGATCTTTTGCGCCGTCAGTTGGCGGCGTGCCGGAGCGCTCACATTCAGATGTGCTGCCAGCTCTTCATGAGTCGGGTCTCGCCTCAGTTGCTCTTTTAGAGCATCAGTGGCTCTATTGATCCTCCCGATATGCGAGACATTCCCTTCACTGATCCGACCCACGTTCTGCTGCTCGATGTTGAATCTTTGCGCACTTCGAATGTTTGACTGAACCCACGTGGGAAAGGAAGCTCCCATCTCTGGCTTGAAGCTCTCTGCTGCTTTGAGGGCGTGCTCCTTCAGTACTAGTCGCATCGCGGCAGCATTTGTGCGCGGAGCTTTGTGCGTCTGCTCGAACGATTTGAACACCGGCTCCAGACGCTTGAGCATCATGTTGGTGTTCTGCGGAGATGGATCCGCTCTCCACTGCTGCCACATCTCCAGGTCTTCCTGCTTGCGGGCAGCGAGCTTCTCTTTCGCCTGAAGGGCTTCGTCTAGAGGGTCCACTTTGGCCTTCTTGGCTCTTGCGGTCTTTCTGGGCATTGGGTCCTCCCAAAGCCCTTATTCCTGCATCGGACCCTTTTTAGTAGTGCCCGAGTACCTTCTTGGTCTTCTCGACCAGGGTCTTGGCTGACTCCGGTAGAGTCTTGGAGGCTCCCGTGTGGTCCGCCGGCGTCTGGTACATGGCCGAGGAGGTGTCGTACTCGCCCTTTCCGGCATGCTCGAGATTCTGGACTAGGACCTTGCGGTTGGTCTCACCAGATGGCTCGAACGCGTTGAAGTGACGCTCGAGGAACTTCTCACGACCACGCACGAACTCGTCGAGTACAGCATTTGAGTACTGCTGCTCCCCGCTATCGTTCTCGCTGGGCTTGCGGTCCTCTTCCCCCCAGCGGGCGTTGGGAGTGTTGTCCTCCTTTTCGCCCGCTGTACTGGGCTTGGGGTAGGCGTCTGGCTGCTCTTCCGAGACCGACTCGCCGGTATCACCGGGGCTGTCATCGGGCTTGGCGCCCATTTTCAGCATCAGTTCATACATCTGGTCGTCTGAGATGCCCATGGGGACAGCGTACCATGCACTTAGGTAGAACGGGACTGTAGGGCTTGGTCTGCCCAGGCCAGAGCCTCCTCCAAGGCCTTCTTCTCGTTTAGGGCTTGTTCCAACTGGGCCCTGAAGTTTTCCCGCTCGTGGAGGGCAAAGGAGAGCTGGGACTCGAGCTCGTCGATCCTCCTACGGCTCTCCTCAGTGTGGTCCATCATCCGCTGCTCGGCCTTCTTGGCCCGTCGCTGCGCTGCCTTCACCAGGGCCTGTGGGACGTCGTTGACCGTGTGGATGGTCATTCCATCGAGCTTCTCTTTGACCTCGTCGAAGATGTCGAGATCATGCACTTCTGCTTGAAGTGTGATCATTCCTGCTGCCTTAAAGGCCTTGCCCGCACAGGAGGCGAGCGTGTCCTCTATGACGTGGAGGGTCAAGCCGGGTAGCTCTCCAACTCCGAGATTTGCTGGTTCCATGGTGTCACCGCATTGGTTGGGGTAATCCTGAGAATCTTTCTAAGCTGGGCTTGGACAGAGGCATCAGACTCTCCTGCGTAGGAGAAGGCCTCTCCAAGACCGGTACCAATGGCAGTCAGACCGGAAGTCCTGTCCTGGCGTAGGCATGACTTCAGAATCTGAGCGGAAGAGAGCAGCCAACCGACTACTTGAAGATGCTGCTCCAGAATGTCTACTACTTGGGCGCTGTTGTCTTTGCGCCCTCCACCGATTGCAAGAGTGACTCTTTTAGCCGCCGCCCTACGCTTGTACTTCTCTCCTAGAGCAATGAGCTGGTTCAGTCCCTCGACAGACCTCGGTGCCCTCAACTCGAGGAACATCTTCTGCATCTGTGCATCGCTCGCCGAGAAGAACATGCGGGGCAGGAGCGTGTGATAGGTGAGCTCGAGCGCGTAGAAAGCGCGGAGCCACTGCGAAGGCATTGTTGGATTACTCTCCCGAGCAGTCTCCTTGAGCTCCTCCCATTCCTCGTCGTTGTCGAGATGAAACATGATGGGGGAGTAGGCCTCGCTCCTCTCCTTATCGAGAAAAGCGTGGATGCACGGGAGCACAATGGGGCAAGCTCCTTTGGGGGTATTCATGGCTCAAAGCCATTATCCCTTCTATGCGCCCTAGATTCTATTTTTGGCGGTACCTGGGAGGGTGCGCCCATAGCCCACCGGCTTGGAGACACTGGATATAGAGGGACCGGAGAAACCCGTGGACTTTGGCTTCCCTTCCTTCTGAGACAACGAGAGCTGCCCTTTGGGCGTCAGTGCTACTGCAGCCATCTTCTCGTTACGCTCTCTGTTTCTGTCCAGGATGAACGAGGGTTCTTTCTCTCCACTCTCTTTGAGTTGAGGGTCCTGCCCATAGATGTTGGGGACCTTCCATGGAGCTTGAGGTGGAGGGATGACCCGGTGTGGCTCACCAAGAGAGCCGCTGAAAGAAGAGACAGCAAAGGCCTGCTTCTTCTTCGAGATCTGATACTCAGACGCGTCCTCCATGATGCCCGGAATATCGTTCTGGGGCAGCTCTGCGCTGTCTATGGTCCTCACCCGATGCTCGGTAAGACTACCTTGTGGTGCCTCCCCTACCTTCGGCATCGACGGCATACTGGGGGCCTGCGCCATAGGAGCTCCAGAGGGCTCCTTCACACTCTTGGGCTGCTGAATACTCATGGGCTTGAACTTCAGCATGTTCTTATCGTCTGGGGTGCCCACCGTCTGCGACTTCGTGAGCTTCTGCATGGGGGTACCAGGAGCAGTAGGCGACGTTGGGATCATCGCTTTCTTGACGCGGTACTTCTCTTCAGGAGGCAGTGGGTTAGTGGGGCGCACGTTGGGCTTACCCACGCGGTGCAGGTACGAACGGCCGGGTCCTATACCAGCCACCTTCCCAAACTGTTCCAGCCCGGTGAGCCCTCCAGCCCCTCTCGAAGGCATCAGGCTATAGGCCTCATGAGGCGAGATGAGCGGTTCTGACGAATATAGGATTGCCGGAGGCTTCGTACGCTTTCCTGCTATCAATAGCCTCTTCTCGAGATCCTTGATTGCTCCCGTAGGAGCTCCTTTCAGGGCTTGGTGCAGGCCTGCGGCGAGAAGAACATGGGCACCTAAAAGGCCACCGCCTATCCCCACATCTCGCAGGGTCGTGTCCTTTTTCTCCACCTCTTCTTCCGCTTTCTGATCCAACGCAATCTTACTGATCTCGTCGAAGAACCAGTAGGCAGCTGCTGCCTTAGCGATAGGGCTGTGCGCCACCGTACCAGCCTCCTCTCCTAGCGTCTTTCCGAAGTCTCCTACCGTGGACAGCGTGTTGCCGGTCTGCCTCATGATGGTCTGAATCAAAGACTCTCCGCTCTTTTTGTTCCGCCCAGCGTGCATCCATGCCAGGGCTTGGTGGGGTTGTATCATCCCCTCCGCAACACCAGGCTGGGACTTGATCATGTTCTGCACCTGTTCAGGCAGCCCATGCCACATACCTTGTAGTGCCTCTTCAGTGAGCTTCCCCTGCGGCACCATGTAGTTGAGCGCCTGTGAGGGGCTCGCGGAAGGGAAGCGCACCCCTCGAGCCATCAGGGCACGACGAAACGGAACAGCCGCCTGCGCACCAGGAGCCGGACGTGGGGGCGTGCGTACCGGCCCCCACTTGGAGAGCCGTGTGGGGACGTCCTTGGCCAGCGACCGAACCTCCTCGACCACCGGCCGCACAACCCTCCCCGCCATGTTGACGACGTTGGTTGCCATGCTGGGATCCAGTGCGATTTTTGCGATTTTCTGCAGCTCATCTGCAAAGGCGATTTTACGCAACTCGTCAAAGGCAGCTTTCTTCTCTACGCCCCTGTACTCAGGAGGTGTCCATAAACCCCCTAGCCCCCGCATGTACCTAAGCTCCTCCTCTAGTGGTTCAAGCTTCTGGTGTACGGCCTTTCTGGCATCTTTGCTCTGGAACCAACTTCTCGGCCCAGCTAGCTGCTTTTCCAGGGGGGCTATCTGCTGCTTGATCTCTGCTACGCGCTCTGGAGTTCCGTAGACAAGAGGAAGGGCATCAAACTCATCCACAGCAGCGGCCATTTTAGCCGCTGTCTTGCTGGTCTTGTCGAAGAAACCTAAATCTCGGTCCAACTGCTCCTCTTCTAAAGACGGTTTCCATCCAGAAACGGCTGCGCGTTGCCGTAGCAAGGGGGTCAGTTGGTTGCGTACCGCGGCAAGATCCTTACCAGCGGCAACCCTATTTTTGTTCCTCCAAGGCAGAATAGAACCTTCTGGTAGAGGGATCTGATTCATTTTCTGCACAAGGGAGCCAATCCTGTTGTCCAGCTCCTCTGTCTCCGGTGTGCTCGTACTATCCAGCCACTGATTCAAGAGTGAACCGCTGGAAGCCATCTTCGGAGACTCGAGCTTCCCAGGATTGGCCGTTCCCTCGTATTCCTTCTTCGGCTTGTCGAACTTGGTCTTGGCCTCTTGCCTGCCCGCCTTGGTGCCGTAGCTCTTAGGCGTCTTGCCCTTGGCATGGGACTGCTGGGTCGCTATAGCGAATGCCGTCGATTTACTCATCGAGGGGTTCTTCGCGAGCAGGTGCTCAGCCCGGTCATGGATCCAAGCAGGCATGGCTACTTCCCTCCGTGCAGTCGCTTCGCGATGATGGGGGCCGCCAAGAGGCCCAACCCACCTGCCTCGATAGGATCGTGGTACTTGCCCTTGATGAGGCGATACCTGTCCAAGTTTGCCTCAGAGACTTCACCGTGCTCGTCTGCAAGACCTGCTTTGCGCGCTCGGCGCCGAGCGATCATGTTGTCGAGACTTGGTGCCGCCAGAATACCGAGACCGCCAACTTCAATAGGGTCTTCCAAGCTATGCAGGCCCTTCATCGCACCTCGACCAAGAGACGCTGCAGACTCCAAGATACCTGGTGCCTTTACGACAGCTCCGGGCTGTAGCCCATGAGCTATGTGCTCACCCCATTGCATCATCCTAGCGATCTTCTCGAACTCATCCAGGAAAGCAGCGAGGGTGGTTTGAGGGATACCAGCCATCACACACCTACGACCTTGGTGATCTTGTGGTGGAGGGACTTTGGCACTGTACCCGTCTGCTCCTGGCCTAGGAACTCCTTGAGCTTTGCGATCTCTGCTTGTCGATCCAGATGCTGACGGACCAAGGGAAGAGTAGAACCAAAAGCAGCAGTGCCAGCAACGGTACCCCCTACATTCTTCAGGGTCCTTAGAGCTAGATTTTTGCCAAACCCAGACAAGGTGGGTTCCTTCATCGACTCTCGAATGCCCTGGACGATGTCCCCAGTGACTAGGCCACGGGCTAGCTGAGAGGCCGCACCCCCCACGGTGCCAGCGAGAGCTCCTCGAGCGATCTGACCACCCGTTGGCTTGGTCTCTTCCAACGCCTTGAGGCGCTTGAACGAGGCCTCCGCCTCCTCAGGAGTGACAGCGGCTAGTTTCAAGAACTCGTCTACGAAGGCAACCTTGGTGGGGCTGTTGAACTCTCCCTCAAGGTTGCGTGGGCTTCCGGTAGGCCCCATGACGGTTGCTTCGTCCCGCATTCTGTACATGCGAATGGGGGCGCCATCAGAACCCCTGTCGGGCATCGTGTCAGTAGTGCTCCGCACCAGCGGGTGCAGGGCTTCTGCCACCTTCGGAGCAATCGCCGTACCCGGAGGCTGCCACGTGGGGTTAGTCTTTGCTGAGTAGAAGTTCTCGCTCCCATCAGCAGTAGGCGCATCGCCTCGCCCCCTCTTGCTCATGACAGGAACGTTCTGCATAGAACGCTCCCCCTCGGTGTACGGCATCTCGAGCCACTGCGGCTTGGTGGAGTCCGCCTTCTTCTCCTTCTCTGTCTCGAGCTTCTTCTCCATCTGTTTCAGAGCGGAGTAGTAGTTGTCGAACTCAGTGAGGTGGTCCATGGCGATCTCTTCGGCCAGGGCCTTGTCGTCGCCTACGTGCTCCTTCTCGATCTTGATGCCCATCTGCAGCTGCTTGGGGTCGAAGTCACTGGGCTTCTTCTTGTCGGCCTTGCCCCCCGGTATCTGATCCTCCCACGCTCTCTTCTCCCTCCAGTAAGCAGCAGCCAGCTTTGGAGAGCTCATCAGAAGATACTCGTTGATGTCTTCCAAGAGCTTAGTGGTGTCCTTCACCTTCTTCTTCGCTTCCGAACCAGAGAGCAGCTTTTTCTTCCCGTCCCCTACCTCTACACCTACCGCCTCTTCTTTGGGAGGAAGCACCATCGCTGCCGTCTTGGACTCTTTGTAGAACGAGCCGTCCTTCTCTTTGCGCAGCATGGTCGAAACCCGCATGGGCCTACGCCCAGATCGCGTCTTCGAGGCCTTCAGGCGCTGGGTCGCAACCGCCACTTTTGCAAGCTCACCGACGAAGTGGGGGAAAAAGTGGGTAGACACGGGAACAGTGTACTAGCCAAGGATGGCATTGGAGAAGAGCAGCTGGGCTACGTACTTCTCCACCTGCTCCCTTTTGGCCAAACGGGTGTCAATGTTGAGGGCTGCAGTAGAACCTCGAGCGATACCCGTAATCTTCTCCATCTCTGCGTTGACCAGCCCGAACAAGTTCTCGTACGGGCCTATTGCTCGTGAGTGGAAGCCCTCGAAGCCACTTAGTACTTCCTCCCCGCCCTCGCTGTAGGTGAGGTCGCTAGTGCCGAAGATGTCCAGCATCGAAGCGATGGGGCGCCAGTTGTACGCTGCCAAGAACTCGTCGACGTCTAGCCCCGCCTGTCGAATGTAGCTGTAGGTCAGGTGGAGAAACTCAACAGCATCCTGGATGCTGGCCCCTTCTTGTAGATCAACAATAGCAGGCGCGTCCTTCTTCGGGTCGTCGGCGTTCTCCGCCTCTTGCTCCGTATTGGCCGCCTGCTGCGCCTCCTCACTGCGCAAGTTGAAGGTATTCCGCCCAAAGTCGTTGATGGTTTGAGGCTCTGTGATTGAGCCGGTCCCCATGAGTTCCTGGTAGACCGTGCTGATGTTGGCATTGGTCCAACGGTTTCCATACCAGCCAGGACGGATGTACTCCTCGGGGGGCAGGAGGGCTGACTCCCTTCGATACCTAGGGATCTTCTCCGTGACCCTGAATGCGCGGAATCCCACGATGGTGTTGGGGTTACCTCCCACCTCCTGAACCACGACGTTGGAGCCCAGTGTCCCCACAGCTACGGGCACACCGATGGGCACATCTGGCGGACGTATGGACTCCCTTCTAGACCCCCCGAAGAAGAGCGGCAGCGTCTTGGGTGTAGTGAATCCCAAGGTGTACATCTGCGTGACGTCCTGGACGTTTGTGATCTGCCCGCCGTTGGGCCCCAGAGAAAACGGGGCGGGGGCGTCAATGGCAGCAACATCTGTAGACCGCAGAGCGTCTGCATCGGTCAGCCGCTGCTGCACTCTCTGCTCCTCTGGAATAGCACCCAGATACTCCACTGTCTCATCCGGCTGCCTTGGGAACGTGACGGTTACCGACGTTCTTCCAACTGGCTGGTCTTGTGCTACGTGGTGCACCACTTGGGTGAAGTTACCCAGGAAGTTGGTCCCCAGGATCTCGGAGAGCTCTAGGGTCGGGAAGCGTCTACCGCCTGGGTCCTGAGAGCTCAGCTCCCTACGGAGCTCGTTGTGCCGATCGATAGTGGCCTGGTCTACGTACTTGTCGATGACGAGACCAGGAAAGCCCACTGCAATGTAAGGGTTGAACTTCCCTTCTACCTCCATCCGGCGTGCATTGAACCGATGGCGGAAGTACAAGAAGTTGGTAGAACGTTGCGCAAGACCTACCTTCTTGATACCTGTCCTCTGGTCTTTAGGCTCTGCTCTACTAGCGAAAATGTTGAACTCTCCCATCTTCTCGAAGATGGGGAGGATGCCCGTGAAGCGCTCATGCAGAAGGACGTCTCTCTTCAGTACTGACCGCATGCTGAGCTTGTCCCCCTTCACTGTCGCGCCCTTAGGAGCGAAGTACATGTGGTCGAAAAGCTCGTCCTCACCGTAAAACTCGTCGTTGGTCTTTAGGAGGAAGCGAGTAGGTTCCTGCAAAAACATCCGTTGGTAGGTCATCGTGTTGTAGTTCTCTGGAAAGAGAACGTTGCAACGAATGGGTGCAGAGAACCACGTATCCGGTTTGAACACTTGTTGGTAGAGCTGCGCGGGGAACCGGTCCCTTCCACTACCCAGCAGCGCAACCGCATCCTCGACGCCCTGCATAGCCGTGACGCCGGTATTCAGATACTCCGTAGCCGTAGTGAGTCGTTTCACTACGGTGGTAGCACTCGCAGCGCCCACCGCCCGAAGAGTGGCTACCGTATGGACAGCTTTGGCCACTGCTTGCGCAGCAGTTGTAAACGCCTTGGAGACACTGTCCGGTATGCCCCTCATCTGAGCCCGCGCCTGGCGCAACTGCTTGAGCACTCCTTGAAGCAGAGTGGTCTGGTCCACAGCTGCAGCTCTTAGTGCCTCCGATACGGCAGGTATGGAGAGGTCTGCTTCAGAGTAGGAGAGAAGAGTATCGGTGGAGAGCTCGAGGGTCTGTGCAACGTTCTCCGCCACGGTCGCAAACTTGCCAAAGACTGGGTGGTCCTTGAGCTTGACCCTCCGTACACCAGAGGGCTCTCCGAATGTACCTGGTCGATAGAAGGGGCAGCTCTGTGGGTACATCTCGTAGAAGATGACCTTGGTGAGTGCGTTGATGGCCTGCCGAATACTCACCTGTCCGCCCTGTCCTCCGAGCAGACGATCGAACATCCCGCTGTATCCCTGCCTCTTGAGAATGCGCGTTCCCGTGGGGTCTTCTTCGAGCGTGCCCACCATCTGAGTCAAGTGGACTCTCAGCTCTGCGTAGCTGAAGAAGATGTTCTGCCCTGCGTAAGTCTTTGCTGGCTTGTTATCAGCCGAAGGGTAGGAGTAGTAGCTCCCGCCGATTGCCTCAATGAGTCGAACGATCCCTGCTGCCAACCCCTTTAGTTTGGGGAAGGTGTTGCACTTACCGCTTGAGACAATTCCGGTGATCGCGGAACCCTTGGAAGAGAGAAAGTCCGTAAAGAGGTTCGTGGAGGCACCGGAGAAGATGGCCTTGATTCCTGGCCCGAAGAGGTCCGTATTGTCGGCCTGGAAGGCATAGTCCCAGTAGTTCGACCAGTCCTCACACTGAAGCACCACCGACCTCTGGGACGAGGTCTTGGTCCAGGAGAACCCGACCACTTCGCCACCGAACAACAGTTTCCACGAATCGTTGTTGAGGTTCGCTTCGACAGTCTTGAACTCTTCCTCCGTTCGTACGTGGTCAGAGAGAAGAACACGGTCGGAGAGGGAGGGGCTGTTGTCCCCTCTATCCGCGCTTCCAGTAGGCGGGCTTGTGGAGATCGCCGGGCTATTTCTGTACAGGTCCAGGAAGAAGAGGTGAACCATCGACCGAGGATGGAACTTCGTAGCTGCAGATAGCGGAGGTATCTGGATCACTGCTACAGCTGGGCTATTAGGGGCACAGGTAACCTGCACACTGATGACAGGCAGTTCTATGCCCTCTACGAACAGACGAAGACGTAGAGCTTGAGCGTGAGCAACAGACATCGCTACAGACCTATACCAGCGGTAGCGTAGGCACTAGCTGTAGCCTGAGCTCCAAATGAGAGGAAGCCATTGGCCTGTACCTGAGCAGAAGCCCAAGGCTGAATACTTCCTTCCGCCGATACCAGAGCAAAGGCAGAAGACGAGCCACCTACACTCACAGAGCCGCGCCCATTGAGTGAAGAGCCACCCAAAACACAACCTCCCGTCAGAGCGGTCTTGTCGTTTCTGGGGGAAGTGAACTTGGAGAAGGCCGCGCTCGCGCTACCCACCCCAGAGAAGCTGAAGGAGGCTGAAGCTCGAAAGCCAGGGTCCCCCGTACTCAAGGCTCCGCCAAAGCCATTGCCTCCCAGGTCGCCAAAACCGGCCTGTCCATACCCCGCCCCACCAAAGGCGCTGTGGTACCCGTACTCGGCATCACCTGCACCCTCGAAGAACTTCTCCCGATCTGGGCCGAAGCTCGCGCTCACTGATCCCCGGCCGTAAACAGCCGCCAGGGGGTCACTGCTGTAAGACGCGTAGGCAGAAGCGTACGCGGAGCTTGAGGCCCCGTAGGAGGGTAGGGCCGAGCTGCTGACCTGAGCGTTTGCGTACGACCCCGCCCTAGCACTGGCCGAGGCTCCAAACTTGTAGGAGGCACTGGCGGATGCGCCAGCGGAGGCGCTGAAGTCGGCAAAGGGGCTAAAGGAGGCTCCGGCCGAAGCACTGGCGGAGGCAGTGAAGCTAGCCCCTCCAGAGGCGGCAGCAGACGCAGAGGCGCCACCTACTACTCCGGCGGAGCCTGTGTACAACGAACCCCCTTGCCCACAGCTGAATCCAGGACGGAAGTTAGGCCCTAGCCCTAGCCCCCGAACCGTCTCGACGTTGTCTGCGTTGATCCCAATCAGAGCAAGGTAGTAGACGATCAGCTGCGTGAGGTTCTCGGCGTCGATGGCGGCCTGCGCAGCTTGCTGTCGAGCCGTTAGCCTCCTTCCCAATCGTGCGAGCTCGTTAGCGAGGCTGTTGTTTCCATCGCCACCCATAACGTACTCGTCCACGTTCTCTGCTATTAGCCCCCGAACAGCAGGGGTTACGGGAGAGAGACTGACTGGAGAGTTCGGGTTGTCGGGGTCGACCAATCCAGAGACGCCCACCAACTGCGTCCAGATGTCTGGGTCGAAGGAGATAGCCGGGTCCTTGCGGATGATGTCCGAGATCTTCTGCTTTTGCGGAAGCGGGACCTCAGAGATCGGGTTGCCGAACGCGTCCTGAACCACTTGAGACTGGCGGTCTCTGGCGTTTACCAGCGCCGGGCCTAGTAGCGACCCTCGATAGGCAGCCGCCGCCTGAGTGAAGGCGTCAGCATTCGTGAGCTCAGGGGCCTCGACGATGTGCGCGCTAGAACGAAGAGGGAAGTACTCGACATTGTGCAAACTAACGTTCCGATACTTCGTAATGAAGAATCTGAAGTTCAGGCTCACCTGGTATGGCTGCTCTGCTAGCGTACTTGCCTGCGCACCCAGAATATAGCCTTCGATGACATTGTCGTCGTAGAACAGGTAGCAGCGCGCACCTAGCTCCACGAGCTTGGTGCCTCGCAGATAGTTCTCGTAGTTGTGCCACCACTCGGCCAACCAGTTGAAGTCGTGTGTATTGACGAGGATGGCTGATACGTTGAGGAAGCGTGGGCTCTCTCCGAAGAAGAAGATGTAGGCATCTCCGAACGTCTCGACGATTTGGTGCTTCTCCATCCGCTCTTCTTGAACAGACTGAAGGATGAAGTTCGTGTACCCCGAAGTGTTCTGCCCATCGGGGCTGCTCGAGTCGAGTAGCGGCAGAGACTTGCTGTTGGGGAGGATGACCCGAAGGTATGCGTAGGTGTCTTCTTTGATCTCGATGCCGCGAACAGGTCGGCGTGCCAGTGGGCGGCCAGCTCTGGAAGAACGCGTCTCGGAGGCACCTTGCCTACTGCTGACCTGCTCTTGGAAGACGTTCTCGAAAGCGTCCGTAACCAGCTCGATGAAGACAGCCATCAGATCACCACCGAGTTCTTGATCAAGAAGTCCTTGACGGCCCTGTTCGGAGTGCGCCCGTTGTAGGGCTCTCCCTGCTGAATTGCGAAGGCCGTGGCCTTCACCAGAACGAAGTAAGGGTCCTCTGGGATGATCTTGTCTCGAACCACGAAGCGATAGATCCTCCCGTTTTTCCTAACGGCGAAGGGCACTTCGGTGCGGCAGGGGTCATTCGAGCAGCCTACAGGCTCTACGAAGGGAAGAGTTCCAGGCTGAAAGAGTAGGGACTTCATGCAGGGACTAGAGCCTCCACGCGTTGTTTGAGTTCCTTGTTTGCCTCAACGGCGAGCGGGGTTACCTGGTAGTAGCCTACGGCCCTTTGGGCGCAGGGCCCTCCGTAGTCTTCGTGGTCACCGCCGTCACAATTGCGTTCTTCGCGGCATCTACTGCCTTCGTAGTCTCCTTCACCGCATCCTTTATCTGCCCAAGCGCGCGGTACGAAGGGTCACTCTCTGCTGCCTGCTTGTTCTGCTGATCTCTACGCGCCTCTCCCAGAAGTTTACCGTGCGTGCCCTGGATGGTCTCCATGATCTTGCTCTTCTCGCCAGCCGTCTTCGCACCAGAGAGTTCCTTGAGCTTGGCCTCGATGTCCTTCTTCTCTGTCTCATGCCCTGCCATGCCCATGAGGCCGGTTTTCTCGAGTATGGTTTGAGTAACCTGATCAGCAGACTTGCCTCTAAGATCTCCCTTGCCGAGACTGACGCCAAGCATCTTGGCCGCCTCCATCTGAGTCCCCATGCGGCCTCTGCCGGCCCCACGCTCGAACTTTGTCTCCATGGTGGTACGCCGCTCGATACGGTCCGCCTCTTCAAGCTGCGCCTCCGTTGCTCCGGGTAGAGATCGGAGCTCTTCAGCCCTCTTTCGCTGCTGCGCTGGAGTCAGCTTCTCCATCTCTGCCTCGAAGAGCTCTCCTTTCTTCTTGTCTGCCGCCCCCATCTCTTCTGAAGTCTTGGCTTTGGCTCTCTGCTCATTGATGGAGCGGACAGACTTCAGGTAAGCGTCAGTCTCAGGACTGAGTTGGGGTCCTTTGCCCTCCTTACGAAGCTTGTCAATCTCCTTTGCTTGCTTGTCTAGAAGACCGAGCTCTGTCTGCGCGGCCTTCTTTCCCTCCTCAAGCATGAGAGCGCGTGCGGCGTTCTGGTGATCTCCGTGTTTCTGCAGCCCGAACGCGGCAAGATTTCTTGCCTTCTTGGGGTCAAGATTCGCTTTCTTAGCAATCTCGTCCCAGTCCTTATCTGTAGGCGTCTTACCCTTGTTCTTTTCAGCCCAATCAAGATAGGCCTCAGTCGCGCCGGCCGTCTCGTTGCCAGTTAGCTCTACCTGCTCTTCTTGAGAGAGATCTCCCTTCTTTGCACGCAGCTCCTGGATGCGTTTAGTCCTCTTGTCCCGAGCAGCGTCTCGAACGGCCACGTCTCCAGAGAACGCATCCATCAGCAGCGTCTTTCCCGCCTCGCTATCCATGAACTCGCCGAGAGCTTCTGTTTCTGCTGCCCCCGCACCCCCGAGAGCTCCCTGGATCATGGTGCCAAGACGGGTCTCACCTTCTCCCATCAAGCCCTCGAGAAAGCCTCCAGCACGCTTGGCGAAACCCTTACCTACCCCCCAGGACTCAGCGCGGCCCTCGCCCAATAGCTTTCCTGCTCCTCGCTCCAAGAAACCAAGAGCACCTGTGATGGCTCTTCTAGGGGCGGTTGCTGCCTTTTCCGCCGCTCCAGTTTCCAGAAGCTCGCGCTGCTTCTCCGCCAAGGGGGTGAAGATTCTGTCCGTCAGAGTTTTCTCTAGGGCCAGGATTGCCCTACCAGGCTTCGTTCCCTCTCCTCCCATGAAAAGCCCTGCCTGCTGAAGAGGTGCCTTCAGAACGTTGAGATCCTCTAGCTTGCCTCTACGCTCTCCTTTCAAGGCCTCGGCAGCGGAAGCAAAGCGCTTTGCCTCGACGGTGGCGTACTTCCCCTCCCCTACTAGGCGGCCAACAAGCTCTGGCTCGCCTTTTCTTCGCAACTCCTCTTGTATTTTCTCTACCTGGTCTGCGCTAGTGATCTTGGTAGGGTCGTACCCAGCCTTTACTAGAGCATCGTAGTTAGCAGACAAGAAGCCACCCAGTTGCTGCGCACTGATGGGGCCCTTACCTTCAGCTGGGAGCCCGCTGAATTTTCTGGAGGCCTCCTGCGCCATCTTAGACCCCATGCGCTCTCTAGCATTGCCGCCAATACCAAATTCTCGCGCTAGGATCTTGTCGGCATCGGCGGTACCGGCACGTAGCTGTGCAAGAGTGGGAGCGAGGGTGCGGTCTACTTGCTGCTCGTAGTTCTTTGTGATCTTCCCGATCAGGTTGTCGAGAAAGTGTGCAGTCTGAGTGTTGGCATCGGCACCAAACTGCCGAATCTTGTCGTTGACCTTGTCTCGGGCAATCTCGAACTTCTTGAGGATCTCAGTAGGGCTGCTCTTCCGGGCTGCGATGTCCAGCGACTTGTTCATCTCGTCTTGTTCACGAGACATGCGCTGCTGCTGCTCCATGAGGGGCATTCCCTCGATCATCTTCCCCATGTTCTCCGCTTCTTCGCGGCTGACATTGAACTTGCGCTGAAGGAAGAGCTGCCCCCGGGCACTATTTGGATCAAGCTCTCGTTGTTCCAGCCACCCTCGAGCTACTGTCAGCTTTCCTAGGCCTTTGAAAGCGGCCATGGCCTCGCCGCGCAGACGACCCTCGTTGAGCAAGAAGTCCGCGCGGCCAACCTGCCCCAGATTTCTGTGGGCCATGCTCATGGTCTCGCCCGTACCTACCCCTCCGGCACGGAAGCGAGCCACATCGTTGGCGTTCAGCTTTCCCCCAGGGCCAGCCATGGCGGCCAGAGCTCGACGCCCAAGAGAGCTACGGAAGAACGCAGCGTCGCTAGCCAGCATGTTCTGGGTCATCGCTTGACGGCCCTCGGCGCCTGTCTGCCCCGTGACGTTGTAGATGTCCTCCTCACTTAGGACCCCTGCAGTACCTGCCAGACCGACGTTGATCGCAGCACCCATACCCGCTGCCGCCCCAGCCCGCCCACGCCCACCAATGGAACGGGCGTACTGAGAGCCCATCATTGCTCCAGCGCTGATCTCAGCCGTAGAAATGTTCCCCGCAAGGGCCCCCTGTCGCATCATCTGAGCGACCTGTCCCTGGTTGTGGAAGATCCCTACCCCCTTCATGGAGGTCATCATCTTCTGGGCATCCTCGAGCGAGGTACCCAGGGCAGTAGCCACCTCCTTCACAGTGGTGACCATCTGCTTGAACTTCTCGTTGAACTCCTTGACGCTCCTTACATTCTGCGCCAGCCCCATTCGGCCCATGTTGGTGGCCAGCCGGCTGAGCTCCTCGAAGCTGGTCTGCTCGCCTCCAGGACCGCGTTCATGCGCCATCTCTCGGAGGCCTGCGCCTATGCCTTGTAGCTGTGATGGCGTGAACCCTCGGTTCCCGTGCATGCTGGGAAACCGGTAGGCCTGCTGCATGTTCGTTTGGAACATCTGCTGTTGCTGCGCGCCATACATCATCTGGCTCAGACCGAACTGAGCGAAGCCTGCAGGCGCCCCTCCTAGAACGCCCTGAGCCCCAGGTCGTTGAAGGGCCTCGAGACCGTACTGGCCACCGGCCATGGTCATCATATTGGAGAGGTTCTGTCCTGCTGTTGGGACAGGCTGAGTCATCGGGTTAGGCGCGTAGCCGCCAAACTGCTGCGTGATCATCGCGGAGTGCTGCATCCCCAGCATGACTTGCTGGTTGAACCCACCCGCCATGGCGGAGATCTCCGTCGATGAAATCGGCATGCCTCACTCTATCACGCAGGGAAAAGTGGGCTCCAGGGACGGAATAACAACTGTGGAGGTGAGTATGAACAAGAAAGCTCAAAGAGGCTTGGGGATCAGAGCACCCCAGGCTCTTGTCGTTGTCCCCCCGCAAAAAGACGGGGAGGAGCGGCATAACAACAATGACCGGAGAGACTCCAATCCCGGTCGTGTTCATGAACAGTCAACGGAGAAGAAGATGGACCCCAATCAGAACGCAGCACAGATCCAGCAGCAGCAGCAGCAGCCAACCCCGCCGCCGGCGCCTCCCGCGCCGCCGATGGTGGAGATTCAAGCTCCGGCACCTCAGGCCCAGGCTCCGGCGCCTCAGGCCGCGCAGCCGCAGGCCCAGACCATTACGCCGACCATGGTGTCCTGGGCGCAAGTTGGAGTGGAACAAGAGCAAGCCCGCGCCGCCATGGCGCTGGTGGAGCACCAGAGGGCCGAGCTGGCATTCCAGCGCCAGCAGTGGGAGGCGGAGAACAAGCGTCTGGCGGAGGACCGCGGGTTCGTAAGAGCGGAAGTGATTCCGTTCTTCCGGTTCGTCGGGTACGTCGTCACAGGACTGGGCCTCTTGGCGGTGTTCTCCTGGGCCTTCGGGCCCAGCACCCCCACCGCTTCGGCCGAGCTGCCCCCCGCCAGCTAGCGTCTGTGAGAAAAGGAAGAGACGGCCGCCCCACAAGATGGGGTGGGTAGAGGGCGCAAGCCCTCCTCTTCTAGCTACCAGTTGACATGCAGAGCGTTGAGGCTTTCTTCGGAAGATCCGTATAGTTAGAAGAAAGAAGAAGTACGGGGTTGGTAGTAGGCAGAAGTAACAACCTTGTGGCACCTTCACTTTTACCTTGCATGTGGTGTGCAAACACCCCATATAACAGGCGTAACGAGCACGGAGGTCACAATGGACGCACTCAGCAACGCAGACGTTCTCGTCTCGGCTGCCCGTTCCGTGCTCATCCAGACCGGTGAGCATGAGGCAGCAGAAGCGCTTCGGGGTCTCGAAGTATTCAGCCTTCGAGATGCGGCGTTGGCCCTCAATGTCCTAGAAGTCCTGAAGCTGACGGATGAGGACGCACGCATGGCCTGCAATGCAGCGGTGGAAGTACTGAACCAGGTACTGGTTGGTGGATCCTCTGTTTATCAGAGCGTTCCGCCAGCTCCCCGCGCTGCCTGACACCAAAAGAAAACGACCGAGAGGCACGGCATAACAACTGTGCGAGGGGGTTTTCCTCCCCTCTCGCATAGGAGGAAAAAATGCAGTGCTATACGGTTACCACAACTGGGGTGACCGACGGCCTTTGCGCTCTAGAGCGTGAGGGTCGTTGGGTGCTCCGAATAGGCTTTGCGCCCCAGGTGGAGGTTCCCTTGCCGGGTCGCCGGCAAGCAGGACTGAAGAGGTTCATGGACGCACTCCGGGCGCGAGCTGCGGGCGTGACGAAGTTCATGTCCATCATCGACGCTGACGACAAGGTCAGCGTGGAGGCCGCCAAATCCGCAGTGCTGGAGGTAGAGCATGACGGCCTCTACATCCAGAACCTGGATTGGGCGGAGGGAGAACTCGTGGACAGCAACCCTGTCACGAAGGCCGGATCAGCAGCGTTGCTGCACGTCGCGGTTTGTGTGAACAAGGACGAGGGTAAGCTGGAGTACTTCAGCGACAACGCTGATGTGATCCAGGAGCTCGTCGAGGGGAGGGTGAAGAGGCACTACTTTCCCCACTCCTTCAAGCAGTCCGAGGGGATCGAGGTCTGTGCGCAGGGCCTGGGCTTCTTCGGCGAGACTCAGAGCCTTCTTCGGATGGCGCCAGGCGCAGCGTTTCGGCTGCGCCAGTCAAACCCTCAACCAGGGGCATGGGAGGAGATTATCCTCCGATGGACCGGATTCAACCTGAGGAGTCGATGCTCTCCCCGGGAGGAGAGCGTCTAGGGGTCTCTCGAGACGCCCTGGGGGAAGGGGGCGCTGCGGCGCTCCCTTTCTTAGCCCCCGGTTTCTTCTTCAGGTCCTTAGCGATGCCGTTGACGTAGTTCTCGCAGGTCTTCGCACAAGACTCGCAGAGCACACCGAACGACACCTTCCGTTCCCCTAGCTGCAGGGCGAGGGACACCGGAATCTTGACTGGGAGCTTCCGCTCGAGGTCAAAGTCCTCGTACCACTTCGTAGTGCAACGATCGCACTGGTACTCGACGGCTACTCGCTGGCCCATCATCTTACCCTTTTGGGGACGAGCCACTTGGGCGTATCCCCAGCATGTAGGCGACAAAGGTCTTGATGGCCGCTCGTTCATAGCCCGTAAGTCCAGTCCTCTGTTCTGGTGCTTGAATGGATTGGAAGTAGTCGTCGAAGGACTTGATGGCCGCATCCACGACCCCTTCTACCTCTTCCCGGGCCGCACCCTCTACTGAAACCTTGAGCTCCACTGATCCTCCCTTCACATCGGGCGGAAGGTCACTGTGTACCCACAGCCGCACTTGGTGACGGGAGTGCCATCAGACGCTCGTGTCGGCCCCATCAGGCCGTGGCACTTCGGGCACCTCATCTGAGTCGGTCCCTTCGCTGCTGTCGAGGCCAGGATCACCTTGTCCGTCCCCGGTAGCGCTTTCGCCGGTCTCGTCGATGTCGACCGCAGATACTTCTCGATCCCCACTGGCCTGTGACCCTGTGCCATAGTCTCCTCCGAATACTTCTTCTTGCAGCTCACTCACGATTTCGGCGGAAGTAGAGGAGGCTGCCTCCTGCGCTTCCTTTTCCTTCTCAGCCAGCGCCCGCAGGTACTCGTTGTAGTCCCGAAGGTAGCCGTCCCAGTCGATGTTTCCCGCCTCGTCGACTTTGAGGCCGCTGGAGTGCAGGTCGTTGATGACTGCCTGCATGATGTTCAACTTGGCGTCCACATGGTTGAACGCCTGGGAGTACGCCAGGTGGTTCTGGTTGAACGCCTGCCGCATACCCTCGACCTGCTGGGTCATCTGGGCAGCCCAGGCCTGAACCGCCTTACGGAGCTCCTCGAGCTTTGCGCCCTCCACGGCGACGCGTACCTCCGACTTTCTGGCTACCGCTTTCTGAGCTCGACGCTGGTGCCGGTTGGGCTTTGGCTGGTTGCTGCCGTCCGCGTCCGGGCTTGAGGACGGAGTCGAGGTCTGGGTCGTAGAATCCTGCATTGTTTCTCCTGACGAACTCGAACTTGTTCATCTCGTCTTCCACACGCGTGGCGTTTCCGCGCAACTGGTCGACGAAGTGGATGATCTCGTCTTGGGGGACTACGCTCTCTTGCTGCGGGACGTAGGGGCACTCTACCAACTGCGGGGGGTGATCGTCCGTGCCTACGCAGTTCTCCAACAGGTAGTTGGCGACGTACTCGAACAGCGCGAGCTTGTATGCGAGATGGGCGTAGGCAGCATTGGTTCCGGGCATCATGACCTCACGAATGCAAGGATCCTAGTATACAGGTCTGCCCCGGCAGAAGTGTCCTTGATGATGTTCTTGAGGGGGTAGAGGCGGGAGACACGATGTTCTTTGTCCCGCACACGATTGAGAATGTCCCCTCTGAGCTGCTTGGCCTGTTCTGCCCCAGCAGCCGTGCGGATGTCCATGTCTTTGTACCGATAAGAGTACTTGATCTTGATGTCCGCATCCATGCCAGTTTTGACGAACCAGTACATGATCACGTCTGCCCACCGTTGTATTGGTAGGCGGAAGAACTGCTCGCTGTAGAGCTCTTCTCTCTTCCACAAGACCCCACAGTTGGTACAGAACACCATGCTCAGCCCCATGGCGTTGTCGGGGATGATGGCGTCGCAGTCGTTGCGCTTGGTGTTCTTTCCGGGGCACACGTAGAGAGAGCTATCCCCTCCCCCGTGAAGCTTCGTGCCGTTCTCCCAGATAGTTAGAACACCATAGGCCAGGCCCCGCACGGTGTGCTTGGTTCCAAACATCACCTCGAGCTTGTATCTGGCGATGACTTCGTCGGCGCGGATCTTGTTCAGCTCTTTGAGCTTGTCCTTGATGACCTGCGCAGTCTGTTCACTGACCAGAGGAGAGGCGAACAACTCGTCGGAGACCTGCCTGTAGGCAGACTTATCTTTTAGCCCTTCGATCATCGTCCAAACATAGAGGCAATGGGCGGAACACCGACGCCGCCCCCACCAATGGGCGTGGCGCCTTTGCCCCTAGCGTTGACTGCATTGCGGTCCCCTACCGCTCTGCCTTGTAGCGGTACCTGGTCTACCTGGAACACCGCATTGGGGGCTCCCGAAACGATGGATACTATCTGGTCGAGGGCTTCATCGATCTTCTCGCTTCGAAGAATGATGCGCCACCCCTGCACCACCTCTTCCCCCATCAGGAAGTACTTCTTGGAGATGTCGAGGTTCCAGCTAGCCTGCCGCTCCTGTCGGAACAGGTGTTTCATCACGACGAGCCACTGGCGCATCTGAAGCTCGGGTAGACGGAAGAGCGCCCGGATCTGGTTGTCCGTGACGTTTTCCTCCCCCACCACCAGCCCCACTTTCGACTGGAGGGCAGCGTAGAAGCGCTTTCGTTTAGCTTCGCTCATCCTTCACGTACTCCTTCCCGACGCAAACCATGAACGCTTTGACCGATCCGAAGTACATCTCCTCCACGTCGGTGAAGTAGACACGGACGTTCTCCCCCTCGTCCTTGTAGCTGAGGTAGGTCAGACCGTTCGCCATCATGTCCACGATCGACTCAGCCATCCAAGGGATGATGATTCTGCCTGTAACGGGCATCAGGCTGAAAGTAATGGTCTTCGTGGCCCTCTCCTCGGTTTCGCTGTCCACGAGAACCAGCCTTCCACGCCGCTGGTTCCTGGGGTCGAGGAACCACTTGAGCGCGTCCAGGTCCGTGGTCTGAAGACGCACCTGCTCTTCAGACTCGATGGCCTCCTGGATCCCTTCCACCGCCTGCTCGATGCTGTCGAAGGGGGATAGGTCGTGCTCCTCTATAGAGGGTAGCGCGCCCCACCGACGGAACTCGTCGAGAGTCTCTTCGGGAATGATCCCTGCCTTGATAGCAGCTACTCCTACTGGTCTCATAGAACCTCCAGATTTTCCGAGAGCACTGCTCGGACTGGTATCTCGACCTTCACGCTGTAACGCGTATCAACCAGCGCATGCGTGTACCCGTAGCCAGCGCACAGAACAAGTGTTGTGTCAGGTATCGCTCGGTCCTTGTAGAGTGGGTAGCCAAAGAGCCTGTCCTTGACCTGCAGCTCTGTGCCTGCCGTGTAGAAGTACCAGGAAGAGAGACTCGAGGCGGTGCCCGTGACGAACGCAATGGGGGTCAGGTTTCTAACCGCAACCCGGTCCAGCATGGTCCCCACTACCGTCGGAGCGGCGGAGCCGTTGATGTACGCTAGCTCTTCTACCTCGGTGTTCCTGATGATGTGGTGTGGCTGCAGGTTGGTCAGGTCTACGTTGAAGTTCTCGGGCTCGGTCTCTTCCCCCTCTGTTACGAAACGTCGGTAGGTGATGGTGCCTTGGGCTTCGATGATGACGCGCTGCACGCGCGGCATCTTGATGATCTCCTCGATAGTGCGTAGGAACCCCTGCACCCCGGTGTTCTCGGGGATTGAGATGGTACGGACTACCTCCTGAGGGCGCTCCATCAGAATTGCTCTGCGTCGACTGGGGACTTGAGTGCTTCCTTCACTAGAAGGGCGCGCAGGTACGAGGTGACCAAGGCTGAAAGAGTCACACCATGCCGGTCGCAGTATGACTGCGCCAACTCCTTGAGAGCCGGATCAATGCGTAGGTAGACCCGGCTGGTCTTATCCTTCTTGGTGGACATCCTTCAACGCTCGTAGGTACTTCTCAAACCGTACGTTGGGGAACTTGTCCTGGAGGAAGGAGATGATGACCTCGTCCAGCTCCTCTAGAGTGTCCTCAGTGAGCTCACGCTGGATGAAGGCCTGACCGACCTTCTCCTCGATCTCTTTCTTGATGGAGTGGTTCAGCCCAATCCATGTGGGCAGCCACATCCAGTTGAGCTCGATCACTCCTGGCGCTACTTCTACTGTCAGCCTCATCCGAGATCCGGGATCTTGTCCCCCTCGATGACGAAGAGAACATCTCTGTGGTCCATGAGGACCTGCCCCTCCTCCAGCTTCTTGGAGACAGCGCGGAAGATGCTGCCATCCTTGACGGCAGTTAGGAAGGCAATGCGGTCACCCTCCTTGAGCTCCGCTGGGATGTAGACACCATCCACGTAGTGCCTTCCTCGCCCCACACGTTGGACTACTCCAGTCATGACCCGGGGTTCCTTGCTGTCCGGCAGGTGGATCATCCCTACCTGCCGGGGTTGCGGGTCGAGCTGGACGATGAGCCCGTCATGTAGCGGACGTATCGACACTCTTCTCCTCCAATACGTCGACGCTGTCTGCCGGTAGGGCTCCTTTCACCCTACGATCGTCGATCGCGCCCAGCTTGCTGAGTACCTGTAGCACCAGCTCTTCTTTGACGGGCTTGAGCTCGCTGGCCCAAGTCTCGGAGTTCGGAGGCTGGTAGACCACGTTACCCGGGCCAATGAACCACACCTCGTCGTGACCCCGGCCAACCTCGTCGAACCAGCGAACCTGCTGCATGGTCATCGGCCCCACAACCAATACGGTCATGGGAGGGCCGTCCACGTCAGCGCCACGTTGGGCCTGGGGGATCATCACACCTTGCTGCGCTACTCCTATGGGCATGTCTTCTTCTCCTGCTTGGCCAGATAATCCTCCAGCCGTTTCTTGAGGTCTTCGTGTTTGATCCAGGGCCCGGAAGTATTCCAGGTACCCGGGAGGTAGTACCTCTCGAAGTTCTGCTCGAGCAGATCCTTGACTAGCACTCGAGCCCAGCGGGCGAAGGCTAGCCTTTCTGCAAAGCTGGTCCCCTCTGGGGAGCTATCGAGCAGCTCTACCGGAATCCACTTCGACGGCCTGTTGTCGTTTCTGCGGATCCGCCAACCAGACTCAGGTCCGTACGCCATGGAAAGCCAAGTACCCGTCTCGGGATCCTCGATCATTCCGTTGCCCATACGTAGGTGGAGGTGCTCACGGAAGACGCTGGTAGTTGTGTCGACCCCGCCCTCCCCAGGGATGCTCTGCTCTACCTCTACGCCTCCTCGGGTAGGCACCACCGGCTCGTAGAGCATAGAGTGGTAGGCGGCCAAAGGGTCGACCTGCAAGAGATGCTTCAGACGGTCTCCCAGCTCGATGGGCTGAAGGTCATCCCTTTCGGTCCGCTGGAAGAAGACGCGGTCTACCTTGACCGCGTTCATCAGCTCACTCAAGCGGGCGATGATCTTCTTGTAGGGCCAGCAGATGAAGGACTCCTTGATGCTCATGCTCCCAGTTGTGGAAAGCTCGATGCTGCCCCGGTAGGGGTAGTCGTTGTCCCTCTTCTCCCGAAGTCGCTGATAGTAGAGGGTCAGGTAGTATGAGTTACTCGTTTCCAAGGGCGCGCTCCGTGTACTTGAAGGGCCTGCGTATTCGGTAGACCAACGCACCATGCGCGCTGGAACCCAGAAACATGGTTGTCCCGTCTTCGAACTCGATAGCTTCGAGAACACTCCTGCCAGTGTTGGGGACAGACCTTGTAGTAACTTTCTTGATCTTCTGGTGGATGAGAAGGGAGGCAACAATCTCTGCAGCGCACTCACGTTCCTCCGGTAGGCCCAACCCCTCCAGCGCTAAGTGGGCCTCCATAGGGGAGACGGTACGGACGTCCTTGATACGCAGGACATCATTGTCCGCAAAAGGCGCTAGGGAGACGGTGTCGCCACAGGAGTAGCAGCTGTACTTCTCCCTCCCGGAAATCAGGCTCCGGATCTCTTCGGCTTCGCCGACGACTCTCAGGCCTGCAGGGCAGCTGTCACAGATAATGAACATTACCAGCTCGCTACACCGTCTTCGTCCCGCTCGGCACCACTGCTGACGAGCTCTCCAGGATCTGCCTCCACCATTCCCGGGACGATGGGGTTGCCCGCTTCATCCGCCTGCACTCTTCTACCCGGCCGTCTCTGCGCCGGAACAATGGGAGTCCCGTCCGTCCACGTGGGCTGCCCCGCCGGCGGAGAGGGCGGAGTGGGCACCACCTGAGCCCTTCGAAGCTTCTCCCAGTCCTCCTCGTTGAGGCTCTCCTCGAGCTGGCTGCGGACGCTGTAGACCTCCTCCAGTGTAAGGATGGAGTTGACCTCCAGTGCCCTCATGGCCGCCTTCACCAACGAAGGCAGTATGTCGTCGGGGAGCAGGTACCAGTTGACCTTCTGCTTCCGTGCGGCCGAGTACTGCTCTTGAGGAATGGGGTCCTCAGTAGATGCAGCCGTCTCCACACTATGCTCGAAGGCCTCTTCCGGAGCGGGTGGGGATTCTGCCTCCTCTTTACGCTGAAGTAGCGCCCGCTCCAGAGTTCTGTAGGCCGCTGCATCAACCTCTGCAGCGATCCTGTCACCGGTGGGCAGTGCCAGAACAATGGTTTGAGTGTGCAGCCCGGTCTCTAGGTTGAACCCCTTGAAGATGCTCACGATGGACGCAGTGTTGTTCATGCCTTAGTTCCTGTCGCCGGTGGCGTGTGGGAAGAGTCGAAGGCCTTCTCCCTCTTTGCATCAGCTTCGGCTCTCTTCTGCTTAGTCACTGTCATGTTGATGAGACCGGCAATGACGTTCAGGCTTCGGGCGCTTCGCTCTGCAGACTGCAGAAGAAGACAGTGCCGTTGATGGGTGTCCAGGTTCTTGTTGTCCTCCGGGAAGGTCTTGTACGCCGCACACTCTGCGGCACAAGGACGGTCTCCAGAGAGGAAGCAGTAAACCGCGTTCTCCGGCTCTTCCACCATGTCCGGAGGGTCGACTCCGATGTCAGGCTGCTGCGCCACCCTTCTCCTCCTTCTCGATCTTTTCTCGCTCCTCGACGATGGCTACGAGACCGCTTCGAGCCATAGCTGAGAGGTACCGAAGGGCCTTCTTGGAATCGAAGCTGACTCGGTTCTCTTCTCGAACTGCTGGCAGGAATCCCCACTTCACCAGGAAGCCGACGCAGCTCTTCACGAACTCCTGGTTCTTGTACAGAGCCCGATAGTCGTTGTTCAGCGCAAAGCCTGTACCCTCCTGGGTTCCGTACATGTGCTCGACAGGCACATGAAGGAGCTCGGAGGCAGCCCCGCTCCACTTGCAGGCCCTGCAGGTTGCCGCCCCTCCCGCCAGCGCAGAGAAGTCGACAGAAGAGGCCCCACAAACGGGGCATAGACGCACGAAGTCAGCCATTTTTCCTTAGTTTCCCGTAAAGGCGGTTTCGATCCCCATTGTCTACCTGCGCGATGCGGTGGACCATCCTGCTCTTGCCCTTCTTTCTATCGAACTCCGGCATGGGGGTAGCCGTGAGGGGTCCTCGGTTCACCCACCACTTGAGCTGGTCCAAAACCTTGTCCTTCTCTTTCTTCTTCTTGTCCGCCGTTCCCGGGAAGGCTACCTGCATGTAGTCTTCAAAGGCCTCTAGGCCCTGCTCATGCGTATCCGAGTTTGCTTCGATGACTAGTTGAGCAAGCGCGCGAAACCTTGCATGGTCGATGCTTTCCAGCCGGTCCATGACAAGGAGGCAGATCCACTCCTGGAGCGTCCCCGTTCGGGGCGGCGCTTGTAAGGTATTGAGGTAGATCTGCCCTCGATACCAACCTCCAGAAGTGGCTAGCCATTTTTTACTGTGTCCACTTTGAAGAGCTTGCGTGCCCTAGCTTCAAACCAAGCGTAGTGGATGCCCAAGCTCGCCAGCATGTGCAGCGGCTTTCTGATCATCCAATTGAACTTCTTCCAGAAGAGCTCGTCCTTGAAGTCTCCGCGCTCGTCGTACATGCTCGGCAGAGGGTTGTTGTTGATGGCGATGGTGCCTGCCGTCGTGGTCATGACGGCGTACTTGTCGAGAAGGTACGCGTTCGTGACGTTCACCGACTCGGATTCGATCATCAGAAGCTGCTTGAGACGAAACTCCACATCCTGGTCCATCGTCTCGAAGGTCGGCTCGAAGACACCCGGTACGATGGGTACCCTCTGCCGCAGGTGATTGGTCTCGAGCAGCGTAGCGAGGTCCTCCGGACCGAACGGCTTGATGCGAGCTTCGATGATCTCCCGCTGCCGGGGGTTCTTCAGGATGTCCCGCATCATCTCACGACGCAGCGCGTCTACATCCAGGTCCCCTAAGCTAGAAAGGGCCTCCTGCATGGCCTTCTCATCCTCATCGTCGACGCCGATGGGGTTGGGGGACTTGCCAGTTCGAGCAGCCGCTCCACCAGGACCCTTCGCAGCCTGTTCCTCCGCCTCCTCGTCCGTCTTGGGCATTCCCCTCGGGGGCGGTGGAGCATTGTCCTCCGCCGGCGCCGGCGCCGGCCTTCCCGCAGCGGTGGCCTGGAGGGCTGCCCGCAGGTCTCGAGCGGTCTCCTCTGGGGGCCTGCGCATGTTCGACCGGAAGTCCTGAGGGGCCTGCGCCGGCGCAGGGCGGCCCATGTCCTGCAGCTGCTGGGGGCTGATGAACTGCCCAGACCTGATGACCCCGTACTTCTGAGCCATGTGAGGCTGGAGCTGAGCCAACATCGAGCCGGCCCCGTGCTGGAAGGTAGGATCCTTGAGGGCCTCCTGTGGGAGGATGTCGTTCGGCTGCAGCAAAAGCGGTCCAGGGCGCTGCGGCACCCCAGGCCCTCTCTCTGAACTGATGATGGACTCGGGGCGCTTGGCGTGTTCGCTCATTGCTCTCCTGACTGCCTCTCCGTCTCCGCGAGCTCGGCTAGAGGTTGCCTGCGCGGCCATGGTCTGCCCTTTGACCGCGTCGGCTTCTAGGGCCGGCATGGGTGGGGCGCTGCCACCAGCCACCTCCGTGCGGTACTTGGGGAGGTGCTGCTTGATCGACCCAGGAAGGTTGGCCTCCTGCTCTCTGCGGGCATTTCTAGCCTCCGCACCGAGGGCATGACTGATGGCCCTTGGGTCCGTCACAGCGGGGTGCACGAAGGGAACGCGCCCCTGCTCGACAGCTTGCTGTGCCTCCAGCAGCTTTCTATGACGATCTTGGGCTTGCAGGTCGAGTTCGGGCTTGGTACGCGACATGTGACTCCTAGTAGGTGTACATTGTGCGTACACCATCTGTAGCTAGAAAAAGGGTGGAGGTCAACAGTACTCGTGACGGATGGCCGAGAAGGCCTCGAGCAGCCCCATGTCTTTGGGGGCCGTATCTACCGACGCGAGAACAACATTCTCCAGATGCGGCCTAGGGTCGTACGGGGCTGACTTCTGCCCATCGAGGTACAGATACAAGGGCCCCAGAAGGTTGTTGACGGCGCCACCCTCTACAAAGAGAAGCGCCTTGGTATGTCCCCAGTAGAGACGATCGATACGGTAGACCGTTCCTTCTACCTTCCCCTTCTCGGTCCCCACCTCGAAGTCCGCAGCGCGAACACCTTCGGCCTCAGCTAGGACTTTTCTTTGTCCGTTGTTGAGGGTGATGCCGAGGGTCCATCGGCCTGGGGGATCTTCCAAAAGCCTCGGGGCTTGCTCGTAGACGTAAAAGTCTCCACCTCTACCACTGTCGTCTTCTGCCGCTTGCACTTCACACACCTTCCGAAGTCATGGTTGTTGGGGTCGGAGTACAACGCATCACCAGGCTTGAGCTTGGAGCTCATCGTCACCCTGACAATCTGAGTTGACCCACAGAAGTCGCACTTCACTCGAGCGTTGATCATCATGGAGAGGAGTCCTTCTTCGTCATGCTCACACCAGCAGCACGTGACATCTGAGCAAGCTGCTGGAGCTGAAGAAGGAAGCGCTTGTCCTCCCCTTCTTGTTCTTCCGGCGTAGAGAACTGCAGCCTACCCTCTAGGAGGGCGTCTTTGATGGCAGCCTTCAGTGTGGACAGCATCCAGCGCAGCCTACGCTCCCCCTGTTCGTGGATCCTCACCGCCACTCGGTGACAGTCGGGGCAGAGGAACAAGCGCTCCCACCACATCCCCTGGTCGGTGGCGAATGGCTTCTTGCAGTTCACACAGGGCACTTCCACAGGATCTTCTCTCCTACACGGACTTCTTTCACCAGGCGTATCGGAACGCTGAGCATCGCTCCGGAGTAGTTGTAGAACATCAGGAACGTGATGCTTTCCGGCACCCTACCAGAAGGGGGTACAACCGCTTCCAGACTCTTCATGCTCATGTCAGGAAAAGAATAGACCGCCCCCAGAGCTGTTTCCACTTCGACGAGAACAAGGTTGTTCTCATCTGTGGAAACTGCGGTCAGAACAGAGTCAGTTGAAGTAGTCATCTAGTAGGGTCCACCCAATGCGCAAGCCCGGGTCTGTAGTGACCATAACCAACTGTGGGTTCACAGCCCTTGCCTCGAGCAGAGAGTCTACATCCGAACGAGCGATGGCTCGGGTGAACTGCTGTATGTAGGCTGTGAGATTCGGCGGCCAGGTCTCGGGAAAGCGAATGCCTGTCTGCAGTGGAATGCCGATCTCCTGCCAACGCACAGCTAAAAAGTAGCGTTTGATCCCGTTCCTCTCCTCGATGGAGCGCAGGAAGGACTCTAGGTCTCCGGCCTGGCGAGAGTCCAGTGCTGCTCCCGCTTCGGCACGCGCTACGAGGTCCCCACACCTGCGGTCCTTCTTAGCCAAGGTGAGGAGCCCCTCGTACTGGGCCCCTCTCCTAGCCAGCTCTACAAGAGCTTCGTATTCCGTGACGTCTAGTGTGAACTCGGTAGCCATGGCACGAGTGTACTACTTCTCCTCAGAGGAGGGGGTAGCCTGTTCCTCTTCTAGTTCTGGTTCTGCCAGAAACGCCAAACAACAGAGCGCATGGGCGAGGTGGTGGAGTCCGGTTTCTGGATCCCGGAGTTCCCCCTGCCACCACGCCCAAACATGGCGCAGCAACGCCGCGAAGTAACGGTTTCGTGCGTCTTGTACGTGCCGCCAATTACCAGGCGCATACTTCTGCGCCCCGAACGTCAAGACCTTCACGTACTCACGTAGAATTAGCGGCTGGATCAGATCCCACCGGTCCTTACCACCGTCGTACTTCCTGCCCTCAGTCGGGTCGTTGCTCATCGGGCTCCCAGGATGTCTTCCTCGTGCGGGATGGTTTTTCTGTACTGCACCCACCCCCGGAAGTTGCCGCTAAATGGAATGGAGTCCGACTGCCCGTCACGATCCAGCTCCCCGAACGGTGTAAGAGAGCGCTGCTCCGCAGAGGTCATTGGTCGTGCCACGTGCTCGAACGGACTCATGTGACCTGCTTCGAGCAGACGGTCATGCAGCTCGATGTCCGCCTGCGGGTCTCGCTTCCCATCATGCGTGAGGTAGGAGACGCGGGCGCAACGCCCGACGCTGACCTTGCACAGCCGTTCCTGAACCAGCGTCGGGTGCGTCGGGTCTGCAAGGATCATCTCTTCAAAGTCCGCGTTGCTGACCAGCGGCATGTGCCACTGACCGTAGTCGAGAGCGGTCGGCGTGCTCTTCTCCATCGCGTCGAACATCAGATCAGCCGCGAGCTTGATCTCCGGATGCGCCATCGGATTACAACGCAGGTGGTAGAAGTTGTCCCACTCTGTCGCGGTCACGATGACCGTGTGCCACATGAACGGTTCGAGCAGGCGGTTCGTGATCTGCTTGTGGACATCAAGACTGAGCAGCTGCTTCGCCTTTTCCACTGCTGCGTCTCTTGCTTGAAGCCACAATCTGGGGGCAGCCATCTTGGCTCCCTCGTCGACCTCTTCTTCAGCCTGCATCCCCTTCTGGTTCTTGCCCCAATGCGTCGGGATGTAGGGGTTCTCTTCCACCATCTTGATCATCTTCCCGACTGGGATAGCGCGGCTGCTCGCGCTGTTCCGTGAGAAGACACGATGTGTGTTGAACTCCGCAAGCACGATACGCGGAAATGTCACCTCCAAGGTAGTAAGCCGCACGCCATCGTGGCTGATGCTGTCCGCCAGAATCTTCGCCGAATGAGTCATTCTGTCCCCATCTTAGTCTCGGTGAAACACGTCGTTGTCAAACATCTCTTGCTCGGCTGCGGCGCGCATGGCGCTCCGTATATCTCCAGTTCTGGGGCACCGCCACTTTACAGGCGCACCAACAATTGGAGCTTTGGTCCCAGGGCTTAAAGCGACTACTGGAACCCACCCAGAGTCACGCAAGTATTCAGCCTGTGCGGTCAAGTACACGCCGTAGCTAAAGGACCGTTCTTTTTTCAACCGCTCACGTTCTTCGGGACTCATTCCAGCCCCCTAAGCTCGTCCAGCATCAATCCTCCTCCAGGTACCGCCTTCTGACCTCATCGTGAGAGTCCACTGTCTCGCCATCATCGACGTCAAGGTCGAACCCTAGCTCCTCGGCGCAGTACTCGAACAGCTGCTCCTTGAGAGAATCCAGGTCCACCCCAACACTCTCCAAGGCCCGCATGAGACGTACGGGCAGCTTGAAGTTCTCACAACCTTCTAGCCACTCCCGCCGAGTCTCGTAGCGTTTGTAGGTGTAGTCGTGCAGCGTCTGGCCTTCTTTGTCGAGCAGCTCTGGATTGAGCTCGAACTCCTCGACCTTTTCCCGAAGCCAGGCATCGACCTTTTCCTGGAGCAGCGTACTTCGGGGAGCGAATGCCGCAATACGCTCGTTCGGTGCAGGAGCATTCGCCCAGCTAGGGATGCGCTCAGCGTGGCGCAGCATGGTGGACTGCATCGTGCGCACACGGTCCAACACCTCGTAGCTAACGGCGCGACCACCACGAATGGCCGGAAGGACCTCCTCCACCATCAGCTGCTGAAGCTCCTCCCAGCAGTTCTGGTACTGAGCCAACTTCGTCTCGGTTGTGGTCATCTCGTCGGTAATCTCGATGTATTTAGCCACGCTACCTCCTTGATTTGATGGGTGTGAACAGGTGCCCGCCTTCTTGAATCACCTCGCTCATCTGGCGGTGCAGCTTTGGTGACTTCTCTCGAACGAAATCGCGCAGGGCGGGGAAGGAGAAGCAGTTAGACTTCCCCTCCTCCCAGCCCAGCAGCTTCTCTGCTTTCCATTGCAGTTCTTATGCCTGTTTCACTCGGTGCCGTGCCTGCCCTTGACCCACAGCTCACGCAATCGTGGTGCAATGTGCGCGCACGCCTCTGATAGCGCGGGGGGCGTGTACCCCAGTGCCCTTACTTGCATAGCGTGTTCGTACCACTCGTCCATCTGCGCCAAAAGCTCAAGCTCATCAGCCGTCAGCGATGGGTGTGGTACCACGGGGATGTCACGTTTGACTTCTTCCCAAACCTCATCGCCCACTAGGCGACGTACGGTAGGCAACCCTTGGTATTGATAGACCCGGGCACCATACCGTTTCTTCTTTTCAGCCATAGCCAAAGGATCGTTCTTTCTTCAGTCGTTCACGTTCTTCAGGGTTCATTCCGACCCCCACAAGCGTAGTTCATCTCAGTAGTTCCTTGACCCATTCGATGCCCCCTGCTTCATTCTTGTCCCAATCGGTCATAGCTTTTCCTTGCTGTTGCGCTTTGGGTAGCACCGCGATTTCTTGATCTCTTCCCACCGGGCGTCTGCCCGATCGAATAGCTCGTCGACATCCTCGAGGTCCAAGTCCATGGAGGTGGCGATGGCCTTGATATCCAGCTTCTCCTGAGTGGCAGATATCTCGGCAATCAGCCGGGGGAATTGAATGGAGTCATCACTCCACGGGTCCTTCGGGCGGTCACTTTCTTTTTCCAGCTTTTCCGCCAAGGCGCGGACTTCCTTGATCTGCTCGATGGCCTCGGGGTCGTCGGACCCCTGGTCCAGAACGTACCCATTCTCTCGGTAATGCTGATCGCTGAGCTGCCAGTACTCGTGGGAGTCCAGCGCTTCTTTGATCAGCTCGATCTCACGGGGCGTGAGCTTCAGGGCGACGTCAGTCATCCTTCAACTCCTCGATCAACAAGGTGATCCGCACCTTCTTACCGTTGTACCCGGCGATATCCTCAAGGGTGGGGTCTGCGTAACTTACTGAACCGTGTTCCGTACGCTGCACCAAGTACAGGGCACCCGGGAGCATGCTGCACCTAACGTCTACAACACCCTCGTGTCTGTACACCGTAGCGTTCACAGGCTTACGAAGGTGGGACAGGTCTCGTACTTCCCTAGGGATGGGCATCTTATCCCCTTGACCTTCTGGGGTCACGAGAACGCGGGTACGTACACTCCTCCTGGATCTGCCCGTTCTTCTTCCTGATGACCAGGGAGATGGGCTTGCCGTACGTCGCGGTGGTCCGGGCCTTCGCGCGAGCGATCTTCACGGCCATCGCTTTGGTCGCGTGGGTGGAGTAGTCGGTACCCATCGTGATGGCCCAGCCGGACCTGCCGTACTTGCGGATTGCCGTATGGTACGTAACAGTAATCTTCTTCATTTCTTGCTCACTTTCTATGGCCAGTAGTAGGGGAGCGTTGAGGGCTCCTCCCACCCAAACTGTGCGTAGTACTCGGGCTTCTTGCGAAGCAGATTGGACCTGTGGCTAGCATGTAGCCTCTCGTCACGAAGCCACGGGGGCTCTGTCGTTCTCTCTGGCAACCCCACCGCTACTTGTACGAACCAACTCAACTGTGTGTCTTTGAACCCCCGCCGCACCCACTCGCAGCACATAGCAGCTCCATACTGTGCAAGCTGAAGCTCGTGCCCACGCCACATTTTCACGGCTGGATGGTGCTTCCAACCATCACTTTCCCCCAGCAACGTTTTGAGGATGACCTTGGCTTCGAGCCGCTGATTGCCCAGCCGCTTTTGATCCAAGCACCTCGCCGTATCATCGAAATCGGGATAGGGTAAAAAGGTCTGCATTTACCTCCAGAGGCAGCGATGGCCATACAAAACCTCGACTACTACACCTCCGAGCGCTTCATCCACGATGGCATCGTGAAGCGCGCTCGCGCAGGTATCCCCACGCTCTACGAGTCGTGGAAGAAGAAGCAGAGGCTACGGCCCTTTGTCCTATCGTGGCCCGCAGAAGAGATCATCTGGAACAGCGAGCCGACGGAACAAGCGGTGGCCTTCGATGCTCCACTAGCAAAAGACCTAACGCAGGAGTTCCTGCGACGGGTCCAGAAAAAGACAGCGGCCTACGCCCTTCTGTTCTGGGAACAGCGGGAGCAGGCCGTTGTAGGGATCCTCGAATCACGCCATGGAAGCGTGAGCTGGTACATCCCCATCATGGACCACGGAAACGTACGTGTCCTGGGTCCGCTCGAGGAGAAGACAGACGTCGACTCTCTCGGTCTGAACTGGGACCTAGCTTTGGGGCGCGAAGCCGGGTAGTCCTCCACCGGCGATGCCTGGCATTTGCGGAAGGGTCGGAGCAGAGACCTTCTTCTTGCCGTTGCTGGCCTGAGCGATGTCTTCGACCGTTTCGTTGCTGATGCTTCGAAGACGCGCCAGACACTGGCGGATCCCTTCATGCGCCTCCGTGAGTCCAGCAGTCACGTCGAAGCCCTGGTCGATCTGCTTGATGGTATGCAGGGTCTCGATGGCCTCCTTGAAGGTATCGAGCTGGCCACTCAGCGCTGAGACCTCGCTCACGGGCTTGACCGCCTGAGCACGCTTCTGTCGGGTGGGCTTCTCGATAGCCTTGGGTGCTTTGGTAGCAGCCACCGGCTCCGGCTTGGCTTCAGCCTTCCGCCCCTTCTTCCCCTTGGCAACCTTGGCGGACTTGGCCGCCTTGGCTACGGGCTTGGTTGCCTCGTCGCCGAAGTGCGCGTTGATCAGCTTGTGCGCCGACTTCAGATCGGCCTCGGACCACTCTGCGAACTTACCGACTGCCCGGCGAGCTCCCGTCACGCTTTCGTACCGACCCGATTCCAGGTCCGCCCGGAAGTCCTTCAGAGTCTTCTTCTTGTAGCCCATCGTCGTTCATCTCCTTCAAGAGGCATTGGTACTGCCTTGATGCTTCTAGATCCGCTTGCTCCAGTGCGGCAACTACTTCTTTCAACCGGTTGCGAGGAAGGCGGACATGCGTCGACCCAATGCGAAGCTGTACACCTACCACACTGCGGTCTTCGTAGTCACCTCGTGTGACTTCAACTTCCCCCGAGAACCTAGGGTCCTCTCCGCAGAACGGAAAAGACGCGGTGACCTTAGTGCTCATGCTTTGCCTTGCGGTCGGGACAACAATAGAACCGACCTGAGTTGTGTCAACAGAAAACGATGGACGTACTTCCATCAAAGCTGTTGTGCCAACAACTGCTCAGTTCTTCTGCTGCAAAAAACAGCAGCGTTCCAGGCATAACAAATATGAGAAAGGGAGAGAAAATGTACATCTATGAACTGAGAGGGCACAAGGTGATGTGCGACGGCCGTGCAAGCTTCTTCACGCCTAGGGAAGTGGCCGAACAATTCGCTAAAGGCCACTACAGAGTGGCCTACTTCGGAGGGAACGCGCACCCCCTCCCTCCGCTGACGGCTGTAGAGGTTCAAGCCGAGGAGCAACGCCTCGCTTGGGAGAACTACCACAAGGCGCAGCGTGAGGCGTATAACCGCCCCCTGCCGGCGCCAGTGGTAGACAGCGGCACGCTTCTGGAAGCGGTGGTGCTGGGTGTCTTCGGCCTGACCATGCTGGTCTCGCTTGTGGCAGCCGTCGCGAGTGCGGCGGCGCCGAGAGCGTAAAAACGTGAGAGCCCCGGCGCAAGCCAGGGCCCTCGAAGGTTGAGCGGCGAAAGCCGTTCCCTTTTAGCTAGGAGTTCTCCCGCTACACCAGCGGGTTGTACTCGTAGTAGATCGCGTAGTCGTTGGTGCCGTTGGGCGCCGCAGCCGGAGTGTAGAGGCCTTCCGCCGTGAGTGTACCGGTCGTCACCGCCGCGCCGATTGCGATCTCACGAACCGGTGCGACTAGTCCGGCACGAGAGACGGGGATCTCGGAGGTCCCGAGCCCGGCACCGATGTCGATCGAGACAGTAGCGTCGACATCCAAGGCCGCCCCGTACGCCACCGATTCGACGGTCGAGAACGGCTTGGTCCCGACGTCTTGACCAGCCGCCTGAGAGAGCGCAATCGTCTCGGTCTGGGGCTTGCCTCGGTACGTGCCAGTCACCGTGACGGTGTCGGGAGCGTTGCCGGGCGTGACGCCGCCGGTCGTGAACGCGAGGTTGCGCGGGTAGGCCGCGAGCTTGGCGAGACCACCGGCCAAGAAAGTCGTGACCGTACGAGGCGCCACGGTCGTGGCGGTAGCGGCCTCGAGGTCACCAGCCGCCCCAGCAGCCGGGTTCGTGTACTCGTCGACCGAGAGTGCTGCCATGGGAGCCAGAACGCGATGAACGTCCCCACGGAGGTCATCCACCTCACCGGGCACGCCGCCGTGGCCTGTCACCAGATGCGGCTTCTTGGGTCCCTGGTTGCTGAAAAGACCTGAACCGTTGCTCATTCGAACTGCTCCTTCATGAGGGGTCTACGCAAACATTCTGGCCCATGTTGCGGGCATAAGAGAAGTGCGAGAAAGGACGGTATTTATGGATAAACCGTCAGAGGGAGAGAAGAAGATGGACCCCAACGAGAACCTCAAAGAGCAGCTCGAAGTAGCACACGAGCTACTTCTTTCAGGTAGCTTTGACCCTACCGTACAGCGGCTAGCCGAGCTCGTACTCGCCCTAGACGAGTGGCTGAAGAAGGGTGGGTACTCTCCGGTCCGGTGGGTAAAGCACTGCGACCACGCCCCCCTTCCGGCAAGCATCCAGTATTCCGGGTCGGAGGGCATCATGGACTGCCTCTGCAGCAAATGTGGTATCGGAGGGAGCTTCAAGTTCGAAAACCACACGGCGGAGATCATGTGGGATGAGTAACATTCAGCACAGCAGCGAGAGTGCCGAGCACTACACCCCAGTCAGAATCGTCGACCCCTCGAGAGAATTGATGGGAGGGATCGATCTAGACCCAGCCAGCAACGGCGCGGCCAATAAGTACATCCGAGCGATCAAGTTCTATACGAAGCGCCGGAGCGGGCTGACCAAACAGTGGTACGGACGCGTCTTTCTCAACCCTCCAGGGGGACTCTGCGATGCAGAGGGGCGTACGGTCATCAACGCGAAGGCAGGAAGACCTAGCTGCAGGGACTCGGGAGCATGTGGTCTCCCCCCGGGGCACACCCACCAGGGAGTCACGAGCTCTGCCAAGTTCTGGTGGAACAAGCTGGTACAAGAGTACGTCTCTGGGCGGGTAGAACAGGCAGTCTTCGTTGGATTCAGCCTCGAGATCCTTCAGAGCACCCAGGTGCCCTACGACAACAGAGCCGTTCTTCCTCTACACTTCCCTTGCTGCTACCCCAGCGAGAGGGTTCGGTTTCTGCAAGAGCAGGAAGGGCAGCTAGTAGAGGGCGACCAGCCGACTCACGCGAATGTTCTGGTGTACCTGCCTCACAAGTGGAACGCTGACGAGAAGAAGCGGTTCGAGTACTTGTTCTCAGGCATCGGACAAGTGGTGTGGCCAAGCCGAAAGTATCGACGCCCCTAGAGAAACGAAAGAGGGGTAAGTACGTGATCGATATGCCCGTCAGCGCTTGGTCGCTGGCGGGCATGGGCTGCGTTGCCTTAAACTATCTACGAGAACAGCATGGCAAAACCAGCATCACGATCGGGGAGTATCTTGGCGCCGTCGTTGCCGACTCTGTCTTCGCGAATGCAGCAGAGATCTACGAGGCGTATAAGATCGCTGCAGGATCAATTGCGCTCAGCGGGGCTGAGCAACGACTCGGTACTGCCATGGCTGAAACCATTGCCGCCGCTACCGGTGCTCAAGTTCCCAACGATGGAAGAGCTAATAGCTCAGGAGGTATCAGGCCCTCCCGTCGCAGCGGACAACGGCTTGTTCTCCCAGTTGGTCGGGGATCCTCTGGTCCTATACCGGGAGTATCTGGACGACCCCGACCGATTCGACGAAAGCCTGGGCCTGCTTCTACAGGAGCTGGTCACCAACAGGAAGAAGCTCGAGGAGCTGACGGGGCAGGAAGTGGAACAGCTGAACAAAGCTACCGTCGAGCTCGCGCAGTACGAGCCGAAGCCCAAGAAGCAGCCCGCGCCGCAGCCGAGAGCATCCGCGTCCTCCGAGGACTCCTACGAGGGGGAGGAGGAGGAAGTACCCTGGAAGGGGGTGGGCCCCTCTCTTCCCGAGATGCCGATGACGGCAGAGCTTCCTACAGCCCCCAGCTTCTGGTGGAAGAAGAGCTAGTAGATAGGGACGCCGTACTCGTTGACGTCCTTGGCGGGGGCCATCCCAGTTCCCCAGCGGGGAGTGGGGTGGTGCTCGCTCATCATGAAGTCCTGGAGGCCTCTACCCATGCGGCCGAAGAGGCTGCCGGTACCTTCTACAGCTTTGCCGAAGGCTCGGGTCACACCGCGCCCTAGGTGCATCGTCCCACCCATCAGCTCCTTACCAGCTGTCGAGAAGTCCTGACCGATAGACGGGGCTGTTGACTGAGGAGGGGGCGGCATGGGTACTTCGGGAGCAGAGGGGTACTTACCCATCTGCGCCGTCTTTTCTCCACCCAAAGCCTTGGTGTACTTGGGGTCTAACTTGCCCCCATGGACGGCATCGTAAAACTCATGCTGAGCAGGGGACCCTGAAGGACCAGAGTGCAGAAAGATCGCCGGGGTCTTTACTCGCCTCTCGTAGTCAGAAAGGTCCTCCTTGTACTTCTTACCCACTGAAGAAGGGCTTCCCAGCGTAATGACCCTCTTCCACAAGCCAGGCTTTTCCGGTGCATGCTCGAGTGCCGACGCTACCGTGTTGTACAGATCGGGCCGCTCTTCTTCGTAGGCCCTGCGGGCTGCCTGCAGGCTTCCGTGTGCAAGTAGCAGCTCCGCCTGCCTCTTGGAGACAGGAGCGTAGTCCTCGTCGGAGTCGCCTCCTGTGAACCACCCGATGGAGGTGAGACGAGGGTCTCCCTTACCCTTCCCCTTGGTGATGGAAAGGTCCGCCTCCTTGGTTAGCGGGGAGGCCGCGCCGGCGTACTTCCTCGTCATGAGCTTGTAGCCACCAATGCCGCCAGCCGTGCTTCCTAGCGCGCCACCAACCCCGAGACCTATGAGGGGGTCTATGCCCAACGCGGAGGCACCGAGAGCTCCACCCAGCCCTCCTGCGAGCAACCCGCCCATGCTTCCGAGTCCCGCGCCAGTAGCTCCTGCGCTTGCCCCCCTTCGCATCTCTTGCTGCCTGACCGCTTTGAGCTCGTCTGGTGTCAGCCGTGCCTGAGCAGACTGATATTCAGGACTTCGCTCGTAGACCTCTAGCGCCTTCTGCGCGCCATAACCGCCTCCAAGACCTTGTGCGAGGGCATTCACGGCGAAAGGAGCGGCCAGACCTACCACACCTGCGTTCGCAGCCTTGGTCATGTGCGCGAGCTTCGCCCCCAAACGCGCCGCCATAGCGGTGGAGACTGAAGCAGTGCGTGCCATATCGGAGTCAACGTCTCCCATGTCTTCTCGTGGCATCTCAGTCTCCGCTGAAGGAGGAAGGACTGCTCCGGCGTACTGGCCTCCGCCGTACAGGCCCATCAAGGGGTGTACGGCGTAGGGCTGCGTCATTACGGCTCGGATGTAAGCAGACCGGCGGGTACCAGGGCCGCCCATATTCTCCACCGTGTTAGCCAGGAGCTGCGTCTCCAGAACCCTGAACTTCTGGTTCATGAGATCCGCTTCCGACCGGAAGCGGTCCACATGCCGTTGGTCTCTAGGGCTCCCCATCCTCATGCGCCCGAAGTCGCCTCGAGACAGGGCGGCTGTCTGGGCTCCGAAGATGGTGTCAGCCCCTCTCTTTTCTAGGTTCGAGAGGTAGACCTCATCAGTCCCGTAAGCAGCCAGGAGCTCGGGATTAGGCCCATCCATGGTGCCCTACGCGTAGGCCCAGACAGAAACCTCTGCAGCCGTCGTGTGATTGATGGCCAATGAGAGGATCCCCGCACCAGAGCCAGGAGCCGGGTTGTAGTGGATCTTGAACCCGCCCTTGGCAAGCTGCTCTTCGTCGGTACCCCCGTTGATCACGACGGTCACTGCTGCCGGTGAGGCCGCTGAGCTGTTCTTGTAGAAGACGGCCACAAACTTCGCCCCATCTGGTCCAAGATGGGCGAAGTCTGCTACCTGCGACCCCACACCGCTGAGCTCGTATTCGGTTTCGAACTTCTTGGTGAAGTCCCAGGCGGCATCGAACGGAACCTTGGCGTTCGCCTGTCCTTCGAAAGGAGGCACGCCGAGAAGCGCGTTGAATACTGCTGCCATCGATGCCATCAGGACCTCCTAGATCAGCTTCCCGGGATACCAGCGAAGGTGGCGTTCAGGTTTCCGCCGCCGGCGTTGGAGCTCGAGTTCGAACTGATGAGGGTCAGACCGGAGACCGTCACGGGGACGCCGCGCTCGAACTGTACTCCGACGTTCTCCTGCAGGAGTACGCCCTGAGAGTCCGTGGCCATCGAGTGGTTCGGGATGTAGCTGGACTCGAAGTACATGGCCCCCAACGACTCTTGGTTGATGTCACGGATGTACATCAGCAGGCCGATGGGCTGAGCGAAGAGGTCGCTCGCCAGGTTCATGAAGATGTTGTCGTAGCCCGGCGGAATGATGACGTCGTGGTGGTTGGCCTGCGTCGCTGCCCCAGCATTCGGCCACATGGCATCGACCACCGTGGGTGCCACGGAGTCAGAATAGTAGGCGTACAGGATGCGAAGTAGGGAGGCGCCATGGTAGTAGACGCGGCCCAAGCCGATCTGCCCTACAGACCGCCCGGAGATGAAGTAGCTTCTCTCGGAGCCGATCTCGAAGATCCTGGAGAACTGACGGTTGTGCGTCAGGTTGAAGTTCTGGAGGATCCCGATGGGCAGGACGACCTGGTTGGCCGCCTGCCCTGTCCCCGCGAGCGCTGCTCCGAATGCCGCCGCACCACCGATGTTGGCGATGCGAGGGGGACCGGCCGCGATCATCAGGAAGCCAGCATTCACGTACTGGCCGTCCACCATTCCGGCCTGTACGTAGTTCGTGTAGGGCGACCAGTCGCTGAAGTTTCCAGCCATTTCTTACTCCTTCAACATTCTAGCTGATGTGCCTTTTGCCGCCCACTACACCAACAGGGTCAGCTTGATGAAATTGCAGGGGATGGGGACGTCGATGGTGGTGTCGATGAGCACGGTGTCCCTCTGGTCCTCGTCCTGAACGATGTTGTCCAGACTGCCTCCGATGAGGACACCGGACTCGATCAGGAACCCGATGAGCCCATCGATGGTCGTGCTCAGAGAATCCAGGAACCCCTGGGTGATGTTGAACCGACCAATGAAGTTGCGGAGCGAGCGCCGCATGAACTTCGCGGTGAAGTCCACGACCTTGGTGACGGAGTCCGTACGGGTCTCGATGCTGGTGAGGTCCGTAGTGATGGCGAACCGACTGAAGATGGGGGTACTGGCGCCCTCCTGGATGAGGATGTAGGCGCCTCCTCCGGCCATCTGATTGAGCTGGGCCTCGCTGAACTTGTCGTTGGACCCCAGCACGCGGGTGAAGCCGGTGACCGGGAAGTTGGTGAACGACTGCTGCGGCGGCTGCTGGCCAATGAGACCAGCAATCGCAGCGTTCATGTAGAAGCCCTCGACGATGAGCTCGGTGCCTCCGATAGTGGCTGCCGCACGGTCCGGGAAGGTCATCCAGAACCGGCGGTTCCGGAAGCTGGCACCTAGCTGCGCGACAGTCTCCGCGATCTTGTTCTTGTCCTCGGCTCCGCTGACCGTGACGAGGGGGGCTCCACGGACACGCAGGCTGAAGATGTCGCTGATGAGCGGAGAGGGGAGGGTGTCCGTCGCGTAGAAGCTGTCGTCGTTCTCTCCGCTCGCGAACTCTCCTGCCGATACACGTACGGTCACCTGCGAGCCGCTGATGGACTTGACCGAGTAGTGCTTGGCGTCGACCGAAAGGTCTAGGAAGAGGCCCTCATCCACTGGGATAGTGCCGATGGGATTGATGCCGGCCGCCTGCACCAGGGTCGTGAGGTTCGTGATCTTCGTGTCGAAGGTGTAGGTGTTGAGCCCATCGCCGTCCGTGCCGCTGCCCACAAGGGTGTCGAGCTCATTAGTCGGCGTCGCCGGATTCCACAGAACGATGCGCTCGCCCTTCTGTTCGGGCTCGCTCATGACCGTGACGTGGGTGCTGAACACTTGGGCCACGGTCTCGTCGTGGGTCAGGAGAGCAAGAGCGTAGACCTCGAAGCCCTCGAGGAACTCGGCCGCACGCGTCCAAGCCTCCACGGTACCGTAGGGGGCATCGTCGCTGACGGCGTCCACACCCAAGCCCGTGACCTGAATGCCTGGGGCATTGATGAGGGCGAAGAAGAGCCCAAGTCCTAGGGGGTTGTCCGGCGTGATCGGAGACAGCGAGGACTCCAGGGTCACGGTATCGTCGAAGCGGAGCAGCCCTGGGTCATTGGCCAACGCGGTAACGTCCTTACGGACAGCCGTGTAGGTCAGGTAGACCAGAGACTTGACGTTGGTGACCGGGTAGCCATCGGACGTGCGCAGGATGTCGTGCTTGATGAGCACATCGTTGACCGCGGTGACGCGCAGGTTTGCCAGGGGGCGGCCTGCCAAAGGCGGGTCCACCAGGTTCTTGGCAAGGATGAAGTACGTGGCGCCCGCATCCAACGAGATGGGATCCAGCCGATTGACCTTGAGACGGGTAACCACGCCTCCTGGGGCTACCTGGGTGATGGTCGCGAAGGACGCACCGTCCACCCACAGCTCGTCCCCAGCCTGTGGAGGATAGGGATTCCCACGGAACTCTGCGCCGGCTACGAGGACGGCATCTGCCCCCGACACGTCTTCCAGAGCCACGAGACCCAAGGTTGCTACCTCGGTACCTCCGGTGATCCGAAGGCGGGAGCTGGCACCGAGAGAATCGCTGGTGATCTGCAGTCCTCCGCCTCCGCCCTGGGTAGCCGTAGCACCCACCGGGTTGAGGACGGCATTGATGGTGGCCAAGAGGGCTGCAGCGCTTCCTTCACTGGCGAACGTGACAGTGACAGGAGGTTGGCTGTCCACCGAGATCTCCAAGGTGCCGGCCCCTACACCACCGCCCGCAGTGATGTTGGTCGTACCCTCGGTCAGAGCTGCAGAGGTGCTAGCGTCGAGCTCGGCCAGTGCCGTCCCGCCCACGATCTTGATGACCCCGTCATCCCCATAGAGAGAATGGGTGAGCCGCAGACGCGTCACAGCAAAGGCACTAGCCGTGATCTGCCCACCTGCCGCCGGCGACACGACTGCATTGATCTGGTCGATGATATCGGTGAGAGAGACTGCACCCGAGAAGGTGATCGTCTGCTCCTGCCCTCCATCCTCGAGGATCAGAGTGTTGCCGTCCGTGACAGAAACAACAGGGTCCTGGAGAGAGGTGGCCACCGCCTGAGTGGCTGCCGCCGTGAAGTCAGCGCCCTGGAAGTCGAGGAGGAAGGTGACGGCATCTCCGTTCCCATCGTCTGGAGTCTGAATGCTCGCGCCCGTGATGGTCTCGACGGTGAGTCCGAGTAGGGACGTCCCCGTACCTCCCGCGACGATCTCGATCGAGGAGTCGGCACCCGTGGTATCGCTGGTCAGCACCAAGCCATCGTTCGGCCCCAGAGAGGGCGTTGCTCCCGTGAGCTGCGCAGTGATCTGGGAGAACAGAGCCGAGTAGTCCGCCGGCGTGGCGAATGTGATGGTCTGGGTCGCTCCACCATCCACCTTGACGAGCAGAGTCTCCGTAGTGACAGCCGGGTAGGACCCGATGAGGTCGACGCTGCCTTCGGTCGACGCTGCCGCGACATCCACCGCCCCGTTTCGTAGGAAAGAGGTATCCCGCAGGGCTTCCTGGATGTTCGTCCCTGCCCCACCCGTGGACAAAAAGACCCGGATGCTATCCTGCTCTACCGCCAGCTCCTCGATGTTCCTGCGAGGATCTGGGAAGTTGAGCGCGGGGACGACCAGATCCTGCTGCTTGTAGGTCGTGAGACCAGTCACCGTGCGGGAGAGACCAAAGCCGAACGCTGTAAGGACAGCAGGCGAGGTAGGAGCGCTGACGATGATCTCCTGGAAGTCACCCACGCCCGTGGTGCGGATGCGGAAACTGTCCTCCCCTACAACCTCAGCGTAGAACGAGGTAATGTTCGCGACGGAGAGCTGGTCGTTGATCTGACTGACGACCGTAGCCGGAGTGAGCCCAGAAGCAGACGCATCCTGGAACGTGAGGGTGACGACCGGAGCCTGGTTCACCGTCAGCGAGAGGGTGAGAGTATCGAGCCCGGTGTACTTTGGCGGGGAGCCAGTAGCAGCAGTGGCTAGAAGCTGTGCCGGGAGGCTGATGAGAGCATCGGAGTTGAGCAGCTGCCCACCCGCGCCATCGCTGACCAGAAGCTCGACCAGCTGCTTGCCCACACCCGTTACACACGGGACGAGGGTCGGGGTAATGACTGTCGGACTGGTCGCCCGAAACTGCTGGATTACCTGGACTCCAGGTCGCGGAAGGGGAGAGGGAAGGTTCTGTGCAGCCATGTGTCAACGAGCTCCTTTCACTACGACCGAAAAGCCCTTCACGCTTCAGATTCTTCCACGCTGGGGGACGGTATGGGAATCAGAGGTCAACCTCTGCGCCCCCACGAGCGGCATGGTCTCACTTGCCGAACAAATACTTCTTTGGCCGGGTTGAGCGGATGGGGGATCTTGGGCAGCCGATCAGCCGGACCGGCTATACTTGGTGTTCTTCCATACGAGTCGCTGGCCTCCGGGTAGAAGCTACCGGGAGGAGAAACGCCAACTTGTACGGGGTATTCGTGGTCTCCGATGGGAGCGCAGGCATCAGGCGGCCCTCCGATGGTGCCAGCTACCATTGGCCGCTGACCGGTCATCTTGGGGACCCTAGAGCTAATGCGGTTGATGATGTCTGATACAACCGATGTCCCTAGTGGCATGAAGCTAGACTGCCGAACAAATTGAATGGGCATCATCACGGGGGTTACGGTGTACTCGTCACCCTTGTCATCGGCCACGATCGAGCCAGCCGGACTTGGCGACCCCATCTGAGGACCGCGCCCAGTCTCAAACATGCCAGCTCGAAGAAGTACTTCTCGGAGCAACCAGATGTGCTCCATCACGATCCAAGCGATCTTCTCGCTCTCGAGGCTTACTCGAGACAGGCAGTTGATGGTCACGGACCCGCTGACAATCACCGACTTGGTCTTGCGGGCGATGTCAGCGTCGTAGCTCTCCATGTCGTCCAAGGAGACCGTGGAGAACTGGATAGGGCCTCGCACCAGCGTAATCGCCGGACGTTTGGCGATGACTTCTTCTCGTACCGTCCCCTCGTCCTGGATCACGATTTCAGTGTCGTTCTCGTCAGGCTCCCAGTGGTAGCAACCATTGGGCGCGTAATAGAACAACCCTTGTAGGAACCCTACGAATGTAGAACGGAGGTGCTCTAGTGGGGTGTACTTGAAGTTGCTGGGGATCTCAGGAGAGGGAGAGGTCTCAGGAATTTTCGCTGCCATCCTTCTTCCTCCTCTCCTTCATAGCCTTTCGGGCCTTGTCCCACACGTAGGCCTGATGGGCACCAACAGCGAGGCCGGTGAGGCCTGCAGCCGCCGGCGCATAGCGCAGTACAGAGCTGGGAACCCCCATGCCTTCCTGCCTCTTGAGCAGACGGTCCAGCCCCTCCATGGCTAAGTGCCCACCGGCGTAGCCAGTACCCAAGCCAAGAAGCCCTCCGCCGACTACCAGCGCAGGATGCGGGTGCTCCATCTCCGTTGACTGTGGCGTAGCTGTCTCCTGGAGACGACCCTTAGCCGCCGCAACCTCATCGAAGGAGGGCTGATCTCCCACAATCCCACCACCAGCAATAGCGTTGTCAGCAATACGCCGCATTCCTGCTGCAAACATGCGCTGCTGTGCTGGAGTCATGGACTCCGCAATCTTTGTGAGCTCGTCAGAAAATGCAGCCAGGCTGATCATGACTTTACGTTCGGGTAGAAGCTCCCATAAAGCTGGTAGATCTTCGGGTAGTCGATGCCCTCGGCTTCATCGTTGTCCAAGCTCTGAGGATTCGTGTAGTTCCTAGAGGGATTCAGGAAGAGCTCATGGAGCTCGATGGGGCGCAGGGCACCATCCTTACCCATAGTATCCCCCAAGATGAGTGGGATCTCATACTCGATGTCCGTCGTCGGGATGGCATGAAGCTGGAGCTCTTGTGTGACGATCGCTCGACCCTGCTGGGTCGTGGAAATAGTACGAACCTTCCACCTTGTGTTCTCAGGCTCGACGATGAGGTCGTCGGGCTTGATGGGGGGGAAGTACGACATTCTGGCCGTTGTACTGGTTTGCTGAAGTCGGCCTACGTTTGAGGCTTGCTCATTTGCAGGATTGGGGTCGAACTGAACCCATACCTCGATGGGCCGGTGGTACCCACGCACAAAGCCCGTATCGAAACAGGTCCGGCAACCCGACTTGTTCCTCTTGTTGAGCGTCGCGTTCCAACAGTTGGTACAACGCTGCCCCATGGTGCGTGTGGGAAAGACCCAACACCTTCGCCCCGCGAACTCACGGAACAGAAGGTTCATGTGCTTGCGGAGCTCTTGCGCGATGAGGTCCGGGTCTGGACCACCCGTCGCACCGGAGAACAAATCCGGGACAACATGTTCAAACGCCTCACCGGCAACGAAGCAGGATTGGCGGCTTTGTG
>Ga0209536_100000216_pt1 | contig 89911 bp, 89 predicted proteins | sample DeeMarSeWOR28_12_FD_187461 | JGI IMG/M metagenome (GOLD analysis project Ga0209536, IMG submission 187461) | Marine sediment microbial communities from White Oak River estuary, North Carolina - WOR-2-8_12 (SPAdes) (version 2) | ecosystem: Environmental > Aquatic > Marine > Intertidal zone >... | reverse complement strand
GATCAGCGCCACACCTGCGCGCTCCAGGTTGTCCCGGTGAATATCATTTAAACGATGGACATAAGCGTCACGGCGCGCCTTCAGCGTCGGCCAGTCATGTCCCTGAACCGTCAGCTCGAAACCATAGTCAGCCGCGTCATGCAGGGCAGCGGCGATGTGGGCGGCGTTCCACATGACTTTTTTGGGTACGCAGCCCACGTTGACGCAGGTGCCTCCGAGACGGCCCGACTCGATGACAGCCGTTCGTGCGCCGTATTCGGCTGCCCGCTTGCTGACCGCCAGCCCGCCGCTGCCGCCGCCGATTGCCACCAGGTCGAAGTGTCGCGCCATCCGCCTCTCCCGTTCGATGCCCTTCAAGCTGCAAGAAGTGTACTGCAAGCGGAACTGAATCCCGGCCGGTCTCTGATATCATTCCGCGTTCTTCCCGATACCCGAACAAGCCATGAAAAATCCTCTGCTGGACCACTCCGGTCTGCCGCATTTTTGCCAAGTCTCGCCAGAGCATATCGAACCGGCCGTAGACGCTCTTCTGTCCGAGAATCTGGGGGCGATCGATCGATTGCTCGAGGCCCCGGGACCGCGAGCATGGGATCCTCTGGTCGATTCCCTGGAAGCCATGGAGCATCGCCTTGGCCGCACCTGGGCCCCGGTCGCTCACCTCAACGCCGTGGTGAACTCGGCCGGGTTGCGTGAGGCCTACAACAGGTGCCTGCCCAAACTCAGCAGATACAACACGCAGGTAGGCCAGAATGAATCCCTTTACCAGGCCTTCCTGGCCGTTGCGGAAGCCGATGACGGCGCCGACAGGGCCCGGTCCGCGGTGCTCGAGTACGCGCTGAGGGATTTCCGATTATCCGGGGTGGCGCTGCCGAGGGAACAAAAAGCCCGTTTTCGGGACATCATGGAGCGTCTCTCCAGCCTGCAGTCCCGATTCGAAGAAAACGTGCTGGACGCGACCAACGCCTGGTCGAGGCAGATCCTGGATCGGAGTGCCCTGTCCGGCCTCCCGGACGATGTGCTGGAACGTGCCCGGGCAGCCGCAGAAGCGAAGGATCTGAAAGGCTGGTTCTTCAGCCTGGATTTCCCGACCTTCTACGCGGTCCAGAGCCATGCCGACAATCGGTCCCTGCGGGAGGATTTCTATCGCGCATGGACGACCCGGGCGTCGGACACCGGGCCGTTCGGCGGTCGCTGGGACAACACGGAAATCATGGTAGAGATCCTGGCCCTGCGCCACGAGGCTGCGAGTCTGCTGGGGTTTAACAACTACGCGGAATACTCCCTGGCCACCAAGATGGCCGAATCCGTGGGTCAGGTTCTGGAATTCCTGGAAGACCTGGCGGCCCGCTGTCGGCCGACTGCCGAAGACGAGCTGAATCGGCTGGAGGCGCTGGCGGGTCATCCCCTCGAGGCATGGGATATCGCGTACTTCTCGGAGCGTCTTCGCAAACAGCTGTTCTCGATTTCGGAGGAAGAGCTGCGCCCCTTCTTCCCGGTGGACAGAGTGCTGAAGGGTCTTTTCGAAACCACCACACGTCTCTTCGGCATCGAGATCACGGCCGCCGAAGCCCCTGATACGTGGCACGAAGACGTGCGCTACTACGAGATCCGGGATTCAGATGGCCCGCGCGGTGGCTTCTATGTAGACCTGTATGCGCGAAAGCACAAGCGGGGTGGCGCATGGATGGACGATTGCATCGGTCGTGCCCGCCTGCAAGGTGTCGACGATCTGCCGGTGGCTTTCCTGGTATGTAACTTCATGCCGCCCTCTACAGGTCGCCCGGCCCTCCTCACCCACGAGGAGGTCGTCACCTTGTTCCACGAGTTCGGCCATACGCTGCACCATCTGCTGACACGCGTGCCTTATCCCAGCGTCGCCGGCATCAACGGGGTGGCCTGGGATGCCGTCGAGCTGCCCAGCCAGTTCATGGAGAACTTCGCTTGGCGCCCCGAGGTCCTCCCCGCCATCTCCGGGCACTACCTGGACGGCAGCCCCCTCCCGACAGAGACCCTGGACAGGCTGATCGAGAGCCGCAATTTCCAGGCCGCCATGGCAATGGTCCGGCAGCTGGAATTCTCCCTGTTCGATTTCCGTATCCATGCCTCCGATCACGGGTTCAGCACGGCAGAAATGCGCGAAACGCTGGAATCTGTGCGTCGGCAGGTGGCCGTGATTCCGTATCCGGCGTTCAACCGGCTTCCCCACGCGTTCTCCCACATATTCGGTGGCGGCTATGCCGCGGGTTATTACAGCTACAAGTGGGCCGAAGTACTGTCCGCGGACGCCTTCTCGGCTTTCGAGGAGGAAGGCGTCTTCGACGAGAATGTCGGTCGGCGATTCCTCGAGAACATTCTCGAAGTGGGCGGCAGCGTACCCGCCGCCGAGGCCTTCGTGGCATTCCGGGGGCGGCAGCCGTCCCCGGAGCCGCTGCTACGTCTCAACGGCATTCCGGTCGGGGAGTGATCGGGCGCCGTGCTGATCGCCAGCTGGAACGTCAACTCCATCCGGGTTCGCCTGCCCCAGGTTCTGCAATGGGTCGAGACAACCCGTCCAGATGTCCTGGCTATCCAGGAAACCAAGATCACCGACGACGCCTTCCCCGCAGCGGACCTGGAGGCGGCCGGTTACCACGTGCTGTTTGCCGGCCAGAAGACCTATAACGGCGTTGCCCTCTTGAGCCGGGAGCCGCCGACCGACGTGCTCACCGGCCTGACGTCGATGGAGGACCCGCAGCGCCGACTGATCGCGGCGACAATCGGAGGCGTCCGGATCTACAACGTTTATGTGCCGAACGGGCAGGCGGTCGGATCGGAAAAGTTCGAGTACAAGCTGCGTTGGCTTGCTGCGCTTCGACAACAGCTGGCCGGGGAATTGAGCAGGCACGGACAGGTGGTGGTCGCCGGCGATTTTAATGTCGCGCCGGATGATCGGGATGTCCACGACCCCTCAGCGTGGGTCGGGCAGGTGCTGGTCAGCGAGCCGGAACGGAAGGCCCTTGCGGGATTACTCGAGCTGGGTCTGGCGGATACCTTTCGGCTGTTCGACCAGCCTGAGTCATGCTTCAGCTGGTGGGATTACCGCGCAGGGGCCTTCCGCAGGAACCGGGGCCTGAGAATCGATCTGCTGCTGGCCAGCCGGGCGATGGCTGGGCGGTGCATACGATCGTCGGTGGATACCGACCCCAGGGCCTGGGAGAAACCGTCGGATCACGCGCCGATCTTCGCCCAGTTCGACGACGATTGACCGCCAATATGTGACTGTCGTCACATAACTGGATCGATCTCGTGGCAACCGGGGTTAAGGCTCGTCTAGACTCCAGCGATGAACGGGGTAAGCCCAGGGGGAGGGTCCGTCGTATCACTGCGTTTTCGTCGCAGCGATCACGATGTCACCAATTCGGTCCAGGTCAGCTCGACGGAAGCTGTCGCCGATGCCGTTCACGATATTTTCTGCCTCCTTTACCCCGGGGCGTCCTGGCAGCCGCTGCGCCGGGCCTTCAAGGATTTCGACGACCTCTTCCAGGGAAGAATGCCCGGTTACCTGGGCTGCGACACCGTCTATCACGATATTCAGCACACCCTCGACGGCGTGCTGGCCCTGGCCCGCCTGATCCAGGGCCATGAAATGTCCGAACCCGTCGCACGCCGTCTCGGACCCGGTCGGGCGACTGTCGGCCTGATCACGGCCCTGCTTCACGATTCGGGGTATATCCGTCACGCCTCGGACGAGGGCCACGTGAACGGCGCCGAATTCACCAAAGAGCACGTCACCCGCAGCGCTCACTTCATCGAGCGCTACATGGCCCAGGCCGGCATGGGCGCGGCAGCGGGTATCGCCCGGCAAATCGTGCATTTCACCGGCTACGAAGTTCGCTATCCACAGATATTCACGAACAATGAGAAGGATCGTCGGCTGGGCTTCCTGGTTGGCACCGCTGACTTGATGTCTCAGATGGCGGATCGCTGTTACCTGGAGAAGTGCCGGGATCGTCTGTTCCCGGAATTCGTGCTGGGCGGTCTGGCCATGCACATCGGATCCGACGGCAAGATGGTCGTGCGATACCGTTCCGGCATCGATCTGCTTCGGCGCACGCTGGATTTCTACGAAACCGTTTGCATGCCGCGTTTCGAGGAAGACTTCGGCGGGGTGCACCGTTACATGCGGGTTCTTTACGACGGGCGCAATCCCTACATGGTGGCGCTGGACAAGAATATCTTCTACCTGAAACGCCTGATGAGGGGTGAGAGCTGGCCCCTGCTGCGCCGCAATCCGCCCTGCATCCTGGCCGAGGGGGAGACGGTGGAGAAAACACGCCGGATGGTGGCCGACCGTCTTCGTGAACTCCGCGCCCGCGCCGCTTAATCCAGAGCCGTCAGCACCTCCACATCGGCGATGATTCGATCGGCACGGACGTCAGCCGGGAGATCCTGCGCGTCGCTGATCCACACCGTTCTCATCCCGCAGGCAGCGGCGCCGAGCACATCACGCTCATAGTTGTCGCCGACGACAACCACCTGGGAAGGCCCACACCCCAGCTGATCGAGGGCAGCCTGGAAAATCCGCGGGCTCGGCTTGACCGCCCCGACCTCGCTGGAGAGCACGATCGCCCCCATGACCTGGTCGAGGCATGTCTCGTGGAGGTAGGCGCGGAGACGCCGACTCGGCGCCCAGACATCGCTGATCAGACCGAGCCGGTGGGTTGTTGACAGATGACGCAGCCATGACAGCCGAGACTGCGTCACGATGCCGAGTTCGTGTTCAGCCACGGTGTCCTCCACCAGCTGCCTCTCCCTGGGGTCTTCGATCTCAAGAAACGCGCGGTACGGGGGAAAGGGATCCCAGGGTCCCCTCTCATACCGGGCCAGGCACTGTCGAAGACTTTCCTCGACCCATTCCCTGAGACGCCCCGACGTCAGCCTGTGCCCGCCGAGCCGGGTGTAGGTGGCATGGTAATCCTGGTCGTCGCCGAATCGATCGAAGTCGTCTGCCAGCGTTCCGTTCAGGTCAAAAAGAACCGCCTCGAACGGGGACAGAAAACTCACCGGCCGGCACCCGGTACCGCAGCGGTTTGCCCACTCGACGCAATCATCGCCGTCAGCTGCCGGGTCCGGGCGCTGCTCAACAGGGTCAACGAGATATGAATCATGACGATAGGGAGGATAGTCGTGCTGAGCCGATCAGGCGGTGTCTTGAGAATACCGCCCGTCGGCTGACGGGGCGAGGGCGCCTTACTGCGCTCCTGTTCCCGAGACTGCGGAGCCGTCCCCTTCGGGTGTCATTTCGGCCAATCGCGCCCAGAACAGGTACATACCGGCAAAAGTTTCCGGTCGATCTTTTTCCAGTTGGGCCCAGTTCGACAAGTCCCTCATGTCCGGATCGTCTGGGTAGCGCCGCCGGTATTCCTTTTTCGCCAGGGCACCCGCCAGCTCGAATCCGACGAACTCCAATCGCAGCCGCTTCAGCATCGCGTCGATCTGATCGAGCCGGAACCGATGCTCCTGGACATGAAAAAGCAGGTCCCGGCAGGCCGACGTGGCGAAAAAATCGGGACGATTCAGCACGCGTCGGGCCAGGTGGTCGGCAGGCAGGTCCATAATGGCCTGCCGAGCTTCTCGTATGCCCTCGTCGGTACCGGCAAAATCCTGCTCCCGGATGAATCGGCGGGCGGCCACCACCGGCTTTCGGCCCTCTTCGCTGTACAGGCCTATTTTCATGAACCCGCCCGGCCGCAGCATTTCGACGAGCCGCGCCCAGCCATTCAGGGGATCTTCCATGTGATGGAGAACCCCCGAGGACTCGATGACGTCGAATCGACGACCGGTGTGGGGCAGCGCCAGGATGTCGGCCTGTGCGTACTCCAGATTCCCGACGCCGGCCTCTCGCGTTCTGCGCAGCGCATGGGCCAGGCTGGCCAAGCTCAGGTCCACCGCCAGGATCGAGGCGTCGGGAAATCTCTGGGCAGTAATAATCGAATGCAGACCCGTTCCGCACCCGGCGATCAGGATATCCGGCGCGTCCGGCCAGCGAACATCCGCCGAGGACAGGAAGGGAAAAAGCCCGAGCAACACCGTCTCCAGGGTTCCGCCGGGCAGCGTGGGTGTCTCCGTCCATCTGGGATAGGGATGCTCCTCGTACTGCGCCCGGACCTTCCGCGAGACGGGGCTCTCACTCACCCCCAGGCACGGTATCTCATCCTTCATCCGGGCCTCCTGGGCGGGTTCGCTGACCTGCAGCCTGATCAGCTCGCTCAGAGATTCGAGACCCCGACGTCGGCCGGCCTGCAGGAATTCCCCGGCCCAGGCATAGCGATCCAGGGGCCGGTAGCTGGCGAGAACGGCGATCGCGAAGGCATCCGGCACCGCGTCCTGTCCCAGCATTTCCTCGATGCGCCCCTCGACCTGGACGATATCGCCCCTTTCCGCGGTCGACTGCTGGAATACGTACTCGTTGAAATGGCACTGGACGGCAAGGTCGCGGGCCAGGGGGATGAGGCTCTCGACAGCCCCGGCATTCGTCGCTGCAAGACTGCAGAGCGCCCGCCGGACCGCGGTCATGGCGCGCTCCACGACCGGCTCGTCGATGATCGTTCGCCTGAGCACATTGCTCAGGATCGGGTTGCCCGCCAAGGGTTTCAGGTCTTCCGGACGGCCCCCGTGAGAAACAGGTCTATCGGCCCAACCACGCATCTCTGTGGAACCGGCCAGCCACTCGAGTGCGGCGGTGCGGAGGATGTGGGAAACGGGCCGCTCAAGGCGGAGCCATCGAACCAGAACGCCCTCGTCCATACAGCCGGCATGGGCAAGAAACCGGCCCAGCCGAAAAACGACCTGGCCATTGCTCGGCGCCAGATCTGCCGCTCGCTGCAGAGCATTTCGTGCCTCGTCGTCTCTGCCCGCTTTGGCCAGGGCCACGCCCAATTTCGACAGGATTTCAGCATCCCCCGGACGGATCTCGGCCAGGCGCCGGTACTCCTCAACAGCACGCTCTATCTGGTCGTCAAACATCAAGAGATCCGCCAGTGTTTGGCGATAACCGGGATTTTCCGGTCGCATCCGCTGCGCTTTCGACAGAGCTTCGATGGCCGCCGCGCCCTGCCCGGCCGCCGCATAGGATCTGCCCAGCAGAGCGTGGGCGTCCGCCAGTTCAGGGTAACAACGGCTCGCGTGCTCCAGGGCCTCGATCGCTTCGCTCATCTGCCCGGCACCGTGGAGAGCATCCCCGAGGGCCAGCCACAGTCGCCCGCCCTCATCGTCGTCCGCCAGCAGTTGCCGATAGATCCCTGCGGCATCCCCCGGTCGGCCGTTTGCGCGGAGCGCCGTCGCCAGGCCCGCCCTGAAGCGCCGATCTTCCGGCCGGGCCGAGACCGCTTTCCGGATATGTTCCAGCGCCGGGGCGAGGTCGCCGTTCTGCAGCAGCGCGACGCCCAGCATGTAGACCAGGTTCGGCTCCCCCGGCCTCTCTAACAGGGCTTCCCGGTAAAGGGCAATCGCATCGGGATATTTCCCGGCACGATGGAGGGCCATGGCTTGTGCGGAAATGGATTGATAGTCGCTCATCAGAAACGTGTGTGTTCCGGGTGCTCCCCCGGGACGGCGAGTCGACGACGCTCGCTGGCCTGCCAGGGTCGGAGACGACAGCTTAATGAACGTGCGGCGGGAAGCAATGCGCCGGCGGATCCCGGCGTACTATTCCACGGTCACGGACTTGGCCAGGTTCCTCGGCTGGTCCACGTCGGTGCCCTTGAGCACCGCAACGTGGTACGCCAGCAGCTGCAGGGGCACCGTGTAAGCGATCGGCGCCTGGAACTCGCCCACCGGTCGCGGCATGTTGATCACGGTAACACCGGGAGCCGGCTCGACCGAAGCCTCGGGATCCGCAAACACCAGCATCTCACCGCCCCGGGCGCGAACCTCCTGGATATTCCCCTTGAGCTTTTCCAGCAGCTCATTGTTGGGCGCCACGGTCACCACGGGCATGTCCGCGTCCACCAGGGCCAGGGGGCCGTGCTTAAGCTCCCCGGCGGGATAAGCCTCCGCGTGGATATAGGAGATTTCCTTGAGCTTCAGGGCGCCCTCCATAGCGATGGGATACTGGATCCCGCGACCTAGGAACAGGGCATGGTCCTTGTCGGCGAAACGCTCCGCCAGGCGCTCAATCAGGTCGTTCATCTCCAGTACCGCCTCCAGCATGGACGGCGTTTCGATCAGTTCCTGGACCAGCGCCCGCTCGTGCTGTTCCGACAGGGCCCGTCGCCGGGCCAGGGCCAGACAGAGAAGCTCCAGACCCGCAAGCTGGGTGGTGAAAGCCTTGGTGGACGCCACGCCGATCTCGGGCCCGGCGCGGGTCATCAGCACCAGGTCGGACTCGCGGACGAGGCCGCTCTCGGGAACGTTGCAGATACCGAGATGGGCGAGGTAACCGAGCTTCTTGGCTGCGCGCAACGCTTCCAGGGTGTCCAGCGTCTCTCCGGACTGGGAGATGGTGACATACAGCGTCCCGTCCATGACGACCGGGCGCCGGTAACGGTACTCGCTGGCGATTTCTACGGCGCAGGGCAGGCCACAGATGCTCTCGATGAAATACTTCGCGACCAGCCCGGCATGGTAGCTGGTCCCGCAGGCAACGATCTGGACTGCCCGGGTGTGATCGAAAACCCGCTCCGCTTCCGGCCCGAAGGCCTGTGCCGGAACGCGGCCGGCGACGATGCGTTCCTCCAGGGTTTCTGCCACGGCTCGCGGCTGCTCGTGGATCTCCTTCTCCATGTAGTGCCTATAAGGCCCGCGTTCCAGTGCGTCCGCCACCAGCTCGCTTTCCTTGATCGGCCGATGGACGTGACGCCCCTGTCCATCGTAGATATCCACGCCCACGCGCGTGATGCAGGCGATGTCTCCCTCTTCCAGGAAAATGAAGCGCCGGGTGACCGGCAGGAGGGCAGCCACGTCGGAAGCGACGAAGCTCTCCCCGATGCCGAGACCGATGACCACCGGACAACCCTGGCGGGCGACGACGATGCAGTCCGCATCGTCCGCCGAGACGACGGCCAGGGCATAGGCGCCCTCGAGGCGGGCGACTGTCTTTTTGACAGCATCCAGCAGGTCTGTACTTTCGGGTCGAGTGATGCCGATCAGGTGGGCCACCACTTCCGTGTCCGTCTCCGACTGGAATTCACAGCCACGAGATATCAGCTCTTCCCGGAGCGACTCGAAGTTCTCGATAATTCCGTTGTGCACCAACGCCAGCCGCTCACCGGACATATGCGGATGAGCGTTGCGCTCGCTGGGCACCCCGTGGGTTGCCCAGCGCGTATGGGCAATGCCGCACAGGCCCTCGATCGGGCTCCCTTCCAGGGCGTCAGCCAGCCGCTGGACCTTGCCCTGGGTCCGCTGTCGCTCCACGTGGCCGTCCCCTGAGGCGACCGCGATACCGGCGGAGTCGTACCCGCGATACTCCAGACGGCGAAGCCCCTCCATCAGGATGGGGACAACGTTCCTTTCAGCGATAGCGCCAACGATGCCGCACATGTACTGAGGACTCCTGTTCAGCCAGAACGCGTTTTTATCAAGTGAACACCACGCCGACGAGGAACTCCATCACGTTCAGGGTTTCTTCTTGACCGGCCGCTTCCAGCCCGGGATGGTCGTCTGCTTGCTCCGTGCCACGGTCAGTTCGCCCGCTGGCGCCTTTTTGCTGATCGTGGAGCCGGCACCGATGGTGGCATCTTCCCCGACTTCCACCGGCGCCACCAGTTCCACCCCGGAACCGATGAAAGCCCGATCGCCGATGATCGTGCGGTGCTTGTTGGCTCCGTCGTAATTGCAGGTGATGGTCCCGGCACCGATGTTGACGTCCCTGCCGACGGTAGAGTCCCCGACGTAACTGAGGTGGTTGGCCTTGCTGCCCTCACCGAACTGGCTGTTCTTCACTTCCACGAAATTGCCGACCTTGGCATTGGGCGCCAGCCGGGTTCCCGGTCGCAGTCGGGCGAACGGGCCCACACTGCACCCGGATCCGACGGTGGCGCCCTCCAGAACACTGTGCGGATGGACCACGGCATCCTCGCCGATGTCGCAGTCCCGCACCACGCTGTAGGGGCCGATCCGGGCCCTGTCCCCGAGGCGTACCTTGCCCTCGAGGACCACGCCCACGTCCAGGAAAACGTCCTGTCCACAGGTCACTTCGCCGCGGATCTCGAGACGATCGGGATCCGCCACGGTGGCGCCCTGGGTCATCAGTTCTCGTGCGCGGCGGCGGCGGACAGCCGCCTCGGCTTCCGCCAGCTGGATTTTGTCGTTCACCCCCATGACCTCCTCGTAATCCGTGGCTTCAACCGTGAAAACGGGTACCCCGTCACCGACTGCCAGCCCGGTCACATCCGTCAAATAAAACTCGCCCTGGGCGTTGCTGTTGTCCAGTCGGGACAGCCACGCCCGGAGCTTCGCCGCCGGCGCCGCCATCAGTCCCGTGTTGACCTCATCGATGGCGCGTTCCTCCGGCGTCGCGTCCTTCTGTTCAACGATCCGGGTGACGTTGCCGGCGGCATCCCTGACGATCCGGCCGTACCCGGTAGGATCGGCCATTCGCACGGTCAGCAGCGCCACCCCCCGGGTGCCGGCCCCCGCAAGACTTGCGGCGGTCTCCGACCTGACCAGAGGCACGTCGCCATAGAGCACCAGCACGGTGGCTTGATCGTCGATGCCGGGCATGGCCTGTTCCACCGCGTGTCCGGTCCCCAGCTGCTCGGCCTGCTCGATCCAGTGTACGGGGGCGTCGGGAAAGGTCGCCGGTACCTGCTCGCCCCCGTGGCCGTAAACCACGTGCACGCGCGCCTGGTCCAGGCCCAGGGCCATGTCGATCACGTGGGACAGCAGGGGCCGGTCGGCCAGCGGCTGCAACACTTTCGGCAGACGGGACCGCATCCGGGTGCCCTGGCCGGCCGCGAGTATGACGACATCTAGAGACATAGCGCCCTGCGATCAGTGACAGGCCGAGTATTGTAGCCGTCCCCGCTTCATCGACACAGTGAGCCCGGGCGTGTGACGTGACCATCAGCGCTGTGGGCTGATGTTTCGAAAGTCCTGATACGGGAATTACTCGAATTCCATCGCCTCGAACACGATTCCTGCATTCCGCGCGGCAAGTTCGTCAAAGGTGTCGAGATGCGAATAGGCCGACTGGTCAATCTTGTACGCGTCGGCCAGGGTGCCGCCCTCGTCCAGCAGTTTCTGCACCTCACCACGCAGAAAGACCAGATAGTCCTTGGTGTATTTAGTCACTACGTCCACGTTGGTTGGCACGCCATGACCCGGAATCACTACTTCCGGCTCAAGCGCCAGAAAGCGCTCATAGGTCTCGAGCCAGCCTTTTGTGTCCGTGTTCTCGAAGATCGGCAGCAGCCGTTCATGGAATGCCATATCGCCTGAAATCACCAGCTTTTGCTGCGGCAGCCACACCTGGATATCGCCGGGGCTGTGACTCGGGCCCAGGTACAGGGCCTCTATCCGCACGCCCCCCAGCTCGATGACGTACTGATCCTCGAAGGTGATGTCAGGCAACGCCACTTCCGTGCCCTCCGCCTTGTCGCGGTTATAGCTTTGCATCCGGCTCAGCAGCGTGTAGGCACCCTCTTCGATTTCCGCCGCTGCCTCGACGTGGGCGATGACCGGTACACCCTGTTCCTGCCAGTAGTTGGAGCCGAGTGCGGCGTGCCCCTGGCCATTCTCGAGGATCACGTATCGCACGGGTTGTTCGGTAATCCGACGGATTTCATCGTGCAGAGCCTTGGCCAACAAATAGCAGGCGCCGGCATTGACGACGACCACGCCCTCGGAGGTGATGATGAAGGACAGGTTGTTGTTGTGGCCCGAATTTTCGTAGGTCGGTGGCGCCGTGGCGCCAATCGACGACCAGACTCCCGGTATCACTTCCCGTGGCGCGTCGTACAGCACCGATTCCGGGTATTTGTCGGGGATGCTCTGGTCGGCGGATGCGAGGCCAGTGAAGAGCAAGGTTACCAGCGCGACAGCAAGGTGCTTCATCGTCAGATCTCCCGGTTTGGGGGGCGTGATTATAGCGCCGGCCGCTATGTGGGGTGCTGAGCGTATTGCCTTAACGCGTTCTTTTAAAGCAGCAGTGATTCGTTAAAAAGAAACCGCCCTAACCTACTAGGACGAGCCTCTTCCACCCTTTTGGAGAGTACGCCGCCCTGAGGACAACCTCGGTCGCTTTTATCCGGATCCCGCGGCCAGTCACGGCAACGAGGCCGCCAGGACTTTCTGTCCGGGCGGCCTCTGTTCGATCCGGCGTGTTGGCCGGGCTCAGCGCCCGGCGGCTTTCTTGATCTTCTCCAGCAGATGAAGCTGGGCGGCGGCCGCGGCCAGTTCAGCCTGGGCGGTGGCCACTTCGACTGCGCTGGTACGCTCTTTGAGCATTTCCTCGGCGCGTCTGCGGGCTTCTTCGGCTGCCGCGCCGTCAAGGTCCTTGGCGCGCATGGCCGTGTCAGCCAGGATGGTGATTTTTTTTGGCTGCACCTCGAGGATGCCGCCGGACACGTAGAAGAAGAGCTCGTCGGCCTTCTCGCTACCTTCAACGGCCGGCTGCACCCGAACACCTCCGGGCTTGAGCCCGGTGAGCAACGGGGCGTGATTGGGCGCAATGCCGACCTCGCCCATCTGCGCCGGCGCGAAGACCATCGCGGCCTCGCCGTTGTAGATGTCACCCTCTGCGCTGACGATGTTCACGTGGATTGTGTTCATGCTCTCACCTCCCGGGTGAGCGGCGGCCCGTCGTGACGGGCCGTTCGCCGGGATCACTGCAGGGTCTTGGCCTTTTCAACAGCTTCCTCGATGGTGCCGACCATGTAGAAGGCCTGCTCGGGCAGACTGTCGTGCTCGCCCTCGATGATGCCCTTGAAACCCCGGATCGTGTCCGCCAGGCTGACATACTTGCCCGGCGATCCGGTAAATGTCTCCGCCACGAAGAACGGCTGGGACAGGAACCGCTGAACCTTACGGGCTCGCGCCACCACCAGCTTGTCTTCCTCGGACAGCTCGTCCATGCCCAGGATGGCGATGATGTCCTGCAGCTCCTTGTAACGTTGCAGGGTCGCCTGAACGGCCCTGGCCGTATCGTAATGGTCCTCGCCGATGACCAACGGGTCCAGCAGACGACTGGTGGAATCGAGGGGATCCACCGCCGGGTAGATGCCGAGCTCGGCGATCTGGCGCGACAACACCAGCGTCGCATCCAGGTGAGCGAAGGTGGTGGCCGGCGACGGATCGGTCAGGTCGTCGGCAGGCACGTAGACCGCCTGGAAAGACGTGATCGATCCGGTACTGGTGGAAGTGATGCGTTCCTGCAGCACGCCCATCTCTTCGGCCAGCGTCGGCTGGTATCCCACGGCGGAAGGCATGCGCCCGAGCAGCGCCGATACCTCGGTACCGGCCAGGGTGTAACGATAAATGTTGTCGATGAACATCAAGACGTCGCGCCCTTCGTCCCGGAAGTGCTCTGCCATGGTCAGTCCGGACAGGGCCACGCGCAGGCGGTTACCCGGTGGCTCGTTCATCTGGCCGTAGACCAGGGCTACCTTGTCGAGGACGCTGGCGTCCTTCATCTCGTGATAGAAGTCGTTGCCTTCCCGGGTTCGCTCTCCGACGCCGGCAAACACCGAGTAGCCACTGTGCTCGATGGCGATATTCCGGATCAACTCCATCAGGGTCACGGTCTTGCCGACGCCAGCGCCCCCGAACAGGCCGATCTTGCCGCCCTTGGCGATGGGCATGATCAGGTCGATGACCTTGATGCCCGTCTCCAGTATTTCCACCGAGGCAGCCTGGTCCTCGTAGGTCGGCGCCGGACGATGGATCGGCAGGCGTTCCTTCTCACCGATGGGGCCGGCCTCGTCCACCGGCTCGCCGAGCACGTCCATGATCCGGCCCAGGGTAGCTTCACCGACGGGCACCGTGATGGGTCCGCCCGTATTGGTAACGTTCATACCGCGCTTGAGCCCTTCGGAGGATCCCATGGCGATGGTCCGCACCACGCCATCGCCCAGCTGCTGCTGGACCTCCAGCGTTATGCCCGCCTCTCCGATCTTCAGCGCATCGTAGATCTCGGGGATGCTGTCCCTGGGGAACTCCACGTCAACGACCGCGCCGATAATCTGCACAGTTTTTCCGGTGCTCATCAATCGATTCCTCTCAAACGAATTCCTGTTCGGGACCCGTGGCTTCAGACTGCCGCCGCGCCGCCGACGATTTCAGACAGCTCTTGCGTGATCGCCGCCTGCCGGGCCTTGTTGTAAGCCAGCTGCAGGCCGTCGATCAGCTTCCCGGCGTTATCGGTCGCGCTCTTCATCGCAACCATCCGGGCGGCCATTTCACAGGCCACGTTCTCCACTGCCGCGCGATACACCTGGGACTCGATATACCGGGCCAACACCCCCGGCAGGAGCTCAGCGGCATCCGGCTCGTAGATGTAATCCCAGTGCGTCTGCAATTCCTCCGCGTCGGGCGTCTCGACGGGCATCAGTGTCCTGATCGTCGGTCGCTGGCTCATGGTGTTGATGAAGGTGTTGTAGACGAGAAATACCCGGTCCAGGTTTTTCTCGCCGAAACCGTCCAGCATCACCTGGATAGTGCCGATGAGGTCACGGACATGGGGCACGTCACCCAGATCAGTGACGGCCGCGACGATGTTGACGTTGACCCTGCGGAAAAACTGTCTCGCCTTGCGCCCCAGGAGACACAGGTCAACTTCCACGCCCTTGCTCTGCCATTCTCCGATCTCGTTCAGCAGCATGCGGAACATGTTGGCGTTCAGACCGCCGCACAGACCGCGATCGGTGGAGACCACGATGTAACCCACGCGCTTGATCTCGGGACGCTCCTGCAATAGCTCGACCCGGGAATCCGGGTTGGCCATGCGAAGATGGCCGATGACCGTGCGGATGTGCTCGGCATAGGGCCGCGACGCCCCCATGCGATCCTGGGCCTTGCGCATCTTGCTCGCCGCGACCATTTCCATGGCCTTGGTGATCTTCTGCGTATTCCTGATGCTCGTGATCTGCGAGCGGATTTCCTTGCCGCCGGACATATCTGTCTCCGGATCAGTAGCTGCCGGTGGTGGCGAATTCCTCCACCGCGGTCTTCATCTCGGCCTCGATATCGTCGTTCCAGTCGCCGGTCTCGTTGATCTTCTGGAGCAACTCGCCGTAATTGGTACGCATATGAGCATGCAGCCCCTTCTCGAAGGCCTGCATTTTCTTGTCGTCCACCTTGTCGGTATAACCGGCGCTGACGGCGTACAGGGTGGTCGCCATTTCCGCCACGGACAGGGGGCTGTACTGGGGCTGCTTCAGCAACTCCGTGACCCGCTTGCCGCGATCCAGCTGCCGGCGAGTGGTCTCGTCCAGGTCCGAGGCGAACTGGGCGAAGGCTGCCAGCTCCCGATACTGGGCGAGGGCCAACCGAACGCCGCCACCGAGTTTCTTGATGATCTTGGTCTGGGCCGCGCCGCCGACACGCGATACCGACAGGCCGGCGTTGATGGCGGGGCGGATACCGGCGTTGAACAAGTCGGACTCCAGGTAGATCTGGCCGTCCGTGATCGAGATGACGTTTGTCGGAACGAAAGCCGAAACGTCACCTGCCTGGGTCTCGATGATCGGCAGCGCCGTCAGCGAGCCGGTCTTTCCTTTGACCTTGCCGCCGGTCAGTTTCTCCACATAATCCGCGTTGATACGCGCAGCCCTTTCGAGAAGGCGGGAATGAAGATAGAACACGTCTCCGGGGTAAGCTTCGCGGCCCGGCGGACGGCGCAGCAACAGTGACACCTGTCTGTAAGCCCAGGCCTGCTTCGTGAGATCGTCGTAGATGATCAGCGCGTCTTCGCCCCGGTCCCGGAAAAATTCGCCCATGGCACAGCCGGCGTAGGGCGCGATGTATTGCAGGGCGGCGGATTCCGCGGCGCCCGCCGCGACCACGATCGTGTGCTCCATGGCACCGTGCTCTTCGAGCTTCCGAACCACGTTCGCAATGGACGACTGCTTCTGGCCCACCGCCACGTAGATGCATTTGATGCCCGTGCCCTTCTGGTTGATGATCGTGTCGATGGCCACGGCCGTTTTGCCCGTTTGCCGGTCGCCGATGATCAGCTCTCGCTGACCGCGGCCAATGGGCACCATGGAATCGACCGACTTGAGACCGGTCTGAACCGGCTGGCTCACTGACTGGCGCTCGATCACGCCCGGCGCCACTTTCTCGATGGGCGAAGTCTCGCTGGCGTCGATCGGCCCCTTGCCATCCACCGGAATTCCCAGCGAGTTCACCACGCGACCGAGCATGGCCTCGCCAACCGGCACCTCGAGGATGCGACCCGTGGTTTTGACCGTGTTGCCTTCCGAGATGTGCTTGTAATCGCCGAGCACCACGGCGCCCACCGAATCCTGTTCCAGATTCAGAGCCATCCCGAAGGTGTTACCGGGAAATTCGAGCATTTCGCCGTAGGCGACGTCCGCCAGTCCGTGGACCCGGACGATGCCGTCGGTGACGGACACGACAGTGCCCTCGTTCCGTGCCTCGGTAGACGCCTGGAACTGCTCGATTTTCTGCTTGATGAGATCGCTGATCTCGGAAGCCTTGATTGACATGAAAAAAATCCTCTCAGTGGGTCACGGTGCCGGCAAGCTGATCAAGCCGACCCCGGACGGACCCATCGATGACCACGTCGCCCGACCTGACAATGGCGCCCCCTATCAGGGAGGCATCCACGTCACAATTGAGGCGGACGTCCTTGCCCAGGCGCTTCCTCATGGCCGTGGCGAAATGCTGCTTCTGCTCGTCGGAAAGCGGAGTCGCCGAAGTGATCTCCACGTCAGCGACGTTTTCGTATGCGTCTCTCAGACGGGCATATTCCTCGCCGATGGCCGGAAGACAGTAAAGACGATCGTTCTGGGCCAGCAGCCGGATGAAGTTCTGTTGCAGGTCGTCGGCGCGCTCTCCACAGATATCGATAACGATCCCCGCCAGGCCGGCCGGGTCGGCATCCGGGCTGTGCAACAGCGAATGGAACCCCGGGTCCTCCACCACGGTCGATGCGAACGCGAGCATCTCCGCCCATTCGGCGAGAGAGCCGTTGTCCCTGGCAATCTCGAAGACCGCCTTGGCGTAGGGGCGCGCAACGATTGTAAATTCAGACATCGCTGATTCCCCGCCGTCAGAGCTCGGACGCGAGCTTGTCGAGCAGCTCCCTGTGCGTTTGCGGATCGATCTCCCTCTCCAGCAATTGCCGGGCGCCACTGACGGCAATCGCCGCCACCTCGCCACGCAAGGCATCCTTGGCTCGGCTGGCCTCCTGCGAGATCTCGGCCTTCGCCTGGGCGATAAGCCGCTCCCCCTCGCTGACGGCATCCGCCCGAGCCTCGTCGAGGATTTCCCGGGCACGCTTTTCAGCCTGCTGAATGATCTCAGCTGCCTTTTCCCGGGACTCGCGAACGGTTTCCTCGAAGCGGGCCTGGGCCTCCTCGAGCTTCTTCTGGCCGTCTTCGGCCGCTGCCAAGCCATCCGCGATCTGCTTGCGGCGCTCGTCCAGCGCGTGCACCAGCGGTGGCCAGACGAACCTCATGCAGAACCAGACGAACACGATCATGGCGATCGTCTGGCCGATGATGGTCATATTGATATCCACACTGCGCCTCCTAGCGGAACAGATTCAGTGGTGGAATAGTCCTTCGTCAGCCGCCGACTGCCGCCTGGAACTGTCCGATGAACGGGTTCGCGAAAGTGAAGAACAACGCGATACCGACGCCGATCATGGCCACTGCGTCGAGCAGCGCGACGACGATGAACATCTTCACCTGCAGCATGGGGACCAGTTCGGGCTGACGCGCAGCACCTTCCAGGAAGCGACCGCCAAGCAGGCCCATGCCCACGCCGACGCCCAGTGCGCCCAGGCCGATCAGGATCGCAACAGCGATCGCGGTCATGCCAATTACAGTTTCCATCGAGATCTCCTGACTAGGTATTGATGGCTAAGGGTCCGTAGCTCAGTGCTCCTCGTTCGCGAGAGCGAGGTACACGATAGTGAGCATCATGAATATGAATGCCTGCAGAACGATGATCAGAATGTGGAACACCGCCCAGGCGAAATGCAGTGGCAACTGCCAGATACCCAGCAGCGCAATAAGAATGAAGATCAACTCGCCGGCGAACAGGTTGCCGAAAAGTCGCAGAGACAGGGAAAGAGGCTTGGCGAGCAGGGCCACGCCCTCGAGAATCAGGTTGAATGGTATCGCGACCGGGTGATTGAAGGGTTGCAGGGTCAACTCCTTGGTAAAACCCTTCACGCCCTTGGCCTTGATGCTGTAATAGATGATCAGTACGAATACCGACAGGGACATGGCGAACGTGATGTTCACGTCAGTCGTCGGAACGACCTTCAGGTACTCGATGCCGGCCGCGTGTGCGGCCCCTGGTAGCCAATCCACCGGGATGAGATCCATCAGGTTCATCAGGAAGACCCAGACGAAGATCGTCAGTCCAAGCGGTGCGATCAGCTTGCTGTCGCCGTGGAAGGTTTCCTTGACGCTGGTATCCACGAACTCCACCAGCGACTCCACCATCGCCTGGAAGCGGCCCGGAACACCGCGGGTGGCGCGTCGCGCGGTTCCCCAGAAGAGCAGCAGAAAGAGGCCGCCGAGGAACACGGAGAAAAACATGGAATCGACGTTCAGGGTCCAGAAATTGCCGTGGCACTCGTTCCAGACCCATTCGCCGTCGACCCGGCAGACCTGCAGATTCTGCAAGTGATGCTGAATGTACTCGCCAGCCGTCTTTTGACCCGCTGCCATCGCTGCTACTCGTCAACCTGTCATCGATCGGCCCGGAAACCTGGGCGACACGAGCGAGATCAGAACGATCCCCTGTGCCGCGAGGAATCCAGCGAACAACCATCCCGGCCGCAATGGCCGGACCAGCCAGAAAATCACCGCGAACAGAGCGGCCGTCAGCAGGAGTTTCCCTGCGGCACCCACGTAAGTCGCAGTCAACGCCCGGCGGGCATCACCCACCAGACTCCCGGCAAACATCCGGAGCGCCAGGAACGTATTCGGCACGACGCAGATTAGTCCGCCGAGCAAGGCGGAGTAAGCAGCGACGGTGCCGGCCGAGAGAAGTCCCGCGGCGGCCACCACCAGCCCGGCCCCAAGCTGGGCCAGCAGGATTCTGGACATGGCCGACAAGGGATTGATCTCAGGCGAAACGCCCACGGTGCCGGTATCCCCTGGCAATTAAAAACGCCACTTGTGCCCCTATCCGGGCCTTGGGTGGCGTGGCGGCTGGGTCGCGACAACAGCCGGCGCCAGCCATAGCCCCATTATTATACGGGCTGCTCTTTCGGCAGTGCAACGCGATCCGATCAGCGAATGTGATCGAGGATGCCCTCGAGCTCCTCCAGGCTGGTGTAGCTGATCACGAGCTGTCCCCGGCCCCTGCCCGACTGGCGCAGAACGACCTTTGCACCAAGCCGCTCGCCCAGTTCGTTCTGGAGCCGAACAACGTCCGGGTCCGGGGCCGGTTTCCGGGATGTCTTGCCGCCCTCGCCCTCTTTGACCAGGCGTTTTACGAGGCGCTCGGTCTCCCGTACAGAAAGGCCACTTGCCGCGACCTTGCGGGCTGCGGCCAGCTGGGCGGCGGCATCCGCAAGCCCCAGTAGCGCCCGTGCATGGCCCATCTCCAGTTCCCGGCGCTCGACCATCTGCTTGACCTCTTCGCCCAGGTCCAGCAGGCGGAGCAGGTTGGTCACGGCCGTGCGGGACCGGCCAACGGCCTCCGCGGCCTGCTGGTGGGTCATGCCGAATTCATCAATCAGCCGCTCGAGGGACCGGGCCTCCTCCAGGGGATTGAGATTTTCCCGCTGAATGTTCTCGATCAGCGCCATGGCGACCGCGGCCTCGTCGGGCACGTCGCGGATCAGCGCCGGGATCTCCTGCAGCCCGGCTAGCTGGGCAGCCCGCCAGCGCCTTTCTCCCGCGATGATCTCGAAACCGGCGTTCCCGCCCAGGGGTCGGACCACGATGGGCTGGACCACGCCCTGAGCGCGTATAGAGCTCGCCAGTTCCTCGAGGGATTCGGGGCGCATGTCCAATCGCGGCTGGAATCGACCGCGTCTGAGCAGATCCACGGGAATATGTCGCAGCCCTTCCGTGGCGGTTGTGGTTTCACCGGCGGCGGGCTTGCCACCTGTGGGCGTGCTCAGGAGGGCGTCTAGCCCCCGCCCTAATGTTCGGCGCTTGGCGGCCATTTCTGGATTCTCTCGACGTGCTGACCTGGGAATCGGGAAAGTGTAACAGAGCTCAGGCGACCCCCTGCGCCGCCTTCTCCTCTCGTCGCATGATCTCGCCAGCAAGTGCCAGATAGGCCAGCGCGCCACGGGAATATCTGTCATGGAACAGGGCTGGCGTCCCGAAGCTAGGCGCCTCGGCCAGCCGGACGTTCCGCGGGATCACGGTTCGATACACTTTCTTGCCAAAATGCAGAATCAACTGGCCGGACACTTCATTGGCCAGGTTGTTACGGGGATCGAACATCGTTCGGAGCAGTCCCTCCAGCGTGAGTGACGGATTGACCGCATCCCTGATCTGCTCGATCGTGGAAAGAAGGGATGAAAGCCCCTCCAGCGCGTAATACTCACACTGCATCGGTATCAGCACACCGGTAGCGGCGGTGAGAGCGTTGACCGTCAGCATGTTGATGGAGGGCGGGCAGTCGATCAGGATGTAGTCGTAGTCCTTTGCCAGCGGCTCGAGCGCCGCTCGCAAACGGGTTTCCCGACCGAATTCGTTGATCAGCCTCACTTCCGCGGTCGTCAGATCCGCATTGGCGGGAATGACGTCGAAGTCGCCCTCGACAGCACGCTGTATGGTGGTCCGGCCCTCAGCGTCACCGAGCAACATGTCACAGGCCGAGACTTCCAGGGCATTCTTGTCGATGCCACACCCCATGGTGGCGTTTCCCTGAGGATCCAGATCCACCATCAGCACACGCTGATGGCTCGCGGCCAGCGAGGCAGCGAGATTCACCGCGGTGGTGGTCTTGCCCACCCCGCCCTTCTGGTTGGCAACGGCAATAATCTTGGTCATCGATCGACGGTTCTCGGCACACGCTCCAGCACGACAAGGTGTCTCTGCCCCGACACCCCTGGCACGCCAAGCGCACGGGTCTCGGCGATGCGCCAGTCCTCGGGCAACGCGGCCAGCTCATTCTCGTGCAGTCGTCCTTTCATCGCCAGCAGCCGCCCCCCCGGGGCACATAGATGGCCAGCAAGCCGGGCGAAATCCGCCAAGCTGGAGAAGGCCCGGCTGATCACGGTATCAAAGCCCAAATCGTCGGCATAGTCCTCCACCCGGGCCTTGACCACATCCACGTTAGAAAGACTCAAGAACCCTACCGCGTGGGTAACAAAACGGGTCTTCTTGCCGTTACTGTCCAGCAGCAGAAAGCTGTCGTCGGGACGGGCGACGGCCAGGGGGATGCCGGGCAATCCCGGCCCGGTTCCCACGTCGGCAATTCTCGGGCCGGCCAGGTAAGGCAGCACACTGAGGCTGTCCAGCAGGTGCAGGCTCACCATGTCCGGCGGATGCGTGACGGCGGTAAGCCGGTATGTCCCGCTCCATTTCGCCAGCAGCGCGAGAAACCCCATCAGGGCCTCGATCTGCGGATCAGACAGGCCGAGCCCCAACGCATCAAGGCCTTTTTCCAGCTGTTCTCTCGGTCTCTCGCCTGCCACGCACCACCCTCGTTCAGGGTGGGGCAGTATACCGCTTCCATCCACAACGCCGACCCGCGACCAGATCAAAAAAAGCCGCGACCCGTGGGATCGCGGCCAATCTCCCAGAGGGAGGATGTGAAGATTGTCAGAAGTTGCCGCCGCGGCCCTTGCCGCCACCCTGGCGACCGGACCCGCCGACCGCCGTGTGGGTCTGGCGCCTGTCGTGCCGCCGCTCGCGCAGCTGGTCGCGCTCCGCGGGGGTCATCCCCTCCAGGCGCTGTCGGCGCTGTTCACGGACCTGCGCCTGCTCCTCCGGTGTCATCGACTGCCACTGCTGGCGGCGTTCCTCTCGCCGTACGCGCATTTCCTCGCGCACTCGCGCCTGATCCTCGGGGCTCATCGCCTCCCACTCCTGGAGCCGTTCCTCGCGGGCGCGGGCACGCTCTTCGGTACTCATCGCCTGCCACTGCTCACGCATGGCCTGCCGTTCCTCGGGCGTGAGAGCGGGATCGTGGATTCTGGCCCTGACGCGATCCTGCTGCTGTAATTCGGCCCCCTCGGGCGCTGGCTGAACATCCGGCTCCTGGGACCAGGCCACGTTGACAGCGGTCATCAGGGCGACAGTTGCCAGGATGCTGAGAATATTTCGGTTCATTTCGATCCTCCGCGTTGAGACTGAAAAATTTCCTGTCTTATTCGCTTCAACGTCTGGAGGGGCCTGTGGTTGACAGGGCGGAAACGAAATCGGCCGCACCAGAGCGCGGCCGATCCCGGGAGATCCTCGTCTTCCCGATCAGGTGCGCACGAGCAATGCGACAAATTCGTTGACGGGCGTGGCTTCGAGAGCCGACGGATCACCGCACAGCGCCCTCAGACGGTCAAACGGGCTCTGCTCAAGCTTGCCCCGCAGGCTGTCCTCGAATTTCTTCACGAGCAACGGGATGCCCTCGTCCCGCCGCTTCCGGTGCCCGATCGGGAATTCGACCTCGACCCTTGCCGTGGCTGTGCCGTCCTTGAAAAACACCTGCACCGCGTTGCCGATATAACGCTTCTCGGGGTCGTAGTAATCCCGGGTGAAGCGCGAGTTTTCCTTGACCTTCATCTTCGAGCGGAGCGCGTCGATACGCGGATCCCGGGCTACCGTGTCCTCGTAGTCCTCGGCGGTCAGCCTGCCGAACAGCAGCGGAATGGCGACCATGTACTGGATGCAGTGATCCCGATCCGCCGGATTGTCCAGTGGTCCCGTCTTGTCGATGATTCGAACGCCCGGCTCCTGGGTCTCTATGATCACTTCCTTGATCTGTTCCGCCTTGTCGACCACGTCCTCGTGAAGTTGCATGGCGCATTCCACCGCTGTCTGCGCGTGGAACTCCGCCGGATATGAAATCTTGAAGAGCACGTTCTCCATCACGTAGCTGCCGTAACCCTGGGGGAAAGTGAACGGCTTGCCGCCGAACAGGACATCGTAGAAGCCCCAGCGTGGTGCCGTCAGCGCTGACGGATAGCCCATTTCTCCCGCCATGGCGATCAGTGCATGCCGCACACCGCGACTGGTCGCGTCCCCGGCGGCCCAGCTTTTTCTGGAGCCGGTGTTCGGGGCATGACGGTAGGTCCTGAGCGCGCCACCGTCGATCCAGGCGTTGGAAACGGCATTGATGACCTGCTCCCGGCTACCTCCCAGCATTCCCGTCACGACCGCCGTGGTCGCGATCCGCACCAGCAGAACGTGGTCCAGCCCGACCCGGTTGAAACTGTTTTCCAAGGCGATGACACCCTGGATCTCGTGGGCCTTGATCATCGCCGTCAGCACGTCTCGAACGGTCAGCGGTTCGCGGCCGTCGGAGATGGCCTGGCGGCTCAGGTAATCGGCGACGGCCAGGATACCGCCCAGGTTGTCGGAGGGATGACCCCACTCCGCCGCCAGCCAGGTATCGTTGAAATCGAGCCACCGTACGATGGCGCCGATATTGAAGGCCCCCTGGACCGGATCCAGTTCCCAGCTCGTGCCAGGCACGCGACTTCCCCCCGGCATGGTGGCACCAGGCACCACCGGGCCGAGGAGCTTGGTGCAGGCCGGGTAGTCCAGGGCCTGGAATCCGCATGCCAGGGTATCCATGAGACAGTAACGCGCCGTTTCGTACGCCACATCGCTGGAGATGTCGGTCTTTTTGACGTAATCGGCGATGTCCGCGAGAGCCGCATCCGGATCCGGACGTTTCGCGGATCGAATATCCACTGAAGACATGTCTGCTCCTGTCGCAAAGAAAGGATGAACCGCCGCCGGCAAGTCCGGCGGCGGCCGGTGTTCAGGCGCGTTGGTCGATGGGAACCCAGGTCTGAAGTGCGGGGCCGATATAATCGGCGCCCGGCCTGATCAGCCGGTTGTTCGCCCGCTGCTCCATGATGTGCGCTGACCAACCGGTGACGCGCGAGCAGACGAAAATCGGCGTGAACAGGGGGGTCGGTATGCCCATGAAGTGGTAGGCGGAAGCCGAATAGAAATCCGCGTTGGCAAACAGGTGCTTCTCCTCCCACATGACTTTCTCGATGGCCTCGGATACCGCATAAATTCGGTCGTCGCCCACTTCCTCGGCGAGCTTCTTTGAAAAGGCCTTGTTCACCTTGTTCCGGGGATCGGAGGTGGTGTAGACCCGGTGCCCGAAACCCATGATCTTTTCCTTCCGGGCCAAAGCCTCCCGGATTCCCGCGTCCGCCTCCGCTGCGCTGGCGAAGCGTTGTATCACCGCCATCGCCGCCTCATTGGCCCCGCCATGCAGCGGGCCCCGGAGGGCGCCAATGGCCCCGGTGACGGCCGAGTGGAAATCGGACAGAGTGGCCGCGATTACCCGGGCTGTAAAAGTAGATGCATTGAACTCGTGCTCGGCGTAAAGGATCAGCGAGACCGAAAGCACGTGCCGATGGAAGTCGCTGGGCGGGCGATCATGGAGGAGGTGCAGAAAGTGACCAGCGACGGTGTCATCCTCCGTCTCCGTTTCGATGCGCCGGCCGTCAGTGTGGTACCGGTACCAGTACAGCAACATCGAGGGAAACGAAGCCAGCAGCCGATCGGCCACCTCCCCCTGGGCGCTGAAATCGCGCTCGGGTTCGAGGTTTCCCAGCACCGAGCAGCCGGTCCGGAGCACGTCCATCGGGTGGGTATCGCCCGGGATCTTCTCCAGCGTTTCCCTCAGGCCCGCCGGGAGGTCTCTCATGCCTTTCAATCGCACCACGTATGCATCCAGCTGATCCCGGGTCGGGAGATGACCGTGGATCAGCAGATAGGCGACTTCCTCGAAACTGGCGTTGTCCGCCAGGTCGTAGATGTCATACCCGCGGTAGGTCAGACCGGCCCCCTCTTTGCCCACGGTGCAAATCGCGGTCTCGCCGGCTGTCACGCCGGCCAGTCCGCCGGCTGCTTTATTCTCGCTCATGCAACTTCTCCAGTATCAACGCGGGCCGACGATCAGTCCTCCTCGCTGGTGAACAGGTCGTCGAGCTTTCGTTCGTATTCGTGGTACCCGAGGACGTCGTACAGCTCTGTCCTCGTCTGCATCCCGTCGACCACGGCTTTCTGGGTGCCGTCTCGCCGCAGCGCCCCGTACACCTCGATGGCCGCCCGGCTCATGGCCCGGAAAGCGGACAGCGGGTACAGGGCCAGTCTCACGCCCGCCTCGCGCAGTTCCTCTGTGGTGAAAAGCGGCGTTTTGCCGAACTCCGTGATGTTGGCAAGCACCGGGACCCCGACGGCCGTCGTGAATTCCCGGTACTCCTCCAGGCTCTGCAGGGCCTCGGCAAATATCATGTCGGCGCCCGCCTCCACGTAGGCCATGGCCCGGTCCACGGCCGCCTGCTGACCTTCTACGGCGTGCGCATCGGTGCGTGCCATGATCACAAATCGATCATCAGGTCGGGCGTCAACGGCCGCCTTCACCCGATCGCACATTTCTTCGGAACTGACCAGCGCCTTGCCCGGTCGGTGGCCGCATCGCTTGGCCTGGACCTGATCCTCGATATGGAGGCCGGCGGCGCCCGCGCGGGTGAGGTCACGGACAGTACGGGCGATCATGAACGCCTGTCCCCATCCCGTGTCCGCGTCCACCAGCAGCGGAAGCTGCGTGGCACCGGCGATGCGGCGCACGTCTTCGCACACGTCATTCAGGCTCGTGATGCCCAGGTCGGGAAAGCCGAAGGAGGCATTGGCGACGCCGGCGCCAGAAAGATAGATCGCGCGAAAACCGGCGCGCTCGGCCAGCAACGCCGAAAAGGCGTTGACGGTCCCGACAACCTGCAGCGGGCGTTCGGCGTCCAGGGCCTTCCAGAGGCGGTCACCCGCGGAGGATTCGATCATGACGGACTCCCCGTGTCGGTGTTGCCGTCCCTGCCGATACCGGCAAGGAGCCCCTCATTTTAGCGCAGGCGACGAGACCGCGTCAGCGGTCTCAGTTGCCGAGGTCGACAACCGTGCGACCCTTGACTTTGCCTTTCAGGTAATCAGGGAAAATTCCCGGCAGCTCGTCGAGGGAGACGGTACGGGTTCCGATCATCTCAAGATCCCTCGGCTTGAGGTCCGTGGCCAGGCGCTCCCAGACCTGCAGCCTCAGGGGACGGGGCGTCAGTACGGAGTTGATGCCCAGGATGCTGACGCCACGCAGGATGAACGGCATCACCGTGGTATTGAGCTCATATCCCTGCGCAAGACCAATGCTGGCGATGCTGCCCCACCAGTCCATGGTACGGGTAAGCCAGGTGAGCGTGTCGCCTCCCAGGTTATCCACGGCACCCGCCCAGGTGGCTTTCTCGAGCGGTCGCGAGCCGAAATCGACCTGGCTCCTGAGCAAGATTTCGGACGCGCCCAGACCCGTCAGGAACTCTGTGGCGTCCTCCTTGCCGGTCAGCGCGGAAACCTGATAGCCCAGTCCGGCCAGCATGTTCACCGCCAGACTGCCGACGCCGCCGGTCGCCCCGGTCACGACTACCGGTCCCTTGTCGGGGCTCAGGCCGTTGTGCTCCAGTCGTACGACGGCGAGGGCCGCTGTGAAACCGGCGGTCCCCAGGCACATGGCCTGGAAAGCATCCATGCCCTCGGGGATCGGAATCACCCAGTCCCCGCTTACTCGCGCATACTCGGCGTAACCGCCGTCGTGATCCTCCCCGAGCCCGCAACCCGTCACCAGCACCGGGTCGCCGGGCCGATAACGGTCGTCTTCGGAAGTCTCCACCACACCCGCAACGTCAATACCGCCCACCAACGGGAATCGGTGCATGATCCTGCCTGCACCGGTCGCCGCCAGAGCGTCCTTGTAATTCACGCTGCTGTAGCAAGCCCGAATGACGACTTCCCCTTCAGAGAGATCGTCCAGGGTGACTTCCTCGAGGCGGCCTTCGATGGTCTTGCCTTCCCTGTGGACTCGAAAAGCCCGAAAAGGATGGTCATGTTTATCGGTCATTTGAATTCCCTCGCGGTCGCGTTGTGGTCCGCAGTCAGACGTCTTGCTGCGCCAGCCATACTCGCAAACCCTGGGCGTTGAGGCGAATATCGTCACCGACGACGGACTCACGCCATTGCGGGTTCGTGTCGCAGCCATGATCATCCAGCCGGCGGTACATGTATTCGCGTAACCGAGCCTCGATGCTGTCGCCGGCGTCTTCGTGGGCACCGGCCTCCAGGGCGATGCGGGCATACGCGCGGATGTCTTTCCTCAGGTCCTCGGCCAGCCGCTGGAGATCCTCGACGCGGCTGTAATGGGTGAGATAGATCGCGGACGGGCTCAGGGCCATGAGCCTGTCCACGGTCTCCACGGCCGCGGTTGCGTCGAACTGTACGGGCGTCGTGCTGGGGAAGATGAACTCACCCCTGTCGGTATCGAGATCCCGGTATGAGAGCCCGAAGCTGTCTCCGGAAAAGATACAGCGGGACCCGTGGTCCAGAATGCAGTAATGGTGGCGCGCATGCCCCTCAGTATGCAGGAAGCTTAGCCGCCGACCGCCCAGATCGAGCGAATCCTCGTCGTCCACGGTGCGAATCCGGGCCTGCGGTATGGGCCGAATCTCCCCATACAGGGAATCGAACAGTGCCTTCCCATACACCTGGATCGAACCCTCGATCAGCCGCGACGGGTCCGCCATGTGTCTGGCCCCCCGGGGATGCAGGACAGCGATGGCTCTGGGCAAAGCAGCCATCAGCTCGCCGGCCCCACCGGCATGATCTAGATGGACGTGGGTCAGGAGGACGTAGTCCACGTCCTCCGGCGACAGTGCCTTCGCTTCCAATGCCGCCAGAAGCAGGGGCACGGAGTGGGAAGTGCCGGTATCAACGAATGCGGCACGGCCACCATTTACGATGAGGTGACTGGCGTCCATCATGGGGCGGACATATTCGGTGTCGATCGCCGATATTCCGTCCGCGTAATCCGTAATCCGGGGTTTGCGCTGCATCCGCTTCTCCTCGACGGGGTATTGATTGTGCAGTCTGAGATCCAACAAGTGAACCTCGCCGCCGCGATCGCGGCCACCCGCGATCTGCTCGTCGGAACTGCCCCGATCACGGGAATGGCATCGTGAGCAACGGATGCAACATTGTTCTCGTGCTCGGTGACCAGTTGGGAGAGGACAATCCTGCGCTGGCCGCGTCCGCCCCTTCCCGCGACCGGGTTCTGATGATCGAGACCCGTGGCGAAGCCGGACACGTGCCGAGCCACAAGCAGCGCGTCGCCCTGTTCCTGTCCGCCATGCGGCACAGGGCCCAGAGTTTGCGGAATGCTGGCTGGACGGTCGATTACATCGGTCTGGGGGACGAATGTCCGTCCCTCGCCGACGGCCTTCTCGATGCAGTGGATCGATACGGGGCCTCCCGGGTCATCATGACCGAAGCCGGAGAGTGGCGGGTCCAGGCCGCCCTCCTGAAGGCCTGCCGGGATGCCGGCGTCGATCTGCAGATCCTGGACGATCCTCATTTCTACATGAGCCGGGACGACTTCGCGGTCTGGGCTTCAGGGCGCAAGCGGCTCGTGATGGAGCATTTCTACCGCGCCGTCCGCAAGCGCTTCGGGATCCTCATGGATGAAGGAAAGCCCGTCGGGGGCCGCTGGAACTTCGATCGGGACAATCGTGGCAGCTTCGGCAGGCAGGGGCCCGAGAACCTGCCGCCGCCTATGCGGTTCGAACCCGACAAACAGACTGTGGAGGTCCTCGAGGACGTCGAACGCCATTTTCCGGGTCACCCAGGCCGGACGGATCATTTCGGCTGGCCGGTGACGTCGGATCAGGCCGATGCGGCCTTGGCGGATTTCGTCGCCCACCGCCTGCCGCACTTCGGCGAATACCAGGACGCCATGTGGACTGGCGAGCCCTTCCTGTACCACGCCCTGATCTCAGCCTCTCTCAACCTGAAGCTGCTGAATCCCCGACAATGCATAGAAGCCGCCGTCAGGGCCTGGAGGGACGGTCGCGCACCGATCCAGGCCGTCGAAGGGTTTGTCCGACAGATCGTCGGCTGGCGGGAATTCATACGTGGCGTCTACTGGCTCCACATGCCCGGCTACGCCGAGAGCAACGATCTGGGCGCCTGCCGTTCGCTGCCTTCCTTCTACTGGGATGGCGACACTGACATGAACTGCTTGTCGGAGGCGATCGGCCAGACGCTGGATTACGGCTACGCCCATCACATCCAGCGTTTGATGGTCACCGGCAACTTCGCTCTGCTTGCAGGCGTTGATCCTGCCCGGGTGTGCGAGTGGTACCTGGCAGTTTACGTGGACGCGGTGGAGTGGGTAGAACTGCCGAATACCCTCGGCATGGCGCTTCACGCCGACGGGGGCATTGTAGGGACAAAGCCCTACGCGGCCAGCGCCAATTACATCAGGCGGATGAGTAACTATTGTGAGGGTTGCCGTTATCGACCGGACCGCCGTACGGGCGACGAGGCCTGCCCGTTCAACTATCTCTACTGGGACTTCCTCGCCAGGCACAGGGACCGATTCAGGGGAAACCGGCGGATGACCTTTCCCATGCGCAACCTGGATAGGATCCCCACAGACGAGCTGACCGCGATCCGGGGTGCCGCGGACAGCTTCCTCAAGGAGATGTGAGTTCGCTCCGCGCTAGCGGCCAGCGGTCTGCAATCCTTCGAGACTGGCAAACCAGGCGGCGAGATCCGCGATATCGCTGTCGCTCAAGCCCGTGGCGAACCCCGCCATGATGGGGTTCTTGCGCTCGCCGCTGCGGTACTGGCGCAATGCGTGGGCTAGATAGTCAGCATGCTGCCCGGCGAGCACCGGATAATTGGGCGCGATGCCGCGGCCGTCCTCCCCGTGACAGGCAACGCACGGCGTGGCCTTGGTCTTGCCGATCACCGGGTCTCCCCCGGCCATCGCAGAAGCGCTGGCGAGCCCAAGAACCAGGATCATCATGATCTGAGCAAGCCTCATGTCAGTCTCCCTTTCCGCAAGCCGCTGTGTCGGCGAAGAATGCGGCGATGTCCTGCCGGTTCTGGTCGCTCAGCGTCGCCGCCTGTGCATGCATGGTTTCGTGGGGGCGATCGCCGTTGGCATACCCATTCAGCGCATCGAGCAGGTACTGACCGTTCTGCCCGCAAAGCTTGGGGACAGCATAGGTGGGATACACATTTTTGTAATTCTTGATGCCGTGACAACCGAGACAGGTATCAGCGGTGACACGTCCTGCAGCGGGGTCGCCTTCGCCCCAGGCGAGGCCTGGGAGCGCGACCACTGACAGGGCCCAAAGGATGGCTGTGCGCATTGTCGACATGAGTAGATTCTCTCGCATTCCGCAGAGGCGGGGGGTGCCAAACAAGGGGCGTTATGGTAATCACAGCGTCTGGATAATGCTACACCACGGTCCTGCCCGGGCCGGTCCTCAAGGAGTCTCCTCATGCCCGTCGTACTTGTCCTTCTGCTTTCACTGCTCTCGGCGACCGCCGCCGCCGCCGCCGAACCGGCCCGCACCGTGACCGTCGAAGGCCAGGCCAGAGTCGTGGCCTCGCCGGACCGGGCCACCATCAGGATGGGCGTGGAAGCCCGCGCCGCCGACGTGAAAACCGCCAATCAGGAGGTCGTTGCCACCGTCCGTCGGATGCTGCAGATGACACGGGAAATCGGTATCCCCGACGAACGGGTATCCACGGCCGCGGCCCTCGTGAATCCGGATTACGACTGGAACCCGGAGACCCGCGAGCGACGGCTGTTGGGCTACGTGGTGACCCGCCAGCTTGTCATCGAACTGCACGACCTCGAGCAGTTGGGTCAGGTGACCGAGTCCGCGCTGAAACTCGGTATCAATCAGCTAGATCCGCCTGTGCTGGACACCAGCCGGCGCGAGGCGATCGAGCGCGAGGCGCTGGCGGAGGCGGCACTGGATGCCCGGCGCCGTGCGCAGGCGCTGGCTGAAGCGCTCGGTGCGGACCTCGGCGACGTCCGGACCCTGCAGGCGGGATCATCTTTCTCCCCGCCCGTGCCGATGGCTCGCGGCATGGTGCTGGCGGCGGAGGCTGACTCGGGCGCAGAAACCTACCAGCCCGGTCAGATCACGATCAGGGCTTCGGTTTCTGCGAGTTTCGACCTGGTGCTGCCTTAGTCTCCGGGCAGCGACTCTTCCAGCGCCTCGGCGATGTCCTGGAGCAGAACCGGGTCCTCCGGCCGGGTATCCGGAGGGTAACGGCCTCGGATCCGCCCGTCCCGGCCGATAAGGAACTTCTCGAAGTTCCATGCAATATCTCCGGGAAAGCCGTGGGCCGGATCCGTCAGCCAGTCGTAGACCGGGGCCCGGTGTTCTCCGTTCACCTCCAGCTTCGCGCCGAGCGGAAAGGTTACACCGTAGCTGCTGGTGCAGAATCGTCGGATATCGTCCGCCGAGCCCGGCTCCTGATGACCGAACTGATTGCAGGGAAAGCCGACCACGCTGAAACCGTGTGCGGCAAGTTCTTCGTGGAGTCTCTGCAGGCCGTCGTACTGCGGCGTCAGGCCGCACTCGCTGGCTACATTGACCACGAGGAGAACCTTGCCCGCCAGCGGGCCGAGCAGATCGGACCCACCTTCCAGGCTATCCGCGGGTATGTCTGTGAACAGGGCCATGCGTCTGTCTCCCTAGGCCGGCGCCGGACCGGCGTTGCCGGTCTTCCGTTATCTGCCCTGACTGGCGGTCCCTGCGGATTCAGGGGCCTCCGCATAGTGGCATGCGACGTCGGTAACTCCCATCTGTCGCAGTTCCGGCCTGATGTCCGCGCAGCGTTGCGCGGCAAGCGGACATCGGGTCCTGAAGGAACACCCGCTTGGGGGAGCGAGGGGCGACGGAACATCCCCTTTTACAATTTCGCCCTCGACCTGCCGGCGACCCGGATCTGGGACCGGCACGGCGGCCATCAGGGCCCGGGTGTAGGGATGCAGGGGCTGTCGATATAGCGTATCGGCATCCGCCATTTCGGCGGCCCGCCCCAAGTACATCACCATGACACGGTGGCTTATGTGCCTGACCACCGCCAGGTCATGGGCAATGAACAACATTGCCAGCCCCATCTCCTGCTGCAGGTCGGTAAGGAGATTTACGATCTGGGCCTGGATGGACACGTCCAGGGCGCTGACGGGCTCGTCACAGAGAACGACCCGCGGCCGGGAAACCAATGCCCTGGCAATGCCGATACGCTGACACTGGCCGCCTGAGAACTCGTGGGGATAACGGTTGACCTGTCCGGGGGAGAGACCGACCCGGTCCATCATGTCGGCCACCTGACGCGTCATCTCCCGGCGGGAAAGCTCGGGCATCAGCGTCTCCAGAGGCTCGGCGATGATCTGGCCCACGGTCATGCGGGGATTCAGGGACGCCAGCGGGTCCTGGAAAATCACCTGCACGTCCCGCCGCCACCAGCGGCTGTCTTTTCCGAAAACCACGGGCCGGTCATCCAGCGTTACGGAGCCGCGGGCGAGGGGTACCAGCCCGAGAATTGCCCTCGCCAGGGTGGACTTCCCACACCCCGATTCCCCGACGACTCCGAGGGTCTCGCCCCGGTCCAGGTCGAAACTCACGCCGTCCACCGCCCGCAGCACGTTCGGCCGACGCCAGATCCCCGTAGCGATGTGGAACTCAACCGCGAGATCCCGGACCGAAAGCAGCGGTTTGCTCATGCACCCAGATCCGCGTAACAGGCGACGTCGTGACCCGTCTCCCGCGCCTCCAGCGGCGGTGGGGCCTGTCCACAGCGATCCATGCGGTTACCGCAACGGGCCTCGAACGGACAGCCCTTGGGCGGCTGCCGGAGACTGGGCGGAGATCCGGGAATTCCCTGCAGGCGACCGCCACGTTCTTGGTCCAGGCGCGGCACCGAGGCCAGGAGCCCCCGGGTGTAGGGGTGTCGGCTCTCTCTGAAGATGTGGTGCAGGCTGCCGCTCTCCATGACGCGCCCGCCGTAGAGAACAATGACCCGCTCGCATACGCCGGCCACCACGCCGAGGTCATGGGTAATCAGCACGACGGCGGTTCGAAATTCCCGCCTCACCTCATCGAGGAGCCGCAGAATCTGGGCCTGCACCGTGACATCCAGGGCGGTCGTCGGTTCGTCCGCGATCAGGACCTGGGGACGGCACAGCAGCGACATGGCAATCATCACCCGCTGTCGCATGCCGCCGGAAAATTCATGGGGGTACCGGTCGATCCGGTTTCCGGCGTCAGGGATATGCACGGCGTCCAGCATGCGAACGGCCTCCGTTCGCGCATCCCGGTTGCTCAACCCCTTGTGAAAAGTCAGGACCTCGGTCATCTGGCGCGCCACGGTAAGGTAGGGATTGAGTGACGTCATGGGGTCCTGGAAGATCATGGAGATCTTCTCGCCCCGGATCCGGTTCATTTCCCGCGCACGCAGCTGCAGAAGATCCTCGCCACGGAACGTAGCCCGACCACTCACCACGCCGTTGTCCGCCAGCAAGCCCATCAGTGCCAGGACAGTCTGGCTCTTGCCGGAACCCGACTCGCCGACGATACCCAGCGATTCCCCTTCTTCCAGCGCAAAACTCACGCCGCGAACCGCCGGAAGCCGTCCGTCCTGGGTCTCGAAATCGACCCTCAGGTCCTGCACTTCCAGTAGGGCCACGGGCCTATCGGTCCTTCGGATCCAGGGCGTCCCTGAGGCCGTCCCCGATAAAATTGAAACAGAAAAGCGTCATTGCCAGAAAGACCGCGGGGAACACCAGGGTCCAGGGCGCATTCTCCATCTCTTGCGCACCCTCGTTGACCAGTGCGCCCCAGGACGTCATTGGCTCCTGAACCCCCAGGCCGAGGAAGCTCAGGAAGGACTCGACCAGGATGACCTGGGGAATCGTCAGCGTGACATAAACAGCCACGACGCCGAGAAGATTGGGAACGATGTGCCGCCGGATGATACGGAACGGCGGAACCCCGAGGGCTTCCGCCGCCTCGACGAATTCCTTGCGTTTGAGGCTGAGGGTCTGACCACGGACGATGCGCGCCATGTCCAGCCAGTTGATCGCGCCGATGGCTACGAAAATCAGCAGGATATTTCGCCCGAACATCACCATCAGCAGGATCACGAAGAACATGAAAGGCATGGCATAAAGAATGTCCACGATACGCATCATCAGGTGGTCTACGCGACCGCCGAAATAGCCGGCGGTGGCGCCATAGGCGATGCCGATCAGGAGACTGACCATGGTGGCGACCACGCCGACGAGAAGCGATATCCGCCCGCCGTACAGCGTGCGCACGTAGATGTCTCTTCCGATGCCATCGGTCCCGAAGAAATGACCGCTGGCCAGGTCGGGGGAAACCAGGATCATGTCCCAATCGGTGTAATCGTAGTCATAGGGGCTCAACCAGGGACCGGCGATGACCAGGACAGTCATGACCGTCAGGATGACCGCCGCCGTGACGGCGGCCCGATTGCGACGCAGCCGCAGGATGGCGTCTGTCCACAGGCTGCGCCCCTTTTCCTCGGGTGTGGAGACAGTGACTTCGGCCGCCGTGCTCATCAGTACTTCACCCTCGGATCTAGCAGTGCATAGACCAGGTCCACCAACAGGTTGAAAACCACGATCAGCACACCGTAGAAGACCACGACCCCCATAACGAGTGTGTAATCCCGATTGAGTGCTCCCTGCACGAAATATCTGCCCAGCCCGGGCACGCCGAAAATCTGTTCGATCACCACCGAGCCCGTAATGACCGCCGCCGTGGCGGGTCCCAGGTAGGACACCACAGGTAAGAGGGCCGGCTTGAGCGCGTGTCGCAGGAGAACCACCCGCTGGGGCAATCCCTTGGCTCTCGCGGTGCGGACGAAGTTGCTTCGCAGGACCTCGATCATGCTGCCCCGCGTGAGGCGCGAGATATACGCGATCTGAGGCAACGCCAGCGACACCACGGGAAGCACCAGGTGTGCCGGCGAGCCGTCGCCCAGACCGCCCGCGGGAAGCCACCCCAAGAAGATGGCAAACAGCAGTATCAGCAGCGGTGCCATGACGAAGTTGGGAATGGAGATACCCGTCATAGACACGGACATCACCGCATGATCCAGCCAGGAATTCTGGCGAAGCGCGGCCAGGGCGCCCACCGACACACCGATCAGAACCGCCAGCATCATGGCCAGTCCGCCCAGCCTCAGGGATACCGGGAAACCGGTCATGATGAGTTCGGTGACCGTGTAGTCCTTGTACTGGAAGGAAGGACCGAAATCTCCACGCACCAGGTTGAGAAGGTAACGTCCGAACTGTTGTGGCAAGGGCTCGTCGAGGTGGTAGGCAGCTCGCAGGTTCGCCTCCACTTCGGCGGGCAGACTTCGTTCTGCGTCGAAAGGCCCGCCGGGCGCCGCTCGTATCATGAAAAAGGCCAGCGCGATCAGGATCAGCAGCGTCGGCCACGCGCCGATGAATCTCTTTAGTGCGTAACTCAGCATCTGTGGGTACTGCCGACCTCCCCTGTCTGCTCTTGCCCGAACCGCCCGATCATCCGAATGACGTCAGGGACAATAACCAATCCGCCGGGTTCTGACGAGCCGACCGCGAGCATCAAGATCCGCGTGCCGACGATTCGATGTACATGTGGCGGGTCGGGTGATAATCGAGAAGACTGTCTTCCCAGCCCTTAACCCAGGGTTTAACTAACCTCCGGCTGACATAGAAAAACAGCGGGATGACGGGCTGATCTTCCAGCAGGATGCGCTCCGCCTCCTCCAGTTGACGAATCCGGCGATGCGGATCCGGCTCCACCATGGAAGCCTGTATCAATTCGTCGTAATTCGCATTGGCGTAGCCGAGGTCATTCTGGCCATGGGTGGAGTGCATGATTTCAAGGAAACTGAAGGGGTCCTGGTAATCCCCGATCCAGGCGGCCCTGAATACCTCGGTGATCGCCTTGGATTTTCGGGTCTCCAGAAAAACCTTGAATTCCTCGTTGAGAAGCGTCGTCTGCACACCGAGGGCCTGTTTCCACATGGCGGCGAGCGCCAGGGATATGCGGCGGTGATTCTCGCTGGTGTTGTAACGGATTTCGAACTTCAGAGGATTGTCGGGTCCGTAACCGGCCTCCCGGTAAAGGCGACGGGCCTCCGCGAGGCGTTGTTCGCGGGTCCAGAGCGCCCAGTCAGGTACGGGAGAGGCGTATCCGGGCACCGGTGGCACGTACGTGTACGCCGGCAGTTCACCGGCGCCGGTCACCTTTTTCGTCAGGATGTTTCGATCGATAACCATGGTCAATGCGCGGCGCAGACCGGGCTGGCTCCTGAACGGCGGCCGGATCACGTTGAATCCAAAGTAATAGCTGCCGAAATAGGGCGCGATACGCAGTTCATCCGGCAGGTTCTTTCTGACCCAGTCCAGCTGCTGATGGGGCAGCGCGTCTGTCCAGTCCAATTCCCCTGCCCGATATCGCTTGAGTTCCACGGAGGAATTTTCGATGGGGTAGAAAAAAACCGTCTCTATTCGGACGTCATCGGCTCCGTGGTAATAGGGGTTCTTGACCAGCCGGACATGGGATTGGACGACCCAGTCATCCAGCTTATAGGCGCCATTGGAGACCAGGTTCCCGGGCCTGGCGAATCGGTTACCGAACTTCTCCACCGACTGCCGATGCACCGCAAATGTGGTCGCGTGCGTAAGCAACTCCAGGAAGTACGGCGTCGGCCCTTTGAGACGAATCACAAGCGTGTATTCGTCCAGGGCCTCTACGGCGAGGTCCTCCGGCGGCTTTTCGCCGGCGATGACCGCTTCCGCATTGAGGATGGGCGCCAGAATCTGTGAATAACTGGACAGTGTCGCCGGATCGGCGCTGCGCCTCAGGCCGTAGACGAAGTCATGGGCAGTCACCGGGTCGCCGTTGGACCAGCGCCCATCACGTCGCATGTTGAACGTGTAGGTCATGCGGTCGTCGCTGATCTCCCAGGACTCGGCCGCGCCCGGCTCGAGCGTGCCGTCCGCAGCGGTGGCTACCAGGCCTTCGAACAGGTCTCTGCAGATATTCGCGCCGGACGTTCCCTCCCCCTTGTGGGGATCCATGGTGTCCGGTTCCGAGCCGTTGCCGCGGTGGAGTGTTGTTGGGGATTGAGGCCCCGCGGCGACCGTAAACTCCGGCGCGGGATCCCGGCTGCACGCGCTCAGGCACATCGCCGAAATCATTGCTGCAGCGAGCAGCTTCAAGCGTTGCGTGCCTCTGGGTATCCTTCGTCGCGAAGTGTGCCTCGGCGCTTGAGGTGCACGAGCAGCAGCGATATCGCCACCGGCGTGACACCCGGGATTCGGGACGCCTGACCGAGCGTGGACGGTCGGCTCTCCTCAAGTTTCTGTCGAACCTCGTGGGACAGACCCCGCACCTCCGCGTAATCCAGTTCCGCGGGCAGCTTCAAGGCCTCGAACCGGCGGCTTCGGCGAATCTCGTCCTTCTGCCGTTTGATGTAACCGTCATACTTGGCCTGAACCTCCACCTGCTCGGTCACGTCCGGTGGAAGATCGGGCGCTTCGAAGACCTTCAGCGTCGACATCGAGCCATACGTCACCTCGGGACGGCGGAGCAACTCCAGGGCCGGGTACTCCCGGCCCAGGGGGCCACCGAACACCGAACGCATCTGGCCTTCGTGAACGTCACGGGGGTGAATGATCAGCCGCTTCAGGCGCTGTCGTTCCGTGTCGATCGCCCGTCTTTTCGTTTCGAAGCGGCGCCACTGAGTGTCTGTCACCACGCCCAGGTTTCGCCCCACGGCAGTCAGGCGGAGGTCCGCATTGTCCTCGCGCAGCAGCAGGCGATGTTCAGCGCGGCTGGTGAACATCCGGTATGGCTCCAGGGTCCCTCGGGTGACCAGATCATCGACGAGCACGCCGATATAGGCCTCGTCTCGGCGCGGCCACCAGGCGGCCTGCTCCCGGGCACGCAGTGCCGCGTTGATACCGGCAAGAATCCCCTGGGCCCCGGCCTCCTCGTAACCTGTGGTCCCGTTTATCTGCCCCGCCAGGAAAAGGTTGCCCAGATGCCGACTTTCCAGGCTGTGTCGGAGGTCACGCGGATCGAAATAGTCGTACTCGATGGCATAACCGGGCCGTGTGACGTGGGCCCGCTCAAAACCCCGGATGCTTCTGACAAGATCGAGCTGAACATCAAATGGTAGACTGGTCGAGATGCCGTTTGGATAAACCTCGGTCGTGTCGAGGCCCTCCGGTTCCACGAAAATCTGATGGGATGTCTTGTCGGCAAAACGTACGATCTTGTCCTCGATGGACGGGCAGTATCGCGGTCCCACTCCCTCGATGACCCCCGTGAACATCGGCGAGCGGTGCAGTGCCCGCCGTATGATGTCGTGGGTCCGGAGATTGGTCTGTGTGATATGACAGGGAACCTGGCGCGGATGCCAGGACCGGTCTGCCAGGAATGAAAACACCGGCCTGGGTTCGTCACCGGGCTGCACCACGAGTTGCGTGAAATCGATGCTCCGGCCGTCGATGCGGGGAGGCGTCCCGGTTTTCAGACGCCCCACTCTCGGCGCGAGCTCACGCAGCCTGGCGGCAAGTCGGTTGGACGGCGGGTCTCCGGCCCGACCCCCTTCCTGGCTGGCGTCCCCCACGTGGATGCGTCCTGCCAGAAACGTGCCAACAGTCAGAACCACGCATTGTGCACGGAAGGTCACGCCCATACGGGTGACCACGCCCGCGACCCGCTCGCCTTCCAGCAGCAGATCTTTTACTGGCTGCTGGAACACCACGAGGCCTTCCTGCTGCTCCACGGCGGCGCGGATCGCTTGCCGATAGAGAACGCGATCGGCCTGAGCGCGGGTGGCTCTCACCGCCGGTCCCTTGCGCGCGTTCAGCGTCCGGAAATGAATGCCGGCCCGGTCAGCCGCCCTGGCCATCACGCCGCCCAGCGCATCGACCTCTTTCGCGAGGTGGCCTTTTCCGATGCCCCCGATAGCCGGATTGCAGCTCATCTGGCCTAGGGTATCGACGCTGTGAGTCAACAACAGCGTGCGCACGCCCATACGGGCGGCCGCAAGCGCCGCCTCCGTACCTGCATGGCCGCCGCCGACAACGACGACGTCGAACTTATCCGGGTAGAACATCAACAGCCTGCCGCGACTGGCAAAGCGCTCATTCTATTCGTCTGCACAATAGGCGGCCAGCCAGTCGATCGGGCATTCCCCCCGACCCGTCTTTTATGAGAACCGGTTCAACATTCAGCCCCGCGGCCTCGACGCACCACCCTGTTATGCGACTGCGATCACATAAATAGTTGACTCTTTGAGGGATTCTCCGGGTCCATACGCGGAAAGGAACTGCCTGAGATCGACAACGGGCGCGCCCGACCCGTCCGTTGTCGCAAGGATGCCCGGAAAGATGCTGCCCACGCTCGACGCCAAGCAGAGGCTGAGACTGCGACGCTTCAAAATGGCCATGGCGTCTTACGCCATGTGGGTTGCGCTCGCCATGTTCGCTTACCTGACGGGCAAGATGGACATCAGTGAGGAGGTGGTGCCGGTCATCCTCGGCGGCATCGTTCTTACAAACCTCTACTTCTACGTCATGATCCGCAGCGGCTTTAACAAACGACTGTCGGATCCCTCGATGACCGTGCAACAGCTGGTGATCGCCTTTTGCTGGGCGATGGTGCTGATGCTGTGCAGCGCGGAGTTACGCGGGGCCATGATGATGGTTTACGTCATAACGCTCTTGTTCGGCATCTTCGGCCTGCGCCGTCAGGGCTTCTACCTCATTTCGGCCTTTGCGATCGCCGGCTACCTGGGCATCGTGAGCGCCGAGTACGCTCTGTTCCCGGATCGCGTGGACGCCTCGCGGGAAGTCATTACCGCCATGATCCTTACAGCAAGTGTCATCTGGTGTGCGTGGTTCGGTAGCTATGTGGCGGGACTCAAGGAGACGCTCCGCCAGAGCAACACGGAATTGAGAGACGCTGTCAGCAGTGCCAGCCGGATGGCTACCCGCGACCATCTCACCCAATCTTTCAACAGGCGTTACATGATGGAATGCCTGTCGAAGGAAAAGTCCCGGGCAGACAGGTCGGGCTCCACGTTCGCCGTTTGCATTTTCGATCTTGACCACTTCAAGGCGCTGAACGATCGCTACGGTCACCTGGTTGGCGACGAGGTCTTGTCCGCATTTGCTTATCTGGCACGGCAGGAACTTCGGGCCAGTGATGTGATCGATCTCGACAGCGAGGGAAGGTGCTTTGGGCGATTCGGCGGGGAAGAGTTCATGTGCCTGCTCCCGAGTACCTCGGAGAAAGGCGCTCTGAAGTGCGCCGAAAGACTGCGTGAGGCCACCGCCGAAAAGGAGTTCCGCGGAAGCGTCCGGATCACTCTGTCCGCCGGTGTGGCCGAATACGTGGCCGGAGAGTCGGTAGCAGACACGCTGCGAAGGGCTGACGAGGCGCTGTATTTCGCGAAACAGAGCGGGCGGGACAGAGTTGCCTGCGCCAGGACAAACAGGGGCAAGGGTCAGAAAGCTACGGACGGTGTTGTTGTCAAGGGCAATTTCTCCAACAACGGTGTATCCGGCTGACGATTATTTGCCGATACAGAAACTGGAGAAAATTCGGCCGAGCAGCTCCTCGCTCGAAACCTCCCCGGTAATCTCCCCGAGGCAGGCATGAGCAAGACGCATTTCTTCCGCCATCAGTTCCGCGGCCCGAAACTCCGCTAGCTGTCTGGCGCCTTCCTGCACGTGACCGCGCGCCCGCACGAGAGCATCCAGATGCCTTCGGCGGGCGGACAGGGCACCTTCCTGACCTGGCTGATACCCGACCCGGTCCGAGAGGTGTCGTCGCAGCTCGGCGATACCGTCGCCCTGAAGGGCCGAGATAGCGATGATTGGGCACTCGCCACCATCGAGTGACCGGACGCCCGCCGCCTCTCCGGTCAGGTCGATTTTGTTGCGCACGACCGTGACCGGCACCCCCTCGGGAACGTCGGCACTCGCTTTGGCAACCTGATCAACAACCGAATTCGTAGCGTCGACGACCAGCAACACCAGGTCGGCACTCTGCATCTCCTGCCGTGCCCGGCGAATACCCTCCGCCTCTGCCATGTCCCCTGCTTGGCGAAGTCCTGCCGTATCGATGATGTGCAGTGGCATGCCATCGATGGCGATACGTTCTCGAAGCACATCTCGGGTGGTTCCGGGCAGATGGGTCACGATGGCCGATTCCTGTCCGGTCAGTCGATTCAGTAGACTCGACTTTCCCACGTTCGGCGCGCCGGCCAGCACGACGCTCATCCCTTCCCTGAGAAGCGCACCCTGGGTGGCGACGGCCGCGAGCTGATCGAATGCAGCGGTGAGTCGTTCGATCCGCTCGACCAGTGACGCCTCGCTGAGAAAATCGATCTCCTCCTCAGGAAAGTCCATGGCGGCCTCGACGTAAACACGCAACTGGCACACGTCCTCCGCCAGCGCGTGAATTCGCTGTGAAAATTCGCCTTGCAGCGATCGCAGCGCAGCCCGCGCGGCCCGGGCCGATCCGGCATCTATGAGATCGGCGATCGCTTCGGCCTGGGCGAGATCCAGCCGGTCGTTGAGAAAGGCCCGCCTGGAAAATTCTCCAGGCTCGGCCATTCGTGCCCCGCTTTCCAGCAGCGCCTCCAACAAAAGATCGACGACGATCGGGCCGCCATGACAGTGAAGTTCCACGACGTCTTCGCCCGTAAAAGAAGCCGGCGCGGGAAAATACACGACCATCCCGTCGTCCAGCGGCGAACCATCCCCGGTACGCAGAGTTCTTTTTGATAGCCGCCGCGGCGGCGGCATCGGACCGGCAATCTTCTCCGCGATCGGGCGGGCGGAATCGCCGGACACCCGAATGATGGCCACGCCGCCCCGTCCCGGCGGCGTGGCCCCGGCAACAATGGTTCGACCGTCGTTATTCACCCTTTGGCCCTCTCTGGGGGCTGGGGCGGTTCAGGCGCCCCTCTCGACCACCTTGTTGATCCGCCACTGCTGGGCGATGGACAACAGATTATTGACGAACCAGTACAGGACCAGGCCCGCTGGGAAAAAGGCAAAAAATACGGTGAATACCACGGGCAGTGTCATCATCACCTTGGCCTGTATCGGATCCGGGGGCGCCGGGTTCAGGCGCTGTTGGATGAACATCGTCACGCCCATCATCAGGGGCAGGATGTAATAGGGATCGCGGGCCGACAGGTCATTGATCCACAACATGAATGGCGCCTGCCGCAGCTCTACACTTTCCAGTAACACCCAGTAGAGCGCCAGAAACACGGGCATCTGAACCAGGATAGGAAGACAGCCCGATGCCGGGTTGACCTTCTCGCGCTTGTACATTTCCATCATCGCCTGAGACAAGGCCTGGCGATCGTCCTGATAGCGCTCCTGAAGGGCTTTCAATCGAGGCTGCAGCTTGCGCATCTTGGCCATCGATTTGCCGCTGGTCTCTGACAGCTTGTAGAACACCAGCTTGATCAGCACTGTCAGAAGGATGATGGCCCAGCCCCAGTTACCAGTCAGGGTGTGAATTTTCTGTAATACCCAAAACAGGGGCTGGGAAATGATGGTAAGGAAACCGTAATCGACGGTCAGCCGGAGACCGGGTGCGGTCTGCTCGAGCTGCGTCTGGAGCTTCGGACCGACAAAGAGCGTCTCTTCAAATGCCACGGTTTGGCCCTGGGGAACTGTGCTCACCTCGCCGAGAGCCGTCAGCGTGTAGATACCGTCCCGCATCCGGGCGCTGATGACGGCAGTCCGATCCGTCGGAGGAATCGCGGCTACCAGGAAATGGTGCTGGATTGATGCGATCCAGCCACCGGTTACTTTCTGTTCCAGGGGTTCTGTCGGGAGATCGCCCAGGTCCAGCTTCTCGTACTTTTCCCCGTCATAGATCACCGGGCCACGGTAGGAATAGGTGTCCACGTCGGTAAACGAGCGTTCCAACGGCACATGGCGTCGCCGAAGCTGCAAGTAACTTGCCGCCCGCCAATCCGACCCGGTTCGATTCTCAACTGAATAGCCAACATCGATGGCATAACTGCCGCGACGGAAAACATAGGTCTTCGTCACCGTCAGACCATCGCCGCTGTGCCACACCAGAGGCACCTCCAGAACGTCCTGGCCATCTGCGAGCGCATATTCCTGCTCAGCAGCTTCGAATATCGCCTGGTGATTGGGCTCGGCTCCGCCGTTGGCAGATCGAAGCCCCGACCGGATGACGAAATAATCGGAAGCGCTGTCGTCAATGAGCTGCACCAGCACGTTCGGCTGGTTCTTGTGGACGGGATAGTCCATGAGCACGGCCGATCTTAGATCGCCGCCCTCAGTCGATATGCTGAGATCCAGGACGTCTGTCCGTATCTCGAGGCGGCGCCCCGCGGAAGATGACTCGGATAATTCCGGAACCGCCTCGGCCGTTGCCTGTTCGGGCAGGCTCGGCATTTCGGTCTCTCCGTCGGATCGGGCCGGTGCCTGTGCCGTTGGAGCATCCGGCAATGCCGGTCGATGGTAGTCGGTGACCCAGGCCTGCCATGTAAGCCATGCAGCGAGGGCCCAAGCGATCCAGAGGAATATTCGCTGATTTTCCATGACTCAAGTGGCCTTGGTGGAATCTGTCTGACAGCACGGAGGCACCGGATCTACGCCGCCCGGATGCCAGGGATGGCACTTGAGTATGCGGACAAGCGCCATTCTTCCGCCGCGCAGCACACCATGCTGCCTCACGGCCGACAGCGCATACTCGGAGCAGGTTGGATGGAAACGACAGTTGGCGCCGAGTAACGGGCTCACCAGGACCTGGTAACCTCGGATCAATATCAGGACGATGTTCTGCATCGTTCTCGGATCCTTTTCCAGTGAGCTGTCAGGCTGGCACGGATGACCGGGTTGCTGCAATCGGCGACCCCGGCTTTCGCCATCACGACGATATCCGCATCAGCCATCGATTCCTGGTTCAATCGGAAAGATTCCCTGACAAGGCGCTTTATGCGATTCCTTGACGCTGCATTGCCCGCGGAGCGGACAGATATCGCGAGGCCCAATCGGGCGCCGTTTTCTTCTCGAGGCCGCGCCAGCACGGTGAACAGAGCATCTGACGAACGAACAGGCCGTTTAAAGACGCTGTCGAAATCCTGTTTCGACTGCAGACGGCGATCTGCACCGAACAGATAGGATTTCCCGCCCGTAATGGCTGGATCCGTGATTATGCCAAGAACTTCACGGCGTCAACCGCGCACGACCCTTGGCCCTTCTACGGGCAAGGACCTGCCGGCCGTTCTTCGAGGCCATCCGTGCCCGGAAGCCATGAGTACGCTTGCGGCGCAGATTACTGGGCTGGAAGGTGCGCTTCATTATTCCGCTCTCAGATCTTGCTGTTGGGAGCCGGGCGCAGGCTGCAGCCTCGGCGACAAAAGGCCGGAAATCGTAAGGACGGGCCGCTGTCCTGTCAAGTTTCCGGCCCGCCGGATGCCCCCGCCACAGCCTGTGGATAACTCCGCCCAACCGGTATAGACTGCGGGGTCCTCTGTCCGGGCCTTCTATCCTCGTGAGAATCAGTGGTGCCAGCATCTCTCTGGGACAAATGTGTGCAGCAGCTCCGCAGCGACCTGCCTGAGCAGCACTTCAACACGTGGATTCGTCCTCTGCAGGCCATCCAGGATCAGCAGACGCTGCGGCTGCTGGCGCCCAACCGCTTTGTGGTGGACTGGGTACGGCAGCATTTTCTTTCCCGGATTGTCGAGATAACCGGTCACTGCGCCGGCGACCAGGCGGTCCAAGTCACGCTCGAAGTCGGAACACGGGGCCGCGCGTTGTCAGACGCACCGGTTTCCGGACCATCCGCCGTCGCGGCTGCTGTTCGGCCGATGGATCGCCCGGTCGCTACCGTGAGGGTGGGCGGCAGACTGAATCCGCTTTTTACGTTCGAGAATTTTGTTGTCGGCAAAAGCAACCAGCTGGCCAGGGCTGCAGCCTACCAGGTCGGCGTCAATCCCGGCGCTGCATACAATCCTCTCTTTATTTACGGTGGCGTCGGCCTGGGCAAGACACACCTCATGCACGCGGTGGGCAACATGATTCTGGAAAGCAAGCCCACCGCCAAAGTGGCCTATGTCCATTCCGAACGTTTTGTCGGGGACATGGTCTCCGCGTTGCGCCACAACACCATCAGCGAATTCAAGCGGACGTACCGGTCGCTGGATGCTCTGTTGATCGACGACATTCAGTTTTTCGCTGGTAAGGATCGTTCTCAGGAGGAATTCTTCCATACTTTTAATGCTTTACTGGAAGATCAGCAGCAGATCGTGCTCACCTGCGACCGGTATCCCAAGGAAGTGAGCGGCCTGGAGGAGCGGCTGAAATCCAGATTCGGGTGGGGGTTGACCGTTGCCATCGAGCCCCCCGAACTCGAGACCAGCGTGGCTATTCTTCTCAGCAAGGCGATCGTGGAAGGCGTCGAGCTCCCTGAGGAAATCGCGTTCTTTATCGCCAAATGCGTGCGTTCCAATGTGCGGGAACTTGAAGGCGCGCTCCGCCGGGTGATCGCCAACGCCAGATTTACAGGACGGCCCATTACCATGGACTTCGCCCGGGAAGCACTCCGGGACCTCCTGGCAGTGCAGGAAAGAAAGGTCACGATCGAGAATATTCAGAAAACCGTGGCGGAATACTACAAAATCAGGGTGGCTGACCTATTGTCAAAGAGCCGTAGCCGTACCGTGACGCGACCGCGCCAGACAGCCATGGCCTTGGCGAAGGAACTGACCAACCACAGCCTGCCGGAAATTGGCGACGCCTTCGGCGGCAGAGACCATACAACCGTTCTTCATGCTTGCAAACGAATTAAAGAATTCAGGGAAACAGACGCACGGATTCGGGAAGACTATGAAAACCTGTTGAGAATCCTGACCACTTGATGGGGATATCCTGTGGATAAATTGAGTTGCCTTATTTATCCACAATTCGCACACAGGTTCCGGGCAGCCCGAACACCGGTTAAGAGAATGTTTATATTTTTTATAATCTATTGATTTTAAATAAAAAAATAAGGTTATCCACAGATGGCAGCGGTGCCTATAACAGTAACAATAAATATGTATTTAATAATTATTAACAGGAGCGGAGATGAAGCTTAAAGCGTCCAGGGAAACGTTTCTGGAACCTTTGCAAGCAGTCATCGGCGTTGTGGAGCGGCGTCAGACTATGCCGATTCTGGCGAATGTTCTGCTCAACGCCCAGAGTGACGGTGTCACGATCACTGCCACAGATCTTGAAGTCGAAATGGTCGCTAAGGCCGATATCGCCGTGGATCAACCCGGCGAGGTCACGCTTCCCGGCAGAAAGTTTCTCGATATTTGCCGTGCCCTGAAGGAAGGCGCAAAAGTCCAGCTCTCGGTGACGGGTGAGAAAGCGACGGTGATATCGGGTCGCAGCAGATTTACTCTCGCCACACTGCCCGCAGCAGAGTTTCCGGTCATCGAAGACATCAAGGCGGTCGAGCAGATTGTTCTTCCGCAGGCTTCCATGAAGCGATTGTTGGAGAAAACGCATTTTTCCATGGCGCATCAGGACGTCCGCTATTACCTCAACGGGCTGTTGCTGGAGATAGACAAAGGGAAATTGCGAGCCGTTGCGACCGACGGCCATCGTCTCGCTCTCTGTGATGTGAAGGCGGATGGCAGCGGTTCGGCAGGTCACCAGGTGATTGTGCCGCGTAAGGGTGTGCTTGAACTGCAGAGACTGCTCGGCGAGGACGGGGACCTGATGCTCGCAATCGGCAGCAATCATATGCGAGCGCAGGTTGATTCGATTCAGTTCACCACTAAGCTCATTGACGGTCGTTTTCCAGACTATCAGAGGGTGATACCGAAACGAGGGGATCATCCAGTGACTGCGGATCGGGAAGATTTGAGGCAGGCCCTGTATAGGGCAGCGATTCTATCCAATGAAAAATATCGCGGCATAAGGATGGAAATCGGCCCGACGATGCGGATCCAGGCGCATAACCCGGAACAGGAAGAGGCGGAGGAAGAGGTCGAGGTCAGCTATGACGGGGAGCTGATGGAGATCGGCTTTAACGTGAATTACCTGCTGGACGCCTTGGATGCCCTGGATGGTGATAAGGCCGTATTTCAGGTGAATGATCCGAGCAGTAGTTGCTTGCTCTGGGATGAAAAGACAGCGGGCTGCCAGTACGTGGTCATGCCCATGAGACTCTGACGCGGGAGGCGGATGACGCTCGCAAGTGTTACAGCCGAAAACGTCCGGTGCCTTATCCGGGTTCATCTGGAACCGGCTCAAAGTAACCTGATTTATGGAGAAAACGCCTCGGGCAAGACGAGCTTGCTCGAGGCGCTTTTTATTTTGGGCAGGGGGCGGTCGTTTCGCACGCCAAAAAGGGAGAAGGTGGTCAGGGACGGCGAAACCGGGATGATGGTCGCGGGCGTGGTAGTCGCAGGCGACCGGCAGATCAAGGTCGGCATAGGGTTTGAGCGGGGTAAATCACCGCGTATCCGTGTGGATGGCAAGGACGAAACAAGTGCCGCGGCCCTTGCGCACTGGGTGCCCGTGCAGGTCATCGATCCGGACATTCACCAGCTGGTCGAACAGGGCCCAGGGGTCAGAAGACGCTATCTGGACTGGGGTGTGTTTCACGTGGAACCCCGTTTCCTGGACACCTGGCGGCGCTATCACCGTATCGTACGTCAGCGCAATGCGGCCCTGCGGGATTCGAGCACGGTTCAGCTGGATGCATGGGACGGAGAGCTCTCTGCCGCAGGAGAGGCCCTTTCGGCGTACCGGGAACGCTATACGGAGAGATTGGCGACCCACATAGGCAGGCTGGGCAGAGAACTTTTGGGCGAGGAGCCGGTAGTGGAATACCGGCGAGGGTGGCCGGCGGAGAAATCCTTGAGGGAGGCTCTCTCGGAGACCAGAACCCGGGATAAGAAGTTCGGCATCACTCACGTGGGCTCTCACCGTTCCGATCTCATCATAAGTCTTGCGTCGAAGCGGGCCAGGGGACGGGTGTCCCGGGGACAGCAGAAACTTCTGGCCGCGACACTGATTCTGAGTCAGTTGTCTCAGTTGAAAGCAGAGCGAGATGTGAAGTCCATTCTCTTGCTGGATGATCTGTCCGCGGAACTCGATCGGGGTCGCTTGGGCCGGTTGAGAAATGTCCTCGCACCCTTAGACGCACAGGTTTTCATGACTGCGATGGACCCTGATGATCTCCCGGGGTGGGAGTTCGGCAGAGTGTTTCACGTGGAACAGGGCAAAGTACGTTCGGTGGTATAATGAACCGATTTTTTACCGGGCCTGGCGAATGACTGAAGAAAACAAATACGAAGCAAAAAACATCAAGGTTCTCAAGGGCTTGGATGCCGTTCGTAAGCGACCGGGGATGTATATCGGGGATACCGATGACGGGACCGGGCTGCATCATATGGTCTTTGAGGTTGTCGACAACTCGATAGACGAAGCGCTTGCCGGCCATTGCCGCGTCATCACGGTGACTATTCACGCAGATGAGTCCGTGACCGTCAGCGACGATGGCCGCGGCATTCCGGTGGATATCCATGCCGAGGAAGGCAAATCGGCGGCGGAAGTGATCATGACAGTGCTCCACGCCGGCGGAAAATTCGACGACAACTCCTACAAGGTCTCTGGTGGTTTGCACGGCGTCGGCGTTTCTGTTGTCAACGCGCTTTCGGAACACCTGGAATTGCTCATCTACCGGGACGGCAAGGTTCATCAGCAGGAGTACGAACTTGGACGCCCGTTGACGGACCTGAAGGTCGTTGGTGACACGGACCGGACCGGTACGACATTACGGTTCCGTCCGAGCGCGGAGATATTCACAAATATCGAGTTTCATTACGACATACTCGCGAAGCGCCTGCGGGAACTTTCTTTTCTGAATTCCGGCGTCAGGATCGAATTGAAAGACGAGCGCACCGGTGAGCAGAATGTCTACGAGTATGAAGGCGGCATTCGGGCTTTTGTGGAACACCTGAATAGAAATAAGAACAAGATCCACGAAAATGCCTTCTATTTCTCGACAGATCGCGACGATATCGGCGTAGAAGTCGCCATGCAATGGAATGATTCCTACCAGGAAAATATGTTCTGTTACACGAACAACATTCCTCAGAAGGATGGTGGAACGCATCTGGCGGGTTTCCGCAGTGCTTTGACGCGGACCCTGAATAACTACATCGAAAGCGCCGGTCTGGCGAAAAAAGAAAAGGTTTCAACCACAGGAGACGACGCCCGAGAGGGCCTGACGGCGGTCTTGTCCGTAAAGGTGCCGGATCCCAAGTTTTCCTCCCAGACGAAAGACAAGCTGGTTTCTTCCGAAGTGAAGGGCGTGGTTGAATCAGCCATGTCGGAGAAACTGGAGGAATTTCTCCTGGAAAATCCGCAGGATGCCAAAGCGGTCGTCGGAAAAATCGTCGAGGCCGCCCGGGCCAGGGAAGCCGCCCGGAAGGCTCGAGAAATGACCCGAAGGAAGGGTGCTCTGGATATCGCGGGCCTGCCTGGAAAACTCGCTGATTGCCAGGAAAAGGACCCGGCCCTGTCGGAACTCTTCCTGGTAGAGGGTGATTCGGCCGGTGGCTCCGCAAAACAGGGTCGTGACCGCAGGACTCAGGCGATTCTTCCCTTAAAGGGCAAGATACTGAATGTTGAGAAGGCCCGGTTCGACAAGATGCTTTCCTCGGTGGAGGTCGGCACCCTGATTACGGCGCTCGGCTGCGGCATCGGCCGGGAAGAGTTCGATCCGGACAAATTGCGGTATCACCGGGTCATCATCATGACGGATGCGGACGTGGACGGTTCCCACATCCGGACCTTACTGCTGACATTTTTCTATCGCCAGATGCCCGAACTCATCGAGAGAGGGCACATCTATATCGCGCAGCCGCCGCTCTACAAGATCAAGAAGGGCAAACAGGAGCATTACTGCAAGGACGACGCAGAGCTGAACCAATATTTGCTCAGCCTGGCTCTGGATAGCGCTGCCCTGCATGTCACCGCCGACGCGCCACCGCTCCTCGGGGCGGGGCTGGAGTCCCTGGTCCGCCGATTCGTCGAGGTCAACGCGATCACGGAGCGCCTGTCTCGTCGCTACGATACCCGGGTCCTGAAAAGCATGCTCGATGTGTTGCCCCTGACGGCAGATCGGCTCGACGATATGGATGGGATGCTCCGCTGGGTTGCGAGCCTGCAAGAGGCGCTGAAAAGCCGCCTTGAATCCGGCGACGGGATCTATGGTCTTCGGATAGTGGACGCCGATGAACCAGGACGGTGGTTCCTGGAGGTGACCCGGGCCCACCACGGTGTGGAATCAACCTGGGTTCTGCAGAAGGAATTCTTCGAGTCGCCCGAATATCGGCGCATCGCAGAGCTCGGTGCCGAGTTGACTGATCTGATCGGCGCCGGGGCTTTCGTTGTCCGGGGTGAGAAACGCAAAGCCATCGGCAGCTTCCAGGAAGCAGTGGACTGGCTGATGGGCGAGGCGCGAAGAGGACAATCGGTCCAGCGTTACAAGGGATTGGGTGAAATGAACCCGGATCAGTTGTGGGAAACCACGGTGAACCCCGAGAGTCGCCGTCTGATGCAGGTCCGGATAGAGGATGCCGTCGCGTCCGACGAGATCTTTACCACCCTCATGGGCGATCATGTTGAGCCGCGCCGGGAATTCATCGAGCGGAACGCCTTGGCGGCGACCAATCTCGACGTATGACATAATATAAGAGGTTCGCGTCTTTTAGACGGAGATCTCCCATTTTATAGGGATATAGACGCAAGAAAGAAAGGCCTGTCTTTCCCGTTCGCCATGCGCAGTGAAGGAGTGCCGGGCTTCCGCGGTCCGTTCCCAACATGGCGCCGGGATCAAAAAGGACTATTCGCGATTTAGGACGCTTTTAAAAGATCTAAGAAGTATTTGGCTTCTTTTCGCCGAATTTCAGGTAATTTGTGCTGATTCGACCCATGGTTGTCTCCATCCAGGCCTGAGCCAGGCTATTGATTTCTGCGGGGGTCTTTCCATCCGGATCGATCGGGGGCCCGATAACGACCCGAATGTTACCCGGATGTTTGCGGAGCCCCCGCCGGCGCCAGAAATCCCCTGCATTATGAGCAACGGGAAGAATAGGGCGATCTGCCTCGCGGGCGAGAAGGGCTCCGCTCAGGCCGTACCTCCGGGTCGTCCCGGGGGCCACCCGTGTGCCCTCGGGAAAGATGATGATCCAGCGGCCAGCGGCAATGCGGTCCTTGCCCTGGCGCACGACCTGCTTTACAGCCGTCCCGCCGGCACGACGATTGATGGCGATCGGCTCGATATATTTCAGTGCCCAGCCAAGGATGGGAACCCACATGAGTTCCCGTTTGAGAACGAATGACTGAACCGGGAAAATCGTAAAGGGAAGAATCGTCTCGAAAACGGACTGGTGCTTGAGGTAAACGACGCAATTCTGTTTCGGAATGTTCTCCGTCCCCTCCACTGTATAGGACAGGCCGCAGATCGTTCTGAGCATCCATAGGTTTACCGTGGCCCAGCTGCGAGCGACGACATACTGATAGTTCGGGGAGATCAACCCGGCGACGATGACCGCCAGCGAATAGGGCAGCACGGAAGCGAAAAGCAACGACGTGTATACAAAGGACCGCAGCCAGATCATTGCTGACGCTCTCGAATCAGTTCTCCGGCCGCGTGGGCCAGGTCAGGGTAGACTTCGATGCCTTCGTCGATCCCGTCGGCCAGGGTCTGTCTGCCGTTGCCGGTCAACACGAGAATGGGTCGGGCGCCAACCGCCGTAGCGGCCGCCAGGTCCCGCGCAGAATCGCCCACACAGGGTACACCCGCCAGGTCGATCCGGAGATGTCGGGCGATGCGCTCCAGTAAACCGGTTCTGGGCTTCCGGCACCGGCAGCCGGCGTCAGGATGGTGGGGGCAGTACTCAAGATCCGCAATATGTCCGCCGCTTGCGCGGATGGCCATCAGCATCTTGTCGTCAATGGCATTCAGCGTCGCCAGGTCCAGAATTCCGCGACCGATGCCCGACTGGTTGCTGGCGACAGCCACCTGAAAGCCGGCGGTGCAAAGCCGCGCGATGGCCTCCAAGCTGCCCGGAAGCGGCTCCCACTCCTGCGGCGACTTGATGAAGTCGGGGCTGTCCCGGTTGATGACGCCGTCCCGGTCCAGGATCACCAAGGGCATGCTGATCAGCCGCCGAGTTTCGAAAGATCCGCGGTATGTAAGAACAGCTGCCGCATCTGACTCAGCAGGGCGAGGCGGTTTTCCCGCAAAATCGGGTTCTCGTCCATCACCATCACCCTGTCGAAGAAGGCGTCCACCGGGTCCCGGAGGGACGCCAGCCGTTCAAGGGCGGCGCCGTAATCGCGTGTCTCCAGCAGGGGTTCCACTTGCTCGCGCAGCACCAAAAGGGCCTCGAAAAGAGATTTCTCCTCAGGTTCGACCATCTGCCCCGGATCCGGCGCCGGCAGGTCCACACGCTCCGCCTGCCGCAGAATATTGGCGACTCTTTTGTTGGCTGCGGACAGGCTTTCGGCGGCTGGCAGCTTGCCGAACGCCAGTACGGCCTGAAGGCGGCGGTGGAAGTCCAGCACCGAGGCTGGTCGCCTGGCATACACAGCCTCGAACGCCTCTACCGGCGCCGTCAGCTCTCCGACACCTTCGGTGTAATAGGCTTTCAGCCTCTCCATCGTGTAGCCCAGGACATCGCTCGCAACGGCGTCGCTGTCATGCGTGCCCGGCTGTTGGGATGCGGCGGCAGCAAGCAGCTCCGGGAGCTGCAACTCCAGGTTACCTTCGATCAGGATCCTCAGGGCACCCAGCGCCGCACGCCGCAGACCGAACGGATCCTTTGTTCCCGAGGGTCTGGCGCCAATGGCAAAAATACCGGTCAGGGTGTCAAGTTTGTCCGCGAGAGACAGGATGCGACCGCAGGCCGTCGACGGGATACGGTCGCCGGCGAACCGAGGCAGATACTGTTCCTCGATAGCTACGGCGACCTCCCCCGGCTCGCCGTCGTGGAGAGCGTAATAGCGGCCCATCACGCCCTGAAGGTCGGGAAATTCGCCCACCATGTCGGTGAGGAGATCGCACTTGGCCAATGCGGCGGCTCGGGCCACGGACCGGCTGTCATGGCCGAGACGCTCGGCGATCTGGGCCGCCAGCTGTTCTACCCTTCGCGACCGGTCGGCCATGCTCCCGAGCTTCCGCTGGAATATCACGTTTTCCAGGTCCTTTCGGCGCGATGCGAGCGTTCGGCGCCGATCCGTGTCCCAGAAAAAACCGGCATCGCTCAGTCGTGGCAGCACCACCCGTTCGATACCTTCCCGCACCTTGTCGGGATCTTGGCTTTCGATGTTGGCGGTGGCCACGAATCTCCGCAGCAGCCGTCCGTCCTCGTCCTCGATCGGGAAATACCGCTGGTGGGCCTGTAGCGTGGATACAAGGACCTCTCGCGGCAGGTCCAGAAAGCGCTCGTTGAAAGCGCCGGCGACCGGCACCGGCCACTCGACGAGGGCTGTGACCTCGTCCACGAGGTCATCGTCATAGACGGGCTTGCCGCCGGCGCCAGCGGCGGTACGCATCGTTTCTGCCAGCACCCGATTCCGTCGGGCGGCGAAGTCGGCGATGACGCAGCCCGACTTCTCCAGCAGCTCCGAATAAACCGACGCATCCGGGATCGAGAACGGACCCGGCGCCAGGAACCGGTGCCCCCTGGTCAAGCGGTCGGCCTGTATGCCAAACAGCTCGATCGGGAGCACCTCGGTGTCCATGAGCGCGACTATCCAGTGCACCGGCCTGACAAATTCGAAGTCCGTGTCGCCCCAGCGCATCCGCCGCGGGATCGGCAGGGTCGAGAGGGCTTCCTCTATAACTTCCGGCAGCACATCTGCGGCCGGTCTGCCCGGCTCACGGCCACGGAAGGCCACATAGGCCCCCTTGTCCGTGTCCAGCCGATCCAGGGCATCGAACGGTACGCCGCAGCTCTCCGCAAACTTCAAGCCCGCACGGGTCGGAGCACCGTCCTTGTCCTGGGCCACCGCCACGGGCGGTCCCCGCCGCTCGAGGTCCCTGTCCGGCTGCCGTGCCGCCAGAGCGTCGACCCGCACGGCCAGTCGCCTCGGGGTTGCGAAAGCGATTGCTTCCGCGAATGCAAGGTGACGGTCCGAGAGCCCGACCCGTATGCCCTCCAGGAACGCTTCCGACAGGCCTCGCAGCGCTTTCGGCGGCAGTTCCTCGGTGCCGATCTCGATCAGGAACTGATGGGTTTCAGCCACTGCCCGTGGCTCCTCGTGGCTGGCCATGGAGCATCGGGAAGCCAAGGGCCTCGCGGCTCGCGTAGTAGGCATCGGCCACGCTGCGCGCCATGGCCCGGACCCGAAGGATATAACGCTGGCGCTCGGTCACCGAGATCGCGCGCCGGGCATCCAGAATGTTGAAGGCGTGAGAGGCGGCGAGCACCTGCTCATAGGCCGGCAGCGCCAGCCCCTTCTCCAGAAGCGTCGCGCAGGTCTGTTCACAGACCGAGAAGCGGCTAAACATGCCGTCCACGTCCGCGTGTTCGAAGTTGTAGGCGGACATCTCGACCTCGTTCTGATGATAGACGTCGCCATAAGTGACGTTGCCGAGCGGGCCGTCCGCCCACGTAAGATCGAAAATGCTCTCTACGCCCTGCAGATACATGGCGATTCGCTCGAGGCCGTACGTGATCTCCCCCGTGACCGGACGGCAATCCAGGCCGCCGACCTGCTGAAAGTAGGTGAACTGCGTGATCTCCATCCCGTTGAGCCAGACTTCCCATCCCAGGCCCCACGCGCCGAGCGTGGGCGATTCCCAGTTGTCTTCCACAAAACGAATGTCATGGACCAGGGGATCGATACCCAGCTGTCTGAGGGAGTCCAGGTACATGTCCTGAATATCGTCAGGCGACGGCTTGATCACGACCTGGTACTGGTAATAGTGCTGCAGACGGAAAGGGTTTTCCCCATAGCGCCCGTCGGTCGGTCGACGACAGGGCTGAACGTAGGCCGCACTCCAGGGTTCCGGCCCTATCGACCGGAGAAAGGTTGCCGGGTGAAATGTGCCGGCCCCCATTTCCATGTCGTAAGGCTGCAGCAGTACGCACCCGCGCTGGGCCCAGTAAGCCTGCAAGGACATCAGGAGATCCTGGAATGTGGCGGGAGGCTCCGGGAGCCGTCTATCGGTCATGACGATTCAGCCAGCTGGGCGGGAAGTACGAAAATCGCGCGGAATTATAGCCGAAGCACGTCTGACGGCAGAGCATATCTGGCCGCCATGGACTAAAATGGTGCGCATAGCCGGCTGAATGCACCGATTCAGTGCGACAGTTTGTGGCAGAGGCGCTGCGGAGGCCCGGGAGAGCAGCGTTCTGCACTGTCTCGTCGGGTGGCATGAATCGTGCTTCGACTGATTCATAACTACCGTTCCCCGGACCCATGGAAATACCCGGGGGCGGGTTTCTTTGCACTGACTCCTTCGGAGGATTCTTCATGAGCACGGGTGACGTAATCGACCTGATCAAAGAAAAGGAAGTGAAGTTCGTGGATCTTCGTTTCACGGACACCAAGGGAAAGGAACAGCATGTAACCATCCCGACTGGCCAGGTGGACGAGGACTTTTTCGAGGATGGCAAGATGTTCGATGGCTCGTCCATCGCCGGTTGGAAGAGCATCGCCGAATCGGACATGATCCTCATGCCTGATACAACCACGGCGATGCTGGATCCGTTCGCCGAGGAGAACACGCTCATCGTCACCTGCGACGTCATCGAACCCAATACGATGCAGGGTTACGAGCGTGATCCCCGATCACTCGCGAAACGTGCGGAAGCCTATCTGAAATCTACGGGTATCGCCGACGCCGCTTTCTTCGGACCCGAGAACGAGTTTTTCGTGTTCGACAACGTTCGCTGGGGCGCGGAGATGCGGGGTGCGCACTACGAGATTGATTCGACCGAGGCCGGCTGGAACTCGGAGAAGGTCTATCCGGACGGTAACCTCGGCCACCGACCCGGCGTCAAGGGCGGATACTTCCCCGTTCCTCCGGTGGACTCGCTCCATGACCTGCGGTCCGAAATGTGCCGTGTCCTAGAGGAAATGGGACTTACGCCGGAGGTGCATCACCACGAAGTGGCCACCGCTGGCCAGTGCGAGATCGGCGTCGCGTTCAGTTCGCTGGTCAAGAAAGCGGACGAGGTCCAGGTCCTGAAGTACGTGGTCATGAACGTGGCCCAGGCCTACGGCAAAACCGCGACCTTCATGCCGAAGCCGGTGGTCGGAGATAACGGCAATGGCATGCACGTGCACCAGTCCCTCGCCAAGGACGGGACCAACCTCTTCAGCGGCGACGGTTACGGCGGACTGTCCGAGACGGCCCTGTTCTATATCGGCGGGATCATCAAGCATGCCCGGGCCATCAACGCCTTTACCAATGCCTCCACCAACAGTTACAAGCGACTGGTGCCCGGTTTCGAGGCGCCGGTAAAGCTCGCCTACTCGGCGCGGAATCGATCTGCTTCGGTGCGGGTCCCCTATATCCCCAATCCCAAGGGACGCCGTATCGAGGTCCGGTTCCCGGATTCCACCGCCAACCCCTACTTCGCGTTTGCCGCGATGCTGATGGCCGGACTGGACGGCATCAAGAACAAGATCCATCCGGGCGATCCACTGGACAAGGATCTGTACGATCTGGCGCCGGAGGAGTCCAAGGGCATTCCCGAGGTCTGTTACTCGCTGGAGGAAGCGCTGTCGGCCCTGGACAAGGACCGGGACTTCCTGACCGCCGGGGACGTGTTCAGCGACGATGTCATCGACGCTTACATTGGTCTGAAGATGGGTGACGTCACCCGGCTTCGCATGACCACCCATCCGGTGGAATTCGACATGTACTACAGCCTCTGAAACCTTTACGGAACCCGGCGGACGGCGGGGGCGACCCCCCGCCGTCTTTGTTTCCCGACCGCTAGTGGCTATTCTTAACCGCAACACAGTCTCGGGGAAACCAGATGCGCTGGTTGATCGTTTTGCTATGCATGGCTCCTGCGGCAGCCTCTGCCGATACCTTTCGCTGGGTGGACGAGGACGGCGTGATCAACTACTCCGATACGCCTCATCCCGGGGCGGAGCGAGTGGAACTGGGCGGTATCGCGACGACCCGGTTTGCCGGGCCCGCCCGTCCGGCGGATACCAAGGCGACCGGCGGCCAATCGACGGAGGCCGCCAGCGGCACGGCCTACCAGTCAGTATCGATACAAAGACCGCAGCCCGAAGAGACGCTCTGGAACCTGGAAGGACGACTCGACGTGCAGGTCTCCGTGGAGCCGAATATCCAGGCCGGCGATCGCTTGAAGCTGTATCTGGACGGACAGGAGGTTGTGGGCATTCCGGCGGGCGCAACGAGTTTCACCATCGACAAGGTTTTTCGTGGCATGCATACCCTGCGTGCCACCGTGCAGGGCTCGGGCGGTCAGCAGCTGGCCGGCAGCGAAACCATTCGCTTTTATGTACGCCAGACGTCGGTACAGAATCCGCAGGGGCCGCCAAGACCCACACCTTTCAATCGGCCCCGCGGCTGATACCGGTTGTCGAGGTGTCCGACCGCGCCATCGGGTCCCTGCCGCCGAAACTTGCCGAAAATCTGTCCACCGGGCTGCTCCTGCTCGACAACGACCTGAAGATCGGCTACCTGAATCCGGCGGCGGAACAGCTGCTCGGTGCCAGCCGGCAGAGACTGGAAGGTCGGATCATCGACGAGGCAGTGCCTTCGCTCTCGCCGCTTCGGCCATTTCTTCGAAGAGCAGTGGCCACCGGAGAAGCGTTTCACCGCAGGGAGCTGACTCTGGAGATTCCCATTCCCGCCGGGGAGACGACAGTGCTCGATTGCACCGTCAGCCAGACGGGGGACCTGGGCACCCCGGGACTCCTCATGGAGTTGATCGATGCAAGTCGGCGACTGCGGATCAGCCGTGAGAACGCACTCCTGTCCCAGCTGGACGTGAGTCGCAGCATCGTCCGTCAGCTGGCCCACGAGATCCGCAATCCACTGGGCGGCATTCGCGGCGCCGCCCAGCTGCTCGGGCGGCAGTTGCCCGAGGAAAGCCTCCGCGAGTACACGAGGGTAATCATCCGCGAGGCTGATCGTCTGGCGGCACTGGCCACGAACATGCTGGGGCCCGGCAATCCGCCGGTGCGCGAAAGCACCAATATCCACGAGATCGTGGAGCACGTTTATCGACTCATCCGAGCGGAGGGTTCTGAAACGATCCGGATCGAGCGCGATTACGATCCGAGTCTCCCCAACGTCAGGTTGGATCGCGGCCAGGTTATCCAGGCCATGCTCAACCTGGCACGAAATGCGCTTCAGGTTCTGGATCAGGAAGGACGAATCGTACTCCGCACCCGCGCCCTGACTCATTACACGATCGGTACCCGTCAGCATCGCCTGGTGGCCTGTGTCGAAATCGAGGACAACGGGCCGGGCGTGCCCGAGGAACTCCGCGACACCCTGTTCTATCCGCTGATCACCGGACGCGCAGGCGGCACCGGTCTGGGCCTGGCCCTCGCTCAGGATCTGGTGACGCGACAGGGCGGCCTGATCGAGTACGTGACGGCTGCCGGACGGACGGTGTTCCAGATGCTTTTCCCCATTGAGGAGACCGATGACGGAACGACCGCTTGACGTCTGGGTGCTCGACGACGACGAGGCTATCCGGTGGGTGTTGCGCAAAGCTCTGGAAGGCGCCGGCATGCGTTGCCAGGGATACGGAAGCGGTACCGAGTTTCGCGCAGCGCTGGCGGCCGGTTACCCGGACGTGCTGGTGACGGATGTGCGGATGCCGGATGTGGACGGGATCGAGCTGCTGGCCGAGTTGAAGGTTTCTCACCCCGATCTGCCGGTCATCGTCGTGACCGCCCATTCGGATCTGGACAGCACCGTGGCGGCCTACCGGGGCGGGGCTTTCGAATATCTGCCGAAGCCTTTTGACGTCGACGAGGCGGTCGCTCTGGTGGAGCGTGCCGCGCGGGAGAGCGCGGCCAAGCCGGCACCCTCCCGTGGCAACGGTTATCCGACGCTGATCGGCCAGGCACCGCGGATGCAGGAGGTGTTTCGGGCCATCGGTCGCTTGTCCCGCTCGAGCATGACAGTCCTGATCACGGGAGAGTCGGGCACCGGCAAGGAACTCGTTGCCAGGGCCCTACACGAGCACAGCCCCCGGGCGGGGCGACCGTTTATCGCCCTGAATACCTCCGCGATCCCGTCGGAGTTACTGGAGTCGGAACTTTTTGGGCACGAAAGAGGCGCCTTCACCGGCGCGGAAGCCATGCGTTCCGGCCGATTCGAGCAGGCCGACGGAGGGACGCTCTTCCTGGACGAGATCGGCGATATGCCCCCCGCACTCCAGACCCGATTGTTGAGAGTGCTGGCCGAGGAAGAGTTTTACCGGGTCGGCGGGCAACGTCCGATCCACGTTGACGTACGTGTCATCGCTGCGACACACCACGATCTTCAGAAGCGGGTTGCTGACGGCACTTTCCGCGAGGATCTCTTCCATCGTCTTAACGTGATGCACATCGAGACGCCGCCGCTGCGGGAGCACAGGGCGGACGTCAGCCTCCTCCTGTCCCATTACCTGGGGGTGGCGGCAGCGGAACTTGGCGTACCGGCCAAGACGCTGACGCCGAAGTGCCTGCAGGCACTGGTCGCTTTCGACTGGCCCGGCAATGTGAGGCAGGTCGTCAATCTGTGCCGACGGCTTACCGTGACAGCTCCGGGGAGGGAAATCCGGCTGGAGGATCTTCCGCAGGAGTTCGGTGGGGCCGGGCCGGGTACCGCGACCGCGGACTGGTCGCGCAGTCTGCGGGATTGGGCTGCCCAACAGCTTCAGGGCGGGCACACTCGACTGTTGGAAACGGCTCAGCCTGAGTTCGAGCGCGCACTGATCGAAGTGGCGCTTGCCAGGTCCCGCGGCCACAGGCAGAAAGCGGCTCGGCTGCTCGGTTGGGGCCGCAACACGCTGACCAGAAAAATCCGCGACCTCGGCCTGGATCGCGACGGCTAACGTCGTGGACCTGACTGAACTGAATCGTCGCGCCTGGGACCGACAGGCGAGGGACCGGGGTCCGTGGAGTGAGCCGGTGAGTTCCGCAGTTATAGAAAAGGCCAGGAGCGGGCGATGGTCGATTCGGCTCACGCCCAATCGGGATGTCCCATCAGATTGGTTGCCCGAAGTCGCCGATCTGGACATCCTGTGTCTGGCCGGCTCTGGCGGTCAGCAGGCACCGATTCTGGCAGCAGCCGGAGCGACGGTGACCGTGCTGGACAACTCCCCCGGGCAGCTCTCGCTGGATCGGGAAGTGGCCGCAGCGAATGGCCTGGCGCTGCGCCTGGACCTGGGCGACATGCGCGATCTCTCCCGTTATTCAGACAGCAGTTTCGCTCTGATAATCCAACCGATAGCCAACTGCTTTGTTGATAGCCTGGAGGGGCTGTGGCTCGAGTGCTATCGGGTTCTGCGGGCAGGTGGCCGATTGCTGACGGGGTTTCTGAATCCGGCCTTTTTTATCTTCGATGAAACAGCGGATCGGGAGCGCGGGGAGCTGCTGGTGCGCCATCCGCTTCCTTACTCGGATCTGCAGGCCTTGAATGCCAGGGAAATAGAACGGCGGGTCGACACCGGAGACGGCATGACATTCAGCCACACCCTGGAGAGCCAGATTGGGGGTCAGCTGGCGGCAGGATTCATGCTGGCCGGCCTGTACGAAGACGACTGGAGTGATGAAGCCACGGCGCTGAATCGATACATGCCGACCAGTCTGGCCACCCTTGCAGTGAAGCCAGAGACGGCGTGACCCTGCCGGCTGGCATCAAGAATCGATAGCATTTTTCAGCAGGCCCCCGCGCTGGCACCTGGCAACTGCAGGCTGCCGACCAGGTCGCTCACACCGGAGAAACCGTGCTGCTTCAGGTAGTCGGCGATCCCCTCATTGATCTTGCGGCATATCAGGGGCTGGTAGAAAAGGCCGGTGCCGAGCCCCACGGCGGATGCGCCGGCGATCATGAATTCGATGGCGTCTACCGCGTTCGCCACGCCTCCCTGGCCGATGATCGGAACCCCGTGCGGGTGCGCCACCTGGTAAACCTCGTGGACCTTGAGGAGCGCAATGGGTTTGATGGCGGGCCCCGACAGGCCGCCCTGGATATTACCGATGACGGGCTCCCGTTTCTCGGCGTCTATCGCCATGCCCATCACGGTGTTGATCACCGCAAGGGCATCGGTGCCCGCCTCGATACATCGCCGGGCATTCTCCCGGATATCCGTCTGATTCGGGGACAGCTTGGTAATGATGGGTTTGGCCGTGACCCGGCGGCAGGCATCGACCACTCTCGCCGACATGTCCGGCACGTTGCCGAAAGCTACCCCGCCTTCCTTGATGTTCGGGCAGGAGATGTTGATCTCGATGGCGTCGATCGGCGAGTCCTCGAACCGGCGAGTGACCTCGGCATAATCATCGATGGTCGATCCGCATACGTTGGCGATGAACCGGGTTTCATCGAAATCCAGACCGGGCAGTATTTCCCCGATCACCTTGTCGACACCAGGATTCTGCAGGCCGATCGCGTTCAGCATGCCCATAGGTGTCTCGTAGACCCGATGGGGCGGGTTTCCCAGGCGGGGCTCCAGGGTCGTGCCCTTGAGTACGACCGCACCCACGTCGCGATTAGAGAAGCCGTCGATGCGCGTGTATTCCTCGCCGAAACCCACGCAGCCGGACAGCAGCACGATAGGGGAGCTGAATCTCAGCCCGCAAAAGCTCATGGCGACCGGAGACCGGGTTTCTTCCGCAGTGTTGCTCATATTGCGCCTTCCGAGCGGTCAGCAGAGACTATCCACCCATGTTTCACGTGATTCTTTATCAGCCCGAGATTCCCCCGAACACGGGCAATATCATACGACTTTGCGCGAACACCGGCGCCAGGCTGCACCTGATTGAGCCCCTGGGCTTCGAGCTCGACGAGCCCCGTCTCAGGCGGGCGGGTCTGGATTATCGGGAATACGCTGATGTCGAGATTCACCCGGATCTGGACGAATGCCTTCGCGGAATCGACCATACCCGGACATTCCTGTTCTCCAGCCATGCGCCGACGCCCTACACGGCGGTACGATTTTCTCCTGGCGATGCGCTGGTTTTCGGCCCGGAGACCCGGGGTCTGCCGGATGAGGTGATCGGCTCCGTTCCCGAAGACCGGTGCCTGACCCTGCCGATGCTGGTCGGCAACCGCAGTCTCAATCTTTCCAACGCAGTGGCGGTCGCAGTCTACGAGGCCTGGCGACAACAAGGCTTCGATGGGGCGGCTACCCGCCCGGGGCGAACTCGGATTTGAGGGCTCTCTGCATCAGGGCCGTTACCGCCTCCCGGGGGTCGGCTCCTTCGTAGAGGATACGGTAGATCTGCTCGCAGATGGGCATCTCCACGGACGCCTCGCGGGCAACATGATGTACGGCCTCGGCCGCCTTGACACCCTCGACGACCTGCCTGATCTCCTTCTCCGCCTCTTCCACGGTTTTGCCGTCCGCGAGCGCCAGACCCATGCGCCGGTTCCTCGACTGATTGTCCGTGCAGGTCAGCACCAGATCGCCCATCCCGGCGAGGCCCATGAAGGTGGCCGGTTGGGCGCCCAGGGCGACGCCGAGGCGAGTCATTTCAACCAACCCGCGGGTTATCAGCGCGACGCGGGTGTTGGCGCCGAAGCCGAGGCCGTCGCAGATGCCGGCGCCGATAGCCAGCACGTTTTTCACCGCGCCTCCTACCTCGACGCCCACGATGTCGGTGGACGTATAGGCCCGGAATGATTCACTGGAGATACTCTCGGCCAGTTCCCGGGCGTAATTTTCGTCGGTCGCCGCGACCGTCATGGCGCTCGGCAGCCCGGCGCCGACCTCGCGGGCAAACGTGGGGCCTGACAGTACCGCCTTGGGGATGGTTTCCCCCAGCACCTCTTCCACAACCTGATGCGGCAGCTTTCCGGTGTTCAGCTCAAATCCCTTGGTGGCCCACGCCAGCCGCGTGTTGGCGCCCAGGTAGGGCCGAATGGATTCGAGAACCGCGCGAAAGGCGTGACTGGGAACGGCTACGAGGATGATGTCGGCCGATTTCAGCGCCGCCGACAGGTCCGGCTGAACCTCGAGGGACTCGGGGAACGGTGCGCCCGGAAGAAATTGCTGATTCTCCCGATCTTCCTCGAGCCGGTCCAGATGATCTTCTTCGCGACCCCAGAGGACGGTCCGGTGTCCGCTGCGAGCCAGCTGGATGGCCAGCGCAGTGCCCCAGGAACCGGCGCCGACGACGGTGATGGTGCGGCTTGCGATCATGAACGAGCCGCGCGCGTCAGGCTGACGCCGGTTCCGGCTTCCCGGACACATCCTGACGGCCGCTTCGCTCCGCCTCTGCGGCCGCCAACATGGCCTCGAAGCTCACCGGCTGCAGATGAAGCTGGGGAAACCCGCCTTTCCCGACCATGTCGGCCACGGCCTCCCTGGCGTAAGGGTACAACTGGGTCGGACAGAACGTCTTGAGGACTTGCGACTTGTCCTCCTGGCCAAAACCCTTGAGGAGGAAGATTCCTGCCTGTTGAACTTCTGCAAGAAAAGCCACCGTCTCGCCCTGTTTTGCCTCCACCGACAGCTCGAGGACGACCTCGATACTCTCGTTGCCGAGATCGTTACTGCGCGTGGTCAGATTGATCGTGACCGTCGGCTTCCATTCTCCAGAGAAGATGGCCGGACTGTTGGGTGCCTCGAAGGAAGAATCCTTCAGGTAAATTTTCTGCAGTCCGATCTGCGGACCGTCCTTCGGCATGCCGCCGGAATCAACCGATTTGTCAGCCATAAGAGTTCCTGATTTTTAGCCTTCAAATTTATGGGAAACGGGGGGCAGTGACCTCAGGCGCATCCTTGCAGCTGTTCACCGAACAGCAGGCGATCCAGCTCACCCGCAATTTCCAGGGCCCGCAACGCGTCGAACCCTCCCACGCAGCGGTCTCCGAAGAAAATCTGGGGAACGGTTCGTGCCCCCGATCGGTATTCCATCTCGCGTCTCGACGCCGGATCGCTATCGACCAGAATTTCCTTGTACTCGACGCCTTTCGACTCGAGCAGCTGTCGCGCCCTCATGCAATAGGAGCAGTAACGGGTGGCATACATCGTGACTGCGACCGGGTTTGGCCGGGCGTTCATGGGCGCTTGCCCTTGCGGTTTTTGTTCTGACCGCTGCGCTCCAGCGGCAGCTGTTCCCTTTCCCAGGCGATCAGCCCGCCTTTGAGGCGCAGGACGGAGGTAAAACCCGCTTTGCGCAGCAAAGCCGCCGCCCCGCCCGAGCGCATGCCGCTTTCACAGCAGAGGATCACCGGCCGATCCTTCCTCTTGGCCACGTCTGACTCCCGCCCCGCCAGTTCGTCCGACGGGATGTTGACCGCACCGATGATATGGCCATTGGAAAATTGATTCGACGGCCGGATGTCCAGTACCGCTGCGCCGGAATTAATGAGCTTGACCGCATCGGCAGGCGCAACTTGGGCGCCGCCCGCGCGGATTCGCACTTCAGTGACCACAACCACAGCAGTCAGTCCCAGCAGGGCACCGACCAGGTAGGGATGATTGCCAGCGAACTCGATGATCTGAGCCATGGGAACTGTCAGTTTTAGCCGAGTCGGACTTTCGCCCGCACAAGCTGGTCATTATACCAGCCGGTTGGGAAAGACAGCTTGTCGCGCGTCGGCTATTACATACACTGTCCGGAGATCCATGAGTTCCTGCGCCCCAACCTCTGCCATGCCCGTGGCGGCCGCTCCACTGATAGGCCTCGTCATCCTGTGCCTGCTCGGAGCGTCTGCCGATCCGGAAGCCCAGCTCGAGGATTTGCGCGACCGTATCCGGCGCGTTCAGGCAGATATAGAGTCTCAGACCGAGCGCCGCGACGAGGAGACGGCCAGCCTCAGGAAGGCTGAGCGTGACGCAGCGGCTGCCGCGCGGGCTTTACGCGCGACAGAGACGCGGCTGAAAGAAAGCCGTGCTCGCCAGGCTGCGCTCAAGGCGGAAGTGGAGGCCGGCAGACGGCAGCTCGAATCCGGCCAAAAAGCCCTGTCCAGCCAGATCCGCGCCGTCTACACAGGCGGACGGGCGGAGCGGTTGCGGCTGTTGATGAACCAGGAGGACCCGGCCCGGGCCGGGCGCATACTGGTTTATTACCGGTATCTCTCGGACACCCGGGTCGAAGAGATAAACAGAGTGACGACGGAGATCAAAAAACTTGCCCGGGCGGAGCGAGACCTGGCGGCCAATACGGCTGAGCTGGAGACATTGGCGACCACCCAGGCAGACGAGGCGCGAGAGCTGAAGGCGGCTCGCGAGGCGCGTTCCGGCGCCGTTGCCCGACTGGATGCCCGAATCAGGGACCGCCAGAGCGAAGCGAAGAAACTCGCGGCGGAGGCCGCTACCCTGGAAGCTCTGGTTGAGGAATTAAGGCGCGCGCTCGTAGACCTGCCCGAGGCTGACCGCGAAGCCTTTTCGACCCTGAAAGGCAAGCTCGATTGGCCCACCGCCGGCGTGCTGATCAATGACTACGGTCAACCCCGGGCCGGGGGCTCGATCAAGTGGAATGGCGTCGTGATCGGAACGGATCGGGGGCGAGACGTCCGCGCTATTTACCATGGGCGTGTTGCCTACGCGGATTGGTTGCCCGGGATGGGCCTGCTGCTGGTGATCGAGCACGGTGACGGTTACATGAGCCTCTACGGCCACAACGAGACCCTCTACAAGCGCGTAGGGGACTGGGTGGAGCCCGGGGAGGTGGTGGCCGGGGTGGGTGACACGGGGGGAAAATCCCGTTCGGCACTCTACTTCGAGATCCGCAGGGAGGGCCATCCTGAGAATCCGCACCGCTGGTTCCGAAACCCGCTGTCGGCCGGATAGTCCGATTTATGCATCCGGATCCGTGTGATATGGTCCCTTGTCCATTGGCGCCCTCCCCCAAGGCAACCGTATGTCCTTGAGAACCCGCGGCCTTCTTGCAGTCACAATCGGCACCGCCCTCGGTCTTTCGCTGAGCCTGGGCTCGGCCGTTCTGGCAGGCAAGGAAGATCACCGCCGGGACGACCTCCCCTGGGAGCAGGCTCGGTTGCTCGCGGAAGTACTGGAACGGGTCAAGAGCGACTACGTGGACGAAGTGGACGACGAGCGTCTGATCGAGGCCGCGATCCGCGGCATGGTCGCCGACCTGGATCCCCACTCTTCCTACCTGGATCAGGAAGAGTACGACGAGATCCGCATCAGCACGTCCGGCAGCTACTCGGGCGTCGGCCTGGAAGTCAGTGCAGCCGAGGGTCGGGTCGTGGTGGTGTCCGCGATGGAGGGCAGTCCAGCGGCCGACGCCGGGGTCCGGAGCGGGGACATCATCATCAGTGTCGACGGTATGCCGGTGGAACCGAGTGATGTGGACGACACCGTTCTCAGGCTGCGAGGCGACCCCGGGACGCAGGTCCGTCTCACCCTGACACGGGATGGGGGCGAAAGCCCTTTGAGCCTGGATCTCGTACGTGCCCAGATCCAAGTCGCCAGCGTACGCTATGAGTTGGTCGAGCCGTCCTACGGGTACGTGCGCCTGACGCATTTCAGCGAAACCACGGCCGGCGATCTTCGCGATGCCGTGGCAGCGTTGCTGGACCTGGCGGGACAACCGCTCTCGGGGCTTGTCCTGGACCTGCGCAACAATCCCGGAGGCGTCCTGGACGCGTCGGTGGAGGTATCCGATGCTTTTCTCGAGGACGGGTTGATCGTCTCTGCCGAGGGGAGGCAGGCAGATGCCCGTTTTCGACTCGAGGCACAGGCCGGCGATATTCTTGAGGGCGCACCGCTGGCCGTCATCGTGAACGGGGGCTCCGCGTCCGCCGCAGAGATTGTTGCCGGCGCCCTGCAGGACCACCACCGCGCGCTCATCGTAGGAACGCGGACATTTGGCAAGGGGTCCGTGCAGACCGTGGTGCCCCTGTCAGGCGGTCGGGCAGTCAAGCTGACGACCTCGCGTTACTACACCCCCTCAGGGCGTTCGATACACAAAAGTGGAATCAGGCCCGACGTGATCGTCGAGCCCGATAGCGTAACCGAGGCCGACGGAGACGCGCAGCTCGCGCAAGCGCTCGAACTCGTCAAGACCCGGAGGGTGGCCACCGCAAGGTCGTCGCCTTGAGACGCACGCCGGGCGCCCGGATCGCCGCCGCATTCGTGATGGGGCTCCTGCAATCGGCAATCTGCAGCGCCGACACCCCGTATCTGGCGGTCATCATCGACGATCTCGGCAATGCCCGCACGGCGGGCGAGCGGGCCGCCGCATTACCGGGCGCCGCCACCTGCTCGATCCTGCCGCACACCCCTTTCGCGACACACCTGGCCGAGCTGTGTATGAAGAGCGGCAAGGAGGTGTTCGTTCACCTTCCCATGCAGCCTGAGAATCCTGCCGTGGACCCGGGGCCCGGTGCATTGATGGTCGGGCAAAGCCGCGAACAGTTGCGTTTGGCGGTGACGGCCGGGCTGGATTCGATCCCCGGAGCGTCCGGTATAAACAGTCACATGGGCAGCCTGTTCACCCGACATATCGGTTATATGGAATGGCTGATGACAGAACTGTCTCAACGCGGGGACCTGGTCTTCGTGGACAGCGCGACGACGGCCCACAGCGTGGCCCTGCGAATGGCCGCGCGTCAAGGCGTGCCGGCAGCCCGCCGGGACCTCTTTCTTGACGACGATCCATCGGCCGTCGCGGTGCGGGATAAATGGGAGCAAGCTGTCGCGATGGCGAGGCGTGACGGGGCAGCTATCGCCATCGGTCACCCAAGAGATGAAACCCTTTCTGTCCTGGAGACGGAGATGGCGGCGGTGGGGGGTCGCGATATCATTCTGATCAGCATCGGGGAACTGATCAGCATCCGCCAAGGCAAGGGGATTCCATCATGGCAAGAGTCCTTGTCCCGCTCGCAGCAGGCTTCGAGGAAATAGAAGCCGTCACCGTCATCGACATTCTCCGGCGCGCCGGCATTGCAGTGGTCGTTGCCGGGCTGCGGGATGGCCCCGTCGAGGGATCGCACCAGCTATCCGTGAGAACAGACTGCTCTCTGGATTCGGCCCTGGAGCACCATTACGACATGGTCGTACTTCCGGGCGGGCGCCCGGGGGCCGATAATCTGGAAAAGGATCCGCGGATCATCGCCCTTCTGAGGGATATGGCGGCAGGCGGGAAGTTCATAGCGGCGATCTGCGCCGCACCAAAGGTTCTGGCGACAGCGGGGCTTCTGGAGAACCGCAGGGCCACCAGTTATCCCGGGTTTTTGTGCGCGGACCGGATTGTCGGTCTCGAGATCACCGGGGCGGTCGTGGAAGAGGACGATAAAGTGATAACGTCCCGGGGCCCTGGCACGGCGATGGACTTCGCGCTGGTGCTGGTCGAGAATCTGTCTGGCAAGGACTGCCGGGATGCCGTCGAGGCGTCCCTTCAGCGACCATCCTGATCGCAGAACACCGTTTGCACCGCAGGGGGGCATCCGGGATGAAGAAGCTGGGCTCCGGTCTCGTCGAGGACATCGGCGAGGAAATCGAGCAGGAAGAGATCAAGGGATTTGCGCGCAGCGTCGCCGAGGTCGAGTGGCTGCTGCTGATCCTGGTCCTGCTCTACCTGCTTGCTCCAGGCACGTATGTGACTCAGCGGGAGACGGTCATCGGCGTACTGGTGGCGTTTGCCGGGTTCATCCTCGCTTTCCGCTACCTCAATTTCTATCGTCGCCAGACACGTCTCAAGATCGCCATGGAGACCCTGGTGATGGTGGCCTTTACCACGGCAGTGCTGATTCCGACCGGCGGCTCGGACAGTCCCTTACTGAACCTGTATCTGCTCCCCATCATCGTTGCCGCATTGACTCTGGGTAAATGGTTCACGTTGCTGATGGTTGCGCTCGTGTCCCTCTGTTACGTGTATGTCGGGGCAGACATTCAGGATACCGTGTCCTTTGCGGGACTCAGCGCACTGATGACCAAACTGCTGCCATTCCTGCTGGTGGCGTTCATCACGACCATGCTCGCCAGCGACATCCATATAGCCCGCAACCGCATCAAGACCCTATCGGAAACGGATGAGATGACCGGGCTCTTCAACATGAGAGCCTTTTCCCGGATACATCGCCGTGAGCATGACAAGGCCGAGCGTTACGGCCGTAATTACGCGCTGTTGCTGCTCGACATGGATAACCTGAAGCAAATTAACGACCGTCATGGACACGAGGCAGGCAATCGGGCCATCGTTCTGGTTGCAAACGTCATTACGCGACTGATACGGAACACGGATGTTGCCGCCCGTTACGGTGGCGACGAGTTCATCGTTCTGCTTTCAGAAACGGAGGCCGAGCAGGCCGAGGACATCGGTCGGCGCATACGCAACAGCATTCATAACACCACCCTCGATTACCAGGGGCGGATGGTCAGGGCGTCCGCCAGCATCGGCATCGCTATCTATCCACGGGATGGCTCAGACCATCGAGAGCTGATGGCCCGGGCCGACCGGGAGATGTATTCCAACAAGGAGCTGAGAAAGTCCTCGGTGCCGGCAGGATGATCCGTTTTGAATTCACCGCCTCCCGGGTCGTTCCTCGCGCCGCGACCGAGCCCTCCTGGCGCCGTATTGTCACTATGGGGACCCAGCGGTCTTCGAGGAGCCTGAATTGACACAGAACCGACTGCTGTTCGCGGTGGTGATCCTGGTTCTGGTCGTGTCCGGAATCGAGCCGGCGGACAGAATGACTTGGATTCTGGAGGTTGTGCCCGTGATGGTGGGGCTACCCGTTATCCTGGCGACATACCGGCGGTTCCCGCTCACGCCCATGGCGTACTGGCTCCTGGCCGGCCATGCCCTGATCCTGATGCTCGGGGGCCATTACACCTATGCCAAGGTCCCGGTCGGCTTCTGGTTGCAGGATCTGTTCGATCTGTCACGTAATCACTATGACCGTATCGGTCATATTGCCCAGGGCTTTGTTCCTGCCATCGTAGCGCGGGAAGTTCTGATCCGTCTGAGCCCGTTGTCACCGGGCGGCTGGCTGAATTTCATCGTGATCTGTATCTGTCTGGCCATCAGCGCCTTCTACGAATTGATCGAGTGGTGGGTGGCCGTGGCTGCCGGCATCGCAGCCGAGGCTTTCCTGGCCACCCAGGGTGATATCTGGGATACGCAGTGGGATATGTTCCTGGCGCTATGCGGGGCGATATCGGCGCTCCTGATGCTAGGTCGCTTGCATGATCGGCAGCTGGCGGGCCGGATCGATGCCAGACCCGGTCACTGACTGCGCGTCCAATGGAATGGTCGATTAGACAACCCTGGCGAAACGAATGGGACAGGTATCGCAGGTTGTTGCGGCAGTGCGAATTGCCCACCGACGGGGTTGGGCCCACGGCCGGTGCATCATTTCTGGTGGCTGTGGGTCCCGACGGTCTGGTTGCCGGTGGTGTGGGCCTCGAGGGCGTCGGTCCTGATCTGCTCTTGCGGTCACTGGCAGTCGCTGTTGACTTCAGGGGCACCGGGCTGGGAGACGAACTCCTGGCGGCGGCCGAGCGGGCCGCGGGCGTCAGCCAGGCGCAGAGGATATTCCTCCTGACGACGACAGCCGAAGAGTTCTTTTCTGGCAGGGGCTACATGGCGATTCCCCGCAGACAGGCGCCGAACTGTATCCGGTCCAGCAAAGAGTTTGCAGTGCTCTGTCCAGGTTCCGCACAGCTGATGGTCAAGGTCGTTGCGACCCGGTCAAATGACAGCAACCCGAACACGCAGGTACACTGATTCAACACAGAGATCGCCGGAGGGGGCGACACCGCGCGGGGGAACGTGATGGAAGTGGGTGGATTTTTCGGGCTCCTTGTCCTGATCGCCGACATCTGGGCGATCGTCAACGTCTTTCAGAGCAGTGAGACGACGGTCAGGAAGACCTTGTGGATTGTCGCGATCCTGGTGTTGCCAATCCTGGGGTTCATCATCTGGTTCCTTGCAGGCCCCAGGGGCGGCTCCGGCACCGCTCGCTGAGCGGCCCGCACGAAGACGGTCCTGGATCCCGTTTCAGCCGCCGGACGCCGGATAGGTGCCGGCCCGTATCCATCGACTGAGCAGCCATTTCTCTCCAGCCGCTACCGGCTCCCCGGCGTGCAGGGTCTGCCTGTCAGGCACGCCGTCCGGCGTACAGTTGAAGAACAGCAGACCGGTGCCGGGCTCAGGCATGACCGACACGTCAATCAAGGGAAACGTCGTGGCGCCACCGGCCTCTACTGAATTGAGATATGCAAGGAAGGTGGCGACGCGCTGGCCGCCCAGCCTGAGACCCGTCACGCTGCCCGGATGCTTGGGATCGTAGTAGTCTGCGTGCCGCTTGTACTCATCCCCCGGACCGTAGCGCAGGATCGTGATGGGCTCGGCGTTCTCCATCGGCAGCAGACAGCGTCGCGCAAGGCGGCCTTCCAGATGGTCGATGACGACATCACGTAACGGGTTGATAAGACGCGCATTCCGGCTGCTTCGTGCCTCGTCGTGGACGCGCTCGCCGGTACGACGGTTCAGTACCATCGCCGGGCGCAGGAATGGTCGAGCCAGATTGATGAGGTGGTGACGTTCTTCACCGGTCAGGAGCCCCGGGAACAGAAATATCCTCGGTGCCCAACATAGGACCCGGGCTTCTGCCGTAGCCGCGCTCTTTGCCGCGCCCACTTCGGACGGCCGGTCGGCGGGACCTGCCGCGATCCGTTCGGCACTTTCGACCTGAGCAGGCTCGAGACGTTTGATCAGGCGCCGGCGTTCGCTCTTCGCATCCCCGTAGTCGCCGGCCCGTAAATACCAGGCAAGCGCCTGAACAAGGTCCTTCGGGCACATGTCGCCGTACTCGTAGCCGGCAGCGATGCGGCACTGGGCTCTCGGCTCCCCTTCCAGGCCGGCTCTAAGATATAGGCCCGCCGCCGCCGTACCGTCGGCTTCGCCGCCGATGCCGTTGGCGAGGCAATAGGCAAGCTGTGACATGGCTACGGTGTGGCCTTGGCGGGCCGCATCCTCGAAAGCGGCTCGGGCGGCTTCCAGGTCACGAGGGATTCCGCAGCCGGTGGCGAGCAGTTCAGCCAGGCGATAACGCGCCTCCGGGAAACCCAGGTCGGCAGCTCTGCGAAAGAGATCCACCGCTCTGGCGCGATCCACCGCCGTCCCTTGACCACGAAGATTCATGTAGCCAAGCGCCGACAGGGCCGGGCCAAAGTCCCTCAATCCCGCGGACTCGAACAGGCGGCGCGCCGCCTCGTAGTCGGCAGCATCCCCGGGTGCTGTCAAGTGCCACACGCCCAGATTGTATTGGGCGGCCGGATTGCCGCCTGCCGCGTCCCGCCTGAGCGCCTCGATGTCCGGAGTCTGTTGCATCGGGCCACCTGCCACCGCTGAGTCCGAACGCCGAAGCTTAGCAGACGCCGCCGCCCGCTTGGACAGCCCCGCCGGCAGGGCGGGATGTTCGGCGTCGTGCCAATATTATGTTTGTAGACGGCCACTATGAAACACGGCTGTGGGCATTGATCCGGGTTGTTGAGCTGCGGCGTGAAGGAGGAAGACAGATGACGATCAGAAAATTCTCGAGCGGCACGGCGTGGGAACCCCGGGTGGGTTATTCACGCGCCGTCAGGGTCGGTCCGCACATACACGTGTCCGGCACGACCGCCACCCGGGACGGGCAGATCGTCGGGGGCAGCGCCTACCAACAGACACAGCAATGCCTGAAAAACATCGAAGCGGCTCTGCACCGCGCCGGAGCGCGCATGGAAGACGTCATCAGGACTCGGATATACGTGACCGATATCGACCAGTGGGAAGACGTGGGGCGGGCACACGCCGAAGTCTTCTCCGAGATTCGGCCAGCCACGTCCATGGTGGAAGTGGCCCGTCTCATCGATCCCGCCCTGGTGGTAGAGGTGGAGGCGGAAGCCTACGTCGTGGACGAGGTGGCGGAATGAGACGATGAGATTGCACGGCCAAAAGGTGCTCATTACCGGCGGCAGCACCGGAATCGGTCTGGCGCTGGCGAAGGCCTTCCGTCGGGCAGGCAGCGATGTCGCCATCTGCGGGCGGGACCAGCGGCGCCTGGATGCGGCCGCATCCGAAGCGGACGCCAAGGCCGTCAGGGCGGACGTGGCCAATACGGATGAGTTGGGCCGCCTTGTGCAGTCTGCCGAAACGATGCTGAGCGGACTCAGCATTCTGGTGAATAACGCGGGCGTCCAGTTCAACTACGGGTTTCCCACCTCACTTTCCCAGGACACGTTGCCGCTGATCGAAAAGGAGATCCGCATCAATCTGGTGGCGCCTGCGAAACTCGTCAGCCTGTGCGTTCCATTACTGTCAAGAGAACCCGAGGCTGCGGTCGTCAATATTTCATCCGGTCTGGCCATCGTTCCGAAGGCGAGCGCACCGATCTACTGCGCGACCAAGGCGGGACTGCACGGGTTCAGCAAAGCGCTGCGTTATCAGTTCGAGGATGCGGGTTTGCCTGTAAAGGTTTTCGAGGTGCTGCCGCCCCTGGTCGATACGGACATGACACGCGGCCGCGGAAGCGGAAAGATCACGCCCGAAGAGGTGGCCAGCGCCACCATGGACGGCATGCGGAGGGACCATTATGAGGTCCGGGTCGGGAAAACCCGCCTTTTGTGGTGGATCAATCGCGTCGCGCCGTCGCTGGCAGAGAAGATTCTACGGAACAGCTAGGCCGACGCCGCTGGTCGGTGGCCAGGCCCGGTGGCACACTGGCCTCAAAGTGGACGGAGAATCACGACATGGCCGATGCTTCTGTCGCCTACCTGCATTTCCTCGGAATGATGTGCCTTCTAGCCGCCCTCGTGGGAGAGCACCTGCTGCTCGGCGGAGATCTGGATTCGAAGCGCACCCGGCAGCTGGTGAACACTGACCTCGTCTACGGTATTGCGGTGGCGGTGGTGCTTGTGACGGGACTGCTCAGGCTCACTTTCTTCGGTAAGGGTATCGCTTTCTACACGGGGAGCGCACTTTTCCACGCCAAGATGGGATTGTTCGTGGCGGTGGTCGCCCTGTCCCTGTACCCGACTAAATGTTTCCGGGAAATGAGGCGAGAGCTCAGGGATGGCGCGGCATCCCGGCTCGGGGTCGCACATCGACGACGTCTGACCATGTTCGTCCGCGCTGAACTGGCAAGCCTGGTCCTGATACCGTTGTTTGCCGTGCTCATGGGACGCGGTTTTGGTTACTGAACGGCCATCGTCGTGTATCGCCTTTACGAGTACCCGCTGTCCGGCAATTGTCACAAGTTACGGCTGCCGTTAACCCAGCTCGGGCATCCATTCGAGTCGGTCAGGATCGACATTCTGAATGGAGAAAACCACTCAGCCGAGTTTCTGCGCATCAACCTGGTCGGCAACGTGCCGGTGCTCGAGATTGGCGATGGCAACTGGCTGCCGGAGTCCAACGCCGGATTGTGGTACTTGGGCGAGGGAGGCATCGATCTCTCTCCATATCCTGCGATCAGGTCGTGGCTGATTCGGGTGGGTCAGCAGCCCCGATATGTCCCGATGGAGGCCTTGGACCCTGGCTGAGGAATCCAAGAAACCGCGGAGCATCGGCGCTATCCGGGCCAGGTAACCGCTGGGTCCGGCATAATGAACCCGAACGGGCGGCCCGTCAGGATCCATGGGCCCCTTCCCTGGCGTTCGTAAACGAAGGCTGTCGCCGCCGCTGAATCGTCTTCGTGGGCCGGCCGGCGCGATGAGGCGACATGCGGGACAGTCGCGAACCGGATACACCGCTGGGCGGCACCGTTAGCGATTCCGGAAGAGCGTTCTTCAGGTTGAGAGGAATTTGCGGTGGGAAAAACGATCATGATCATCGGGCTGGCGGTGCTGGTTTTCGGTGCGGTCATGACCTGGGCGCCATGGCTGCTGACATGGTTCGGGCGACTTCCCGGTGACATACGGATCCAGCGGCCCTCGGGTACCATTTTTATACCGTTGGTTTCCATGCTCGTACTGAGCATCGCGCTCACCCTCATTGTAAATTTTCTGTTCAGGCGCTAACACGCGTTGACGCGGCTTGCCGCGGCGGTTCTGCCCCAGGGGGAAAGAAGGCATGAGCCCAAGAATTATTTTGGCAGCGGCACTGAGTTGCCTGTTTGCACCCGGTGCGGTTTTCGCGGCCGACACGGAGGCCGGGAAGCAGGGTTTCGAGCGGCTCGTCGGGGGTTGCTGGCGATTGGAGAACACCTGCCAGGCGTTCAAATTCGGGCTCGACCGCCGGCGCGTCTCCGCACGAAGCCTGGCCCAGACTCCAGAGGGCCAACGCATCGTGTCGGAGGGGGCCTGGTTTCACCATCCCGGCAAGGGCATCTTCGTGGGCTATTTCGTTGCCCGGGATATGGGCGTTGAACTTTTCGAGTACAGGACACGTTTCGAGGGCGAAGTCATGATCAGTGACGTGATCGCCTGGACCAGGGACGGACAGCAAAAAACCTACAGGGAGCATTGGACTTTCACGGACGAGGATCATTACCTTTGGGAGCTATTCGAAGTGGGCCCTGATGCCACATAGAGGGTGATGCAGGGTATATTCACGCGGGAGACGGTTCCGGAATCGGGCCGGTGACAGTCAAATTAAGGGCTGCCATCGCCGGAATCGCACCTGAGAAAGTCGCGTCGACGGACGGCTGCGGCGAATGATGAGGGAGGCAGCAGAGCATGATTGTGCAGAAATTCAGGGTCCCGCCGGGCGCAGGGAGGTTGGCACAGGGACGGAACGAATGAGTGACCGAACCCGATCGAGTGCCCGCATCGCGACTGCCCGCAACGTCCCCGAAGAAATCACTCTGCCGGAGCAGGGCGAGCTGGCGCCGATCTATGCGGAATTCGGCGCGGCAGTGCACGATACCCAGGTGCTTGAGTTTGGCTTGGTTCTTCTCATGGCCCTTGCCACACGATACGACAACGCTCACTTCACCAAGGAGGCGGTCCGGGCGCTCTCCTCGGCCCACGCCGGTCAGACCCTCGGCGAGTTGTTCAGGGTCGTGCGCAAGCAGGAATACTTCACCTCGCCGGAGAGGAAAGCGATACACAAGGCGATCCGCTTGCGCAACGAGCTGGTCCACCGATTCATGGTGGACAGGGTCGAACAGGTGCTCTGCCCTTCGGGCCGCCAGGAGTTGCTCGAGGAGATCCGCGGTATTCGCGAATCCGTGCAGTCCGCCGATCGCATCATCGCTTCACTGATCGACCGATATCTCGAGGAGTACGGCACCAGTCTCGATGAGCTGCAGGACTATGCGTCAGATCTTTTCGAGGATGACATCGAGGCGGACGAGGGAGCTGCATGAGGTGGACCGCAGCCGCATTGCTGCTGGTTGCGTTATTTCTAGATGCCCACGCCGAGCCACTGACGGAATTCTGGCATTGGTTTGAAGCCAACTCGGAGCGACTCGCTTCCAATCCTGAGGGTCCAGAGACCGTCGAGGACATGGACTACTGGCTGGGTCGTATCCATCAGGGGCTCAGTTACCAGATCCGGTCTGCCGGCCGAAAGAAGGAGCTGATCCTGAGTGCGGACGGTGAAATGAGGCTTTTCCCGATCGTCGATCAGCTTGCCCGACAGGCCCCACGGACGAAGGGCTGGAAAATTACCGCCCTGAGGCGCAAGCAGCGTCTGCTGGAGCCCGTCACCGTCGGCGAAGCCACGATCGATCCCGCCCAGGTGTTCTTCGATCTGTACGACGACGGCGCTCGTTTCGGCGTTGTCCTGTATGTGCCCCGCCCGAACGACGACCACCTGGACGATTATCGAATCGCCGCCATTCGGCTGATGTCGCAGGCGGTGGGTGAACGGGAGATTGGCAACTGGATCGGTTTCGTGGACCTGGACCGCCACGGAGTCCGGGACATGGAATTCAGCCGTCCTTTCGCCGAATTTGAGCACGTATTCAAGAGTCTCAGGAAGTAGTCGGACACGCGATCAACCGGCCGACCCGCAGATGGTAAGCTAGGCTATTGTCGCATGCCCCGATGGCATGCCTCCCCGAAATGCCACTTACAACCCACAGGATCGCTCGATGAACAAGCTCGCCCAACTCCGCGACATGACTACCGTCGTTGCCGACACAGGCGACATCGAATCCATCCGCCGATATTCACCGGTGGACGCCACGACGAACCCGTCGCTTCTTTACAAGGCCGCACAGCTGGATGCCTATCGGCACCTGGTCGAAGATGCCGTAGCCAAAGGGGCGAGCGCCCCGCCCTCGGAACGGATGAGCAGCACGCTTGATCAGATGGCGGTCAACTTCGGGGTGGAAATTCTCGGCATCATCCCCGGTCGCGTCTCCACCGAGGTCGACGCGCGCCTGTCTTTCGACCACGAGGCCACCGTGCAGCGCGCGGAAAAGCTCATTGGTCTTTATGAAGCCGCCGGTATTCCCCGGGAGCGGGTCTTGATCAAGGTCGCTTCGACCTGGGAAGGGATCCGTGCGGCGGAGACTCTCGAGCGAAAGGGCATTCACTGCAACCTGACCCTGTTGTTTTCGTTTGCCCAGGCTGTGGCCTGCGCTGAAGCCGGGGTGACGCTGATCTCCCCCTTCGTCGGGCGGATTCTCGACTGGTACAAGGAACACGAGGGCGTGGATGGTTACCCGGCGCCCCAGGATCCGGGGGTGCGGTCAGTGACGCGAATCTACAACTATTACAAGAAGCATGGCTACTCCACGGTGGTGATGGGCGCAAGCTTCCGAAATAAGGAAGAGATCCTGGAACTGGCGGGCTGCGATCTTCTTACGATCTCCCCGGAACTCATGGCGCAGCTCGAGGAAACGGACGGCGACGTTGCGGTCAAGCTTTCTCCCGACAAAGCAGCCGGTTCTGGCGAGCCACGTGTCGAGCTTGACGAAGCCGGTTTCCGATGGATGCTGAACGAGGACGCCATGGCCACCGAGAAGCTGGCCGAGGGAATTCGCAATTTCACTCGGGACACCGAGAAACTCGAAGCGCTGATTGCCCAGTTGGCGCCGACGACGCGAGCTGCCGCCGGCTGATCCGGCGGCTCCGTCACCCGAGGGCCACCGTGACGCAGGATCTCGCGGCTATTTCCGGATTGCTCAAACAGCGGGACCTGGCCGCCGCTCGCGATGCCCTGTCTTCTGCGCTGACCGAGCGGCCCGATGATGCCGACGTCGCGGATCTGCAGGCCGAGCTGCTGCTACTGGAGCGGCGTCCGGAGTCCGCTCTGCAGGCGGTCCGACGGGCCTTGCGGCTCGGCGGTGAAACGACCGGGCGCCTGGGACGGCTGGGTCGATGTCTGAACAACCTCGGCGATCTCATCGAAGCGGAGCGCGCTTTCCGGAGAGTCGTCGAGATGGAAGCGGGCAATCCCGACGGTTACGCCAATCTGGGCCATATTCTCAGGCGGCAGCGACGTTTCCAGGAGGCGGAGGAGGCGCTGCTGAAAGCCCTGGACCTGGAATCGGAGCATGTTGGCGCTCTGCGAACTCTGGGCATTCTGCGTCTGGCCACAGGGACCCCGGCAGCGGCTGCAGAAGTTTTCCGCTGCGCTGTTTCCAATGCGCCGGATCAACCTGGCCTGCAGGCCTACCTCGGAATCGCGCTGCACCGTTCCGGTGATCTTGCGGGCGCCGAGGAGGCGTATCGCCGTGCCCTCGAGGTCGATGACTCGGATGTGGAAACGTGGCTGAATCTGGGGATCACCCTGCAGGACCGGGATCGGCTCGATGCGGCCATTGAGGCCTACGAGGAAGCGGGGCTGCGCGCCCCCGGCAATGCCGCCCCGAGGCACCGGCTGGCGGAGGCGCTGATGATCGCCGGACACCCCGATCGCGCACTGGCGGCCGCGAAGCGAGCGGACGAACTGGACCCGGGCCACCCGACGGGCGTGGCGGTGCGAATCGCAGCGCTGCAGGCCCTCGACCGACGGGATGAAGCGGACGCTCTGCTGGGCCTCGATTCCCTGGTAACCAGCATCGATCTCGAATGTCCACCCGGATTCCCGGACGTGTCGGCCTTCAATACGGCTCTGGCCCGGCACGTACTTGCCCACCCGACCCTTTCCTACGAACCGGAAGGCCACGCCACGCGCCGAGGCAGGCACACGCGAGACCTGCTACTGGGTGACAAGGGACCGGTAGCGGCGCTGGAGGCCGAAATCCGCAACGCCGTCGATGGCTATCTTGAACGGCTGCAGCCGCCCCCGGGTCACCCTTTCCCCGGCTTCGTCCCCCGCCCCCACCGGCTGACCATGTGGGCCGTGGTCATGGATACCGAGGGACATCAGCTGCCCCATATACACCCCGCTGCCTGGCTCAGCGGAGTGTACTACGTGGAGCTGCCCGACAGCCTCGGCGCCGGCGGCGACGACGTCGGCGGGTGGATCGAGTTCGGGCTGGCACCGGACGAACTCCGCCGAGGCGTCGAGACGCCCGTTCGCCTGTTCAGACCGGCCGAGGGCCGGATGTGCCTGTTTCCGTCCTATCTTTATCACCGGACGATCCCGTTCGCCGGCGAACATCGGCGAATCAGCATCGCCTTCGACCTCCTGAGAAAGCCCGGGAGCTGACGTCATGGCGCCGCGCATCCACATGCTGACGTTCCTTGAAGGTGCCCGGGCGGCTGTCGGCGCGGCCGTGGTCATCGACGTGTTCAGGGCTTTCTCCCTGGTGCCGTGGGCGCTGATGCGGGGGGCCCGATGCGTCGTCCCGGTACGGACCGAAGCGGAAGCCCTGGATTTTCGGCGCCGCTTCCCGGACGTGCTTCTGGCAGGGGAACGAGAGGGTAAGCCGCTGGCCGGCTTCGATTTCGGGAATTCTCCGACAGCCATCCGCGGGGCAGATCTGTCTGGACGCGTGCTGATCCACCGGACCAGTGCCGGCACCCAGGGCCTGCTTGCGGCCATCGAGGCCGGGGCCGAGCCAGTTCTGGCTGGGAGTTTCCTGACGGCAGGCGCCACCGTTCGTTACATGAACAGCCTGGGAGTACGGGATATCTGCCTCATCGCCATGGGCTGGAACGCGCGGGACGAGGCCCTGGAGGACACCCTCTGCGCTGACTATCTGCGGGCCCGCCTGAGCGGCGAAAAGCCGGATTTCCGGGCCATGCGATCGCGGATCCTCGATGATCCCACGGGCCGCAGGTTTTTCGACCCCGCCCTGCCCTGGTTCCCCGAGGAGGATTTCGACGCCTGTATCGATCTGGACCTGCTGGACGCGGCCATCATTGCCGTCAGAGATGAAAACTACGGAATACGACTGGAAGCGGCGCAGTGAGACGTCACTTTTAGCGGCGTCGCCGCATCTCGTCCACCGCGCGATCAATATCTTTCTGGCTCTCGCTCAGCATGATGGCGACGCGGTGACGCTCCTCTCGGGAGATCTCGCCGCCCTGTTGCTCTTCCAGATCCACCGGGACTTCCCGATACTCACGTGTGAGCGAATATATAATCTCGGCGGCGTCCACGAGGCGGTGGTGGATTTCCGATGCGTGGCCCGTATCGTTCATCAGTGAGGACGCCATGTCCGCCGATACCAGGCCATCGCGAATCAGACGATCGAGCGTCCCGTTCGCCACGACGTCGTCTGCCGCTACCTCTTTGTTCAGATCTTCGAAGCGTTCCTTGATGAGATCAGTATCCTCGATTTCACGAAGTTCGAAAATCGAGCGAATCAGCCGTCCCAGATGGATTCGCATCATGTCGTACTGCTCTCGCATATAGGCGTTTTCGGACAGGATGTAAGTGGCCATGTTCTTGCGAATCAGCCGAAGTATCTTGATGGCCTCCACCAGCGCCCGACTGGCCTCCCGGAGCTCGTGCACCTGCTCCGTTTGTTTGCTGGACATTCTTGGCTGAGTCTTGCCGGAAAACTCGAGGATGGCCCCATAAATCGCCTTGATACGGGTGTGATATAGATGCTTGATTCGAATGTGCTCGATCCTGCGCGAGCGAGCCACGATGGCCTCGATCGGTTCTGTGCCGAGGATCTCGTGTCGGTGAAGGCCGATGGCGTGGGCGATAATCTCGATGACATTGAGGGCCAGATGCTGACACTCACGGGTCATGGCTACGAGGGCCGCGTCCGGATAATAAATAAGGGAATCCACCAGGTAACGTGGCTGTTCAATCCCGTCGACCACCAGCTTCTCCGGCAGGACCCGTTCCAGGAAGGCGACCAGGCGATCCACCAGCGGCAGCATGATGACGACGCCCAGTACGTTGAATATGGTATGGAACGCCGCAAGCTTCAGCGTGTAGTCGTCATTGGCAATGCCAATCCAGGCCGAGAAGTCGTCGACCAGAGCGGCCAGCTGGGCGATAAAAAGGATGGCGATCAGGCCCGTCGTCAGGTTGAAGATCAGGTGGGCGCCCGCGAGCCGCTTACCGGCGATCTTGGCCCCCATCGCGCCGAGAACTGCCGTGATCGTCGTACCGACGTTGGTACCGATGGCCAGGGCCAGCGCGTTGAAATAGGTGACCTGACCGGCCACCAGGGCCGCGATGGTCAGCATGAGCACGGCATGGCTGGACTGCATGATGACGGTGGCGACGATTCCGATGGCAACGAAAATCAAAGTCCCTTTGATGCCGGTGACGGCGAAGGCACTGAGATCCACGCCCTGGCTGACTGCCTCGAATCCTTCCTTGATGAACTGGATGCCGATGAACAGGAACGCGATGCCCAGTAGTACGTTGCCCGCGCCCTTCATCACAGACCCCTTCTGGTACAGGAAGAGGATTCCGAAGACCGCCATGGGCATCGCGTACTTGGCCAGATCGATCTTCACGCCGTAAGAGGCCATCAGCCAGGCGCCCGTGGTGGTGCCGATGTTGGAGCCGAAGATGATGCCGATACCCTGGCCCAGGCCGATGAGACCGGCTGACAGGAACGTGATGGTGATGAGAGACACCAGCGAACTCGACTGCATCAGCGCTGTCGTCACCAGCCCGAAGCCCATACTGCGCATCCGGGTCCCGGTGCTGGCTTCCAGCACCCGCTCCAGCACGCCGCCGGTAAACGCCTGGAAGCCCTGCTCCAGCGACAGCATGCCGAACATGAACAGGGCAACCCCTGCCGACAGGCGCAGGAAATCGTCACTCATCCAGAAGCCCCAGGCCAGGATGGCGGCGACGATGGGCAGATAGACTTTCCTGAACATGACGCAACTATTCTAGGTCGTGACCAGAGGCGCCGATAGTAGGCGGCGGGCATCGCGAGTCTCGCGACCGGCGGCCGCTCCGGCTATAGTGATGAAGGTCTAAGGGTGATATCTGAAAGAGACATGAGTGAATACGATTGGGAACCCGGCAGACCCGGCGAAGGCGTCGCGGGGGAATGCCCGAAATTCGATACGACCGGCGAGCGAAATGACTGGTACACGAAGAACGGAACCCTGCGTCGAAAGATCTATGTAGAACATCTCCGACGGCTCCAGGAGGAGCTCGTGATGGCGCAGGAGTGGATCAAGCACACTGGCGCCAACGTCATTGTCATCTTCGAGGGCAGGGACGCCTCGGGTAAGGGCGGGGTCATCAAGCGCATGACCGAGCACCTCAATCCGCGGGTGGTTCGAATCGCCGCTCTGCCCACCCCGACCGAGCGGGAGAAGACCCAGTGGTATTTCCAGAGATATGTCGCCCAGTTGCCCGCCGGTGGCGAGATGGTGCTCTTCGATCGAAGCTGGTACAACCGCGCGGGCGTGGAAAGGGTCATGGACTTCTGCTCCCGGGAGGAGTACCTCGAATTTGCCCGCTCGGTGCCCGAATTCGAGCGCATGCTCGTGCGCTCGGGTTTCATACTGATCAAGTACTGGTTCTCCGTGAGCGACGAAGAGCAGGAGCGACGCTTCCAGGCCCGGCTGCACAATCCCATGAAACGATGGAAACTTTCGCCCATGGACCTGGAGTCCCGCCGCCTGTATCGGGAGTATTCGCGGGCCAAAGACGAGATGTTCAAGTTCTCGGACATCAAGCAGGCGCCCTGGTATGTGGTTCCGGCAGACGACAAGCGCCGTGCCCGACTGAACTGCATACATCATTTGCTGACCAGCATCCCGTACAAGGACGTGATGCCGGATCCAATGACGCTGCCGCCGCGAGACGAAAGCAAAACCTACGTGCGTACGCCCATTGAAGACCAGAGCTTCGTCCCCCAGATATACTGAACTGCGTGAACCGACCCAGGAGATAGCACTGTGGCAAACGAGGGTTACCACGAGCCCGTCGAGGAGCTCAGCGAAAAGACTCGCGACATGCACCGGGCCATCATTTCCCTGATGGAGGAACTGGAAGCGGTGGACTGGTACAACCAGCGCGTCGACGCCTGCAAGGACGATGAACTCAAGGCCATCCTGGCCCACAATCGGGACGAAGAGAAAGAACATGCCGCGATGGTTCTGGAATGGATTCGCAGGCGCGATCCCACGTTTTCCGACGAGTTGAAGGATTATCTCTTTACGGAGGGTGACATCGGTCACCACCACGACTGAGTGCAGGACGGGCGTTCACAGGTGTCGAGCGAGCGCCGTATCCGTCTGCTAAAGCTCGCCACCTGGTGGTCCGTCGCAACAGCCGTCCTCCTGATCGTTGCCAAGGGCGCGGCCTGGCTGAACACCGGATCCGTCAGCCTGCTGGCATCGCTGATCGACTCGCTGATGGACGCCGCGGCTTCAGCGATCAATCTGGTGGCGGTGCGCCTTGCCCTTCAGCCGGCCGACGAAGAACATCGATTCGGACACGGCAAAGCCGAATCGCTGGCCGGGCTTGCCCAGGCGGCTTTCATCTGCGGGTCGGCCCTGCTGCTGCTGTCCGAGGCAATCGACCGGATCATCCACCCAAGGCCGCTCGAGGACGTTGCCCTCGGGGTATGGGTCATGGTGCTGTCGATCGTCGCCACGATCGTGCTGCTCGGCATACAGCGGTACACGATCCGTGAGACAGGATCCGTGGCGATCAAGGCAGATTCCCTGCACTACTTCACGGATTTGCTGACCAACCTGAGTGTCATCGCGGCCCTCTTCCTGGCCGCTTCGGGGTGGTCCATGGCCGACGCGATTTTCGGACTGGCCATCGGCGCCTACATTCTGTACAGCGCGATCCATATCGCACGGGAGTCAGTCCAGCATCTGATGGATCGGGAGTTGCCCGAGGACGTGCAGCAACAGATTGCTTCCATCGTCCTGGAACATCCCGAAGTCCACGCGGTCCATGATCTGCGTACCCGGCAATCCGGTCAGACCCGATTTATACAGCTGCACATCGAAATGGACGGCAAGATGACCCTCGCACGGGCTCATGGAATCGGTGATGAAGTCATGCTGCGATTGCGCGAGGCCATGCCGGACGCGGACATCATGATTCACCAGGACCCGGAGGACGATTCCAGCCCGCATGTCCCCGGAGAACGCATCACTTGACGCCAGTGCGGTAAAATCCCCCGCCCTGACCCAAGTCCGTCTGCCCATGAGCGAAATCGACACGCGCAAACCCACTGCGAAGGCCGAGAATCCGTGGCTGAGCCTTGCGATAAATATCGCTATTCCGGCCGTGATACTGATGAAACTCAGCAGCGAGGAGCGGCTGGGGCCGGTCGTGTCTCTCGTGCTGGCTCTGGCCTTTCCGCTGATCTACGGCCTGCAGGACTTTGTCCGGCAGCGCCGCTTCAACTTCATCTCGGCACTGGGCGTGGTCAGCATTCTCCTCACCGGGGGCATCGGGTTGCTGGCGCTGGATCCCAAGTGGATCGCCGTCAAGGAAGCCGCGGTGCCGGGGGTGATCGGGCTGGCGGTGGTGTTATCCATGAGGACCCGGTATCCCATCGTGAGGTCGTTGCTTTACAGCGACAAGATCATCGACGTGCCTGCAGTGGAGGCTGCGCTGGACCGCTACGGCAGTCGGGCTGATTTCGATCGTGTGCTGGGGGTGGCGTCCTGGCTGCTGGCCGGTTCGTTCTTCCTCTCGTCGGGCCTCAACTTCATGCTGGCCAAGTTGATTGTACGAAGCCCCTCCGGGACGACCGCATTCAACGAGGAGCTGGGACGGATGACGGCCCTCAGCTATCCGGTGATCGTCCTGCCTTCGATGGCCGTGATGATGATCGCATTGTGGTACCTGTTCCGTAGTATCAAGCGGTTGACCCACATGGACCTGGAGGAAATATTCCACCCCCATCATCGTGAACGGGGCTGACCTGGGAGAGTTCAGATCATGAACGGGTTTCTTGTACGACTGCTCATCACCGCTTTCGCGATGTGGCTGGCTTCCCTCATCGTGCCGGGCATGGCGTTCGCCAGCGGCTGGACCCTCCTCGTGGCGGCCCTGCTTCTGGGTATCGTGAACGCTCTGATCCGCCCGATCGTTGTACTGCTCACCCTGCCCCTGACCGTGCTGACGCTGGGGTTGTTTCTGCTGGTCGTGAACGCCGCCATGCTCGGGCTGGTGGCGGCGATGCTCGACGGCTTCCAGCTGTCCGGATTCTGGTCGGCGTTGTTCGGATCCCTGCTGATCAGTATTTTCAGCGCGTTCGCTTCCAATTTCATTGGTCCTTCCGGACATTACGAGGTACTGGTCGTTCGGCGGGACTGAGCGTGGATCTCAATCAGGTCCCCATCCTCGCCGCGGACGGACGGCAATGTGCCGATTTCTACCGGTGACTCGGTTTCAGGCTCATAGTCGATTCGCTGCCCCGATGTGTCCGCTTCGAGTGCCCTCAAGGCGCGAGTAATTTCTCCATTCATCTGGCAGGCGACGAACAGGCCCTGGTTGGGACAGTCGTTAGCGGGCGCGACCGTAGATCGCCACCAACGCCACGCCGAGTATGATGATGCCCATTCCGGCCAGTTGTGTCCCCTCCAGCGCCTCGTCGAGGATCCACCAGCCCAGCAGGGTTGCGATGGCCGGGTTCACATAGGCAATGGTGGCGAGCCGGGCCGGCGTGGTCTGGTGGATGAGCCAGATGTAACTTCCGTACGCGATACACGAGCCGAAGATCGTCAGATACAACAGTCCTCCCATGCCCGTCAGGGTCCAGGCGACGCGGCCCAGCTCCCCGACCATCACGCCCCATATCGTCAGAATCAACCCGCCGATCAGCATCTGCAGCGCGGCGAGCATCAGCGGGCGTACCGACACGCCGGAACCACGGCCATAGATCATCCCCGCGGACCAGGCAACGGCTGAAAACAGGATGGCGGCGAGACCCCACGCCTCCGCCAGGCTGACAGACTCGTCGGGCCATACCATCAGCCCCGCGCCGAGGAAACCAATGGCCAGACCGGCCTTCGCGCCCCTGCTCAGGGGAGTGCCCCGGGGCCCCATGGTGCCGAACCAGGCGGTCCAGAGAGCGGAGCTGGCGATCAGCAGCGCGGTCTGGTTGGACGGCACCCACTGCTCGGCCCAGGTTACGAATCCATTGCCGATGACGACCAGCGTTGCGGCCATCACCAGAATGACATTCCATTCTTTCAGCGACCGGGGAAGCGCCTGGCGGTGCCAGGCCGCGGCGGCTCCGAGTATCAGGCCGGCGATCACGAATCGGATGCCGGCCAGCAGGCCCGGCGGTATATCGTGGACCGCGACCCGGATCGCCAGATAGGTCGACCCCCAGACCAGGTAAACCGCGGCAAAGGCGGCCAGGATGCCCAGGGTCGAAGAACGATCCGTTGCCGCAGCCACCCAGGGGTTCCCCGTGAATTCCTTCTAAACCATTCGATCGCGATGGCGTGCGGTCCGATACATCCAGATTGCGATGCCGGCAACGATTACCAGGCCGGGTGCCCCGCCGAGAGGCTCGTCGCTAATCGCCAGCACGTCGGGCTGACCGCTGATCACGATCGGCACGGCCAGGAAGATCCCCAGCAGCGCCTCGCCGGTAATCAGCCCCGCTGCCGTGAGTACACCGAGCCTCATGGAGCGGTCCCGATCGGCCTGGGACCCGCCGGCCAGAGAGCGTTCGACGAGATGCGCAATGAGGCCGCCGAGGAATATGGGTACTGATAGCTCCAGGGGCAGGTAAATTCCGACGGCCACCGCAAGAACCGGTGCGTGCCAACGTGCGCCAATTCTCTTCAGGTGCTCGTCAACAGCGATGATGAGGCCACCGACAATGGCGCCCAGTCCGACCATGCCCCAGGGCAGCCCGGCGCCGAACACCCCTTGGGCCACCGAGGCCATCAGGGTCGCCTGGGGCGCCAACAGGGCGTTCGGCCTTTCCTCTGTGGGTATCCCGATGCCATACGCCTGAAGGAGGAGATTCAGGATCGGCGCCATCACCAGCACGGCGGAGACAACGCCGATCCCCTGCATGAGCTGCTGCTTCCACGGGGTGGCACCCAGTAGGTGGCCCGCTTTGAGGTCCTGCATGTTGTCTCCGGCAATAGCGGCCGCGCAGCACACGACGGCACCGATAAGGATGGCCGCGGAGGGTCCGACCCCGCCCTGCCCTCCGCCCGGCCCCATCAGCCACAGCAGCAACAGGGAGGAGAACAGAATGGTGGCGATCGTAATGCCCGAGATGGGATTGTTGGATGAGCCCACGAGGCCCGCCATGTAGGCGGCTACGGACGAGAACAGGAATCCGGCAACGACCATGATGACAGTCATGGGCAGACTGACGCCCAGGCCGATGCTTTCGTGAATACTGTTGTAGAGGAAGAAAATCGGAACGACGAACAGGGCGATGCCGACGAGGACGACCTGCATCGGAATGTCCTGCTCGGTATGATCGACGGGACCGCTGTTTTTACGGGACATCTGGTGCAGACCGCTGCGGATGCCGGAAAGAAGGGATCCCCGCATCGATACCAGAGCCCAGATGCCGCCCGTGAGCATCGCCCCGACGCCCAGGTAGCGGATCTGGGAAGTCCAGATCTGGAACGCCACATCGGTAGCCCCTGCCCCGTCGGCGACCATCTGCGACAGGACCGGGTCCGACTGCAGATACAGGGCGCTGTAGATGGGGATTGCTACGAACCAGGAAATCGCGCCTCCGATGCAGACCAGCGTTGCGATGTTCAGTCCGACGATATAGCCCACGCTGACCAGCGCGGGAGAGACGTTGGTCCCGATGTAGGCGATGCTGTTGCCGGCAAAGGTGGCCGCCTGCGCTGTCTCGCTCCAGAGGCGCAGGCCCGATGACCCGAGCTTGACCAGGGCACCGGTGATCGCGGCCAGCGCCAGCTGACGGACGCCGCTCTGCGGATCTTCTCCGACCTTGAGAACTTCTGCCGTGGCCCGGCCTTCAGGGTAAGCCAGGCCCTCCTCGATGATCAGCGAACGCCGGAGCGGAATGGTGAATAGCACGCCGAGCAGCCCGCCCAGGCCGGCAATCACGGTGACCCAGCCATAATCGAAAACATTCCAGTAGCCGAGGATGACCAGCGCCGGAATTGTGAAAATGACGCCCGCAGCCAGCGACTCACCCGCTGAAGCCGCCGTCTGCACAATATTATTTTCCAGAATGTTCGACTCGCGAAACATGCGGAGGATGCCCATGGAGATCACGGCTGCCGGGATCGAGGCCGATACGGTCATGCCTGCGAACAGCCCAAGGTAAGCATTTGCTCCTGCCAGAACCATGGAGAGGATGACGCCGAGGACGATGGCCTTTGCGGTCAGCTGGGGAAGCTCATTCGGGTGACTCATATTCCACTCCCGGGAAGCAGGCCAGATTCCGTCGAGGTGATCGGTGGATTATGCAGCAGTCGAACTCACCAGCCGCACTGGTGGCCGCTGTTCTGTGTATCCAGCCACCGGGACAGCGGCTCAAAGTAACTCAGCATTGCCGATGGGTCGAACTCTCTTGTACCGATCGCTGCTTCCAGAGTGTCCTGCCAGGGCTGACTGGCTCCGGGTTCCATCAGGGTTTGCAGAATGCGTCCGGCCGCTTCGTTGCCGAAGACCGAGCATTCGTGCAGCGGGCCCTTCCAGCCCGCGGCCTCGCACATGGACCTGTGAAGCTGAAATTGCAGGACACGGGCAAGGAAATAGCGGATGTAGGGCATGTTGGCGGGAATGTGATATTTCGAACCCGGATCGAAGTTGTCTTCCGTTCTGTCCGCCGGCGGCGCAATCCCCTGCTCCCGGATACGAAGCTCCCACCAGGCCGCGTTGTAACGTTCGGCAGGAATCTGTCCCGAGAATACCCCCCAACGCCATTGGTCCAGGATCAGGCCGAAGGGCAGAAAGGCGACCCGGTCCAGGGCCAGTTTGAGAAGCCCGTTGATCGTTGCCTCCGGACTGTCCTGGCCTTTTTCGATCAGCCCGATGGAATCGTAGTATCTCGGCGTCAGAGAGAGATTGACGGCGTCGCCGATCCCTTCGTGGAAGGCGCCGTTGGCGCCCCGTCGATGGATGTTCGGTCGATGGTTATAGGCCAGGAAGTAATAGATGTGGCCCAGCTCGTGATGGAAATCGACGAACTGCTCTTCCGTGGGGGCAATGCACTGGCTGATACGGACATCGTTTTCCGACGGATTGACGTTCCAGGCGGTCGGACGGCAGACCACCTCCCTGTCCGGCGGCTTCGACAGCA
>Ga0209536_100000215_pt1 | contig 90122 bp, 88 predicted proteins | sample DeeMarSeWOR28_12_FD_187461 | JGI IMG/M metagenome (GOLD analysis project Ga0209536, IMG submission 187461) | Marine sediment microbial communities from White Oak River estuary, North Carolina - WOR-2-8_12 (SPAdes) (version 2) | ecosystem: Environmental > Aquatic > Marine > Intertidal zone >... | reverse complement strand
GGGCTTCGGCGAGATCGCCGACTGGTTCGAGACGCTGGCCAAGGCCGAGCGCAGCCACGCCAACCGCTTCCAGAAGGCGCTCGACGCGCTGGCGGACTAAAGACACGATGGGCTGCACAGCGGCGTGCCGCCGCGGTGCAGCATCCCACCTGCAAAAAAAGCGTCGCGTCTCTCGTTGTTTGGGGCGGCGTGGCGATTCATCGACGGACGACCGATGGACATGACCCAGATTGCCAGAGACAGCCTGCTTTCGCTCGAGGCCTATGCCAAGGCGCGCAAGGCGTTTCGCGAGCGCGTCATGGCGCACAAGAAGCGCCGTAGCATCCGGCTGGGTGAGCACCTGACCCTGCTGTTCGAGGATGAGCTGACGATCCGCTACCAGGTTCAGGAAATGCTGCGTATCGAGCGGATCTTCGAGGAAGAGGGCATTCAGGACGAGCTCGATGCGTATAACCCGCTGATTCCAGACGGATCCAACTGGAAAGCGACGATGCTCATCGAGTATCCCGACGTGGCCGAGCGCCAGCGCATGCTCGCCAAGCTGAAGGGCATCGAGGACAAGGTGTGGGTCCAGGTCGAGGGTTGCGCGCGGGTATATGCGATTGCCGACGAGGATCTCGAGCGGGAAAACGAGGAAAAGACCTCGTCGGTGCACTTCCTGCGCTTCGAGCTGACCGAGGAAATGCGCAAGGCGGTGAAGTACGGCGTGGGGCTTGCCATGGGCGTCGACCACCCGCACTACCTGGTGCAGCTGGATCCGGTACCCGCCGAGCCGCGGGCCGCGCTGGCGGCCGATCTTGCGTAGCCTCGCGCCCGGGCGCGCGCTTGCGGTCGGCCTGCTCGCTGCACTGCTCGCGGCGCCCTGGGTGGTCCTGCAGGCGCAGGTGACCGTCCGCATCGGCGAGGACGCGGACGAGGCGCCGCAGGCCGATGCCGAAACCGTCGCGCTGCCGGCCTATCCGAAAGAGGAGGATCGGGTCGCTTTCTTCGTCAGTGCGGCGAGCAGTTTCGATTTTTTCGTCGACGCGAAGTCAATCACGATCGACGGCAGCATCGTGCGCTACACGCTGATCGCGCGCAGCTCGGCGGGCGTCGAAAACGTCAGCTACGAGGCGATTCGCTGCAGCTCCGACGAGTACCGCATCTACGCCATCGGGCACGCCGACCGGACCTGGGCAAAGCGCACCACGCCTTGGCGGCCGATTATCCCGACGAGCGTGCAGCGCTGGCGCTTCGCGCTGCTGCGCGACTACTTCTGTCCGGGTGGCGCGCCGATCCAATCGGTCGACGGCGGTATCGACGCGCTGAAGCGGGGCCGTCACTCGCTCATCGATCAGAGCGACCGATTCTGATTCGACCCGGCGCTGCTACAGCAGCACCAGGTTGTCGCGGTGTATCAGCTCCGGCTCGTCGACGTAGCCGAGCAAGCCCTCGATTTCGCTCGACGCGCGGCGCATGATGCTGCGGCTCTCGCCGGCCGAGTAATTGACCAGCCCGCGCGCGATCTCGCGCCCGCCCGGGTCCAGGCAGGTCACCGCCTCGCCGCGCTCGAAGCTCCCGCGTACCCCGACCACGCCGATCGGCAGCAGGCTCTTGCCGTCGCGCACCAGCGCGGTCACGGCGCCGGCGTCGAGCTCGAGCTGACCCGCGACGCTCAGGTGGTCCGCGAGCCACTGCTTGCGCGCCGTCATCGGCGCGGTGGACGCCTCGAGCAGCGTGCCGAGCAGCTCGCCCTGCGCGATACGCACCAGAACCTCCGGCTCGCGCCCGGACGCGATGACGGTGTGCGCGCCGCTGCGCGCGGCACGCTTCGCCGCGAGTACCTTGGTCAGCATGCCGCCCTTGGCAATGCGCGAGCCTGTGCCACCCGCGATGACCTCCAGCCGCGGGTCGCCGGCGCGCGCCCGGGCGACCAGCGGGGCGTCCGGCACGCGGCGCGGGTCCGCCTCGTGAAGTCCCTGCTGGTCCGTAAGAATCACCAGCGCGTCGGCCTCCACCAGATTGGTGACCAGGGCGCCGAGCGTGTCGTTGTCGCCAAACTTGATTTCGTCGGTCACCACGGTGTCGTTTTCGTTGATTACCGGGATCACGCCGAGGCCGAGCAGGGTGCGCAGGGTGGAGCGCGCGTTGAGGTAGCGCTGCCGGTCGGCCATATCCGCGTGCGTCAGAAGGATCTGCGCAGTGGCCAGGCCATGCTCGCGGAAGCAGGTCTCGTAGCACTGCACCAGCCCCATCTGGCCGACGGCCGCCGCCGCTTGCAACTCGTGCAGTGCGTGTGGCCGGCGCGGCAGCCCAAGGCGTTGCAGGCCCTCGGCGATGGCGCCGCTCGACACCAGGACCGAGCGTTTGCCGAGTTGCCTCAGGCGGGCGATCTGCGTGGCCCAGCGCGCGATTGACGCCACGTCGAGCCCGCGACCGTCGTTCGTGACGAGCGACGACCCGACCTTGATGACCAGCGTCTTCGCGCCTGCGATGGGTCCGGACATGGCTCGCCCGCCTCAGGCGGCCCGGCGCGGCGCGCGCGCGGCCGGCGCCTGCAGGAAGCGGTGCGCCGCGGCGCAGACCTCGCGGCAACCCTCCCCGCTCAGCGCGGAGACCTTGAACCAGGCGCCTTTCCAGCGCAGCTTGCGCAGCACGCTGCGGACGCGCGCATCGGCAGCGTCATCGCCCAGGAGGTCCGTCTTGTTGAACACCAGCCAGCGCGTCTTGCGGTACAGCGCCGGATCATACTTCTTCAGCTCGAGGGCCAGGGCGCGTACATCCTGCGCCGGGTCGGCGTCCGTCTCGAACGGGGCGAGGTCCACCAGGTGCAGCAGCAGCCGGGTGCGCGCAAGGTGCCGCAGAAACTGGTGGCCCAGGCCAGCGCCCTCGGCCGCGCCGCGGATCAGCCCGGGGATGTCGGCGATGACGAAGCTCGATTCATGGCCGAGGCGGACCACGCCGAGCGACGGATTGAGCGTCGTAAACGGGTAGTCGGCCACTTTCGGGCGCGCCGCCGAGACCGCGCGCAAAAAGGTCGATTTGCCCGCGTTAGGCAATCCCAGCAGCCCGACGTCGGCCAGCACGCGCAGCTCGAGCGCGAGCTCGCGTTGCTCACCGGGTCGGCCGCGCGTGAACTGGCGGGGTGCCCGGTTCACGCTCGACTTGAAGTGGATGTTGCCGAGCCCGCCGCCGCCGCCTTTTGCGAGCAGCACGCGCTCGCCGTGCGCGGTGAGGTCGCCAATCAAGTCACCGCTGCCCAGGTCCCGGATCAGGGTCCCGACGGGCATGCGCAGCTCGACGTCGCGTCCCGCCTTGCCGTTGCAGTCCGATCCCATGCCCTTGCCGCCATGCGTCGCCCGATGGATGCGCGCATAGCGGTAGTCAATCAGCGTGTTGAGGTTGCGGTCCGCGACTGCCCAGATGCTGCCGCCCCGCCCACCGTCGCCGCCGTCCGGGCCGCCGCGCGGGACATACTTCTCGCGCCGGAAACTGGCCACGCCGTCGCCGCCGTTGCCCGCGTGGACCTGGATCTTGGCTTCGTCGATGAACTTCACGATGCGGGTCCCGAAATGAAAAAGGCCCTACCGCGCGCGATAGGGCCTTGCGTGCGAGGCGCGGCGGATTAGGCCAGCACGCTTACCGTCTTCTTGCTCGCCGGGCCGGCCACCGAATATTCCACGCGCCCTGTCGACTTGGCGAACAGGGTGTGGTCACGCCCGATCCCGACGTTACGCCCAGGGTGCACCCGGGTGCCGCGCTGGCGAACCAGGATCTGCCCGGCATTGACCTGCTGGCCGCCGAACACCTTGATACCGAGCCGCTTTGACTGGGAGTCGCGGCCGTTGCGTGAACTGCCGCCTGCTTTTTTGTGTGCCATGGTCTGTTCCGCTGTCTGTCTGCGCCCGGCTCAAGCCGCGACGATCTCGTCGATCCGGACTTCCGTGTAGTTCTGCCGGTGGCCCTGGTGTTTCTGATAATGCTTGCGCCGCCGCATCTTGAAAATCTTCACCTTGTCGCCGCGACCATGCCCGAGCACCGTCGCCTTGACCTGCGCGCCCTGCAAGATCGGCGTACCCAGCTTGACCGCCTCGCCCTCGCCGATCATGAGCACCTCGCCGAAGGACACCGGCGCACCGACTTCCGCCGTCAACGCCTCGACGCGCACTTGCCCGCCTGGCTCGACGCGATATTGTTTGCCGCCCGTTTTGATCACCGCATACATAGGACGATCCGTAATCCGTAATCCGTGTGCAAAGACTTGAAATTGTAAATGAATCCGGGTGCTCACGTAAAGCGCCTTGTGCTAAGCTTCGCGCCCGCTCCCGGGAAGACCCGGCCGCGCACCGCCCGATGGATTTCCCCCCTGTTCTTGCCCCGATTGCCGACCCGATGCGGCGCGTCGAGGCGGTCATCCGCTCGCGGCTGGCGTCCGACGTGGCGCTCGTGCGACAGGTCGCCGCGCACATCGTCGACGGGCGCGGTAAGCGCCTGCGCCCCGCCTTGCTGCTGCTCGCGGCGGATGCCGCGGGGGCGCGCAGCGAGGCCCGCTTCGAGCTCGCCGCCGTGGTCGAGTTCATTCATACGGCAACATTGCTGCATGACGACGTGGTCGACGTCTCGGAGCTGCGGCGCGGGCGCCCGACGGCCAATGCGGCGTTCGGCAACGCGGCGGCGGTGCTGGTGGGCGATTTCCTCTACTCGCGGGCGTTCCAAATGATGGTGGGTGTCGATGACATGCGGGTGATGCAGGTGCTCGCGGACGCCACCAACACGATCGCGGAGGGCGAGGTGCTGCAGTTGATGAACTGCCACGACCCCGAGGTGGACGAGCTGCGTTATCTGGAGGTTGTACGCCGCAAGACGGCGAAGCTGTTCGAGGCGTCGGCGCGGCTCGGTGGGGTGCTCGCCCGCGCCCCGCAGGCGGTTGAGCAGGGTCTCGCGCGCTACGGCATGCATCTGGGCACGGCCTTCCAGTTGATCGATGACGTGCTCGATTACTCCGGCGAGCCCGATACGATCGGCAAGAGCCTCGGTGACGACCTTGCGGAGGGCAAGCCGACGCTGCCGCTCATCCACGTCATGCGCGACGGGGCGCCGCAGGCGGCGGAGCGTGTGCGGCGCGCCATCATCGATGGCAGCCGGGACGATTTTCCCGACGTTCTTCGGGCGATACGGGAAAGCGGGGCGCTGGATGCGGCGCGCGACGTGGCGCGGCGCGAGGCCGATCTCGCCTGTGCCGCGCTCGAGGTCGTGCCGGACTCGGAGGCGAAGAATTCTCTGCTAGAATTGGCCGCCTTTTCAGTCACGCGCCGACAGTAACGACCCGTTGCGGCGCGCCCTCGATTCGGGGTGTAGCTCAGCCTGGTAGAGTACTGCGTTCGGGACGCAGGTGTCGGAGGTTCAAATCCTCTCACCCCGACCAATCATCATGTGCGCTGACCTTTGGGCCGCCGGCGAATGAGCCGGACGGCGGGCGCGGTGCCGGCGCGCGCATAATCCGGCGTCATGTTGCGAGTCGTCCTGCTACTGATCGGCGTGGCCGCGCTCGTCTGGCTTGTGCGCCGTGCCTTCGACCCGGCCTCCGACCGGCGCGATGCGGCGCGTGAAACACGCGACGAGCCCGCGCGCGAGGTTGACGAGCTGGTGCGTTGCGCGCACTGCGGCGTGCACGTGCCCCGGGTGGACGCGCTGTCCCAGCACGGTCGCCATTTCTGCGGCCCTGAGCACGCCCGGCTCGGCAGCCAGGAGGACCGCTCGTGAACGCGCCGACGCAGGACGCGACGCGCGTGCGGGCCCGGATCCGCAGCGAACCGACGCCCGAGTCGTTCTGGATCTCGCTGCGCTACTTCAACCTCTACCGCATCATGGTCGCGGGGCTGTTCCTCGTGGCTTCGCTCTATTACGAGGACGCGCTCAACCTGGGCTCGCACGGGATCACGCGTTTTCGCACGATCTGCATGTGGTACCTCGCCTTCGGCGTCGTGTTTCACGTCGTTCTGCGGAACCTGCGCGACCACTTCAATTTGCAGCTTTCGCTGCACGTGGCGCTCGACGTGATCGCGATCACATTGCTGATGCATGCGAGCGGGGGGCTGCGCAGCGGGCTTGGCGTGATGCTGCTGATCTCGCTCATCGCGGCGGCGCTGGTCGCGCCTCGGCGACTGACCTATCTGTACGCTGCGATGGCGAGCATCGCGCTGCTGCTCGAGCAGACCTACTGGATCCTGGTGACGGACACGCCGACGGCCAACTTTCTGCAGCCGGGCCTGCTTGCCATCGGCTACTTCGCCAGCGCCGGCGTGACCAACTGGCTGGCGCAGCGCGTCGCGGCAAACGAGCGCTTGGCACGCCAGCGCGGGCGCGAGCTTGAAACCCAGGTGCGGGTAAACCAGCGGGTGATTGAGGAGATGCACGAGGGCATGGTGGTGCTCGATCGCGACGGCCGCGTGGTCCAGCTCAACCCGCAGGCGCAGCGGCTGCTCGGCCTGGACGCGGTGCGCGGGGCGGAGCTGACGCGCCTCGTCCCTGGCCTCACACGGCTCTGGGATGCCTGGCACGCCGGCGACATCGACGCCTCGCCGAGCGCGGACGTCGCGGTGCGTGGGCGCGAGGTGCGCCTGCGCGTGCTCGATGCGGGTACGGAGGACGATGTCAGCGTGCTCTCGGTAGAAGACCTGTCGCGCTCGCGCGAGCAAGCGCAGCAGCTCAAGCTGGCTGCCCTTGGCCGGCTGACCGCGAACATCGCGCACGAGATCCGCAACCCGCTGACGGCCATCAGCCACGCCGCAGAGCTGCTCGCCGAGGAGAAGCGCGAGCCGGACCGCGTCCGCCTGAGTCGCATCATCAACGACAACACGCGCCGCCTCGAGAGGCTGGTCGCCGACGTGCTGCAGCTCAACCGTCGCGATCGCGCGTCCACGGAGCGGATCCACCTGAACGCCTGGCTGGTCGAGTTCCTCGAGGAGTATGTGGCCAACGAGGGCGTGCCACCCGAGCGCTTCATCCTGCAGTCCGGCCGCGAGTGCTGGGTGAATTTCGACCGCGAGCATCTGCACCAGGTGCTGTGGAACCTGCTGCGCAATGCCGTGCGCTATTCGCCGGCCGTGGAGCGCAGCATCCGCATCGTTCTGGGCGGCTATGCCGATCAAGTAGAATTGAGCGTGATCGACGCCGGTCCCGGCGTCGCGCCCGTGAATCAGGGCAACCTGTTCGAACCATTTTTCACCACGGACAGCAAGGGGACGGGACTGGGTCTGTACCTTGCACGCGAACTGTGCGCCGCGAACCGGGCATCGCTCGAATATGTGGACGAGGGGCCGGGAGCGCACTTCCGCATCCGCTGCATGGGGGCGCATAGCGCATGAAACGCGTTGAGCGGCGCGGCGCGGTTGGGCCCGGCCAGGTGCTGGTCGTCGACGACGAGCCCGACATCCGCGAACTTCTGGAGCTGACGCTCGTCAAGATGGGGCTCGGGGTGGCCTCGGCCGGTTCGCTGACCGAGGCCAAGGCGCTGCTGCTCGACCGGCGCTTCGACCTGTGCCTCACCGACATGCGGCTGCCGGACGGCGAGGGTCTTGAGCTGGTGCAGCACATCGCCTCGCTCGGCGTCGATCTTCCCGTCGCCGTCATCACGGCGCACGGCAACACCGAGAACGCGGTCGCCGCGCTCAAGGCGGGCGCGTTCGATTACGTCTCCAAGCCGGTCGGGCTCGAACAGTTGCGCGCGATGGTGCGCTCCGCGCTTTCGCTGCCGGACCGTGCGCTCGCGCCGGCGAAAGGGCAGCGTCTGCTCGGTGAGAGCGCTGCACTCGCGCAGGTCCGCGACCTGATCGGACGTCTGGCACGCACCCAGGCCCCGGTGCTGATCAGCGGTGAGTCGGGCAGTGGCAAGGAGCTTGCCGCGCGGCTGATCCATGAGAACGGCGCGCGGCGCGAGCGTCCTTTTGTCGCCGTGAACTGCGGTGCGATTCCGGAATCTCTCATGGAGAGCGAGTTCTTCGGCTATCGCAAAGGGGCGTTCACCGGCGCCGAGCAGGATCGGGATGGCTTCTTCCAGGCCGCACACGGCGGAACGCTGTTCCTTGACGAGGTGGCTGAGCTGCCGTTGCCCATGCAGGTCAAGCTGCTGCGTGTGATCCAGGAAAAGCGCGTACGCAAGGTCGGGGCGACCGCCGAAGAGCCGGTCGATGTGCGCATCATTTCGGCGACCCACCAGAATCTCGCCGACGGCGTCGCCGCGGGCACCTTCCGCCAGGATCTCTTCTTCCGCCTGAACGTGATCGACCTGCCGATGCCGCCCCTGCGTGAGCGACGCGAGGACGTCCCGATCATCGCCCAGGCGATTCTCGAGCGGATCGCGGGGCAGGCGGGTGGCACGCCGCCGCAGCTCTCGCCCGCGGCGCTCGAGGAGCTCACCGCGTACGACTTTCCGGGCAACATTCGCGAACTGGAGAACATCCTCGAGCGGGCGACGGCGTTGCTTTCCGGCAACTCGATCGAACCGCAGGACCTTCGCCTGCGGGCGGTCGCGGTCGATGACGCCACCCAAGGTGAGGCGCGCGAGGCGGGACGCGTCCTGCCGCTGCCCGAGCACCTCGACCGGATCGAGCGCGACCTCATCGTCCAGGCGCTGACCGAGACCGGCTTTAACCGCACCGCGGCGGCCAAGCGCCTCGGCATCACCTTCCGCCAGTTGCGCTACCGGATGCAGCGGCTCGGCATCCGCGAGCCCGGCGCGGGGCCCGCGGACTGAGTGGCGGTCCGGTCGGGCATGGCGGGCGCCGACGGCTTTCTGGCAGGCGCGCGCCGCGTCGACTCGCCGAACTTTGACGCGCGGCCTGCGGGGTCGGCCGTGACCCTGCTCGTGGTGCACGCCATCAGCCTGCCGCCGGGGCAATTCGGTGGCGATGCCATCGAGCGGCTGTTCACCAATCGACTGGACCCGGACGCGCATGCGTCGTTCGCCGCGCTTTCCGGGCTGCGGGTGTCGGCGCACTTCCTGCTGCGGCGCGACGGCGAGCTGTTGCAGTTCGTCGCAGTCGATAAGCGGGCCTGGCATGCCGGCGTGTCGTGCTGGCGCGGACGCGAGGCTTGCAACGACTTCTCAGTCGGCGTCGAGCTCGAGGGCGACGAGGCGCAGGCGTTCAGCGACGCGCAGTACGCGGGCCTTGTCGCGCTCACTCTTCAGCTGCGCCGTCGGATTCCGCTGCGCGACATCGCCGGACACGCGGACGTTGCACCGCAGCGCAAGCGCGATCCCGGGCCGCGCTTCGACTGGCCGCGCCTGCTGCGCGCGCTCGCGCACAGCGACCTGCGCTGAACGCGCGACGCGCGCGACGCTCAAGCGCGCGTCGCGCGCGGACCGTGTCGTAGTTCACACACACAGGGAAAGGGTGGCGCCCGCGCTTGCAATTTCTGCTTGCCATGCTAGATTGCGCGCACTAGACTTAGTTTGAATTTAGGGTTCAAGCACTAGATTTAGTGGTTATGCTTTCGGCGGCGCAGAGAGATGCCAACGCCGCACGCACAGTGGGAACAGTCCGGACCACCGGGCGGGGAAGAAACGGGAGACAGGGAATGCAGATTGCCCAGGAGAACGCAGCAGTCAGCTCGGTGATGAGCGCCAGCGTTCTCGAATCTGAAACTTCGCAGCGCGTTACGACATCGGATTGCAAGGTCATTCGGCGCAACGGTGCCGTGGTCGGCTTCGAGCCGAGCAAGATCGCGGTGGCCATGACCAAGGCCTTTCTGGCCGTAAACGGCAGCCAGGGTGCCGCTTCGGCGCGAATCCGCGAGCTGGTGAGCGGCCTGACCGACACCGTGGTTCGTGCGCTGCTGCGACGCCAGCCGCATGGCGGCACCTTCCATATTGAGGACATTCAGGATCAGGTCGAGCTTGCCCTGATGCGTTCGGGCGAGCACGACGTCGCGCGCGCCTACGTGCTGTACCGGGAAGGCCGGTCCAAGGCGCGTGCCGAGGAGCGCGCGCAGCGCGCGCGGGAGCAGGCCGCTGCCCCGCTACACGTGGTCGACCGTGGCGAGCGCCGCCCGCTCGACCTCGCTGCGCTCGGTGGCCTCATCCGGTCCGCCTGCGAGGGGCTCGGCGCAGGGGTCGCACCGGACGAAATCCTCGAGGCGACGTGCCGCGACCTGTACGACGGTGTGCCGATGGAGGAGGTCTACAAATCGGCCATCCTCGCGGCGCGCTCGCAGATTGAGCGCGATCCCGAGTACGGCTACGTGACGGCGCGGCTGCTGCTCAACAACGTGCGGCGGGAGGTGCTGGGCGAGGAAGTGAGCCAGGCCGAGATGACGACGCGGTATGCGAGCTACTTCCCGCAGTTCGTCGAGCGCGGCATCGCTGCCGAATTGCTCGACCCGGAACTCGCGCGCTTCGACCTGGAACGGCTGGGGCGGGCGCTGAAGGCGGAGCGCGACCTGCAGTTCGGCTACCTTGGCCTGCAGACTCTGTATGACCGTTACTTTCTGCATGTGCGCGGCGAGCGCATCGAGCTGCCGCAGGCCTTCTTCATGCGGGTGGCCATGGGCCTTGCACTGAACGAGGCCGACCGGGAAACGCGCGCCATCGAGTTCTACGACGTCCTGTCGTCGTTCGACTTCATGAGCTCGACGCCCACCCTGTTCAACTCCGGGACGCTGCGTTCACAGCTCTCGTCGTGCTATCTCACCACGGTCGCGGACGACCTCGAGGGCATCTACGACGCGATCAAGGAGAATGCCCTGCTCGCGAAGTTCGCCGGTGGTCTGGGCAACGACTGGACACCGGTGCGGGCGCTGGGCTCGCACATCAAGGGCACCAACGGCCGGTCGCAGGGGGTCGTGCCCTTCCTCAAGGTGGTCAACGACACGGCCGTCGCGGTCAACCAGGGCGGCAAGCGCAAGGGTGCGGTGTGCTCCTACCTCGAGACCTGGCACCTGGACATCGAGGAATTCCTCGAGTTGCGCAAGAACACCGGCGACGACCGCCGGCGCACGCACGACATGAACACGGCGAACTGGGTGCCGGACCTGTTCATGAAGCGGGTCATGGACTACGCCGACTGGACGCTGTTCAGCCCGGCCGACGTGCCCGACCTGCATGACAAGTACGGGCGTGCGTTCGAAGAGGCCTATCTGCGATACGAGGATGCAGCGGCACGCGGCGAGATCAAGCTGCACAAGCGGATCCCGGCCATACACCTGTGGCGCAAGATGCTGTCGATGTTGTTCGAAACGGGGCATCCCTGGATTACGTTCAAGGACCCCTGCAATCTGCGCAGCCCGCAGCAGCACGTCGGCGTGGTGCACAGCAGCAACCTCTGCACCGAGATCACCCTCAACACCGGCTCGGACGAGATCGCGGTCTGCAATCTTGGCTCGGTGAACCTGCTCGCCCACATGACTGCGAACGGGCTCGATTTCGACAAGCTGCGCCGCACCATCAGCATCGCGATGCGCATGCTCGACAACGTCATCGACATCAACTACTACGCGGTCGACAAGGCACGCAACTCGAACATGCGCCACCGGCCGGTCGGCATGGGCATCATGGGCTTCCAGGACTGCCTGTACCGCCTGCGTATCCCGTATGCCTCCAAGGCGGCGGTCGAGTTCGCGGACCGCGCGATGGAGATGGTCGCCTACAGCGCCTTCTGGGCCTCGACCGAACTGGCCGAGGAGCGGGGGCGTTATGCCTCCTTCGAGGGATCGCTGTGGGACAGCGGGGTGCTGCCCCAGGACACGCTCGACCTGCTGGCCGCTGAGCGCGGTGGTTACGTCGAGGTCGACCGTTCCTCGACCCTGGACTGGGACGCACTGCGCACGCGCATCCAGGCGCACGGCATGCGCAACTCGAACTGCCTCGCGATCGCACCGACCGCGACGATCGCCAACATTGTCGGGGTCTCGGCGTCGATCGAGCCGACCTACCAGAATCTGTACGTCAAGTCGAACCTGTCGGGCGAATTCACCGTGGTCAACGAGCACCTGGTGGCCGAGCTGAAGGCGCAGGGTTTGTGGGACGAGGTCATGATTTCAGACCTCAAGTACTTCGACGGCAACCTCGGCCGCATCGACCGCGTGCCTGCGGAACTGCGCCGCCTGTACGCGACCGCGTTCGAGGTCGAGCCGCAGTGGCTGGTTGAGGCCGCGGCACGCCGGCAGAAGTGGATCGACCAGGCGCAGTCGCTGAACATCTATATGGCGGGGGCTTCCGGACGCAAGCTCGACGAGACCTACAAGCTGGCCTGGATGCGCGGCTTGAAGACAACCTATTACCTGCGCGCGATGGGTGCGACGCACGCCGAAAAATCGACCGTGCGCGCAGGCCAGCTGAACGCCGTGCCGGCGGCCGAGGCGGGTGGCGGCCTGGCGGCGGACGCGGAACCGAAGGTCTGCAGTCTGGACGATCCGGACTGCGAGGCATGTCAGTAGCCGCGGCGCGCGAAGGGGAGACGGAAGCGATGCTGAGCTTTGAAGACGACGGCGCGCGCGGCGCACTTCCGGGGCTGACCGTGCAACGGACGAGTGGCTTCGTCCAGGGCACGGGCGGCAACGAGGAGCGCTTTGCCGCGGGCAACGCCTTTCAGCGCATCCGCGTCGAAGACAAGCAAGTCATCAACTCGAAGGCCGATGTCAACCAGCTGGTGCCCTTCAAGTACCGCTGGGCCTGGGATAAGTACCTGGCGGCCTGCGCGAACCACTGGATGCCGCAGGAAATCAACATGAGCCGCGACATCGCACTGTGGAAGGACCCGGACGGGCTGACCGAGGACGAACGGCGCGTCGTCAAACGCAACCTCGGCTTCTTCGTTACCGCGGATTCCCTCGCGGCAAACAATATCGTGCTTGGCACCTACCGCCACATTACGGCGCCCGAGTGCCGGCAGTACCTGCTGCGCCAGGCCTTCGAGGAGGCGATCCACACCCACGCCTACCAGTACATCGTCGAGAGCCTCGACCTGGATGAAAGCGAGATCTTCAACGCCTATCATGAGATCCCCTCGATCCGCGACAAGGACGAGTTCCTGATTCCGTTCATTGAAGTGCTCACCGATCCGGCCTTCAAGACCGGCACGATCGAGAACGACCAGCGCCTGCTAAAGAGCCTGATCGTGTTCTCGTGCCTCATGGAGGGGCTCTTTTTCTACGTCGGCTTTGCGCAGATCCTCGCGCTGGGGCGTCAGAACAAGATGACCGGGGCCGCCGAGCAGTACATGTACATCCTGCGGGACGAGTCGATGCACTGCAACTTCGGCATCGACCTGGTGAACCAGATCAAGCTCGAGAATCCACAGCTCTGGACGGCTTCCTTCCGCGAGGAACTGAACGAGCTGTTCCGCCATGGCGTCGAACTTGAATACCGTTACGCGGAGGACACCATGCCGCGCGGCGTGCTCGGCCTGAATGCGCCAATGTTCAAGGAGTACCTGCGCTACATCGCAAACCGGCGCTGCCAGCAGATCGGACTCGAGTCACTGTTTCCGGGGGCAGGGAACCCGTTCCCCTGGATGAGCGAGATGATCGACCTGAAGAAGGAACGAAATTTCTTCGAAACCCGGGTGATCGAGTATCAGACCGGCGGGGCACTGAGCTGGGACTGATCCCGGCTCTTTTTTTACCCGGACGCTATGCAAGAGGAATCAGAAACGATGCATCGAGTGACGGCGTGCAAGGCCGAGGACGACTACAAACTCTGGTTGCGATTCGACGACGGGCTCGAAGGAAGCGTATTCTTGGGGAACCTGCTAGAAATCGGAGCGTTCAGGCTTTGGCGCGACGTGCGAGAGTTCGAAAAGGTCAGCGTGGATCCGCAGACCGCGACGGTGACCTGGGAAGGTGGCATCCGGCTCGACCCGGACATCCTGTACCAGGACCTGCTCTTGAGGAGTGGGCGCGAGTGAGGCGCCAAGAATTCAGCGTGCCGGATTCGGGTAAACCCGGCCGGCGGTTGAATAGTCCGGGCCACTAAGGCCGGGCTTCTTTTGTCCAACTTCCTGAAAGGAAAAAGTATGGCAACGAAGAAAAAAGCCAAGAAGGCGAAAAAAGCGAAGAAGGCTGCCAAAAAGAAGAAGAAGAAAGCATCACCTAAAAAAAAAGCAGCTAAAAAAAAAGCAGTAAAGAAAAAGGCCGCGGGTAAAAAGAAAGCCGCAAAAAAAAAGAAAAAGGCAGCCAAGAAAGGTAAAAAGGCTGCCAAGAAGAAGAAAACGGCTAAGAAAAAACCCGCAAAAGCAAAGGCCAAGCCAGCGGCGTCGATGACGACGGTAAGGGCTACACCGCCGTCAACGGCTGCGACCCCCAGCGCGAGAACTGCGCTGAATCCAGCCGCCGCCTGGCCGTTTCCGACGGGTTCCCGGCCGTAACCGGGACTCGTCGGAGCGCGGCAAGTGCAACACGGCTTGCCTGGCCCCTGAAGCGGCGCGGACCACCTTGGTCTGCACAGGCAGCAACCGAGCGATCAGGGTCGGTTCGCACCGCTTACCTTGAGTCCGGCCGAGGGGTCGGCCGGGCTCGAGTTCCCCCATTTTACCGGCGGACTCCAGGCTTCACCACGCAGTGCTCGAAATGCACGATATTTGATACTGCAATGCAGCATTCTTATCACTTAGTACATTAGAACCATTTGAAGATGAAGGGGGTTTAGGTAGAATCCTTTTCTATTGCGGCGCCGCAACATTGGTCTGCGGCGTGACGAGGAGGCAGGCAATGAAAGAGGCTCCAAAACCCCCGGCGGTAACGCTCGCCGCACCCGCGCTCACCCGTATCTTTGGTCTCGCGCGCGGCGTATTCGCGTTGCTTGGCTTCGCGGTGGCCGCGGTCGTTGCGGTCCCCCAGACCCGTGACGGGATCCTGAACCAGTTTCAGGCCGTGGCCTGGCGCCCCGTCGCCCAAATCAGGGTGGTGACCGCGATCGATACGCTCGAGACCGGTGGGCCGGCGGCGCCGGCGCACGCGCTGAACACCGTGGCGACCGACCTGCGCATGACCGCTTATGCGATCGGCGAGGCCGATGCCCGCGCAATTCCCGCGGTGGCCCTGGATCGGGGCCATCAGGCCACGCAGGCTGCGCTGACGCAGTACATCGCCAACCGATACCGGGTGGCCGACGAGGTCGTCCAGGACATCGTGAAGTGGACGTTCCGCGCCGCGGAGGCACAGTCCCTCGATCCGCTGGTGGTGCTCGCAGTCGTCGCCACCGAATCCCGCTACAACCCGATTGCCGAAAGTGTGGTCGGCGCCAAGGGGCTGATGCAGATCATCGCCAAGTTCCATCCCGAGAAGCTGGCGCATTACGGCGGCGAGGACGCTCTGTTCGAGCCGGAGGTCAACATCCGGGTCGGAACGCAGATCCTGCGCGAATACCTGCGCCGCTATGGCGATCTGGAACTGGCGCTGCAGGTCTACGCCGGCGCGCTCGAAGACGCAGACACGCGCTATTCACGCAAGGTCTTCGCCGAGCGCGCCCGGCTGCAGCAGGCGCTGGAGCGCTCGCGGCGCGAGGCCTGACCCTGCCGGGCTTGCCTGGCGGCTAGGCGCTTTGCGCGCTGCCGCGCCGCGGCCGCGCAGCGCAGAAACGGACGATGCGCCGGGCAGCCTCCTCGAGCTCGCCCAGGCCCCGCGTATAGGCGAAGCGCAGGAAACGCTGCGTGGCGTTGTGGCCGAAGTCGGTGCCCGGCGTCGCCGCGACGGCCTCGTTCTCCAGCAGATCAAGCGCGAATTCGCGGGCGTCGAGGCCGAACGCCGAGCAATCCGCATACACGTAGAACGCGCCCTGCGGTCGTGCCGGGACCCGCAGTCCCGCAGCCTCGAGCGCGGGCACCAGGAAATCACGCCGCCTCTCGAACTCTGCGCGGCGCGCCTCAAGCACGGCCAGCGACTCGGGGGTAAAGGCGGCGAGCGCAGCATGCTGTGCAGCGCTCGACGGGCAGATGAACAGGTGCTGGGCGAGCGTCTCGAATCCGCGCACCGCGTGCGCCGGGAGCAGCGTCCAGCCGAGACGCCAGCCCGTCATGCAGAAATACTTAGAGAAGCTGTTGACCAGCACCACCTCGCCCGGCAGACGCGCGGCGGTGCTGGGGGGCTGTCCGTACACCAGGCCCTGGTAGATCTCATCGACGATCAGCACGCCGCCCCGTTCGGCGATGAACTCGGCGATGCGGCGCAGCTCCGCCTCGGCAATCACCGTCCCGCATGGATTGGCGGGGGAGCCCAGCAGCAGCCCGACCGTGCGCGGTCCCCAGGCGGCCGCGACGGCGTCCAGTGTGGGCTGGAATGCCGTGTCGACATTGACGTCGAGCGCGCGCGGTCGGCCCTCGAAGGCGCGCACGATGTGGCGATAGCCCGGATAGCCGGGATCCGGCACCAGCACTTCGTCGTCACGATCGACATACAGCGCCATCGCAAGCAAAAGTGCGCCGGAGGCGCCCGCGGTGACCGCGATCCGCGCGGGCGCGACCTCGACATTGAACCTCTGAGCGTAGTGCGCCGCGATCGCCTGGCGCAGCGCAGGCAGCCCGAGCGAGCCGGTGTACGCCGTCAGTCCCTCGCGCAGAGCGCGCACGCCGGCTTCGACCACGGGTGGCGGTGCGGTGAAATCGGGCTCGCCGATTTCCAGGTGAACCACCGACCGACCCGCCGCCTCGAGCGCGTGCGCGCGAGACAGGATCTCCATGACCTCGAAGGGCTCGATCTCGGCGACGCGGCGTGCCGCGGCACGTGCGACGGCCGCTGTGTCCGGCAGCTTCATCGAGGCGAGCCTGCGACCATGAGCGTCGATTATAGGTCGAGCGCAGCCCTGTCCGCCGACGCAGGCCTCGGTGCAACGGTGCGATGCATCCGGGTCCCTACGCTATAATTTTTTTGCGCGCGTTACCTGAGCGCCACGCAAGGCACGCGGCGCAGGCGACGCGCCCATTTCAGAATGGGCACCGTGGCCCAGGGTGGTGCCAGGTGTGAGGAGACCACCGTGGATGAGCAGTTCAGGAAGTATGCACTCGAGTATCACCGGCTTGCACCGCCCGGAAAGATCTCGATCCAACCGACCAAGTCGCTGACCAATCAGCGTGACCTGGCGCTTGCCTATTCGCCCGGCGTTGCGGCGGCCTGCGAGGAAATCTACAAGGATCCTGCCCAGGCCGGCGAGCTGACCTCGCGTTCGAACCTGATCGGCGTGATCACGAACGGCAGCGCCGTGCTCGGACTCGGGGCGATCGGTCCGCTTGCCGCCAAGCCGGTGATGGAAGGCAAGGCGGTGCTGTTCAAGAAGTTCGCCGGGATCGACTGCTTCGACATCGAGATCAATGAGCAGGACCCCGAACGCCTGGTCGATATCATCGCCGCGCTCGAGCCGACCTTCGGCGGCATCAACCTCGAGGACATCAAGGCGCCGGAGTGCTTTATCGTCGAGCGCAAGCTGCGCGAGCGGCTGAAAATCCCGGTCTTTCACGACGACCAGCATGGCACCGCGATCATCGTTGCAGCCGCGCTGCTGAATGGCCTCAAGGTGATGGGCAAGACGCTCGGCTCGGTGAAGCTGGTCACCTCGGGCGCGGGTGCCGCGGCGCTCGCCTGTCTCGACCTGCTTGTGCGCATGGGGCTGCCGCTCGAGCACATTACGGTGACCGACATCCATGGCGTCGTCTATCGCGGGCGCACTGTGGAGATGGACGCGGACAAGGCGCGCTTTGCGCGGGACACGCCGTCGCGCAGGCTTGCGGAGGTGATCGACGGGGCCGACGTCTTTCTCGGGCTCTCGGCAGGCGGGGTGCTCAAGCCGGATATGGTCGCGCGCATGGCCGAACGGCCGTTGATCCTTGCGCTCGCGAACCCGGAGCCCGAGATCCGGCCCGAGGCGGCGAAAGCGGCGCGTCCGGACTGCGTCATCGCGACCGGTCGCTCGGACTACCCCAACCAGGTCAACAACGTCCTCTGCTTTCCATTCATTTTCCGGGGCACGCTCGATGTCGGTGCGACCACCATTACCACCGAGATGGAGACGGCGGCCGTGCAGGCAATCGCCGACTTGGCGCAGGCCGAGACCTCGGAGCAGGTGGCGCTTGCCTACGGCATCGAATCGCTCAGTTTCGGACCCGAATACCTGATCCCGAAGCCCTTTGATCCGCGGCTGATTGCGCGCATCGCGCCCGCGGTGGCCGAGGCGGCGATGGCCTCGGGCGTCGCCACGCGCCCCCTCGAGAACCTCGACGCCTACCGGGAGTCGCTCGCGCAGTTCGTCTTCCACTCCGGCCTGTTCATGAAGCCGCTCTACTCCGCGGCAAAGTCGGCGCCAAGACGCCTGGTGTACGCGGAGGGCGAGGACGAGCGTGTGCTGCGGGCCGTGCAGGTCGTCGTCGACGAGGGACTCGCGCAGCCGGTCCTGGTCGGGCGGCCGGCGGTGATCGAGCAGCGCCTCGAGCGTCTCGGGCTGCGGATGCGAGCGGGGCAGCACTTCGAGGTGGTCAACCCGGAGCTCGACCCGCGCTATCGGGACTACTGGATGGCCTATCACCGGTTGACGGAACGCCGGGGCGTCTCGCCGGAGCACGCGCGCCTCGAGATGCGCTTGAACACCACGCTGATCGGCGCAATGCTGATCCACATGGGCGAGGCTGACGGCATGCTGTGCGGCACGTCCGGCATCTACACGTCCCACCTGACGGTGGTCGACCATGTGATCGGGTTGCGCGCCGGCGTGCACCGCTTCGCGGCCATGAATGCGCTCCTGCTGCCGAAGCGCACGGTGTTCATCTGCGACACCTACGTGTCGGCGGATCCGGACGCAGAGGGCCTGGCGGAGATGACGCTGCTCGCAGCCGAGGAGATCCGGCGTTTCGGTCTGGTGCCGAAGGCGGCACTGCTCTCGGCGTCGAGCTTCGGCTCGATTGACCTGCCCTCGGCGCGCAAGATGCAGCGCGCGCGCCAGCTGCTCGCAGAGCGGGTGCCCGAGCTCGAGGTGGACGGCGAGATGCAGGGCGACGCTGCGCTCTCCGAGGCGATTCGGTTGGCACGCTTGCCGAACGCCCTGCTGAAAGGCGAGGCCAACCTGCTGATCATGCCGACGCTCGACGCGGCAAATATCGCCTTCAACCTACTCAAGGTGGCCTCCGGCGACAATGTCACGATCGGGCCGGTCCTGCTCGGCGCGGCGCGTCCGGTGCACATCCTCACGCCGTCGGCGACCGTCCGGCGCATCGTCAACATGACGGCGCTGACCGTGGTCGACGCGAACGCGCCGCGCGGACACGAGCAGACGAGCCTGTTCTAGAAGGGAGGCGCGAGGCGAAATGACCGCGCCCGACGGAACGCAACACCCCGCGCAGCCGTCTGCCGCGCCCGCCGCCGGCGATGGCGCGCGCCGCGGGCGTGCCGGCCTGGTACTCACCGGGGGCGGTGCGCGTGCGGCCTATCAGGTCGGCGTGCTGAAAGCGGTGCGCGAGCTGCTCGACGCGCCCAAGACCAATCCGTTTCCGATTCTCTGCGGAACCTCGGCCGGGGCAGTCAACGCGACCAGCCTCGCGGCCCAGGCCGACGATTTCGCGGGGGCGGTCGAAAACCTTGTTGCCGCCTGGCAGGCGATGCATTGCGAGCGGATCTACCGTACCGACGTCGCGCACATCACACGCAGCGGCGCCCGCTGGCTGGCGTCGATGATGCTGCTGACGCGGCGCAACCCGATCTCGCTGCTCGACAACACGCCGCTACGCGAAACGATCGGGCGGCTTCTGCGCTTCGAGGACATTCAGGCCCATATTGACGCGGGGCGGCTGTATGCCGTTTGCGTGACGGCGTCCGGCTACACGTCCGGGCAGAGCGTGTCGTTCTACCAGGGCCAGTCGAGCATCGAGAGCTGGGAGCGCCGGCAGCGCATCGGGGCCGCGGTGACGCTCAAGGCCGAGTACCTGCTCGCTTCCGCCGCGCTGCCGTTCATCTTCCCGGCGGTCAAGGTTCACCGCGAGTACTTCGGCGACGGCTCGATGCGCCAGATTGCACCGGTGAGCCCGGCACTGCACCTCGGCGCCGACCGCGTGTTCATCGTCGGCACAGGACGGCAGAGCGACGACACGGCGCGCGCGCGCTCGAGCGTTTACCCCTCGCTTGCACAAATCGCGGGCCATGCGCTGAACAGCATCTTTCTCGACACCCTGATGGTCGATCTCGAGCGCCTCGAACGCATCAACCGTACGCTCAGCGCGGTGTCGCCAGAGGCGTTGTCCTCGGGCCGGATCGGCCTGAAGCCGGTCAAGGTGCTGTTCCTGTCACCTTCGCAGTCGATCGAGCGGATTGCGGTTCGTTTTCTGCACGAGCTGCCGCGTACGGTACGCTTCATCCTGCGTCCGACCGGTGCGCTCAACCGGTCGGGCTCGAACCTGGCGAGCTACCTGCTTTTCGAGGAGGGTTTTTGCCGCGCCCTCATCGACCTTGGCTACCAGGACACGATGAGCCGCAGCGACGCGGTGCGTGCGTTCTTCGAGGACCCGTGAGCGGAGGTGCCGATGCCGGATGCGAAACAGCCGCAGGACCCGTTCGAGATGTTCCGTAGACTCTGGGGCCCGCTTGGCTTGCCTATGCCCGGCATGGCGATGCCGACGCTCGATCCGGGCGAAATCGAGAAGCGCATTGCGGATCTGCGCTCGATCGAAGGCTGGCTGTCGATGAACCTGAACATGGTGCGCATGGCGGTTTCGGGGCTCGAGGTGCAGAAGGCCGCGCTCGAGGCGATGCAGGCGGCGGGGCGCCTGCCGGGTGCCGCGGCGTCGGAAGGCGCGGCGCCCGCCGGTGCACCGGATGACGCGGCGGCGCAGGCGATGCTCTGGCCCTGGACGGTCCTGCAGCGCGCCATGCAGAGCGTCGAGGAGAAGGAAAAGGCCGGGAAATCGGGCACCACCGACGAACCGCCGAAAGCGAAATAGCACGCGGCGTGTCCCCGCGGCATGCGGGGCGACGCGGCATCGGGACCACACACGAACGACCCAGTAAAGGAGGCGACAATGACAAAGGCAGTGCGTTTTCACAAGACAGGCGGACCCGAGGTCCTGAAGGTCGAGGACGTTGAGGTCGGCGAACCGGGGGCGGGGCAGATCCGCATCCGCCACACGGCGATCGGCATCAATTTCATCGACACCTACCAGCGCTCGGGGCTGTATCCGATGCAGCTGCCCGTGGTGGCGGGCAACGAGGCCGCGGGTGTCGTCGATGCTGTCGGCTCGGGTGTCACGGGGCTCAAGAAGGGCGATCGCGTCGCCTACACGGGACTGATTGGCGCCTACTGCGAGGCGCGCACTGTGCCCGCGGACCGGATGGTCAAGATTCCCGACGGCATCAGTGACGAGCAGGCGGCGACCCTCATGCTGAAGGGGATGACGACGCAGTACCTGATCCGCCGCACCTATCCGGTGAAGTCGGGCGACACGGTGCTGTTCCACGCGGCAGCCGGCGGCGTCGGGCTGTTTGCCTGCCAGTGGCTGAAGGCGCTCGGCGCGACCGTGATCGGTACCGTCGGCTCGGAGGCAAAGGCCAAGCTCGCCAAGGCACACGGCTGCGATCACACCATCCTGTACAACACGGAAAACTTCGTCGAACGGGTCAAGGAGATCACCGGTGGCAAGGGCGTGCCGGTGGTGTATGACTCGGTCGGCAAGACCACCTGGGAAGGTTCGCTCGACTGCCTTCAGCCGCGCGGTCTCTTGGTGCTGTTCGGCAATGCCTCCGGCCCGGTTCCCCCGGTCAACCTCGGCATGCTCGCGCAGAAGGGCTCGCTCTACGTGACGCGGCCGACGCTGGTCACCTACATCGCGTCGCGCCAGGACCTGGAGGCGACCGCCAAGGACGTCTTCGACATCATTCTTTCGGGCAAGGTGAAGGTCGACATCACGGCGCGTTACAAGCTTGCCGACGCGGCCAAGGCGCACACCGATCTCGAGGGCCGCAAGACCACGGGCCAGATGATCCTGGTTCCCTGAGCTCGGGCAGGGGCAGGGTCGCTCGCGCCGCGGGTCGCAGCGGAGCACAATCGCGCATGCGCGCGACCCTGACCGACGAGCGCTCGGACGCGACGAGTCCGATCGAGCTCGACCTCGACGAGATCCGCCGCCGCCTGGCGGCCGCGGCGCCGGCCGCCGAGGCGCTTGCCGGAGACCTCGGTGCGGTCGGCGAACGCGAGGGGCTGACCCCGGCTTCGGTGCTGGTGCCGATCGTCGCACGCAGCGAGACGCTGACCGTGCTGTTCACCCGGCGCACGGCGCATCTGCGGGCGCATTCAGGGCAGATCAGCTTCCCGGGCGGGCGCGTCGAGCCGCAGGACGTCGATCCGGCCGAGACGGCGCTGCGCGAGACGCAGGAGGAGATCGGGCTCGCGCGCGAACGTATCGAGCTCATCGGCACGCTGCCCGAGTATCACACCCGCACCGGCTATCGCGTCACGCCTGTCGTCGGGGTGGTCGCACCGCCGTTCACGCTTCAGGCCGATCCGCAGGAAGTCGATGCCGTGTTCGAGGTGCCGCTGTCGTTCCTCCTCGACCCGCGCAACCATCAGCGTCACACGCGAGCCTTCCAGGGTCGCATGATCAGCTATTTCGCCATGCCCTACGGCGAGCACTACATCTGGGGCGCGACGGCGGCGATGCTGGTCAACCTCTACCGTCAGCTGGTCCACGCGGAAGGTTGAACGGCGCTGCGCGCGCGCACCTGGCGTGCGTACAGGCGCGTGAAGTTCTCCAGCGAATGCAGGTGCGCGTAGATCGCACTCATGTAGCCCTTGCTGACCAGCGCCTTATGGCTCGCCGGGCGTAGCTCGCGTAGGCGAGGCTCATCGACGCGATACATGCCGCCCATGCGCAGCTCGACGGACTTCTGGCCACCGACCACCTGCATGCTGAAGGGCGTGAGCAGCTGGAGGCGGGCGAGCGCGGCGCACAGTTCCGCCGTGCGGTCGAGGTCGGCCTCGTATTGCGCCAACAGGCGCTCGAGCTGCCGCCAGCGCGGCGTGGGCTTGCCCTGCGCATCGAATAGCGTAAGGCCCGCCGGATCGAGGTATGACTGCGCGACGCAGACCACGCGTTCCCCGGCGGGCGCACCGTCGACGTACAGCTTGGAGATGCAGAACGGGTAGCGACGCACGAAGGCGGGCACGTAGGTCGAGGGGTCCCAGCTGCCGCTCGCGTCGACGAACAGGTTCGCGCCCTGCGATAGGCCGAGCACAGCCACCGGCGCGAACGTCTGCCCCGCGTCGAGGCTCGCGAACACCAATGGGTAGTCACGTCCCGCGATCGGGAACTCGGCGGCCGACACCGCGATTGCGTTCAGGCTGCGGCAGAACGCCGGCGTGCTGCCGCCCGAAGGCATCAGCACGCGATGCTCGCGGCGCAGCGGCGCGATCTCGTCGTAGCCGAACGGCGGCGTGATCTTCATCGGCGCATTCTAGAAGCTCCCGCCCGGACGCGCCGCACGGGCGGGGCGGGGCGCAGCGCCGGTGCCCAAGGGCGGCGGAAGCGAATGTGCTATCTTCCGACGAGCCTTGACGCCGACCTTCTCATGAGCGTTCTCGCGATCATCGTCGCACTGCTGCTCGAACAATGGCGCCCGGTCGGCGATCGTGCGGCATTGCGTGCCGCGCTCGCGCGCATGGTCCTCGGTCTCGAGCGCAGCCTCGGCGGGGGCGGCGCTTCGCAGGGCGCGATCGCCTGGCTGGTCGCGGTCGTGCCGGCGGTTGTGCTCACCGTCTTGCTGCATGCGCTGCTTGCGTCGTGGAGCGGGCTGCTCGGTTTTCTGTTCGATGTCGGCGTGCTCTATCTGACCCTCGGTTTCCGCCAGTTCAGCCATGGCTTCACGCTGATTCAGGCGGCGGTCAAGACCGGGGACATCGATCGGGCGCGTGAGCTGATCGGGGCCTGGCGCAAGGAAAGCGTGCCGGAGCGCGATCGCGAGGAAGTCATCCGGCTCACCATCGAGGAGGCGCTGATCGCCTCGCACCGCCACGTGTTCGGCGTGCTGCTCTGGTACGTCCTGCTGCCCGGCCCGAGTGGCGCCATCCTGTACCGGCTGGCCGTCCATCTCGCACAGCGCTGGCGCGACTCGGGCGAATTCGGTGCGCTGGCGCGCCGCACGGTATTCGTCCTCGACTGGCCGGCGGTGCGCCTGACGGCCGGAGCCTTCGCCGTCGTCGGCGACTTCGAGGACGCGGTGTACTGCTGGCGCACGCAGGCCCGCGAATGGGCCGCCGCCAACGAGGGGGTGCTGCTTGCGGCTGCGGCGGGCGCGATGGGCGTACGCCTCGGCATGCCGCTGCAGTCGCCCGAGGGCGTCGAGCCGCGCCCGGAGCTCGGGCTCGGTGACGCCGCGGACGGACGTTTCCTCGATGCCACGGTCGGATTGCTGTGGCGCGCACTGGTGGTATGGATCGTCGTGCTGGTACTGCTCAGTATCGGCCACGTCATTACCTGAGCGCGTCGGCACCGCGCGTTGCCCCGCAGCGCCAGCACTGTGTGAACTGTGCCTCCAGCGCCTCGCCGCAGCCGGTGCAGCGCCAGCTCGAACCGTCCGCTGCCTGCGGCAAGCGTCCTTCGCGCAGGATCCGCTCGGCGTGCGCGGCCTCCGCGTCATCCAGCACCCAGAGCTCGGCCTGACATTCGGCCGGCGGCAGTTCGCCCATCGCCGAGGACAGCAATTCGTTGCGCACCACCGCGCCAATGCCCGCGGCGTCGAGCAGGTTGCGCGCGTGATGTACGCTGATCAGGTCGTGCGAGCTGAAGAGTCGCTTCACGCCGCCGTCCGGTTGCGCCGTGCACGCCGGGCCTGCGGCGCGCCGCGCATGCCACGGACGCTGTTCACGCTGCCCACGATCCGCCGATAGAGCGCGAGTCGCCGTGGGTGCAGCTGCCCGGCCTCGACTGCCGCCGCGAGCGCGCAGTCGGGCTCTGCGAGATGGCGGCAGTCCGGGAAACGGCAGCGCCCGGCGTAGGGCGCAAAGTCGCGGAATCCTGCCGCGATCTCCCCGGCGGACAGTCCCGCGAGGCCAAATTCGGAAACTCCGGGGGTGTCGACGAGTTCGCTCGCGGCGTCGAGCGGATACAGGCGCGCGGCGGTCGTGGTCTGCCGGCCGGCGTCGAGAAAGGTCGAGATTTGCTGGATGCGCACGGCCGCATCGGGGATCAGCGCCTTGATCAGCGTCGACTTGCCCATGCCCGATTGGCCGACGATCACCGTGCGTTGGCGCTGCAGATAGACGCGCAGCGGCTCGGGATCGATGCGGGCGGAAAACTCGACGACCGGGTACCCCAGGCCGCGAAACGGCGCCAGCTGGGCCAGCGCCTCGGCGCGGCGCGCCACGAGATCGATCTTGTTGAGCGCGATGACGGCCGGCAACCCGGCGTGCTCCGCGGCGATCAGTACGCGGGCGAGCAGTTCGTCCGAAAACGTGGGTTCGCAGGCAACCAGCACCGCGACCTGCGTGACGTTTGCGGCCAGGACTTTCGTGCGGTGCGCGCTCGAGCGCGCAAAGACGGTGGACCGCGGCTCGACGTCGACGATGATCGCGCGCCCTGCGCCCGAGGGCTCGAGCGCAACCCGGTCGCCGCACACCGCCTGGATGCGCCGGCTGCGCGTGTGCGCGCGCAGCATCTCGCCCGCATCGCTGCGCACCAGTGTGTCGCGCCCGTAACCTGCGACGACGTCGCCGCGCAGGGTGCTCAAAGCGCGAACAGCGCGTCGCACTTCGCGGCGCAGATGAAGTCGTTCTCCGACAGACCGTCGATCGCGTGCGTCCAGTAGGTCACGCAGCACTGGTTGTATCCGACGAGGACGTCGGGATGGTGGTCCTCACGATGCGAAACCCAAGCCAGCGCGTTCACGAAGGCCATGGTCTGGTAGTAGTTGGTGAACGGGTACAGCTTCACCAGCTTACCGTCCTCGATGATCCAGCCCTTGAGCTGCTTGCGCATCTCCTGCGCCTGCTCCGGGGTGTAGGGCGCCACGCCGCCCTCGCAGGGCGCGCAGCGTTTCTTGGCCAGGTCGCTCATAGCGTCTCCGTCGTGCGATGGTCTGCCGCAGGACTCAGCCCGCCGCGGCCAGCAGGCGGGCGACCCGGGTCGCCGCCGGCGGATGCGAATCGTAAAACGCGGAGTGCACCGGGTCCGGTGTCAGCGTCGCGGCGTTGTCCTTGTAGAGCTTGACCAGGGCGGCGACCAGGTCGCGCGCGTTTGCATTGGCCGCGGCATAGGCGTCGGCCTCGAATTCGTGCCGACGCGACAGCAGGCTGGCCAGGGGCTGCAGGAAGAAGCTGAACACGGGTACCACCATGACGAACAGCACCAGCGCCGCCGCAGCGCCGGGCTGCGTGACGCCGAGCCCCGCGTAGAACCAGTTCGCATCGATCAGCTGCCCGAGCAACCCGAGCAGGCCGAGCGAAAACCCGAATAGCAGCGCCACGCGCTTCCACACGTGATGGCGCCGGTAGTGGCCGATCTCGTGCGCCAGCACGGCCTCGATTTCCGCCGGTGCAAGCCGTGCGAGCAGCGTGTCGAAAAATACGATGCGTTTCGCTGCACCGAACCCGGTGAAGTATGCGTTGCCGTGGCTCGAGCGCTTCGAGCCGTCCATGATGAACAACCCTTTGGCCGTGAAGCCGCAGCGCGCGAGCAGCGCTTCAATTCGGGCAGCGAGCTCCGCGTCGCTGAGCGGCTTGAAGGTGTTGAACAGGGGCGCGATGAAGGTCGGGTAAATGAGCAGCATGAGCAGGTTGAAGCCCGCCCAGACGAGCCACACTGCAAGCCACCACCCCGGACCGGCGCGCGCCATCAGCCAGAGCACCAGCATGACGAGCGGCAGGCCGAGCACGGTGGCAATAAGGGTATGCCGCGCAAGATCCGCAAGAAACAGGCCGGGCGTCATGCGATTGAAGCCGAAGCGCGCCTCGATGACGAAGGTCCGGTACAGCGTCGCCGGCAGCTCGATCAGCGAGAGCAACAGGACCACGCTGGCGATGAACGCGGACCCGTGCGCGATGCTGCCCGGTGCGAACAGCTGCGCCCACTGATCGAGCAGCGCCTGCAGCCCGCCGCCGAGGGTGAGTGCGACCAGCACCAGCGCGCCCACCACCAGCTCGACGGCGCCGAGACGGTTCTTGGCGATCGTGTAATCGGCCGCTTTCTGGTGCGCGGCAAGCGAGATCGCCTGTGCGAACGCGGGCGGCACCTGGCCGCGGTTCGCGCGCACGTGGCGTACCTGGCGCCAGGCGAGCCAGAGCCGCGTCACGCTGGCCAGCGCGAGCGCACAGAGGAAAACCAGGCCGAAGACGGTTGGGCTCATGCTGCTATGAGAGAATAGCGCGCTATTTCAAGCGCATAAAGGAAAAGGGGCGGGGTGGCGCAGGACCAGAACAATCTCATCTGGATCGACATGGAAATGACCGGCCTGCTGCCGGATTCCGACCGCATCCTCGAGGTCGCCATCCTGATCACCGATCCGAACCTGAACGTGGTGGCCGAAAGCCCCTCGCTCGTCGTGCACCAGCCCGATGAGGTGCTTGCGGCGATGGATGCCTGGAACCAGGGCGTGCACGGCAAAACCGGGCTGATCGAGCGCGTACGCACCTCGACGCTCGACGAGGCCGAGGTCGAGCGGCTGGCGCTGGCCTTCGTCGCGGAGTACGTCCCGGCGTCGGCCTCGCCCATGTGCGGCAGCTCGATCTGCCAGGACCGGCGCTTTCTCGCGCGCTGGATGCCGCGGCTGGAGGCGTATTTCCATTACCGCAACCTCGACGTGTCGACCCTGAAGGAGCTGGTACGCCGCTGGCGGCCGGACCTGGCGAAGGGCTTTCTCAAGCAGGGCCGGCACGAGGCGCTCGCGGACATTCGCGAATCGATCGAAGAGCTGCGCTACTACCGCCGCAGCGCGATGTCGATCTAGCGTCGGCGCTTCTTCACCGCGTGTTTCTTCGCGCGCGCGTTCCCTTTGCGCGCAGGCTTGCGAGCGGCCGCTCTTGGCGGCTCGGCCTCGACCACCGCTTCGATCTCGACCGGGATGCCCATCGGCAGTGAGCCCATGCCGACCGCCGAGCGCGCGTGCCGTCCGCGCTCGCCGAGCACCTCGACCAACAGATCCGAGCAGCCGTTGATCACCTTCGGATGATCCGTGAAGTCGGGCACCGCGTTCACCATGCCGAGCAGCTTGACCACCCGTTTGACCCGGTCGAGGCTGCCGAGCTCGGCGCGCATCACGGCCAACAAATCGAGGCCAACGGTCCGCGCGTGCTGATAGGCCTGCTCGGCCGTATATTCGCGCCCGACCTTGCCGCTCGGGCGCACGCCGTTCGCATCAGGCCGAGGCCCCTTGCCGGAGAGAAACAGCAGGTTCCCCGCACGCACCGCGTTCACGTAGTTCGCAACCGGCGCCGAGACCGGACCCAGCTCGATACCGAGCGCCTTGAGCCTTTTCTCGGCGCTCATGACATCGGTACCACTTTGCCGGGATTGAGCAGGTTATCGGGATCGAACACGCGCTTGATGTCGCGCATCACTGCGATCACGTCGTCGCCGAGCTCGGCGCGCAGCGACTCCTGCTTGCCCAGCCCCACGCCATGCTCTCCGGTGCAGGTGCCCTCCATTGCCAGCGCGCGCTGCACCAGCCGGCGGTTGAACTGCTTGGCGATGTCGGTCTCCTCCGGCTTTTGCGGATCGACGAACAGCATGAGGTGGAAGTTGCCATCGCCGATATGGCCGAGCAGTGGAACCGGCGCGAAATAGGTCTTCGCGTCGGCCATGGTTTCGCGCACGCACTCGGCGAGGCGAGAAATCGGCACGCAAACGTCGGTCGAGACCGCGCGCGAGCCGGGGCGCAGCTGCAGGCAGGCGAAGTAGGCGTCGTGGCGTGCATCCCACAGCCGGTTGCGGTCCTCGGGACGCGTTGCCCACTGGAAGTCCATGCCGCCGTTTTCCTTGGCGATCGCCTGTACGGCTTCGGCCTGCTCGACGACGGAGGCGGCGCTGCCGTGAAACTCAAAAAACACCGTCGGGGCCACGCGGTAGTCGGTCTTCTTGTAGCCATTGATTGCGGCGATCGTCTTGTCGCAGACGATATCGCAGCGCGCAATCGGAATGCCGGCCTGGATCGTCTGGATGACGGTATTGGTGCAGCCGTCGATCGAGTCGAAGGCGCAAACGGCAGCCGACATTGCCTCCTGCACCGGGTACAGCCGCACGGTCACCTCGGTGATGATGCCGAGCGTGCCCTCGGAGCCGACGAACAGGCGCGTCAGGTCGTAGCCGGCAGCCGACTTCTTCGGCCGGCGCGAGGTCTGGATGATGCGCCCGTCGGCGAGCACCACCTTGAGCGAGATGACGTTCTCGCGCATCGTGCCGTAGCGCACCGCGTTCGTGCCCGAGGCGCGCGTCGCCGCCATGCCGCCGACCGTCGCGTCTGCGCCGGGATCGACCGGAAAGAACAGGCCGGTGTGCTTGATGTACTCGTTCAGCTGCTTGCGCGTCACGCCGGCCTGCACCACCGCATCGAGGTCGGCCTCGTGCACGGCGATTACCTGGTTCATCTGTGACAGATCCAAGGTCACGCCGCCGTTCACTGCGAGCACGTGGCCTTCGAGCGAGGTGCCCACACCGTAGGGGATCATCGGCACGCGATGGCGGCGGCAGATATTGACGATGTCGCGCACTTCCTCGGTCGAGTGCGGGAAGACCACCGCGTCGGGCGCGGCGTAGGGAAAGTAGGACTCGTCCTTGCCGTGGTGCTCGCGGATGCCGGACGAGGTCGTGACGCGGTCGCCGAGCAGTGCCTGCAGCTCGGCGAGCACGGTCTGGTCGAACTCACGGGGTTTGTTCATGCAGGGGCCTCCTCGGTTCGCGGCGCGTCGGGCGCCGCTTCGCGTGCGTTCCAGCGTGCCGGAGCGCACCGGCGCGCGCTACACGCGCTCGGATGTGCTCATTTTAGCCGGATGTCGCCGTCGAACGGCACCTTCAGGCCGAGCGCCGGGATTTCCAGCGTGACCCGTGCGGGTATCGATTCATCGCCCTTCAGGCTGCCGCTTTCGAGGGCCTTGCCGACCGCCTGCTCGATCTCACGTTGCGAGTTCACGCCCACCATCTTGAGGAACTTGCGGATGCTGAGGTTGAACGTTTCCTGGTCCATGCGCTCTCCTTGTGCTGTTCTGCGTTCAGGGGCGTTCGCCGCGCGCCCCGGGATTGTGCGACGGTCGGGGGCCTTTTTCGAGCAGTGCCTTCGCCAGCTGCTTGCCGAGCTCGACCCCCCATTGATCGAAGCTGTTGATGTTCCAAATCACGCCTTGCGTGAAGACCTTGTGCTCGTACAGGGCGAGCAATCGGCCGAGGTTGCGCGCATCGAGTCGCTCGAAGTGCAGCGTGCTGGAGGGACGGCTGCCCGGGTAGCGTCGGTAGGCCGGCAATGCCGGATCATCCTGTCCCTGGGCCAGCGCCTCGGCCTGCGCCTCGGCGTGCGCGGCGAGGATTGCGCGCCGCGCGGGATCGCCCGGCGCCTCATCGAACACGATGAAATCGGCAGGCACAATCTGCGTGCCCTGATGCAGCAGCTGGTGGAAGGAGTGTTGCCCGACCGTACCCTCGGCGCCCCAGACCACGGGCGCGGTCGCGTAGTCGATCGTGCGCCCCGCGCGGTCGACGCGTTTGCCATTCGATTCCATTTCGAGTTGCTGCAGGTAGGCGGGCAGCAGGCGCAGCGGCGTGGCGTAGGGCAGCACCGCCTGCGTTGCGGCGTCGAGAAAGTTGACGTTCCACACACCCACCAGCGCCATCAGCACCGGCACGTTCCGCCCGAGCGGCGCGGCGGCGAAATGTGCGTCCATCTCGCCCGCCCCGCCAAGGAACTCGGCGAACGCGGTTTCGCCGATCGCCGCCATCGCGGTGAAGCCGACCGCCGACCAGACCGAATAGCGTCCGCCGACCCAGTCCCACATCGGCAGCACCTCGGCCGCGCCGAACGCGCGTGCCGCGTCCACGTTGGCGCTGACCGCGATGAAGTGCGGCTCGGGTCCGGCGCCGGCGGGCAGGCCGCGCGCCAGCCAGGCCTTCGCGGCGCGCGCGTTCTCCATCGTTTCCTGGGTGGTGAAGGTCTTCGAGACGACGACGAACAGCGTGGTTTCCGGATTTGCGTCGCGCAGCGCGCGCTCGAGGTCGAGTGGGTCGACGTTCGAGGCAAAGTCAATGCGCAGCTTCGGCGTCGCGGACTCGGCGAGCGCGTCGACGACCAGGCGCGGGCCGAGGTCCGAGCCCCCGGTGCCGAGATGCACGATGTGCTCTATCGGACGGCCGCTGGCACCGCGCCAGGCACCTTCGCGCAGGCGGGTCGTCAGGCCACGCATGCGTGCATGGGCCGCGTGCACCTCGGCCGGCGCCGCAGCACCCGCGCGCAGCGCGCTGTGCCACGCGGGGCGTTGCTCGGTATCGTTCACCGCCTCGCCTGCGAGCAGCGCCATGCGCCAGGCCGGCAGGTCGCGCGCTGCAGCGAGCTCGACGAGTTGCGCGATCACCGCGGCATCGAGCCGCTGGCGCGAATAATCGAAGCGCAGGCCCGGCGCTTCAGCGACGAGCGTGCGCGCGCGGGCTGGATCGGTGGCGAGTGCGGCTTTCAGTGCGCCGCCGCGCCAGGCGGCGGCCTGCTCGCCGAGCGCGCGCCAGGCGGGGCATTCGGTGGGCGAGCGCGTGTTCATCGCATCACGGGTGGCGGCATCCGCCGGCGTGCCCATCGCGTACGGCGCGATGGTTCATCGGACAAGTCGGTACAGACGATAGCGTTCAGAGCGATCCCCCGGGCGCCCGACGTCCGCCAGCTTGTCCCAGCGGGGTCCCGGGGCATCGAGTTCGTGATGTGGGCTGCCCTGCACGAGCACCAGCGGACAGGCGTCGGGCCGGGTCGGATCGTAGGGCCGCGTGATCAGGCCGACATGGTAGCTGAGCGCCGCGCGCTGTGTCGGGCCGAGGTAGCGCCCCGAAATGCAGGCCGCGCCGACCGGAAGGCGCGATTTCAGCTGCAGCGCGACCGCCCGGTAACTCTTCTGGTAGTCCGCCCAGGGCATGTAGAGCGTGGCGAACGTACCCCAGAGCAGCGTCATGCCGGCTGCCCAGCGCGTGACGCCGCGTGTCGCCGAACGCGGCAGGCGGAACAGGAGCATGAGCCAGGCGACAGACAGCAGCAGCGCGGAGAGAAACTGGACGGCATCGAAGCGCGCGACAAAGCCGGGTGCCATCTTCAGCGCGTTCTCGGCCAGCTTGCGCGGCACGCCCAGCATCAGCGCACAGTAGCCCGCCCACACCAAGCCGCCGAAGAACGTGAACGTCATGACGGCGTACCAGTCGAGTGCCGCGGCCGCCCCGCGGCGCAGGGCGATCGCACCCGGCGCCGCGAGCAGAGCGAGTGCCGGCAGCATGACAATCGTGTAGAGCTCGCGCGCCGGGCCCGCCGCAGCGAGGCCAAGAAGCAGCGCGAGGCTCGCGAATGCGGGCAACAGGAATTCGGCGGTACCGAGCCGACGACGGTGCGCCCACAGCGCCCACAGCGCGAGTGGCCAGGCGGGAAACGACGCCCAGCTCAGCACCACGAGGAAGTAGCGCAGGTTCTCGAGCAGCACACCTTCCGGCGTGGTCGATTCGCGCCACCAATCGGTGAGGAGCGTCGCATCGCGCGCGGCGAGCGGCACCAGCCAGGCAGCACCGAGTGCGGCCGCGACGACGACCGCGGTGAGCAGAAAGCGCAGGCCGCGCGCGCTACGCCAGTCGCTGTCGGCCAGCGCGGTCAGCACCAGCGCGCCGAGCAGCGCGGTCGCGACAATCGGGCCGGTGGCGAGCAGCCCTGCGCCGAGCGCGAGGCCGGCGCCGAGCCCGGCGCGCAGCGGCGCGGTCACGGCGTGCGGCGCGGCGGCGAGCACGCCGGCCACCGCGGCCATCGCCGCGAGCTCGGGCGTGGCTTCGTGCGCGTGAACGAACAGCCCCACCGAGCTGACCAGCAGCAGCAGCGCCGATGCGGCCGGCGCGCGTCTCGCCTGCCGGTCCGTGGTGTCCATGGCGAGCGGCCCGTAGGCGCTGCGCGCGGCAAAGTACACAGCGGCCAAGGCAGCCAGCGTGAACAGCGCGCTCGCCAGCCGCACCGCGCCGTGAAACGGGATGAACGTCCCGAGCAGGTCGCCGAACAGCGCGCCGACCCAGTGAAACAGCGGCGACTGCGTCATCCACGCTTCGCCCGCGACCCGGGGTACCAGCCAGTCGCCCCGCGTTGCCATCTGGTGCGCGATCTCGATGCTGATGGCGTCGAGCGACTTCCAGGGGCCGTGCGTCAGCAGCCCGGGGGCGACGAAGACGATTGCGAGCAGCGCCAGCATCGTCTTCGAGAGCGGCAGCGAGAGACGGGGCAGCATGCTGCGATTCTAAGGGCTAGCGACGGGGGCGGCCGCGCGCCGGCCTGCTGAAACAAAAGGGCGGCCGAAGCCGCCCCGACGTTCGCCTCCGGTGGGGCCGTTCAGGCCGTCGGCTCGGTCTTCTTTTTCGGGCGCGAGGTGTACTTGCGCTTGAAGCGCTCCACCCGGCCCGCGGTGTCGACGATCTTCTGCTTGCCGGTATAGAACGAGTGCGACTCGGAGGACACCTCGACCTTGATCACCGGGTACTCGTTGCCGTCCTCCCATTTCATGGTCTCGCGGCCCTTGGTGTCGATCGTCGAGCGGCTGAGAATGGAGTGGTTCGACGCGGTGTCGAGGAAGATCACCGCCTGGTAGTGCGGATGGATGCCGGATTTCATGGTCCTGCTGCCCTGAGGAAAGCCGCGAATTATACGCGAATCAATGGGTTAATCAACGCCCGGGCGGGCCGTGTCAGCCGCGCCGCATGCTGTCGAAGAATTCGCCGTTGTTCTTCGTCGCGCGCAGCTTGTCGATCAGGAATTCGGCCGCCTCGAGCTCGTCCATGGGGTAGAGCAGCTTCCTCAGCACCCAGACCTTCTGCAGGATCGGCGCCTCGATGAGCAGCTCCTCGCGCCGCGTGCCCGAACGGTTCACGTTGATCGCCGGGTAAATGCGCTTTTCATGCATTCGCCGGTCGAGGTGGATCTCCATGTTGCCGGTGCCCTTGAACTCCTCGTAGATCACGTCGTCCATCCGGCTGCCGGTATCGATCAGCGCGGTCGCGATGATCGTCAGGCTGCCCCCCTCTTCGATATTGCGCGCTGCGCCGAAGAAGCGCTTGGGCTTTTGCAGGGCATTCGCGTCGACGCCGCCCGTCAGCACCTTGCCCGAGGCGGGCACCACGGTGTTGTAGGCACGCGCCAAACGCGTGATCGAGTCGAGCAGGATGACCACGTCCTTCTTGTGCTCGACGAGTCGCTTGGCCTTCTCGATCACCATCTCGGCAACCTGCACGTGGCGCTGCGCAGGTTCGTCGAAGGTGGACGCGACAACTTCGCCGCGCACCGAGCGCGACATCTCGGTGACTTCCTCGGGGCGCTCGTCGATCAGCATGACGATCAGCGCCACTTCCGGGTGGTTGGTGACCAGCGCGTGCGCAATGTGCTGCAGCATGACCGTCTTGCCGGCCTTCGGCGGGCTGACGATCAGTCCCCGCTGCCCCTTGCCGATCGGCGCGATGATGTCGATGATCCGGCCCGTCAGGTTCTCCTCGGCCTTGATGTCGCGTTCGAGCTTGAAGTGCTCGTCCGGGTGCAGCGGCGTCAGGTTCTCGAACAGGATCTTGCTCTTCGAGGCCTCCGGTGGCGCGCCGTTGACCTGGTCGACCTTGACCAGCGCGAAATAGCGCTCGCCGTCCTTCGGCGTGCGGATCTCGCCCTCGATCGAATCGCCCGTGTGCAGGTTGAAACGGCGGATCTGCGACGGGCTGACGTAGATGTCGTCGGTGCTTGCCAGGTAAGAGGTGTCGGGCGACCGCAGGAAACCGAAGCCGTCGGGCAGGACTTCGAGGGTGCCGTCGCCGAAAATCGACTCGCCCTTTTTCGCCTGGTTCTTGAGCAGCGCGAAGATGAGGTCCTGCTTTCTCATCCGGTTCGCGGCGTCGATGCCGTTGGCGGCCGCCTTTTCGAGAAGCTCGGATACGTGCAGGGTTTTCAGTTCGGACAGGTGCATGGGCGATGACTGCGGGAGGAGTGTGAAAGGAATGCGACGACTCGGTGAGTCTCGGGGGGGGCGGATCGGGGTTTGCTGCGAATCCGCGGAGCGGGGGTGGGTTGGGTCGGCTCGTCTCTTGAACGGAAAGGGCGGTTCGGGTCGGGGTGCTCCAGCGCCAACTCACGCTCGACGTCGCATGGCCGATGACGGCCCGCCCTGCGGCGGCAACTCTGAGCTTGGGGGCGCGCCGCGTGTGCGGCGCCGGGAGCTACCTACTGTATGCCGCGCCGGTTCCTGCCGGCGCGGTCGTTTTAGTTAGTTGCGGAGCGTAAGTACTTTAGATATTGCTGTCAAGGAAAGCGGTCAGCTGCGACTTGGACAGCGCACCGACTTTCGTCGCTTCCAGATTGCCGTTTTTGAACAGCATCAACGTCGGGATGCCGCGAATGCCGAACTTGGCCGGCACCTGCTGGTTTTCGTCGACGTTCATTTTGGCCACTTTGAGGCGGCCGTCGTATTCCTGCGCGACCTCATCGAGGATCGGCGCAATCGACTTGCAGGGTCCGCACCACTCGGCCCAGTAGTCGACCAGCACGGGCAGGTCGGAATTGAGCACTTCGGGCTCGAAGGTGTCGTCAGTGACCGGATTGATATTTGAACTGCTCATGGCTCCTCTGAAGGCGATATGAAAACGTGCCGACGGGTGATTTCGGGCTGGCCTTGTGGGTCGCGTAGCCGGTTGGTTGGTTCTGACGGCCGACTTGGTCTAGCCTGTGGGTTCGGCGCAACTGTGCGTGGCCGGCCCGCCTGCACGTCGTATTATGGGGGCGACCCTCGGGAACGCAACCGTCCTGCACGGGCGGACGTTAACACATTGTTATTGAATAGTTTTTTGTCCTGGGCTGCCATGACCTACGTCGTCACCGAGTCCTGCATCAAGTGCAAGTACACCGATTGCGTCGACGTGTGCCCGGTCGACTGCTTCCGCGAGGGCCCCAACATGCTGGTCATCGACCCGGACGAGTGCATTGACTGCACGCTGTGCGTGCCCGAGTGCCCGGTCGAGGCGATCTTCGCCGAGGACGACGTGCCCGACGCGCAGCAGGCCTTCACCGCCCTCAACCGTGAGCTGGCGGCCCAGTGGCCGCCGATCATCGAGCGCAAGGCCGCGCCCCCGGACGCCGACGACTGGGCCAAGGTGACCGACAAGAAGCAGCACCTCGAGCGCTGAACGGGGGGCGTGTGTCGGCATTGATCTGGCTCAACGCTGCCGGATGGGTCGAATCTAGGATGAATTCATTGACGTAAGCCGGGATGCGCAGCGACGGAGCCGGCGCCGCAAAAAAGAGGAACAACCATGGAATACAAGACGATCGTCGTACATCTGGACAATGGGCCGCGCAGCGCGGTGCGCCTCGATCTTGCGCTCGCGTGCGCGCAGAGCTTCAGCGCGCACCTGGTCGGGCTGTTTGCGCTTTCCGAGCCGCACTATCCCTCGTACGCGCTCGCCGAGGCGGGCGCCGCGGTCGAGGAAGCCGCGCGCCGCGTCCGCGCGCAGTCGGCGAAGAAGGCCGAGGAGATTTTCCGCGCGGCGGCGAACCGCGCCGGTCGCAGCGAGATCGAATGGCGTGCGTCGAGCGACGACGCGCTTGAGGCAACCCGTGTCTCGGCGCGCTATGCCGACTTGGTGGTCGTCGGGCAGTACGACGACAACGCCAAGGCGGATCCAGGCGTCGCGCCGAACTTCGGCGAGGAGCTGGTGCTCACGGCCGGCCGGCCGGTGCTGGTCGTGCCCTATGCGGGCAAGTTTTCCAGCATGGGCAAGCGCGTGCTCGTGGCGTGGAACGCGAGTCGCGAGTCGGCGCGCGCAGTGCACGATGCGCTGCCCTTCCTGCAAAAGGCAGACCTGGTGCAGGTCGTGGCGTTCAACCCGGCGAAAGGCGACGAGCACGGCGACGTGCCGGGCGCCGACATCGGCCTCATGCTTGCGCGCCACGGGGTGAGGGTGCAGGCCGCGCAGCAGCACGCCGAAGGGCTCGACGTCGGTTCCCAGATCCTGTCGCGTGCCGCGGACGTCGACGCCGACATGATCGTCATGGGGGCCTACGGGCACTCGCGCATGCGCGAGCTCGTGCTCGGCGGCGCAACCCGGACGATTTTCGAGGCGATGACTGTCCCCGTGCTGCTGTCGCACTGAGCACGCCGCGCAGGAGCGCGCCCGGCTAGCGTCGCGCCGTTTTCTTCGTCAGGTAGCGCTGCGCCGCTGCCGCGTCGATCAGCGGGTAGAGCTCGAACGTGGCGGGGATGATTTCGGCCCACTCATTGAGCAGCGCGTGCAGCTGCTCGTGCGAGTCGACGTCGAACAGCGCGACCGCGCCGCGCCCCGGCCGGGCGTAGACCCAGTGCACGCGGCGCGCCTTCAGCTTCGGCGCGATCCAGCGCCATAGTTTCTGTCGCCGCCGCGTCATGGTCGAGGGCGGGTCGGCGCGTGGCGTGGTGATCACCATGACGAGCATGTCGGTCTCCGCATCGTGGGTAGTCGAATGGCTGGGACAATAGTAGCCGCCTAGGCGGCTCGCGGGATCGCGTGGCGAGCCTGTGCGCCGCTACACTGCGCGCATGTTTTCCGCGCTCGGCAAGCCGGAGCTGTTTGAGAGCCTCGCCGCGGGGCATGCGGCGGGCGTCACCGTGATCACACCCAACCTGCGGCTCGCGCGCGAGCTGGCGCGCGAGTTCGACCAGCGGCAGGTCGAGGCCGGATTGGAGGTCTGGGAAACCGCCGACATCCTGCCGGTCTCCGCTTTCGTCGAGCGCCTCTACGAGGACGCGCTGGTCGCCGAGCGTGCCGTGAACGTCCCGCTGCTCCTCACCCCCGCGCAGGAGCAGCTGCTGTGGGAGGCGGCGATCCGCGAGAGCCGCTGGGGCGAGGCGCTGCTCGCGGTGCCGCAGGCGGCGGCCGAGTGCCGCCGCGCCTGGGCGCTCGCGCAGGACTGGCGCATCGCCGGTGCCCTGGGCACATTCCCGGGCAACGACGACGCGACGGCTTTTGTCGAGTGGTCGCGCAGCTATGCGCGGGCCTGCGCGCAGAACGACAGCATCGATGCCGCGCGGCTCGCCGACGCCGTCGCCGCGCTGCTGCAGCACGCCGCGCTGCGCACGCCGAAGCGGCTGGTGGCCTATGCCTTCGACCTGTTGACGCCCGGCGAGCAGGCGCTCCTCGCGGCCTGTTCCGACGCGGGCATCGAGCTGCGCGATTGTGCGCCGCGGCGCGGCGAATCGACCGCCCGCCGAAGGGTGTTCCCGGATGCGCGCGAAGAACTGGCCGCCGCCGCGCACTGGGCGCGCGCAAAGCTCGAGGTGGGGGCGCGGCGCATCGGCGTCGTGGTTCCCGAGCTCGAGCGGCGCCGGCGCGAGGTGCTGCGCGTCTTCTCGCGCGTCATGTGCCCGGGCTTCAACCTGCCGGGACGCGAGCGCGGGGCGCTGCCGTTCAACGTGTCGCTGGGCGCGCCGCTCGCGGAGTACCCGCTCGTGCACGCCGCACTCGCGATTCTCGAGCTCGCCTCGGGGGAAATTCCCTTCGAGCAGGCCTCGAAGCTGCTGCGCTCACCGTTCGTCGGCGGGGCGGCGTCCGAAATGACAACGCGTGCGCTGCTCGATGCGCGGCTGCGCGAGCGCGCGCCGGCACGCATCACGCTTGGCAAGCTGGTCGGCCTGGTCGACGGCGCGCCTGCGCTGCGCCAGCGCCTGGAGGCGCTGTTCGCCGTGCCGCGACCGGAGTCCGGCGCGCCGCAGCTGTGGGGTCGGCACTACAGCGCGCTCCTCGAGGCAGCGGGGTTTCCGGCGCGCAGCCTGGATTCGGTCGAATTCCAGACGCGTGCGAAATTCGACCAAACGCTGGCCGAGTTCGCGAAGCTCGAGCGCGTGGCGCGCGCGCTGCGTCCGGCCGAGGCGCTGGAGCAGCTGCGGCGGCTTTGTGCCGACACCTTGTTTCAGCCCGAGACGCCGGATGCCCCGATCCAGGTGCTCGGCATATTCGAGTCTGCAGGTCTGGAATTCGATGCGCTGTGGGTCAGCGGCCTGACCGACGAGGTCTGGCCGATGCACGCCAGGCCCAACGCATTCATTGCGCCGGCGCTGCAGCGCAGAGCCGGGATACCGGAAGCGTCGCCCGAGCTCACGCTCGCGCGGGCGCAGCGCATCACCGCGGGATGGCTCGGCGCCGCAGCCGAGGTGGTGCTCTCCCATGCCGCGCACGAGGAGGATCGCGTGCTCATTGCCTCCCCGCTGATCGCCGCGATTCCCGCTGGGGCTGTGCCGCCGGAGACCGCGGTGCCGCCACGCTACCGCGACCTGATCTTCGCCGCCCGGCGCAGTGAATCGGTGGCCGACGGCGAGGCGCCCGCGCTCGCGACGACCACGCCGAAGGGGGGAACCCGGATTCTCGCCGACCAGGCGGCGTGCCCGTTCAGAGCGTTTGCGCGGCACCGCCTGGCCGCGCGTGCGCTGGAAGCGCCTGCGGCAGGACCCGATGCGCGGGCGCGGGGCCTGCTGCTGCATGCGTTGATGAGGGCACTGTGGTCCGAGCTGAAGGGCAGTGCGGCGCTGCAGGGCGACGTCGGGCCGGCGATCGCGCGCGCGGCGAAGCAGGCGGTCGAGGAGGCAAGACTGGAAGCGCCGTTCGCCGCCCTCGAGCGGGCGCGGCTGGCGAAGCTGGCGCGCGAATGGCTCGAGGTCGAACGCGCGCGACCCGCGTTCGAGGTGGTCGCGTTGGAGGACAAGCGCAGGCTTGCCGTCGCCGGGCTCGAGCTCGCCGGACGTATCGATCGCATGGACCGGCTCGCGGCCGGCGGCCACGCCTTGATCGACTACAAATCGGGCACGCCGAGCCCGAACGAATGGCTCGACGCGCGACCGCACGACCCGCAGCTGCCGCTGTATGCGCTCAATGCAACGGAAGACGTCAACGCCGTCGCGTTCGCCAAATTGAAGACCGGCGGCATGCGCTACATGGGCTTTGCGCGCGACAAAGGCGCGATTCCGAACGTCAAGCCGGCGGCGGACTGGACCGCACTGCTCGAGGGCTGGCGGCAGGCAATAGAGGCCCTGGGTGCTGGTTTCGCGCACGGCGACGCGCGCGTCGATCCCAAGCACGGGGTTCAGACCTGCCGTTACTGCGATCTGCAGCCGCTGTGCCGCGTGTACGAGCGGGTGAACGTGCTTGGCGAGCCGGAGGACGTCGATGACTGAGATCGCCGACGCACGCCAGCGCGATGCAGCGCTCGACGTCACGCGCTCGATCATCGTCCAGGCGCCCGCCGGCTCGGGCAAGACCACGCTGCTCGTCGAGCGCTACCTCAGGCTGCTGGCGACGGTCGCGCAACCGGAGGAGATCGTGGCCATCACCTTCACCAAGAAGGCGGCGGCCGAGATGCGCAGGCGCGTTACCGAGAAGGTGGCGCCGGAGACTGCACCGCGGCTTCGCATACAGACCATCGATGCGCTGTGCGCTTCCCTCACCGCGCGGATGCCGGTGCTTGCGCGCTTCGGCGCGCAGCCGGGCGTCGCCAAGGACGCCGCACAGCTTTACCAGGAGGCTGCGGCGCGCACGCTCGCCGACCTGACGCCGCCGGTGGCGCGTCTGCTTTCGCACCTGGACAACAACGTGGCGGAGGCGACGCAGTTGCTCGCGGGCATGCTCGAGCGGCGCGACCAGTGGCTGCGCCGCACCGGCGGCGCGCCGACGCGCGGCGAGCTCGAGGCGGCGCTCGCCGAGGAGCGCGAGCGGCTGCTCGCCCAGGCGCGCGCACTCCATCCGCAGGCCTCGCCCGCGCTCGCGCAGGAGGTGCTGACAAAGACCGGCAGCTGGCGCAAGAAGCCGAAACCCGCACCGTCCGAGCTCATTGCCGTACCCGGGCTGCAGGCGGCGCTTGCCGCACTGCGCCACGCGCCGCCGCCCGCCTATTCGGACGCGCAATGGGCGGCGCTCGAGGCGATCCTTGCGCTGCTCAATCCCGCGGTCGCGCAGCTGCGGCTGCTGTTCGCCGAGCGCGGAGAAGTGGATTTCACCGAGGTCGCGCACGGCGCGCTCGTCGCACTCGGCACGCCCGAGGCGCCGACCGACCTGCTGCTGTCGCTCGACGTGCAGGTCAAGCACCTGCTGGTGGACGAATTCCAGGACACCTCGAACTCGCAATGGGAGCTGCTCGAGCGGCTCACCGCCGGCTGGGAGGCGGGCGACGGCAGAACGGTGTTCGTCGTCGGCGATCCGATGCAGTCGATCTACCGCTTTCGCGACGCCCAGGTCGGGCTGTTTCTGCATGCGCGGCGCTCCGGCCTGCCGGCTGTAAAGCTGCACGCACTCACGCTGGCCACCAACTTTCGCTCGCAGGGCGCGATCGTCGACTGGGTGAACGCGGTCTTCCCGGCGGTGCTGCCGGCGGCGGAGGATGAAGCCTCGGGCGCCGTACCGTACTCGCCCTCCGTGCCATTCGAGTCGGCGGACGCGCAGGGCAGGCCGGCGCTCGAGCTGCTTGCCGATCGCGCGCAGGAGGCGCGGCGCGTGGTCGAGCGCGTGCTGCAAGCGCGCGGCCGGACCGCGATTCTGGTTCGCAACCGCAGTCATCTCGCGGCGATCATCCCCGCCTTGAAAGAGGCCGAGATTCGCTTCCGCGCGGTGGAGATCGAGCAACTCGGCGAGAAGCAGGTGGTGCAGGATCTTTATGCGCTGACGCGGGCGCTGACCCACCTCGCCGACCGGGTGGCCTGGCTCGCCATTCTGCGCGCGCCGTGGTGTGGGCTGGGGCTGGATGAACTTTCGCGGCTGTTCGAGCCGCATCCCGATCGCTGCGTTTGGGACCTCATGCAGCAGGCGCCGCGCCTTGAACGCATGGTCTCGGTGCTCGGGCCGGCACTGCAGAACCGCTTGCGCGGAACCCTGCGTGATTGCGTCGAGGGTGTGTGGCTTGCGCTGGGTGGCCCGGCCTGCGTGTCGGACGCGACCGATCTGGAAGACGCCGAGATATTCTTCGACGAGCTCGAGCGCCTCGAGGTGGCGGGAGAGCTCGAGGATTTCGGCGCCCTTGCCGAGAGCCTGGCGAAGCTCTTTGCGCTGCCCGATGTCGGTGCAGGACCCGAGGCGGTGGAGATCATGACCATCCACAAGGCGAAGGGCCTGGAGTTCGACAGCGTGATCGTTCCCGGACTGGATCGCCCGCCGCGTTCGGGACGCAGGCCGTTGTTCGCCTGGCGGGCGCTGGCGGGGGGGCAGCTGCTGCTCGCGCCGATCGACGAGACCGGCGGCGGCGAGGAGCCGCTCTATCAGTACGTCCGCACGCTCGACCGCGAGGCCGAGGACATCGAGGCGGGGCGCCTGTTCTATGTGGCCGCAACGCGGGCGGAGTCGCGTTTGTTTTTGCTGGGCTGCGTGAAGGTCGACGAGGACGGCGTAGTGAAGCTGCCTGCGCGCCGTTCATTGCTGGGACTGGCCTGGGGGGCGCTGGCGGATCAGCTGCAGTTGCCCACGGCGGTGACCGCGCAGCCCGAAACGGAAACACTGCCGCCGGCTGGGGCGATGAGGCGGCTGGCGGCGGATTTCGAGATGCCCGAGGTGCCGGCGGCGGTGGCGTGGGCGGCGGGCGAAGAGAGTCGTGCGGAGGCGCAGGTCGAGTTTTCGTGGGCCGGAGAAACCGCGCGGCATGTGGGGACGGTGGTGCATCGCTGGCTGCAGAGAATGGCGGAGGATGCGTTGCGTGGGTGGACGAAGCCGCGGATCGAGTCTCTCGGGCCGCGCGTGGCGGGCGACCTTCGCCGCCGCGGCGTGCCGGCGACCGATCTCGAAACGGCGGTCAAGCTCGTCCTCGCGGCGCTGACCCATTCGCTCGAGGACGCGCGCGGGCGCTGGTTGCTGGGACCGCACGCCGAGGCCTGGACCGAGTACCGTGTGCGCACGCGCGAAGGAAAGCGCTATGTCGCCGACCGTCGTATCCGGGATGCGAGCGGCGTGCACTGGGTCATCGACTACAAGACCAGCCGGCACGAAGGCGCGGACCGTGAGGGGTTCCTGGACCGGGAGCGCGAGCGCTATGCGCCGCAGCTTGCGCGCTACTCGGCGGCGCTCGGCGGCGCGCGCATGGGTCTTTACTTTCCCTTGCTCGGCGGTTGGCGGGAGTGGGAGGGCGATTGACGCGCGGGGCGCGGACCGGCGCCTCGACGGATCGAGCGTATCAGCCGAGGCCAAATCCTGACGTGGGTCACGGCTGGGGTCGACCCTGCGCCGTCATTCGGGTGAGCCGACGCGAGCCGACCGAGGCCGGTGCCCGTCGTCCGGGCAGCGCGCCTCTTTATTCTGGCAGACCGGCCATGCGCAGCGCTTCACGGTGGTGCTCGAGGTCGGATTCGCGCTGGTAGTGAAGAATGGGCAGGCAATGCGCGCGGATGGTGAAACCGGGAATGCGCTTGCGCACTTCCTCAGCGTGCGCGGCCGCCTCCGAGGTATTCCCCAGCTGGGCATGGCAGGCGGCGAGCAAGGCGTGATGCAGGCTGTCCAACGCGGTGACGTGCCGCATGGACTCGATCGCCTCGGCATAGCGCTTGGCGACAAACTGCGCGCGCGCCAGATGGAACCAGAAACGTTCCGGATGGTAGGGGTTGAGTCGCATCGCTTTGTGGATCCATTCGATGCCCTCCTCGGCCCGGCCGAGCCAGGTGAGAATTTCGCCCTGCTGCACCACGATCAGGTCATCGTTCGGGTTGAGGCTCAGCGCGCGCTGCTGGTGATGAAAGGCCTTTTCGAGATTGTTCCGGACGACGCCTACGGCGGCAAGAATGCGGTGCACGTCGCTGTCGTTCTCGTCCAATTCGAGTGCGGTCTCGAGCTCCCGCTCGATCACGGATTCGGTCGCGGCGCGGTCCTCGCACCAGTCGTAGCCCCATTGCTGGCCGAGGATGCAGGCGCGCCAGGCGCGCGCGTGACCGTACCTCGGATCCAGCTCGATGGCGCGCTGGATCAGGTCGACCGCGCGCGCGTTGTCGTCGGGGTTGGACCGGTGGTGCAGGGTCTTGGCCGCCAGCACGCATTCGTAGGCGGCCATGTTGGAAGGCAGCTTGCGCTCGGCGCGGCTGCGCGCGTCGGCCTCCAGGCGCCCGGGCAAGGTCGCGACGATGGCAGAGGTGACCTCATCCTGAATCGCGAAGATGTCCTCCAGGTCACGGTCATAGCGTTCCGCCCAGATGTGGCGGTCGGACTCCGCGTCGATCAGCTGCACCGTGATTCGCACCCGGTTGCCGGACTTGCGCACGCTGCCCTCGACGACGTAGCGCACACCCAGCTCGCGCGCGACCTTCTTCACGTCCACCGCTTCGCCCTTGTACTTGAAGGAGGTGTTGCGCGAGATGACGAACAACTCGCGGAAGCGCGAGAGGTCGGTCAGGATGTCTTCGGTCAAGCCGTCGGCAAAGAATTCCTGCTCCGCCACGCCGCTCATATTGGTGAACGGCAACACGATGATGGACGGCTTCTCGGAGCGCGGCGTGCCGGCTGCGCCGGGCGCCGAAGCCGCCTGGGGCAGCGTCGATTCGGCTGCCTGAACCCTGAACGCGCGAACGGGATGTGCGATGTTCTTCACGGTCTGCTCGCCCTGATCGACGAAGCTTGCGGTCACCTTGCCCCGCACCGCGCCTTGAACCGAATCCGAGACCGTAATTCCGCCGGGCTCCGCCAGGCCTTCCAGCCGCGCGGCGATATTCACGCCGTCGCCGTAGATCGTGCCGTCCGCCTTTTCGATGACATCGCCCAGGTGAACGCCGATCCGAAACCGCATGCGGCGGTCTTCGGGAATCGCGTCCAGGCCGGCATTCAGCTCGTGCTGTACCGCAAGTGCGACGGATACCGCCCCCGTCGCGGTCTCGAACGCCGCCAGAACGGAGTCGCCCGCCATGTCGATGACACGGCCCTGATTCGATTCGATGTGCGACCGAAACACCTTGCGTGCGACGTCCAGCGCCGCCACCGTGGCGCGCTCGTCGAGCGCCATCAGGCGGGAATAGCCTGCCACATCCGCGGCCAGAATCGCCGCCAGCCGCTGCTTGAGATCGGAACCGCTCATTCGATGTCGACCCCTCCTGCGGGCCGTGCTGCTCGCGCAAATACTACTCCGCTACTCTGCCGCGCGCCCGCTGCGTCCCTGCGGCGACATCCGGTGAATCGAAATGAGCGGGTTTTGATGTCCGAGCCGTTAGAATCGACGCCTCAAAGGCGCGAAGAAGGAACGCTCAGATGACCACGGTCATCGGGACGCGATGCATTGCCGCAGCGGTCAGCGGCGCCCTGGCGCTCCCGGGTCGTGCCGCAATGAGCCAGACGGAAAAGGACACCGCGACGGGTGCCGGCATCGGCGCGTCGACCGGTTTCGCTTGAAGGAGATTCGAAATGATCCAAACCCGCCACCTCTTCACCCTTACCGCCGACGTACCGAAGATCGCAGACCTCGGCGCCACCCCCAATGGCGCGCGCCGCATCGCCACGGTCACCGGCGGCAGCTTCAAGGGTGAACGCCTGAACGGCACGATCCAGCCCGCGCCCGGCGGCGATTGGCTGCTGCACCGCCCCGATGGCGCGACGATCCTCGACGTGCGCGTCACGCTCGAGACGGACGACGGCGAGCTGATCTACATGACCTACCGTGGCATTCGCCACGGGCCGGCCGACGTGATGGCGCGCCTGGCGAAGGGCGAAGCGGTCGATCCATCGAGCTACTACTTCCGCACCACGCCGGTGTTCGAGACGGCCTCGAAGAAATACGACTGGCTGAATCGCATCGTCTCGGTGGCCACCGGCCGTCGCGAGGCAAGCGGGCCGATCTATGAGGTGTTCGAGGTGCTCTGAGCGGTGCAGGCCGCACCTCCGTCATGAAGTACCTCATTGCCGCGCTGGTCATCGGCGCGCTCGTCGGCATGCTGCTGCTGCGCCGGCGAAGCGCAGAGCGCATCGCCTTCGAGCCGCTCGACGTCTCCGGCCGCGAGGACCGCTCGGCAGAGGCGTTTTACCGCGCGTTCTACGCCGACGCCGGCCTGCCGAAAGCCTCGGTTCCCGACATCCGTGCGGTGCTGCATGCGGTGGCCAAGGCCAGTGGCCTGGCAGCCGGCAAGCTCGAGCCGGCCGACGAACTGGGCGCGATCGCGGCGGCGAACGGCCTTTCCCGCGCCTTTCTCATCGCGCAGCTCGGCGTCGCTTTCCCTGAAGCGCAGGCCGAGATGATGCAAAAGACCGCGGCGGGGGATTTCACCAAGCTGCATCACGCGATTGCGCTGGTCGTGAACGCGCGCGGCCGGGCGCGAAATCGCTAAACTGAGCGGCGACTGCGCCAGCGCCGGGGAGAGCCGCATGACCGACAAGCCGTCCCTCGAAGAGCTCCTCGTCCAGAGCCGTGACCTGCCGTGGCGCGCGAAATCGCTCAAGGGCGTGCACGAAAAGATGCTTTGGCGCGACGCCGCGAGCGGCGCATCGATTGCGTTAATCCGCTTCGACAAGGGCGCCGGCATCCCCGCACCGCACTCACATGCGTCCAACCAGTTCATGTACTGCCTGGAGGGTCGCTATGAGTACACCACGACGCGCACGGTGCTTACCCCGGGCTGCTTCTATGCCAATCCGAAGGGCAATGTGCACGGCCCGACGGTCGCCCACGAGGACAGCGTGGTGCTCGAAATCTACGACGGCCCGCACTACCCGGTGAAGCCGGACTGGTACACGGATGCGGAAGACGCGCGCTGAGCCGTCGGCCATGAAGCGAAAATCGGTCTCGCAGCCATCCCGGGTCTACGTTTTTCTGCGCCTCGTCATAAGCGTCTCGCGTATGACAATAGCCCATGTCCGGTAAAGCCGCCGCATCGAGCCAGCCGGCCCAGCTTCCTTGGCGCGTCACCGAACGCCGCCTCGGTCACGGTCTGCTGCGCTGCCTGTGCGCGCTGCTGCTGTTCGGCGCAGCGACGCTGTTCGCCGCGCCGCTTTGGTTCGGCGTGGCCGCGCAGGCGCCGGCGCCGGCTGCCGTGCCGCTCGCGCTCGCGACCGCCGGTCTTGTGTGCCTTGTCTGGGGGATCGACGCGCTGCTCTACCGCGCACAACTCACGCTCGAACGCGATGGCGTGCTCTTTGAGCAACGCGGCCTGCGCGGCGCGCAGGTCTGGAGCGAACCGCTCGATGCCTACCGCGGCATCCTGGCGACGTCCGAGGCGGCGCGTGGCAAGGTTCGCTATACCGTGGTGCTGAAGCACGTCAAGGACGCCACGCGCGATGCGGTGCTGCGCCGTGCGCCGAGCCCAGCCGGGCAGCGCGCGCGCGTTGCCGCCTGGGCGCAGCTACTCGGTCTTCCCGTGCTTGCCGCGGGAGCGCAGGGGCTCGAAGCACGCGCCGCCGCGGATGCCGGCAAGTCGCTGGCCGCGCTTGCCGCCGAGGGCAAGTTCAGGCCGCCGGCGGCTCCCGACACGGCGGTGCTCGGCAGCGCGCTGCGTTTGCTGCCGCGCGCCGAGGGCTATGCCTTCCGACGCTGGCGGGGTGCTGCGGTGATCGTGCTCGGCCTCACGGCTGTCGCCGCAGGCGTCGCGCTGCTTGTGGCGCTCGACGGGCTCGCCGCGGTGCAGCGCGGCGATTATGCGCGGCTGATCGCGTTGCCGCTCGGTGTGGCTGCGCTCGTGTTCGGCGTGCGGCTCAGCGAAACACTCGAAGTCGATCCGACCGGGGTGCGCGCGCGCCTGGTCGTCGGTCCAGGCGTATTGCGCGAGACGGTGCTTGCGGCCAGCGCGGTGGACGACGTGCGTGTCGATGCGGCACTCGGGGTGCATGTCGCCTCGGACGAGGGCGCGATCTGCTTTGCGCGCGGCGCGCCGGAGCGAGCATTGCGCGCGATCGCCGACGCGGTGCTCGCCACCGTGGCGCGCGGCACGGCGGACGTGGGTGCGGCGCAGATCGCGCGGCTGCGCAAGTTTGCCGCCGCGGGCTTCGCGGCCGGCCTCGGCCCCGACCAGGTGCACGTCAAGCTCTCCGAGCTCGGCGCGCCGGTCGAGGCCGTCGAAGCCTGCCTGCGAGCGATCGCCGAGGACCGCGCTTTGCCGTATTCCGGCCTCATGCGCGCCCACCTGAAACTCGGTCGGCTCGCCACGGAGCGTCCGGCGCCAGCGGTGCTCGCCCTGCCGCCGATTGTTCAGGCCGGCCTGCCGCGCGCCGCGCCGCGCGCGACGGGGCGCGACGGACTGCTCGTGACGGCTGCGCTGGTCGCGGGGTTCATGTTTCTCGCCTGGCTCGCTGCGCCGCTCGTCGCGCGCGCGGCGCTTTTCGTCGCCCCCTGGGTGCCGACGTCGGTGCTCGCCGCGATGCACAATGCGACGCGCAAGGCGGGCGAGGCGGACTACGCCACGGCAGGGCGCATCGCGCAGGGCTATGCCGGTTTCGCAGTGCCCGCAGCGCAAGGCACGCGCTACATCCTGTTTGGCGCGCAGCGCGTGCGCGCCGAGACCCAGGGCCGTCACCTGCGCGTGGTGGTGGAGAACCTGCGCCTGGAGAAAAAGGGCGACGTGCCGCAGGCGGACTACGCCGCGGTCGGCATCGTGGTCGCGCCGCTCGATGCGCGACGCTCCGACCAGTGGGTGCCGGCCTATGACTTCAACGTCGGCGGAACGCTCAGCACGGAGACGCCGGTCGCCCTGCTCGCCGAGCAGGTGTTCATCGTGCCGACGATGGCGGGGGCTTGCGCAAGCGGCTGTCAGGCGCGGCTGCTGCTGCAGGTGCGCAGGGGCGCCGAGCCCCCCTTCACCGAGAATTCGCCGGCCTTCACGCTCGAATCCGGCACCGGCAAGCCGCCTGGCTAGAGCGACTCGAAGAACTGCTCCATTCTGCGGCGCATGGCCGGGTCGGGCAGGCGGCCGCGCGCAGCGCCCAAATTGTCGAGCACGTGCTCGGGCTTGCGCGTGCCGGGAATCGCGACCGTCACGGCAGGATGTGCGACCACGTATTTGAGGAAGAACTGCGCCCAGCTCGCGCAGTCGAACTCGGCGGCCCAGCCAGGCAGCGGCTTGCCGCGCACCGCAGCGAACAACCGCGCGCGGCCGAAGGGCAGGTTGACCAGCACCGCGGCGCCGCGCTCCAGCGCAAGCGGCAGGATGCGCTCGGCTGCGCTCCGGTTGTCGAGCGAGTAGTCCACCTGCACGAAGTCGAGCGTCTCCTTGCGCAACACGTCTTCCATTTCGCCGTACTGCGCATCGCGCGAGGTGGTCACGCCGACGTAGCGGTAGCGCCCCGCCTGCTTGCCTTCGCGCATTGTCGCGAGCTGGGTCGCGGTATCGGACAGGTTGTGCACCTGGATAAGGTCGATGCGGTCGGTGCGCAGGCGCTTCAACGAATCGTTCATCTCTTCGACGCCGGCTTCGCGACTGTTGGCGTAGACCTTGGTCGCGAGGAAAAGCTGCTTGCGGATGCCGAGCTCGGCGATGAGCTGGCCGAGCACGACTTCCGAAGAACCGTACATCGGTGCGGTGTCGATCAGCCTGCCGCCCTCGGCCGCAAAGGTCTTCAGCGTCTCGCGCAAAGGCGCGATTTCCGCGTCCGACCCGGTTCGATAGCGGTTGGTGCCGATGCCGACCACCGGCAGGCGCTCGCCGCTGGAGGGGATCGACCGCGTGACGAGCGCGGGGGTACTGTGCGCGGCGCCGCCGAGCGCTGCCGCAGCGGCGCCTGCGCCGAGCTTGAGGATGTCGCGTCGGGTGAGGGTCATGCCTGTGCTCCTTGGTCAGCTTGCAGGGATTTTGCCGCCTGGTCCTGGCGCCGGCCGAGCCACAGTGCAAGCGCCGCCCACAGCGCAGCGAGCGGTGCTGCAGCGAGCGCGATCGCGCCAATCGAAAACCCGAGCGCCTTCAGTCCGGTGAAGATCCAGCCGCTGGCAAGATCACCGCCGCGGTAGACCGCGGCGTCGAGAAAGGCCTTCGACTTGTACTTCTCCTCGCGCCCGAGCACGGTGAACAGCACTTCCCGCGTCGGCTTGGCGAGCCCGTAGCGCAGCGCGCGGTACGCGATCTGCAGGGCAATCAGCACGGCGAGCAGCGGCGTGCTGCCGAGCCAGAGAAAACCCGCGGCGGTCACCACGGGCAATGCCGCGAGTGTTGCGCCCACACCGAACCAGCGGATGACGCGCGCCGCGAGCCAGACCTGCAGCACGATGGTGCAGACATTCGACCAAAGATCGATGCTCGCGAACAGGGCGGTGCGGGCCGCGCGGTCGGTGATCGCGGTGCGCACGAGATCGGCCTGCACGAAGTACAGTACGGTAGAGGCGTAGGTCATCAGCAGGATGTAGCCCGCGATGCCCATCAGATAGGGCGAGCGGAACACGGTCGCCATGCCGCTCCAGGCCGTGCCGGCGAGCGGTCGGTTCTCCGCGCGCACCGCGCCGGTGTTGCCCGCGAAGCGCCGGTGCAGCGCGCGAGCGCACCAGCAGGCGGCCTCGAGCGGCAGGCAGGAAACCAGCAGCAGGGTGAAGGGCGGCAGCGTCTGCGCGAGTGCGGCGGTGACTGCGCTGCCGGCGATCGCGCCAAGCGAACTTCCCACGGCGATGAATCCGAACAGCCGTTTGCCTTGCTCGTTGCCGAAGCAATCGACCATGAAGCCCCAGAACACGGTCACCGCGAACAGCGCGAACACGCTCGCCCAGACGTAGAACACCCGGTCGATCCAGGCGCGTGCGCCCTCGGGCAGCAACAGCAGCGCGACATAGAACAGCACGAGGTTGGCGATGAAGAATCGATTGACCAGCGGCACGAAGGTCCCGCGCGGCCAGCGCGAGCCGGCCCAGGAATACAGTGGCACCACGACGAGCATCGCGACGAACACCGCGGTCCACAGATACTGCAGGTTGCCGCGGTCGGCGGCACTGATCTCGTCGCGCACCGCGCGCAGTACGTAGTACGAAAACAGGACGCAGAAGCCATAGGCGGTGGCCCAGGCGAGCGGCGCAGCCTCGTCTTCCTGCGCAACGGCGGTCTTGAGGATCAGGCGCTTGAGCATGCGGATGCGCACTCTACGCCCGAAGCGTTCACTGCGGCCGGCGGGCGAGCAAAAAAAACAGTGAACCCAGTCCGGCCACGACCGCGATCACCGTGAAGCCCGCGCGGTAGCTGCCGGTCAGGTCGGCGAGCAGGCCGGCGATCAGCGGGCCGCCGATCTGGCCGATGACGATGATGAGCGAGGACAGGCCGAGGATCATACCGATCGCGCGCCGGCCGAAGTAGTCGGCGCGGATCGCCTGCATGAACGGGCCGCGTACCCCCCAGGCGACGCCGTGCAGAACGGCGAAAGCGACCAGCATGCCGGCGCCGGTGGCGTAGGTCAGCATCAGCAGTCCCGCGGCGTGCGAGAGCATGCAGCCTGCGGCGACGAAGCGCTTTTCGTAGCGGTCGCCCAGCCACCAGCCGAGCATGATGCCGCCGAGCTGCGACAGCGTGACCAGGGTGATGACCAGCGCGGCCTGCTGCAGCGTGTAGCCGAGACCTTCCTTCATGTGGCTGATCGCATGCACGTTGACCGCGAAAACGACGAGCAGCGCGAAGCCGTGGCCGAGCGACAGCAGCCAGAAGGCCGGTGTGGCGAGTGCCTCGCGCGCGCTGAACTCGCGCCGCGCCGGTGGCGCCGCGCCGGCGGCTGCGCCGGGCTCGGGCGGCGGCGCCGGCGGCAGGCCGTCGACCGTCTCGCCGTAGTCCTCCGGCCGACGACGGAATACGCGCGCGAGCGGAAAGCCGAGCACGATGACCAGCGCACCCGAGACGAACGCAGTGGCGCGCCAGCCGAAGCTGTGCAGCGACCAGGCCACGACCGGCACAAAGAGGCCGCCCAAGCCGAGGCCGAGCGAGAGCGCGGAGAGCGCGCGGGCGCGCTTTTTCTCGAACCAGTGGATCAGCGCGACGTTGAGCGGGAAGAAGCCCGCCAGGCTCGAGCCGAGGGCGACGACGACAAAGGCGGCGTAGAAGCCGGCCAGCGAATCGATCTGGCTGAGGAGCATGAAGCCCAGCCCGAACAGGACGATCCCGATGCGGATCATGCCCTGCGGGCCGAAGCGGTCCATCAGCCAGCCGAGCACCGGGCCGAGCACCGCTGCTTCCATCGGCTGCAGGGCGGCGGCGCCCGACAGCGCGGTCTTCGACCAGCCGCGCTCGTCGCTCAGCACCGCCAGGTAGGCGCCGAAGCCCTGGTGCAGCAGGCCGGCCTGCAGAAACTGGAGCCCGCAGCCGGCAGCGACCATCCGCCAGCCGTAGAAAATTTTCATACGAGGGGCGGCAGCATAGCCCAGCCGCGAGGCGCGTGCGGCCGCAGGTTCGCGTGCGCACCGCAACGACGTGAGGCGCCGTGTGCATAAGTTGGCACAGCCATTGGCCTAGGGGCGTGCCGCGCCTATAGTATTGGCCGCATGACTGAAGACAAAGGTCGCCTCGAGGTCGGGTCCAAGGACGTCTACGCCCTGACCGGACGCGGCAGCCACGAGCTGCGCGAGTCGGGTACCCGTCTTTCGGCGGCCGAGCTCGAGTTGCTGGTGCTGATAGACGGTAAGGCCACGGTGACGCAGATCGAACACAGCGCCGAGGGCCAGTCGCCCGAGCAGGTGCGCGCCACCCTCGGCAAGCTCTACCGCAGCGGACTGATCGATCTCGCCAGCCGCATGCAGCAGAATGGCATCGAGGCCGGCGATTTCTTCAGCCTCACCATGCCTCTCAAGCTTCCGAAAGCTACGACGGCGGAAAAGCGAGAGGAGGCGAGCGAGGGGGTCAGCTCGTTGCAGGACAAGGGGTACTTCGTCAGCATCGCGCGGCGTCGCGCCGGTGGCCAGCGGCTGCCCGAGGGGCACAAGCCGGTGATGCTGCTGATCGACGACGACGAGACGCTGGTCAAGCTCCTGCATACCGTCTTCCAGCTGGAAGGCTTCGAGTGGCGCACGGCCGCCAATCGCGCTGGCATCGCCGAGGCATTTGCCGTCGCGCCGCCGCCGGATCTCGTGCTGCTCGACGTCATGCTGCCCGACATCGACGGCTTCGAGGTGCTCGGCCGCATCCGCTCGCACCCGACCCTGAAAGCCCTGCCCGTGATCATGCTCACCGCGAAGGCGACGCGCGAGGCGGTGCTCAAGGGCCTGCACCTCGGCGCTGACGGCTACGTCACCAAGCCGTTCGAGATCGAGGTGCTGATGGGCGCGGTGCGCACCGTGCTCGGGCCCACGGAAGCGGGCGACTGGCCCAAGGGCGGCGGCCCCATCCGCAACGACTGAGGGCGGGGCGCGGGTGTGAGCGACGCGGACGAGCTTGCCGCCGCGCTCGCCGCGCTCGCGGCCGACTACCGCGTGAGACTCGCAGCGCGCCTCGACGCGCTCGACGCGCTTGCCGCCGGGCTGCGGTGCGGGCAGACCGACGTCGCGCGGCTCGAGGACCTGCGTCGCGAGTTGCACACCATCGCCGGCTCGGCGAAGACCTTTGGCCTGCCCGAGGTCGGCGCTGCGGCGCGCGCCGGCGAGCGGCTTCTCGATCCTTGGTGTGACGCGGGTAAAACGCCCGGCGCAGCCGGCTGGGCCGAGCTGCGGTCGATGCTCGCGGCACTGCGCAGGGCGGGCGGGTCTGGCTAGCCGCGCGGGGACGCTAGGCCCGCACGAATGCGCCGCCCATCAGCTCCTGGCTGAGATAGTGCTGGCGGAAGCTCTCGAAATCCTCGTGGTCGGCGGCCTCGATCGCCTGCTGCTCGACGATCGAATCTGCGGCCAGCTTCGCGAAGCGCGCGGCGACCGCAGCGTCGAGCGGCCGCGCAAGCAGCGCCGCGCGGTGCGCCTGCGAGCGCGAGAGCACGAAATCCGGGTACGACTTGCCGGGGAAGGCCTCGAGCTCGGCGAGCACGCGCGCCGAAGGCGTGCGCGCGGGATCGGCGAGCATCGCCCGCGCTTCGGCGAGCGCCGCGCGGTAGCTGTCTGAGCCATGCGCGGCATCCAGCGCTGCCGCGATCGGCTCGCAGCGGGCGAGCACCTCGTCGCCCCAGTCGGCAAGGCGCCGCTCCTCGCCGCGCCGCAGCAGGCGCACGTCCGGCGCGCGCCCGCGCTCGGCCGCGGTGTGCTGGTTGTGCGCCAGCTCGGCGGTCTCTGCCGGCGTGTCGGACGGGCTGTCGGCGAGCAGGCAGTAGAGCAGAAACGTTTCCAGCAGGCGCATGGTCTGCGCCCGGATGCCGAGCGGGCTGTCCGGATCGAGGTCGACCAGGCGCGCCTCGACATAGGCGACGCCCCGTTCGCCGAGTGCGTGCAGCGGACGCTCGCCGGTTTCGATCGGCTGCTTGGGGCGGATCGTGCCGTAGAACTCGTTCTCGATCTGCAGCAGCGCGGTGCTCAACTGGCGGTACTCATCGCCGGCCTTGACGCCGATCTTCTCGTAGGGCGGGTACGGCTCGGTGAGCGCGCCGTGCAGCGAGTGCGCGTAGCTCTTCAGGTCGTTGTAGCTCACCGCCAGCGTCGACTGTGCCGCGCTCTGGTAGCCGAGCGGTCCCATGCGCAGCGTCGTGCCGTAGGGCAGGTAGAGCGTGCTGCCGGCGAGCGTCTGCAGCGCATGCCGGCGCCCGGCGACGAAGCTCGCGCACACCGCGGGCGAGGCGCCGATGAGGTAGAGCGGCAGCCAGGCATGGCGGCGGAAGTTGCGGATCAGTGCGAAATAGGCGTCGTTGCGATACGCATCAGGCGAGCCGCTGCGCGCGTCGGCGGCCTGCAACGCGGGCCAGGCCGCTTCGGGCAGCGAAAAGTTGTAATGGATGCCCGAGATCGTCTGCATGCGCCGGCCATAGCGATACGACAACCCCCGCCGATAGACGGTCTTTGCGGTGCCGACGTTCGAACGGCCGTAGCGCCCGAGCGGAATGTCCTCCTCGGCCGGCAGGCGGCAGGGCATGCTCGCGCACCACAGCTGCTCGTCACCGATCGCGCGCACCACCACCTGGTGAATCCGCTCCAGTTCCTCGAGGCAGTCTTCGACGCGGGTGTGCACGCCGGTGATCAGCTCGAGCTGCGCTTCGCTGAAATCGGTCGTGATGTGCGGATGCGTCAGTGCCGAGCCGAGCGCCTTCGGGTGCGGCGTCGTGGCAAGGCGGCCGTCGGGCTGTACGCGCAGGCTCTCCTTTTCCAGCCCGCGCCGGATGCCGCAGAGGATCTCCGGCGTCAGTGCGCCGAGGCGTTCTTCGAGGGACACGCAGTCTTGCCCGTCTTGGAGAGGAGCGAAGGGTAGCAGACGAACGTGGGCGGGAACCCGCCCCCGGCCGGCGGGGCCGGCCAGACCCGGCCGGTGGACGGCGGACCGACCTTGGCCTGGCAGCTTTACGTTTATTTACGCGGCGCTCACAGCCGGCTTACAGCTTGGCTGGATACTGGCATTGCCTGATTCACGCACACAAGGAGACGACCATGAAAGTTCTGACCCCCGTACTCGGCGCCTGCCTGCTCGCCAGCGGCCTGGCGCTCGGCGTGCCTGCGACCGCCTCGGCCGACGACATGCGCCGGGTTTCCGCCGCCGGCGACTGGCGCGGCGGCGAGATGCATCAGCGCGGCGGCCGCGGGCATGACAGTGCGATGCGCATGCTGCGCGGGCTCGATCTCAGCGAAGCGCAGCGCGACCAGATCTTCGAGATCCGCCACGCCCAGGCGCCGGCGATGCGCGCGCAGATGAAGGCGCTGCACGCGGCGCGCCAGGACTTGCGCGAGCTTGCGCTGGCGCCGGAGTACGACGCCGCGAAAGCCCAGGCCTCGGCCGACGCGCTCGCCAAAGCGACTTCGCAGATGGCGCTGATGCGCATCGAGTCGATGCGCAAGCTGCTGGCCGTACTGACGCCCGAGCAGCGCCAGAAGCTCGACGAGCGGCGCGCGCGGTGGCAGGCGCGCCGCGGCGCGCGGGGCTGAAACCCGCAGTTCCCCGCTCTTCGCCTAGAATCGCCGGCGTGCGCGCAAGCGCACGCCGGTTTTCTTTTTGGGAGAGCGCCATGGGATGGCTTGAACGACGCACCGGGTGCGGCGCATGAAGGCGGTCATCTCGCCGCGCGCGCTGCCTACGAGCGATGCGGGCTGCTTCGTCGACGCGACGCTGCCCGATCCGGGACCGCCCGCGGGGCACGACCTGCGGGTGCGCGTCGAGGCGGTGTCGGTGAATCCGGTCGACACCAAGGCGCGCATGCAGCGCTACGGTGGGTCCACCGGGCGCGGCGGCGAGGCGATCCTCGGCTGGGATGCCGCAGGCACGGTCGATGCCGTCGGGCCCGAGGTCTCGCTGTTTCGACCGGGCGACGCGGTCTATTACGCGGGCACAATCGGGCGCCCGGGCAGCAACGCCGAGCTGCAGTTGGTCGACGAGCGTATCGTCAGCGCGAAACCCCGCAGCCTCGACTGGGCGGACGCCGCCGCGGTGCCGCTGACCGCAATCACCGCCTACGAGGCGATCGTCGACCGGCTGGGCGTCGATCCGGAGGCGATGGACCGCGGCAAGAGCGTGCTGGTGATCGCCGGTGCGGGCGGTGCGGGATCGATGGCGATCCAGATCGGCCGCCTGCTCGGGCTCGAGGTCATCGCCACCGCGTCGCGCGCGGAAAGTACGGACTGGTGCCGCGCGCTCGGCGCCTCGGCGGTGATCGACCACCGTGCGCCGCTCGCCGAGGGCCTGAAGGCCGCGGGCCACGGCGAGGTCGACTGCGTACTGCTGTGCGCCGACACCGACGGCTACTGGCCGCAACTCGCGGACGTCATCAAGCCGCAGGGCGCAATCTGTTCGATCGTGCGCACCCTGGCGCCGGTCGCCCTGAACACGCTGATGGCCAAGTGCGCGCGCTTCTCCTGGGAGGCGATGTTCGCGCGCTCGAGCTTCGGCACGCCGGACATGATCGAGCAGCACCGCATCCTGGAGCGCGTCGCTGCCTGGATCGACGCCGGTCAGCTGCGCAGCACCGCGACCGAGCGGCTGTCGCCGATCAACGCAGAAAACCTGCGCGCCGCGCATGCGCGTGTCGAGAGCGGGCGCATGATCGGCAAGATCGTTCTGTCCGGCTGGAAGTGAGGAACCCGATGCGACTCGTCATTGCGCAGATGAAGCACGAAACCAACACCTTTTCGCCGGTGCCGACCGACCTGCGGCGCTTCGCGCGCGGGCAGGCGACCCCGCTCGAAGGCGAGGCGATCCGCGCCGCGTTCAAGGGCACGGGTACCGCGATCGGCGCGTTCATCGATCTGGCCGAGAAGGCGGGCGCCGAGCTGGTGCTGCCGGTCGCCGGCGATGCCTCGCCGAGCGGCCCGGTGCAGACCGCGGCCTATGAATGGATGGCGACACGCATACTCGATGCGATCGGCAAAGGCTGTGACGCGGTGCTGCTCGACCTGCACGGCGCGATGGTGACCGAGGCGCACGACGACGGCGAAGGCGAGCTGCTGCGCCGCATCCGCACGCTGGCGCCGAAGCTGCCGGTCGGGGTCGCGCTCGACATGCACACCAACCTGTTCCCCGCGATGGTCGAGAACGCCACCGTGCTCGCCGGCTACCAGACCTATCCGCACGTCGACATGTACGACACCGGCCTGCGGGCCGGGCGGCCGATCCTTGCGCTGCTCGAAGGCAAGGCAAAGCCGGTCATGGTGTACGGCCATCGCCCGATGCTGCCGCATGTCATGCGCCAGTCGAGCCTCGATGCGCCGAACCTCGGCATCCAGACGCGCGCCAAGGAAATGGAGCGCCGGGGCGCCCTCGCGGCGACGTTCTTCGTCGGCTTCCCGCACGCCGATATTCCCTGGGCGGGCTCGTCGGCGGTGGTGGTCACCGACGGCGACGCGGGGCAGGCGAAGCGGTACCGCGACGAGCTGCTCGACCTGGCATGGAAGGAGCGCGCCGCCTTCGTCTATCGCATCGAGCCCCTGCAAGACGCGCTTGCGCGCGCGCAGCAGATGCAGGGCGGGCCGATCGTCCTGCTCGACCATTACGACAACTGCGCCTCGGGCGGCACGATGGACACCATGACCGTGCTCGGCGCGATTCTGGATGCCGGCCTGTCGGATGTCGCCGCGTTCGCGCTCTTTGATCCCGAGGCGGTGGCGAAGATGAAGGCCGCTGGCGTCGGCGCGAACGTGACGCTTGCGCTCGGCGGCAAGCTCGACATGCCGGCGCTCGGCCTGAAGGGCATGCCGCGCCAGGTGAGCGGCAAGGTCAAGGCGCTGGTCGATGGGCAGTACAGGAACGAGGGCCCGATGTCGAAAGGCGCGCGTGGTGACATGGGCCTGTCCGCGGTGCTCGACACCGGCAAGGTGGAGATCGCGGTGATCTCGCGCCACACCGAGCCCTACGACATCGCGCCGTTCCGCCTGCTCGGCATCGACCCGGCGAAAAAGCGCTACCTGATGCTGAAGAGCCGCGTGCACTGGCGCGCGGGGCTCGGCTCGCTCGCCAAGGCGACGGTCGAATGCGCCGGCACCGGGGTATGCACCTCGGACTACGCGCAGCTCGATTTCCGCCGCGTGCGGCGGCCGATCTATCCGCTCGACGCGGACGCGCAGGCCTGAGCGATCAGCCGGGCGTCTGCCCGCGCTCGGGCGGATGACGGGGGACGTAGCGCGGCGCTGAGACGGCGAGGAAGATCTCGCGCAGGAACAGCAGCAGACAGCCGATCAGCGCGAGCATCGCGAGCACGAACAGGGCGCCCACCAGGCGCGCGAGATTGACTGCGACGAAGGCGCCGAGAAACGCGCTTGCAATGAGCAGGCAGACGAACAGGCCCGCCAGCACCGCGCAGAGGATTGCGTAGTAGACGAAGCGGATGCGTTGTCCGATCACCGCGAGCTCGGCGCGCGCCGTGCGGCCGTCTTCCTCAACGAGATCGGCGATCTCGCGTTCGAGCGCACGGCGCCGGTCGGTGGCGCGGCCGAGCCGGATGCTGAGCGCCGCGATGACCGTGCCGACTGCGGTGAGCATGAACACCGGCGCCACGGCGAGCTGGATGACATGGGTGATGTCGGCGACGGCGGCTGCGGCCATGACGGCAGTCTAGCCGACCTGTGCCGGCCCGCCGAACCGGGACATAATGATGCCTCCGCCGACAGCGTGAAGCCGGGGAACGGAGCCGATGCGATGACCTCTGGCAGCAACCCTGCACGACGACGCTTCGTCACGGGCATGGCCGCGGCGGGCGGCCTGTTGGGGGCGCTGCCGCTCGAGACGGTCCTCGCGCTCACGCGTCGCGAAAGCGGACCCTCGGCGATCGGCGCGCCGCGCATCGCGCTGGTGATCGGCAACGCGAACTACGCGAAGGCTGCGCCGCTCGCGAACCCTGCGAATGATGCGCGCGGCATGGCCGATGCGCTCGGACGGGCCGGCTTCAGCGTCGATCTGCTGCTCGATGCAGCGCGTGCGCAGATGGCGCAGGCCATCGAGGCCTACGTCGTCCGGCTCGGCCGCGACAAGGCGGTGGGCCTGTTCTACTTCGCCGGGCACGCCATGCAGTTTTCCTGGCGCAACTACCTGCTGCCGGTGGACGCCTCGATCGCCCGCATGGACGAGGTCACCCAAAGCGCGATCGACGTCAACGCCGTGATCGAAGGCATCGGGCGCGCCGCCAATCCGATGAACGTGATCGTCCTGGATGCCTGTCGTGACAATCCCTTCGGGCGCGATTTCCGCGTGGCGCAGAAAGGCCTGTCGCAGCTCGACGCCCCCCCGGGCACGCTGCTCGCCTATGCCACCGCGCCAGGCAACGTGGCGATCGACGGCGACGGCGCGAACGGCCTGTATACGGGAGAGTTGCTGCGCGAGATTCCCGCCCCGGAGGCAAAAATCGAGGACGTCTTCAAGCGCGTGCGCCTGGCGGTGCGCCGCAAGTCCAGGGGGCTGCAGATTCCCTGGGAGAGCACCTCGCTCGAAGAGGACTTCTACTTCTTCCCCCCGGTCGAGGTGCGCCGGCTCGGTGAGGACGAGGCGCGCGCGCGCTTCGAAGCGGAGCTCGCCCTGTATGAGGAGATCGCGGAGGCGAGCGAGGCGGCCCCGCTCGTCGATTACCTGAGACGCTATCCGAGCGGGCGCTTCGCCGAGCTCGTCCAGCTGCGCCTCGACCAGGTGCTCGCGCGCGCCGGCGAGAAGCCCATCGAGATTGTCCAGGCCAATGACAATCCGTACACCAAGGGCAGCGCGCGCATGAGCACCGCGCACCAGGTCGGTGACAGCTTCACGTATCGGCTGTTCGACCTGTATACCGGTGTCGAGCAGGAGACCCGCACCCTGCAGGTGACCAAGGTGACCGACACCAAGGTCGTCTACAACAACGGCAAGCGTGTCTCCGACCTGCTCGGCAACCCGCTGCGCATCCGCAAGATGCGGATCAGCGGCAACCAGAACATCCCGGCGGAATTCGCCCTCGGCAAGCGCTGGACGACGCGCTGGATCACCGAGCGGGCGAACGGCACGCGCGAGGAAACCGACTTCGACCTGCGCGTCGTCGCGCGCGAAAACATCACCGTGCCGGCGGGGACCTTCGACTGCTTCAAGGTGGAAATCAGCGGGCTTGCGTTCGGTCCGAAGGGCGCAGTGGAAATCGAAGGCCGTTACTGGATGGCGCCGGATCGGGTGCGGCAGATGGTCGCGCAGGAGATCCTGCGCAAAACCAGCAAGAAGGGCAAGGTGCTCAAAGGCCTGCGACGCGAGCTGATCGCCTACCAGCAGGCCTGAGGGCGCCGGGCCCAGGGCGCCGGGTGGCGCGCCGAGCCCTGTGCGGCACCGCTCAGTACTGGGTGCCCATGCGCCCACCGAGATGGCCGCCGACCACCGAGCCGATCGCAATCGCTGCGGTGTTGCCGCGGCCCTTGCCGATGCGGCTGCCGATGGCGGCGCCCGCGACCGCGCCGACCACGGTGCCGAGCGTGGAGGAGGGCGCGCCGCCGCCTTCGTAGCTGCCGCCGCCACCGCCACCGAGCTGGATGTTCGGGCTGATGACGATCGCCGGCTCGGACGTCGCCGCCGGCGCCGGCTCGTAGATCACGCGCTCGACGTGCCGCCCGTGGTGATGGCCGTACCCGTGACGATGATGCCGTCGCCAGTTGCGCTTGTGCTGACGCCAGTGCGGGCCGTGGCCGTAGTGCGGGCCGTGGTGGCCGTAGCCGACCGCCCGTCCATACGGCGGCCCGTCGGCAATGGCGGCGCTTGGCAGGGAGAACGCGAGCGCGGCGCCAAGGCCGATGGCGGCAATTGATTTTTGCAGAGCATTCATGACAACCTCCTTTGCATCCTGCGGTGGCGAGCCCGTTGCCCGCAGCTGCAGTCTCACGCGGGCGCGGCGCGCATGCTGAAACGGTGTATTTCCAAATGTTTCGACGGTTACGTTTGTGGCGAGTCTGTGCGGTCTGCGCGGCGCTTGCAGCCGGGATGGCGCAGGCCGCGGATCCAGCGCGCGCACACAACATGGTGTTGCTCGGGCACGACCCGCTGCAGGGCCGCGGCGCGTACCAGCCGGTCATTGCGCAGCAGGGCGGGCGCTGGATCGCCTATGTCGGACATCATGCGGGCGAGGCGCTGAACACGCTCAGCGGGCGGCGCGAGTCGAACGGCACCTCGATCCTCGATGTCAGCAATCCGCGCGCGCCGCGCCTGCTCGCGCACCTGCCCGCCGAGGGTGGCGCACAGATGGTGCGCGTGTGCAGCGGCGATCTGTTGCCGCGCGGTGCGCGCGGCCGCTGGTACCTGCTGCGCACGCGCGGCCATTCCGCGCACGAGCTGTGGGACGTCACCGCGCCGGAGGCGCCGCAGTTCGTGACCACGGTGGCCGATGGCCTGAGCGACACGCACAAGAGCTGGTGGGAGTGCCACTCGGGGATCGCCTACCTGGTATCGGGCGTGAGCGGCTGGCGTACCGGGCGCATGACGCAGGTCGTCGATCTCTCCGACCCGCGCCGTCCGCGCCACATCCGCGACTTCGGCCTGCCCGGACAGCAGCCCGGCGCCCGCGGCACGGTGCCGGTCGGTCTGCACGGGCCGATCTCGGCGGCGCCGGCGCGCAACCGGGTCTACTTCGGCTACGGCGTGAACCGCGGCGGCGTGCTGCAGATCGTCGACCGCGATATGCTGCTACGCGGCGCCGCCGCGCCGACCGAGACGAACCTGCGCGCGCCGCAGCTGGGTCGCTTCGATTTGCCGTCGGACTACGGTGCGCACACCGCACTGCCGGTGCTGGGTGTGAAGACTGACGTCGGCACGCGCGATTACGTGTTCGTGGTCAATGAGGCCATCGCGAGCGGCTGCGCCGAGACGCGCCAGAAGGTTTGGGTGGTCGACGTCACCGACGAGGCGCAGCCGAGGCACGTCGCCTGGTTCGACGTGCCCGAGGACGACTTCTGCCGTCGCGGGCTGCGCTTCGGCGCGCATGCCTCGAACGAGGCGCAGCCGCCGGTGTTCGAGCGGCGCGTGCTGTTCTTTTCCTGGTTCGCAGCCGGCGTGCGGGCGGTCGATATCCGCGATCCGCGGCGCCCGCGCGAAATCGGCCACTACATTCCGCCTGGCGCCCCGCTGACCAACAATGTCGAGGTCGACGCGCGCGGCGTGATTACCATCGTTGATCGCGCCGGCGGGGGCATGCACCTGCTCGAGCTCAGCGGCACGGCGCGCGAAGCGATGCGGTTGGAGTAGGCCGCTGCAGGGGCCGGGGCGCCTTGCGCCGCCGCCTAAACGTGGAATTTTCCTCTTTTGAACAATACCCTACGCCATTCAGGGGGGCTTGCGCAGGCGCTCTTTAGTAAGATGTGCAGATAACAATGAATCCGCAAGCCCCCAGCGTCACGGATGGCGCGTTCGATCTCGACCTGAGCCTGCAGGTCGGCAAGTACGACGTCGAGAAGCTGCTCGGCAAGGGCGCCACCGGCACCGTCTACCTCGCGACCGACACGTTCACCGGCGAAAAGGTGGCGCTGAAGACCATCGAGCCCGAGGTGTTCCGCGACCCGGAGTTCGGTTCGGTGCACCGCGCGCAGTTCCTTAACGAGGCCTCGCTCGCGGGCAAGCTCAAGCACCCGCACATTGCACAGATCCTCGACGCGGTGATGCAGGAGGATTCCGGCTACATTGCGATGGAACTGGTGCTGGGCGGCGACCTGTCGCTGCACGCCACGCCCGAGACGCGGCTGCCGGTCGCCGACGTGCTGCAGATCGCCTTCAAGTGCTGCGGCGCGCTCGAGTACGCCTTCGACGAAGGCATCGTGCACCGCGACGTCAAGCCTGCGAACATCATGCTGTCCGAAGGCACGACCGCCGACGTGAAGGTCACCGACTTCGGCTCGGCGGTGCTGCGCCGCAGCCAGGTGGTGCAGACGGCGATCATGGGCTCGCCGTTCTACGTCCCGCCCGAGCAGATCGAAGGCGAGAAGCCAACCTTTCACGGGGACATGTACAGCCTCGGCGTGGTGCTCTACGAGCTGCTCGCTGGCCAGCGCCCGTTCGTCGCGACACGGCTGAACGAACTTGTCGTGAAGATCCTCAACGAGAAGCCGGCCCCCCTCGCTCTCCTGCGTCAGGATCTGCCCGCCCAGATCGACGACGTGGTGCGGCGCGCGATGGCGCGGCGGCCCGCGGAGCGCTTCGAAACCTGGGCAGAATTCGCCGGTGCGCTGTCGAACGCGCTGCGCATCGTTTTGCCCGAGGGCGCGATCCCGGACAGCGAGTGCTTCCTGTCGCTCAAGCGGGTCGCGATGTTCACCGGCCTGGACGACGCGGAGATCTGGGAGCTGGCCAAGGCCGCGCGCTGGTCGCGGGCGCGCAAGGGCGACACCGTGATCCGGGAAAACGAGCCGGGGACCAGCTTTTTTTTCCTCGCCGAAGGCGAGGGCAAGGTCACCGTGAAGGGGCGCCTCCTCGCGCTGGTCAACCCGGGCGAGTGTTTTGGCGAGATCGCCTACATCCGAGGCGGCAGCGAACCGCGCCAGGCGACGGTCGAGGCGACGAGCGACATGCTGCTCGCCGAGTTCGAGCCCGACGCGCTGCGCAAGATGTCGCTGGGGGCGCAGCTGCAGCTGATGCGCGCGCTGGTTCGCAACGTGGTCGACCGGCTGGTTTTCGCCAATCGGCGCGCCGGGCGCAGCAGCTGACGGGGGGCGGGATGCGGCTCGATTCGCCCCAGGCTTGCCCGATTGATGGTCAGGGCCGAGAATCCCTCATCGCGTCCTTCCACTCTAGCTAGCGCAATGGCGTACCGGGAGATTTCTGTCGACGAACTTCGCTTCGGCATGTACGTGGCGAAGCTCGACCGTCCCTGGACCGACACGCCGTTCATGTTTCAGGGCTTCGTGCTGCAGAACGAAAAGCAGCTCGAGACGCTGAAGAAGTTCTGCAAAAAAGTGTTCGTCGACCCCGAGAAGGTCGACCGCAAGACGGAGGAGGAGGCGGTCGCGCGGGCGGTGGCGGCGGTGCGCGGCAAGACCGTGTACCAGGAGGTGGCCAGCGTCGAGGCCGAGCTGCCGCGCGCCGAGCGCGTCTACCAGCGTTCGACGGTCGTGGTCGCCGAGATTGCGCGCACCGTGCCGGCAAAGGGCACGATCGACACCGAGCGCACCCAGCAGGCCTCGCAGCAGATCACCGAGAGCGTGGTGCGCAACCCGGACGCCATGACCCTGCTGTCCAAGATGCAGGAGAAGGGCAGCGACGTGCTCAGCCGCGCCGTCGAGGTGTCGGTCATGATGACCGTGTTCGGGCGCTTCCTGCAGTATTCGGAGGAGCAGCTGCACACGCTGAGCATGCTCGGGCTGCTGCAGGACGTCGGCAAGCTGCGCCTGCCTGCGCCGATGCTGAAGAAGACCTCCTCCTGGCTGGCGCAGGAGCAGGAGCTGTTCAAGACCCACGTCAATCATTCGGTCGAGATCCTGAGCAAGACCTCGGGCCTGCCACCGGACTTTCCGGGCCTGGCGTCGCTGCACCACGAGCGCTACGACGGCACCGGGTATCCCCGCGGCCTGCGCGGCAACGCCATCAACCTGCTCGGCGCGATTGCCGGCCTGGTCGACGCCTACGACATGCTCGTTGCGCCGCCCCCCTGGGGCGAGAACATGACGCCGTCGACCGCGCTCGGCGTGCTGTACCGCAACCGCGGCGAGAAGTTCACCCCCGGCCTGGTGGAGCAGTTCATCCAGTGCATGGGCGCGTTCCCGGTGGGCAGCGTGATCGAGATGCAGACCGGCGAAATCGGGGTCGTCATTTCGCAGAACCCGGTCAAACGGCTGCAGCCGCGCATCATGCTGGTGCGCGACGCGAACGGTGGACCGATCAAGCCGCACCTGGTGCTCGACCTGACGCGCGGGCCGAAGGCGAGCGACGGCGAGCCCTACCGCATCCGGCGCACCCTCGATTCGACCACCGTCAAGATCGACCCGAAGGAGCTGTTCCTTTGAGCGAGGCTGGTGTCGGGCTCGCCGGTGACGACCTGGCGGGCACAGTTCGCATCGGCTTTCTCGATCGGCTGCGCTTTCGCCTCGAGATGGGGCGGCACCAGGGCGTCGGGGTCGCGCTGGTGATCGTCGACTGCGGCCTGGTCGACCGCGCCGACGCCGTCTGGGGGTTTGTCGTCGGCGACGCGATCCGCAAGCACATCTCGGCGCAATTGCGCGCGGAGGTGCTGCGCAAGGACGATTTCCTCGCCAGCGTCGGTCGCGACGACATTGCCTGCGTGCTCGCGCCGATCGATGGCGCGGAGATGGCGCTGCTCGCCGCGGAGAAAATGATGCGCGCCGCCGGGACCAGCCTGTGGGCGGCCGAAGACGAGGTCTACGCGCAGCCGACGATCGGCGTCGCGCTGTTTCCCGAACACGGCGATACCGCGGAGCAGCTGCTGCAGCGCGCCAAGGGCGCTTCGCGCCTGGCCCGCGCGCTGCCCGGGCGCATCGCACTGTACGACGCGGCGCGCGAGGCGGAGGCGACAGCCCGCTTTCTCGACGAGCACCGCCTGCGCGCGGCGATCGCCGACGACAAGCTCGAGCTGCTGTTCCAGCCGCAGTTCGAGCTGCGCTCGGACCGGGTCATGGGTGCCGAGGCCATGCTCGCCTGGCCCGGCGCGGCCGAGACCGCCGGTTCGCTGCCCGCCGCGCAGGTGTACACCGCGGCCGAGTCCGCGGGCGTGGTCGACACGTTGATCTCGTCGTTTCTCAACCGTGCGCTGCGCAACTGCTCCGAGTTTCGTTATGCCGCCGGCCTCGACCTGCGCGTCTCGCTGAACCTTTCGGCGCGCACGCTGCTCTGGCCGGTGCTGCCCGACCTCGTGGAACGCGCATTGCGCACCTGGGCGCTGCGCCCGAGCCGCCTGGTGCTCGAATTTTCCGAGACTGCGGTGCTGCACGAGCAGGCGCAGGCGCGCGAGGGACTCGATCAGCTGAAGGCGCTCGGCGTGCGCCTGGCGGTCGACGACGCGGCGCTCGGCGTCGAGGACCTGTTCAGCCTCGCGCAGCTGCCGTTTCAGGAGCTGAAGATCGATCTCGGCAAGGCACCCGACCTCGCCAAGGAGCCGAAGCACGAGCGTATCGTGCGTGCGCTGATCGAGCTCGCGCACCAGCTGCGGCTGGATGTCTGCGCCACCGGTGTGACCGAGCCGGCGCTCGCCGAGCGCCTGGCAGCGCTGAACTGCGACTACGCGCAGGGTACGTTCAAGGGCCCGGCGGTTGCGGCGGAACGCTTCGTCGAGCGCTACGGATACGATTTCGGCTAGCGCGCCGCGTATCGCGCATCGTCGTTCGCAAGCAACCCCATCTGTTCGAGGAGCGCCATGAGACCGCAAACGCCGTTGCTCGACCTGCCGGCCATCGCCGCGACGCTCGATCGGCTGCTGCGCCTGCGCAGCATCCCGTTCGGCATGAAGCTGTTCGAATCGGTCGAGGCGCTGGAGGCGGTGCCGAAGATCCGCCGCCCGAAGGATTCGGTCCACACCATGGACCAGATCGTCGCGCAGGCCGCGCGCCTGGGCTGGACGGTCGGCGTGACCACGCGGGATCTGGTCGGCGACCAGTGCCGCTCGGTGGTCGGCCTCGGCGGGCAGGACGACACGTGGCGCTCGGGCCAGCACATGAAAGGCGTGTGGTTCGCGACGCTGGAGGATGCAGGCCGCCACCAGGCGGCGATGAACGTGGTGCCGGTGGGCAAGACCGCCGGCGTCGCGGTCTCGCCGCTCGCCAGCGGCCGGCTCGACCCGCCCGACATCGCCCTTTTCTACGCCACGCCGGGCGCGATGATCTACTTCATCAACGGGCTGCAGTGGTCGGGCTACAAGCGCTTCGACTGGAGCGTGGTCGGCGAATCGGCCTGCGCCGATTCCTGGGGTCGCGCGCTGAAGACGCGCGAGCCGAGCCTGTCGATTCCCTGCTTTGCCGAGCGGCGCTACGGCGGCGTGCTCGATGACGAGATGCTGATGGCGCTGCCGCCCGAGCTGCTGCCCAAGGCGATTACCGGCATGGAGGCGCTGGCGAAGAACGGCTTTCGCTACCCGTTCGCGCAGTACGGCATCCAGCAGGACGTGCGCGCCGGCATGGCGGTGAGCTACCCCGATCGCAAATGAGCACGGCGCGGGCCCTGCACGGCGTCTTTCCCTACCTCGTTTCGCCGATTGCCGCGGACGGCAGCGTCGATGGCGCCGTGCTCGCCCGGCTCTGCGACGACCTGATCGCGCAGGGCGTGCACGGCCTCACGCCGCTCGGCTCGACCGGCGAGTTCGCCTATCTGTCCTGGGCGCAGAAACGACGCGTGGTCGAGGTCGTGGTCGAGGCCGCGCGCGGCCGGGTGCCGGTGGTCGCGGGCGTCGCCTCGACCAGCATCGCCGATGCGCAGCTGCAGGCACGCGAGATGGCGCGGCTCGGCTGCGATGGCATCCTCGCCGTGCTTGAGGCGTACTTCCCGCTCACCGATGATGGCGTGTACGACTACTTCCGGGCGATCGCCGAGGCGGTCTCCCTGCCGGTGGTGCTTTACACCAATCCAAACTTCCAGCGCTCCGATCTCAGCCTGCCGGTGATCGAGCGGCTGAGCAAAGTGGAGAACATCGTCGCGATCAAGGATGCCTCCACCAACACCGGCCGCTTGCTGTCCATCCTCAATCGTGTCGGCGATCGCATGCAGGTGTTCTCCGCCTCGGCGCACATTCCGGCCGCCGTCATGCTGATCGGCGGCGTGGGCTGGATGGCGGGCCCCGCCTGTCTCGTCGCGCGCCAGAGCGTCGCGCTCTATGAGCTGTGCCGCAAAGGCGCCTGGACGGAGGCGATGGCGTTGCAGAGAGGGCTCTGGCATCTCAACCAGGCCTTCGCCAAGTACAACCTCGCGGCCTGCATCAAGGGCGGGCTTGCGCTGCAGGGCTATGCGGTCGGCGATCCGCTGCCGCCGCAGGCGCCGCTCTCGCCCGAGGGCCGCGAAGAGGTCCGGCGGGCGCTTCAGGCGGTCGGCGCGCTCTAGCCGGGATGCGTACCCGCTGCGCATTCGCCGCGTTGGCGTTCGCGCTCTGCGGCGCAGCCGCCGCGGAACCACCGGCACGCGGTGGCCGCGTGCCGGGCTTCGAGGCGCTCGAGCGGGTCGTCCTCGAGCACCGGGCGCGCATCGGCGCGGGCGCGGCGACGGTCGCCGTCGGGCGCGGCGATGCGCTGGTCTACGCGCGCGGCTTCGGCTGGGTCGACCGGGCGCGCAGCGTGCCGGTCGAACCCGATGCGTTGATGCGCATCGCGAGCGTGACCAAGCCGATCACCGCGGCCGCGGCGAAGCGGCTCATCGCGGACGGGCGCCTGCACGCCGACGAAACGGTGCTCAGGCGCCTGGACTACCGCATCGATCCCGCCGATCCGCGCTGGTGGTTGATCAGCGTGCGCCATCTCATCGACCATCGCGGTGGCTGGGACGCGCACGAGCGCCACGACGCCCTGTTCCGAGTGAACGCGATCGCGGGCCGGCTGCGGCTCGATCGACCGCTCGAGCCAGAGGACATCGTGCGCTACATGCTGCGTGAACCGCTGCAATACACGCCCGGCACACGCAGGGCCTATTCCAATTTCGGCTACTGCGTGCTCGGGCGCATCATCGAGCGCGCCTCCGGCATGCGCTACATCGACTACCTGCGCAGCGAAGTGCTCGGCCCGCTCGGCATCCAGGACATCCGTCTGGCGGCGACCGGCGTGCACGCCGCGCGCGAGGTCGAATATCCCGCCGACGCCAGCCGCTTCAATACCGAGACGGGCGATTCCGCCGGCGGACTGATCGCCTCGGCGCCGGCCCTGGTGCGCTTTCTCGAGCACTACTGGCTGAGCGGCGCGCCGCGCCGGCGTGGCGAGCGCGGCAGCTGGGCCGTCTTCGGCAGCCTACCGGGCACTTCGGCGTTGGTGCGCCAGCTGCCCTCCGGCGTGAACTACGCGGTGCTGATGAACGCGCGGCGCGAGGCGAGCCATCGCGCGGACCAGCAGCGGCTGGCGCGCGCCCTGGACGCCGCGCTCGAGCGCGCGACGCGATAGATGGCCTCGACGCTCGAAGCGCTGCTGTTTTCGACCAGCGTGGTCGCGCTCGCCGAGATGGGCGACAAGACGCAGCTGCTGTCGTTCGTGCTGGCGGCGAAGCTCAAGCGGCGCGGGCCGATCATCCTCGGCATCCTCGTCGCGACGCTGGCCAATCACTTTCTCGCCGGCTCGCTCGGCGTGTGGCTCGCACGCCTGGTGGCACCGGAAACCCTGCGCTGGATCGTCACGCTGTCCTTTTTCGCCTTCGCGTTGTGGGCGCTGAAGCCGGATTCGCTCGATGGCGAGCGCGCGCTGCCGGCGACGGGCGTGTTCGTTGCCACGCTGATCGCATTCTTCATCGTCGAAATGGGTGACAAGACCCAGCTCGCCACCATCGCACTCGCCGCGCGCTACGACGCGCTCGTGGCGGTCGTGCTCGGCACGACACTCGGCATGATGATCGCCAACGTGCCGGCAGTGTGGCTTGGCGAGGCCCTCATGCAGCGTGTCAGCATGGCGGCGATGCGCTGGGTGGCGGCGGCGCTGTTCGTCGTTCTGGGGTTGCTCGCGCTGTGGGTGCCCGGTTGAGGCCTGCGGGCGGCGTTCGCTTGTGAGGCGCGGTCTCGAGGTCTGTGCGTAAGGCGTTTAAAATGCGCCGCTTCGACCTCTGCCGCAGCCGCCGATGAAACTCGCCATCCTCGACGACTACCAGCGCCTCGCGCTCGGCGTCGCCGATTGGGACCGCCTCAGAAAACGCGGTGTCGAGATCGCGGTCTTCAACGAGGCCTTCGCTTCGGCTGACGCGGCGGCGGCGAAGCTCGCGCCGTTCGACATTCTCTGCCTGATGCGCGAGCGCACGCCGTTCCCGCGGGCGCTGATCGAGCGCCTGCCGAACCTCAAGTTCATGGCGCTGACCGGGCTGCGTGCGCCGAGCCTGGATCTCACGGCCTGCACCGCGCGGCGTATCCCGGTGAGCAACACGGGGCCCGGCAACACCAACGCGCCCACCGCGGAGCTCACCTGGCTGCTGATCATCGCCGCAGCGCGCGACTTCGCCAAGGCCGAGCGCGGCATGCGCGCCGGGCGTTGGCATGACGGCCTCGCCGGCGGCACGATCCTCGAGGGCAAGCGGCTCGGGCTGCTCGGCCTGGGCAAGCTCGGTGCGCGCGTGGCGCGCTATGGCCTCGCCTTCGGCATGGACGTCGTCGCCTGGAGCCAGAACCTCACGCCTGAGCGTGCGGCGGCGGCGGGCGCCCACCCGGTGAGCAAGGCGGTGCTGCTCGAGACCTCGGACGTGGTGAGTATCCACCTGGTGCTCTCGGAGCGCACGCGCGGGCTGCTCGGCGCGGCCGAGTTCGCGCAGATCAAGCCGGGCGCGATCCTGGTCAATACCTCGCGCGGCCCGATCGTCGACGAGGCGGCGATGCTCGCGGCGCTGAAAAACGGGCGTCTGGGGCACGCGGCGCTCGATGTCTACGACCAGGAACCGCTGCCGGCGGGGCACGCGCTGCGCGACCTCGACAACGTGACGCTTTCGCCGCACCTCGGTTACGTCAGCGAGGACGTGTTCCGCGTGTTCTATTCGGATGCGCTGGAGAACATCGAGGCCTGGCTCGATGGGGCGCCGATCCGCGTCATGAACCCGGAGGCGCTGGCATGAGCACGAAGTCGACGACGACGCTGGTGCTGGTGCGCCACGGCGAGACTGCGTGGAACGCCGAGGGCCGCGTACAGGGGCAGACCGACGTGCCGCTCAACGAACTCGGGCGCGCGCAGGCCGCAGCGCTGGTGCCGGTGCTCGCCGGCGAACGCTTCGGCGCGGTCTATTCGAGCGACCTGCTGCGCGTGCGCGAGACCGCGCAGCCGACGGCGCGCGCGCTCGGTCTCGACGTCAGGCTGGAGGCGGGGCTGCGCGAGCGGCATTACGGCATGTTCGAGACGCTGACCTATGTCGAATGCCGCGAGCGCTACCCGGCGGAGTTCGAGCGCTTCCGCGACAAGGCGCTGGATTTTGACTTCGGCTCGGGCGAAAGCCTGCAGGCGTTCTATGACCGCGCGCTGGCCAGCGTGGGCGCGATCGCCGCGCGCCACGTGGGCGAGGCGGTGCTCGTGTTCACGCACGGTGGCGTGCTCGAGATGCTCTACCGCGAGGCCACTGCGAGCGGGCTGCGCTCGGCGCGCGACTTCGAGATCCCGAACGCGGCGATCAACCGCTTCGATTACGCTGCGGGCCGCTGGGCGCTGCGCGCCTGGGCCGACCGCGCTCACCTCGAGGCGGCGCTCGACGACTTGCGCGAGTGAGTCGCCTGCGCGGCGGCCCATTTGCTCCACCACGTCGGATTCTCGAGCAGCTTCACCAGGGCGAGCGCGCCGAAATAGAGAAATCCGGCGGCGACGACGGTGTTCGGGTGGCTGACCCACTCGCCCGAGCCCGGGATGCCATAGAAGTGGCCGTGGCGGACCAGGCCGAGCTTCGGCACCGGCAGCATCACGGTGGCGAAAACGGCGCCGAGATAGAACAGGACCGACAGCGCCCAGAGCGCCATCTGGCGCGTCTGCTCGCGCACGGCCATGCCGCGCCCGGCGAGTATCGCGACGAGCTTCGCGCCGATCAGCCAGGCGAACAGCAGCACCGGACCCCAGGATTCGAACGCCGCGGACATGCCGCCCGCGAAGAGGAGATAAATCGCGCCCAGCCCGAGCAGGATCTTGAGCCGGGTGGCACGCTCGGTCGTCACCGTGTCGCCCATCACCAGCATGCCGAAGAACGGACCCGAGTGCACGACGAGAAACTCGACCAGCATGACCAGCATCAACTCCGCGACGAGCGTCTTGCGCCAAGCTAAGGGTTCGATCCAGCACCACAGGAACAGCGCCGCCAGCGCCGCGTCGGGCGCCGCGGCCACCAGCCGGCGCAGAAAGCCGAACCGATCGTCGTCCATGCGGTCAGATTCCATTACCCTTCAAAATCTTCTCGTCTTTTACCGGAGACCCTCGCAATGAGCCAGCAAATCGCGTTTGAAGTCAGTCTGTCCGTGCCGTATGAGCAGGCCATCGAGAAAACCGCCGAAGCGCTGAAAGCCGAGGGCTTCGGCATCCTGACGCGCATCGACGTCAAGCAGACGCTGAAGGAGAAGATCAACGCCGAGTTCCGTCCTTACGCAATCCTCGGCGCCTGCAATCCGCCGCTCGCGCACAAGGCGCTGTCGCATGACGGCCAGGTCGGCCTGATGCTGCCCTGTAATGTCACGGTCGAGGCGAAGGACGACAGGCACTCGATCGTGCGTATCGGCGATCCGGACGCCTTTCTCAAGATTGGCGAGTTCGCCAAGGATGCGGTGCTGCAGGGCGTGGCGAAGGAAGCGCGTGCGCGGCTGGCGCGCGCGGCCGACGCGCTGAAGCGCGCCTAAGCGCGAGGGCTCAGTCGATTAGGCCGCGCGCGACCATGGCGTGGATGCCTTTGTTGCCGTCGACGAGCTGCGTGACGCGCAGATCGCAGGCCAGACTGCAGAAGACGTAGGCCTCGGCGGGCTTCCAGCCTTTCATCGCCACGAGCCAGGCGATCATGTCGCGCAACGCCTGCTTGGCGGCGTCGTCCAGATCGACGTCGAGGCCCAGCGTGATGTAGTGCGTCGGTGTGATCGCGCGCGGCATGGCGAGGTGCATGTTCTTGTGCAGCACAAGCTCGAAGCTGCCCTTCAGGCAGGTCTCGAGCGCGGTGAGGCACACCTCGCCGTCACCCTGCACCGCGTGGCCGTCTCCGGCGGAGAAATTCGCACCCGGCACGAACACCGGAAGGAACACCGAGGTGCCCGGCACGTACTCCTTGCAGTCCACATTGCCGCCGAACTCGCGCGGTTCCACTGTCGAAATGCGTCCGTACTCGGGGCGGGGCGCCGTGGCAAGGATGCCGAAAAAGGGCGAAAGCGGGATCGTCGGTCCCCAGGGCAGCCGAGCCGTCATCTTGCCGCGGTCCATCGGGATCACCCGCGCCTGCAGTTCGGGAAAGTCCTCCGGCAGCGTGCCGCGCAACGGCCGGATCACGTTCCAGCCCCAGTCGGCGGTGAGCTCGATTGCGCGAATGCGCACCTCCAGCGTATCGCCCGGTTCGGCGCCGCGCACCGCGATGGGACCGGTGAGGATATGTGGGCCAAGCACGGGCTTGAGCGTCGTCGCGATCTCGTAATGCACCGGACTGTAGAGCGCGCGGTCGGGCGCAACGTCGGGCCAGCCCGAGACGGTATCAACGACCACGGTGTCGCCGGATTCCACCTCGAGACGGGGTGGAATCTTGGCGTCGAAATATCCCCAATGAACGTTCTCGAGCGACGGGTCGAGACGGTGCTGTGCCATGGGCAGTCTCCTATGCGTGGGCGCGCGCGACGCCCAGGTGCTGATCGAGTACTTCGGGGGCACGCTCGAGTTCGGCCGGGGTGCCCTCGAACACGAAGCGGCCCGCCGAGACAACATAGATGTAATCCGCCACCGACATGGCCACTTCGAAGTTCTGCTCGACGAGTAGCACGGCGTGGCCGTGCGCGCGCACGTCCTGCATGATGCTGCCGACCTGCTGCACGAGCTTGGGGGCAAGGCCCTCTGAGGGCTCATCCATCAGGATGAGGTCGGGGTTCGCCATCAGCGCACGCCCTACGGCGAGCATTTGCTGCTCGCCGCCCGAAAGTGCAGCTCCGGAATGGTGCATGCGCTCGGCAAGCTGAGGAAACTGCTCGAGCACGGCTTCAAGGTTCCAGCGCCCGCGGCGTGGACGCGCCAGGCCGCTGGTCGGCAGCAGCAGGTTCTCGCGTACGGAAAGCGAGCGGAAGATGCGTCTGCCCTGCGGCACCAGCGCAATGCCGGCCTGTGCGATGGCGTAAGGTGCGCGCCCGGAGAGCTGTGCGCCCTTGAAGCGGATTTCGCCTTGGCGCGGCGGCGTGAGGCCGGCCACGGAACGGATGAAGGTGGTCTTGCCCATGCCGTTGCGCCCCAGGATGGCGACGATGCTGCCCTCGGGCTGCTCGAGCGACAGCCCCTGCAGGACGTAGCTATCGCCGTAATACGTGTGGATGCCGCGAACCGAAAGGAGCGACTCAGGCATGGCCGAAATAGACATCGCGGACCTGCGGGTTGGCGCGCACCTCTTGCGGGGTGCCTTCCAGGATGACGCGTCCCCGGTGCAGCACGGTAACGCGGTCGGCCAGGCCGAGTGCCACGTCCATGTCGTGCTCGATCATCAGCAGGGTCATGCTGCGCGGCAGATCCGCGATCATCTGCGAGATGCGCTGACGCTCCGCCGGTGAAAGCCCGGCGCAGGGTTCGTCCAGGAAAAGCACTTTCGGGCCGGTGTTCAGCGCGAGGGCAAGCTCGAGCTGGCGCCGCTCGCCGTATGACACGAGCTTCGCGGGCAGCTGCGCGCGACCCTCGAGCCCCACGCGCGCCAAGCCCTCGAGCGCCTGGCGGCGCACCTCTTCGAACGTTTCGGCCGGCCGATGGACCACCCATTTCCGGCGGTCCGTACCGACGATGGCGAGCGCCAGATTCTCGCCGAGCGTCAGATCCGGGAACACGTTGGTGATCTGGAACGTGCGCCCCATGCCCAGCGCCGTGCGCCGGTGCTCGGCCAGGCGGGTCACGTCGCGACCGAACAGCGACACCTGTCCGCTCGAGGGCTTGAGCGTGCCGGTGACGCAGTGAAACAAGGTCGTCTTGCCAGCGCCGTTCGGGCCGATGAGCACGCGCCGCTCGCCCGTGGCGACGTTGAGCGAGACGCCATCCACGGCGGCAAGGCCGCCGAACAGCTTGCCGAGGTTCACCACCGCGAGTGCGTGCTCAGCCATCACGCCCTTTCAGGCGCGCGCGGACGCGCGCCGCGATGCCGACCAGGCCCTGCGGGGCCCACAGCACCGTGGCGATAAACACCGCACCCATGATGGCGTGGTGCATCTCGACGAAGCTCGATACCCAGTTGCGCAGGCCCAGTACGACGCCGGCGCCGAGGAAGGGGCCGACGATGGTTCCGGTGCCGCCGACGATCGCCATCAGCGCGGCCTCCACCGAGACCGGGAAGGAGGCCGCGACGGGGTTGACGAACTTGTTGTAGTAGACGTACAGCACGCCCGCGAAGCTCGCCAGTGCGCCCGAGAGCACGAAGGCAACGTAAATGTGCAGGCCGGTGCGGTAGCCCAGGCTCTGCATGCGCGTCTCGCTCGCCTTCACGCCGCGCAGCCCCAGGCCGAACGGCGACCGGATGAGCACGCGGTAGCCGAGGCCGCACAGGATCACTGCGGCGAGCACGACGTAGTAATACTGGGTGTGCGAAGTGACGGCGAGCGGGCCGACGGCGGGAAACGGCACGTTGGTGACGCCGTTGTCGCCACCTGTGAACGATGACCAGCGGTGTGCGATCCCCCACACCACGTAGCCGAGTGCAATGGTGATGAGGATGAAGTACACGCCGCGCGTGCGCACCGAGATGCCGAACAGCGCTGCGAGTGCCGTTCCGAGCAGGATGCCCGCGGGCGCGGCGGCGAGCGTCGGCCAGCCGTAGCGCACCTGCAGGATTGCCACGGTGTAGGCCGACACTGCGAAGAACGAGGCGTGCGTGAGGGAGAACAGGCCCGCGTGCCCGAGAAGCAGGTCGACCGATAGCGCGAGCAGCCCGAAGATCATCATCTGCGTCGCGAGCCCGGTCCAGAACGGCCCACCGATCCACGGCAGTGCCGCGGCGCCCGCGAGCGCGACGACGAGCAGCATGAGGCGTGCGCGGTCCACGCTCAGTGCTCCCGTCCGAAGAGCCCGCGCGGCCGAAAGATCATGAGCAGCGCGATCGGGCCAAACAGCACGAAGTACGAGAATTCCGGCAACAGCCAGCGCCCATAGGCATCGAGCAGCCCGACGATCAGCGCCCCGATCATCGCGCCCTCGAGACTGCCGAGTCCGCCGACGATCACCACCACCAGCGCGTACACCAGGATCTCCCACTCGGCCCCCGGATACAGCGTCAGGAACGCGCCGCCCGCCACGCCCGCGAGCCCGGCGAGGAATGAGGCGAGCGCCGACACCATCACGAACAGGCGATCGACGTTGATGCCGGTCGCGTTCACCTGCTCGCGGTCGTCCACGCCCGCGCGCACCACGGCGCCGATCTGCGTCTTCTTGTACAGAAGCCACAGTGCGATGCCGACGAACACGCCGAGGAAGATGAGGATGAAGCGATACTTCGGATAGTAGATTCCTCCCGGCAGCACCACTGCGCCCTTCAACTGCTGCGGCGCCGGCACCATCAAGTTGTCGCCGCCCCAGATCTGCAGCGCAACGTCGCCGATGACGAAGGCCACGCCTACCGTGAGCAGAACCTGGGCGAGGTGGTTCTCGCCCGTGCGCCGGATGAGGAAGCGGTCGATGAAGAAGCCGCCGAGCGCGACCGCCGCGCCACCGCCGGCGAGTGCGAGCGCAAAGCTGCCCGTGTGCTCGGCGATCGACAGGCCGACGTAGCCGCCGATCAGGTAGTACGCGCCGTGCGCCATGTTGACGACGCGCATTAGGCCGAAGGAGAGCGTGAAGCCGCTCGCAAGAAGGAACAGCAGCGCCGCGAGCGACACTCCGTTGATGGCCTGGAGGATGGCGCTCGTCACGGCTGCACGCGCAAGAAAAAGGGCGGGCGTTCCCGCCCGCCCCTGCTGGATCGCGTCACCCGGCTAGCGCTTGTACGGCCCGCGCGCCAGAAACTCTTTCGGGTCGAAGGTCCAGAACTGCGACACGTTTTCGTAGGTCTTGAACGGCACGTTGGTCAGCACTTCCCCCAGCACCGGATGCTTGATCTTCTGGATCTTCGAGATATAGACGTTCTGGATCGGGTTGCCGTAATCGTCCATGCGGAGCGGCCCGCGCGGCCCCTTGATGGTTACGGTGCGCATCGCCTTCAGGAACGCGTCGCGGTCCTCGACCTTGCCCTTGATCGAGTCGATCGCGGTCTTGGTCCACAGGCCGGCGGAGTAGGCCGACTCGCCGAACCAGGAGGGCAGCCGCTTGGTGCGCTTGGCGAACTCGGTGGTAAAGGCGATGTTCTCGGGCGTCTGCAGGCCGGCCGCATAGTTGAGCGAGTTGCCGATCATGCCGATGGCACGGTCGTCCATCTGCGGCAGCACGTCCTGGTGCATCCAGTAGCCGCCGTAGATTTTTTTCTTCTTGTCCATGCCGAAGTTGAACCAGGCCTCGAACAGGCGCACGCGGTCCGGGCCGACGACGACGGCGGAGACGCCGTCGGTGTCCGCGGGGATGGCGGCGATCGTGGGCCCGTAGTCCTTGGTGCCGATCGGGTTCCAGATCATCTTCGCCACCTTGCCGCCGAGCGCGGTGAAGGTGCGCACCGCGCCGAGCGTCACCTCGTGGCCCCAGGTGTAGTCCTGGCCGATGAAGGTGACGTTGCGCAGGCCGAGTTCCTTGTACATGTACTCGCCCCAGGGATGACCGATCTGCGAGGCGGAAACGGCGGTACGCACCACGGACGGCGTGCGGTCCCACTTGGTGATGACGTCGGCGCCGGCGGCGTCCATGACGAGCGGCACGCCGGTTTCCTTGCTCACCTGCGCCACCGCCGGGCCCTCGTGACCGCACAGAGGCCCCACCATGAAGTGCACCTTCTCCTGATGCACGAGGCGGCGCGCCTGCGTGAGCGCCTGGTCGGGGTTGCATGTGGTGTCGGCGATCACGTACTCGACCTTGCGGCCGCCCGCGCTGTGTCCGGCCTGGTCCCAGAACATCTTCCAGCCCTCGACCATGTCTTTGCCGGGGGTCGCCAACGGTCCCGTGACCGGCGCCAGCACGCCGATCTTGATGGGTCCGCTTTGCGCGTGTGCGACCGCGGCGATGCCGAAGGCCGCGAGCATCGCGACGGAACTACGAATCAGGGGACGATGGGGTTGCATGGCGCTCCTCCTCCGGTGCGGTTGCAACGTTGATATGTGATCACATTATACTGAGCGCATGATGGCGACTGTCAATCGGCGAAGATGAAGAAAGGCACGCCTTCTCTGCAGCTGGTCCGCGGCACGCTGGCCGGCATCCCGTCGATCGAGAGCAGAACGCTCGGCGAGCGTGTCTACCGCGGGCTGCGCGACTTTCTCATGGCCGGCCAGCTGCAACCCGGGCAGAAGCTCACCCTGCGCGAGCTGGCCGCGGCCCTGAACGTGAGTCCGATGCCGGTGCGCGAAGCGGTGCGGCGGCTCGCCGCCGAAGGCGCACTCGAGATGCTGCCGAACCGCCGCATCCGGGTCCCGGTCATGACGAAGGTGCGTTTTCGCGAGTTGCTGAACGTCCGCCTCGTGCTCGAGGGGCTGGCGGCGGAGGCCGCTGCGCGCCGCATTCGTAGCGAGGACATCGAGCGCATCGAAGCCTTGAACACGACCTTCGCCGTGGAGATGCAACGGCGCCAGGCCAACGGTGTGCGGCTGTTCCGCCTCAACAAGGACCTGCACTTCCTGCTGTACGAAGCGGCCGACATGCCGCTGCTGCTGACCTTGATCGAGGGACTGTGGCTGCAGGCCGGTCCGGTATTGCACCTGAGTCTGCGTATGCGCGCCAACGCCAATGCGCGCGGCCGGAATCCGGCACCGAACTGGCACAAGCGCATGATTGTCGGGCTGCGGCGCCGCGATCCGGCAACGGCGCGGCGCGCCCTCGTCGGCGACCTGACCAGCGCGGCCGACCAGATCCTGGCCGAGGGCAGCTTGCCCGACTGACCTCAAACGAGGAACCGCCGATGAGCAGCGATCCAACCCGATTCGGCAGCGACCACGGCATGCCGCGCAGCGAAGATGACCCGCTGCTCACCGGCCGCGGGCGTTTCACGGACGACCTGCGTCCGCCGGGTCATGCGCATGCGGCATTCGTGCGCTCGGCGCTGGGCCACGCGAAGCTGCGCGGCATCGACGCCAAAGGCGCGGCCAAGATGCCCGGCGTGCTTGCCGTGCTGACCGGCGCCGACCTCGATCTGGGCGGCATTCCGCCCGGCGTGCTGCTGCCGGGCAGGGACGGCAAGCCGATGTTCGCCACACAGATGCCGGTGCTCGCCATGGACCGGGTGCGCTACGTCGGCGAGGCCGTCGCGCTCGTCGTCGCCGAGACGCTCGCCCAGGCGCTCGACGCGGTGGACGCGGTGCAGGTCGACTACGCGGAGCTGCCCGTGGCCTCCACCGTGGAGCGCGCGCTCGCGAAAGGCGCGCCGCTTCTCTATGAGGCCGCGCCCGGCAACCTCGCGCTCGATTGGGAGCATGGCGATGCGGCCGCGGTGGACGCCGCGTTCAGGGCCGCGCAGCACAAGGTCGCGGTGCGGCTGGAGGACAAGCGCGTGGCGCCGAGCGCGCTCGAGCCGCGCGCGGCGAGCGCTGCCTGGGACGGTAGGCGCTACACGCTCACGGTCTCGACGCAGGGCGTCGCGCTCGTGAGGAAGGTGCTCGCCGAGAGCGTCTTCAAGTGCCCGCAGGAGACGATCCGCGTGCTCACGCACGACGTCGGCGGCGGCTTCGGCATGAAGGTACAGGCCTACGCCGAGTACGCGGCGCTCATGGCGGCGGCGAAGAAGCTCGGGCGCCCGGTGCACTGGTGCGCGACGCGACTGGAGAGCTTCCTCGCCGACACGCACGGGCGCGACGGCATGCTGCAGGGCGAGCTCGCGCTCGATGCCGACGGCAGGTTTCTCGCGCTGCGCGTGCGCACGCAGGTCGGCATCGGGGCGTATGCCTCGACCTACGCCGCGATCGTCGCCACCAACAACACCAAGAACTGCCTCTCCAGCGTCTATCGCATACCGGCGATCCACACCGGCGTGAAGATGGTGCTCACCAACGCGGCGCCGCTCGGGCCGTATCGCGGCGCCGGGCGCCCCGAGGCCATCTACCTCGTCGAGCGCCTGATCGACGAAGCCGCGCGCGCGGGCGGAATCGATCGCGTAGAGCTGCGCCGGAAAAACCTGATTCCGCCCTCCGCGATGCCTTACAGGGCGCCGAGCGGCCAGACCTACGACAGCGGTGAGTTCGAGGCGGTGCTCGACAAGGCGCTCGGGCTCGCCGACTGGAAAGGCTTCGCCGCGCGGCGCAACGCCTCAGAGGCCAAGGGGCGCCTGCGCGGCATCGGCCTGTGCTGCTTCCTCGAGGTGGCGGGCGGTGCGCCGCTCAGCGAGGTGGCTGACCTGCGCTTCGAGCCCGACGGCACGGCGGTGCTGCGCACCGGCGCGCAGGCGATGGGCCAGGGCCAGATGACCACCCTGCCCCTCATCCTCTCGAAGCAGCTGCAGGTGGACGTCTCGAAGATCCGCATCATCCAGGGCGACAGCGACGAGGTGCCGGGCGGGATCCCGACCGTCGCCTCGCGCTCCACCATGATGGTTGGCGGCGCGATGCAGCTCGCGGCCGACGAGGCCATCAGGAAGGGCAAGGAAGTCGCGGGCGAGCTGCTCGAGGCCGCCGCCGTCGACATCGAGTACGGCAAGGGCGAGTTCCGCGTCGCCGGCACCGATCGGCGCGTGGGCTGGACGGCGCTCGCGCAGAAGAAGGCCGACGCGCTCAAGGCGGTGGCCACCTTCACGGCGCCCGAGATGAGCTTCCCGAACGGCTGCCATGTGTGCGAGGTGGAGGTCGACCCGGACACCGGCGAGGTGCGCGTGGTCGGCTACGCGGCGGTCGACGACGTCGGCGAGGTCGTGCATCCGACGATCGTCGAGGGGCAGATCCACGGCGGCGTGGCGCAGGGGCTCGGGCAGGTGCTTGGCGAGCACGTGGTGTATGCCGAGGACGGGCAGCTCCTCACCGCGTCCTTCATGGACTACACGATGCCGCGCGCCGACGACCTTCCCATGCTCGCGCTCGGCCACCACGTGGCGCGCTGCACGACCAACCCGCTCGGCGCCAAGGGCGCGGGCGAATCCGGCGTCGCGGGCTCGCTGCCCGCGGGCGTCAATGCGGTGCTGGACGCGCTCGCTTCGCGCGGCGTCACGCACCTCGACATGCCGATGACGCCGGAGCGCGTCTGGCGGGCACTGCAAGACAAGGGGTAAGCATGAATACATCCGCCAACGGCCTGCGCGTCCTCGTCACTGCGGGCGCGGCGGGGATCGGCCGCGCGATCGCGCGCAGCTTCATCGAGCACGGCGCGCGGGTGCACATCTGCGACGTCGACCGTCAGGCACTCGCCGATACGCAGCGGTCGCTGCCGACGGTGACGCAGTCGGTGACCGACGTGGCGAAGTCCGGGGAGGTCGACCGGCTGATCGACGAGGCGGCCGGCGCACTCGGCGGCCTCGACGTGCTGGTCAACAACGCCGGCATTGCCGGCCCCACGGCGAAGGTCGAGGACATCGCGCTCGAGGACTGGGAGCGCTGCATCGCGATCGACCTGAACGGCATGTTCTACTGCACGCGCAAGGCGATGCCGCTGATCAAGGCCGCGGGCGGCGGCAGCATCATCAACCTGTCGTCGGTCGCAGGGCGTCTCGGATTCGCCATGCGCACGCCCTACGCCGCGGCGAAGTGGGCGGTGGTCGGATTCACCAAGAGCCTCGCGGTCGAGGCCGGCGCCGACAAGGTGCGCGTCAACTGCATCCAGCCTGGCTACGTCGAAGGCGAGCGCATCGAGCGCGTGATCCGCGACAAGGCGAAAGGCCTCGGCATCAGCGAGGACGAGATGCGCCGCCGCATATTCGACAGCGTCAGCCTGCGCGAATTCGTCAGTGCGCAGGACATCGCCAACATGGCGCTGTTCCTCGCCACCGACGCCGGCAAGCACATCACGGGGCAGGCGCTCTCGGTCTGCGCCGACGTGCGCTACACGATCTAGGTCCGATCAGGAAAACAGGTGATCGAGCACCAGCTGCTTGAAGCCGGTGGCCGCGACGGCACCGGCGGGCAGCAGTTCGGCGCGTGAGCTGATCACCAGCGGGCCGTGGTCGGCGGCGTCGGTGAGCCGGCCGTGCGAGCCCTTCACCAGGGCGGTCGCATCGAGCGAAATCACGTCGAGCAGCGTGCGCAGGCCGAGCTTGCGCTTGGCCAGGCGCCAGCCCGTCGCGAGCATCGGGAAGCGGATCTCGGGATCGACGAACAGCTCGACCGGGTCGTAACCGGGTTTGCGGTGGATGTCGACGGTGCGCGCAAAGTCAGGCGCCAGCCGATCGTCGAGCCAGTAGTAATAGCTGAACCAGCGATCGGCGCGCGAGATCGCCACCAGCTCCCCTGAGCGCGGGTGATCCAGGCCCGCGGCCCGCTTGCCGTCCGCGTCCAGCACCTGCTCGACACCCTCGAGCCGCTCGAGGAGGGCACGCACCTCGTTGAGCCGGGCGTGGTCGTTGACGTAGACATGCGCGATCTGGTGGTCAGCCAGCGCGAATGCGGCGCTCGCGCCGGGATCGAGGATCTCGCGGCCGAACTCCTCCGGCCGTACCGCGATCAGCCCGGCCTCGCGTAGCGCGCGGTTGATGTGCACCGCGTCGCTCACCGGCGTGATGCCGTACTCGGACACGACGATGACCGCCTGCCCGCCGGCCTGCGCCGCATCGATCAGCCTGCCGCAGACTGCGTCGATCTCGCGCAGGTCCTGCTGGATGCGCGGGTGCGCGAGATCCGGCCCGAGGCGCTGCAGGTTGTAGTCGAGATGCGGCAGGTAGGTGAGGGTCAGCGTCGGCCGGCGCGTCTCGATGACGTGCAGGGTGGATTGTGCGATCCACTCGCTGGAGCTGATGTCGGTCAGCGGCCCCCAGAACTTGAACAGCGGGAACGGACCGAGTTTCGCGTCCAGCTCGTCGTGCAGCGCATACGGCTGCGCGTAATGGTCGGGAATCTTGCGTCCGTCGGCAGGGTACATCGGGCGCGGCGTCGCACTCCAGTCGGCGCTGGAGTACATGTTGTACCACCAGAACATCTTGGCGCAGGTGAACGCGGGATCGCGCGCCTTGGCCGCGTCCCAGATTTTCTCGCCCGAGATCAGCCGGTTGGACTGCCGCCACAGCCAGACCTCGGACAGGTCCCGGAAATACCAGCCGTTGGCGACCGCGCCGTGGCCGCTCGGCGGCAGACCGGTGACCAGCGTCGACTGCACCGTGCAGGTGACGGCCGGGGTGACGGTGTCGAGCGGCCGCAGCCCGCCGTGCTGCGCGAGGCGCTGCAGGTTGGGGGTGTGCGCGCCGATGAGTGCCGGCGACAGGCCGACGGCCAGGATGACGAGAGTCGGGTTCATGCGCTTCGCGGCGCCGCGACAGGACCGCGCCACGCGGTTGCGTTTCCTTCGAGACCTCAGCTACATTGGCCCACTCCGAATGCATGCGCGCTGCCGCGAAACCGGCACATGACGGCACATGAAAACGTAATGAGCGACGCCGCCCGCAAGCTACTGCGTGACTGGCTGCGCCGTCAACTCGACGACCCGCAGAACGCCTGGCTCGACGAGCAGCTCGCGACGCTCGCCAAGGACCCGTCGGATGGCACGCTGCACATCGCGCTCGGCCTGGTGCCGCGGCGCCTGGGCAAGGCGGACCTCGCGCTGTCGGCGGCCGATCTCGATTCGGCCGATCGCGCGCTGGCGGGATGGAACCCGCAGGGCTGGAGCGTGACCGACGCGGCGCGCATCCTGCTGCTCGCCAGCCTGCCGCGCGAGGGCAAGCCGTTCGCCGAGCGCTTTCGCGCGCTGTGCGAGACCGCCGACGTCGCCGAGGCGATTGCGCTGTACCGCGGGCTGCCGCTCTATCCGGACCCCGCGACGCTCGAGCCCCAGGTCGGCGAGGGTCTGCGCTCCAACGTGAGGGCGGTGTTCGAGGCGATCGCGCATCGCAATCCCTATCCGCGTCAGGTGTTCGACCAGCACCGCTGGAACCACATGGTGCTGAAGGCGCTGTTCATCGACAGCCGGCTCGCGCCGATCGAGGGGCTCGACGAGCGCGCCAACGCCGAGCTGGCACGCATCATGTGCGACTTCGCCCACGAGCGCTGGGCCGCGGGGCGGCCGGTGCCGTTCGAGATCTGGCGCTGCGTCGGGCCGTTCGCCGGCGAGGCGGCGATCAAGGACCTCGCGCGCGTGCTGTCGGGCGGCGCGGACCGCGAGCGCCGCGCCGCGGCGCTCGCGCTGTCGAGCTGCCCGGACGCCAATGCGGCGAAGCTGCTGAGCGGGGTGCCGGCGCTCGCCCAAGAGATTGCAAGCAAGAAACTCACGTGGGCGACGTTGCAATGATCGCCCTTCGGCCGCAAGGCGCCGCTGGGCGCTTACGGTAACCCTGGACCGGGAGTTCGGCCATGATGTTGATTGACCCCCACGCGCACATGATTTCGCGAACCACCGACGACTACGAGGCCATGGCGGCCTCCGGTGTCGTGGCGGTGATCGAGCCCGCGTTCTGGCTCGGGCAGCCACGCACCAACGTCGGCTCCTACCTCGACTATCTTTCGTCGATCGTTGGCTTCGAGCGCTTCCGCGCGGGCCAGTTCGGCATCCGGCATTACTGCACCATCGGCCTGAACTCCAAGGAGGCGAACAACGAGGCGCTCGCCGAGGGCGTCATGGAGCTGATCCCGCGCTTCGCGCTGAAGGAGGGCGTGGTGGCGATCGGCGAGATCGGCTACGACGAGCAGACGCCGCTGGAGGATAAGTACTTCCGCTTGCAGCTCGAGCTCGCCAAGAAGCTCGAGCTGCCGGTGATGATCCACACGCCGCACCGCGACAAGAAGCGCGGGACCTCACGTTCGATGGACGTCTGCGACGAGCACGGCCTCGACCCGCGCAAGGTGGTGGTCGACCACAACAACGAGGAAACCGTGCAGGAGACCCTCGACCGCGGATACTGGGCGGCGTTTTCGATTTACCCCAGCACCAAGATGGGTAATTCCCGCATGGTCGAGATTCTGCGCCAGTACGGCGCCAAGCAGATCATCGTCGACTCCGCCTGCGACTGGGGCATCTCCGAGCCGCTCGGCGTGGCGAAGACCGCACGCCTGGCGCTGCAAAGTGGCATCGCGGAGGAGCAGGTGCGCCTGGCCTGCTACCAGAACGCGCTCGATGCCTACGGGCAGAGCGGGCAGATGAAGGAGTCGGACTGGCTCGACCCGGCGCCGATCGATCAGCGCACCGTGTTCGAGGGCAATTCGATCCTGCGCGGCGGTCGCGAGCCGCGGGTCGAGAAGCTGACGTCGCAGCGCACAATGGACGATCTGATCATCAAGTAGCCGGGATGCGCGGCGAGCGTCCCGCGGCGACGACAGGGCGACCGAGGCTCGCGTTCGCCGTGGGTTTCGCATTTTGAAATGGCCCTCAGCTGAATGGGTGAGGGTGCCGCGCTGCAATAAGGCTGCCGCCCGGTGCCGGCATGGCATGAGGCCATAAAAAAGGATCTGCACGCCCTTCTTTTTTTCTATACTCCGCGTTCCTGTGGTCTGGGGGGTGGGTGTGAATTCGCCACGGGAGGCGTTGGGTGAGAGCGGAACCGGTGTTCCGCATCGCGGACAACGCCCGCCTGCGGGCAGCGCGAACGCCTTAAGAGCGGTGGCGCACCCCACGCCCGATTCAACGTCAAACGGAGGAGAGCATGAACCTAGTCAAGATTGGTGGAGCGATCACTGCGGCAGCGCTGCTGGCGGTCTCCAGCGCGCAGGTGTTCGCGGCGGGGCCGAAAGTCAAGCTCGAGCCGCTCGTCACCGGCATCAACACGCCGCTCGCGATGGTGCAACCGGCGGGCGATAGCCGGATGTTCGTCATCGAGCAGAACGGGCGGATCAAGATCGTCGACAAGGGCCGGGTGCGACCGACGCCGTTCCTCGACATCCGCAGCAAGATTCCCGACCTGCACCACGACTTCGACGAGCGCGGACTGCTCGGACTCGCGTTCCATCCGAAGTTCAAGGAGAACGGCAAGTTCTACGTGGCCTACAGCGCACACCTGGATTACCAGTCGGACCTGGGACAGATGCTGTGGTGGTCGCACAACAACGTGGTCGAGGAGTACACGGTCTCGAAGAGCGATCCGAACGTCGCAGACCCGAGCTCGGCGCGCCGGATCATGTCCGACCCCTGGCCGCAGTTCAACCACAACGGCCACTGGATCGGCTTCGGACCCGACGGCAAGCTGTACGTCTCGATGGGCGACGGCGGCTACGCCAACGACTGGGGCATCGGCCACAATCCGGCCATCGGCAACGGCCAGGACATGACGACGACGCTCGGCAAGATCCTGCGCATCGACGTCGACAGCCGCACCGGTGACAAGGCCTACGGCATTCCCGCCGACAATCCCTTCGTCAGTGACAAGAACGCGAAACCCGAGATCTGGGCCTCCGGTCTGCGCAACCCCTGGCGCTGCTCCTTCGACACCGGCAGCGGCGCGCTGTTCTGCGGTGACGTGCAGCAAAACAGCTACGAGGCGATCAAGGTGATCGGCAAGGGCCAGAACATGGGCTGGCGGCGGGTCGAGGGGATGATGCGCTGCTTCGACTATCTCAAGCCCGACGACCACCCGGCGAACTGCGACAAGGCCGGCATCACGCCCGCGATCCTCGAGTACAACAACTGCACCGCCAAGCCGCAGGGCTGCAAGGGCATCTCGGTGACCGGCGGCTACGTGTACCAGGGCAAGCATGCCGCGTGGAAGGGCAAGTACATCTTCGGCGACTGGAGCAAGTCGTTCGCCGAGATGGACGGCCAGATCTTCATCGCCAGCAAGGGCGGCGACGGCAAGTGGTCGATGGAAGTTGCCGAAGTCACCAACATGAAGGGCAAGCTGCCCTACGTGCTGGCCTTCGCACAGGACAGCGACGGCGAAGTCTACGCGCTGACCTCGATCACCACCGGGCCGAACGGCTCGCTGGACACGATCTACAAGATCGTCCCGGCGCAGTAACCGCTTGAAAGGGGCTTCGTCGCGGTCTTCGGGCCGTGGCGCAGCCCCTGTTTTTTTGAACGCGTGATGGGCCCGTCAAGGGCAATCGGCACATGAACAATCGATGCATTCTGGTGCTGGGATGCGCGCTTGCCGCGCTGTCCGCCCCGGCGATTCCCGCGGGCGAACCCGCCAAGAGCAGCGTGGTCGCGAAGCAGGCCGCGGCGACCGAGCCGGTCCCCAAGTTCGACAAGGCCTTTCTCAGCGACCCGAAGAACATCGAGACCGGTCGCAAGGTCTGGGAGGCACAATGCCGGCACTGCCACGGCTCGAAAGCCTACCCGGGCAAGGCACCCAAGCTGAAGCCGGGCCAGCTCGAGCCCGAGTTCATCTTCGACCGGGTCACCAATGGATTCGGCAAGATGCCGTCGTGGAAGGCGGTCTTTTCGCTGGAGCAGCGCAAGGGCGTCGTCGCCTACGTCAAGAGCGACGACTTCTGGCCCTGACCGGGGCCGCGGTCAATGCCGCGCCGGTTTGAGATGTGCGCCGAACAGCACCACGAGCAGCACCGCGAAGGCGACCATCATGCCCATGCCTTCGCGCGCGGTTTCCTCGACCCACCAGACGTCCTTGCGCCAGAACTCGGGCATGGCGGGCCAGTAGTAAATGACGCCGACTGCGCCCGCGACCGCGCTGGCCCAGAGCAGCGATCTTCCCGCAGGCGCGCGGATCGCGGCCGGGCGGAACGCGGCGAGCAGCGCCCAGCTCGCTGGAACGAGGTAGATGGCCCCCCACAGCAGGCCGTCGGGGTCGTTGTACTGCACGGCCACAAAGGCAATCATCAGCAGACCAAGCAGACCGTAGACGTAACGCATATCGGCGGATCCTCGAGTTGGAGACGTGGGATCAAGAGGCGGCGCTGAGCGCCGATTTCGAGCCAGGGTAACGCGGCCATTCTATTTCCTAGCGGCCTCGGACAGAATCCGAACCTCGATCTCCCGGCAGCGGAAACCTATTACACGCACAGGACCATGGTTATGGCAGCGAATGCCCGAACGGGACAGCGTCAAGCGACCACGCACTGGCAACGATTCGCGGTGCCCTACGAGTTTCCGGTCGTTTTCACCGAACGCCTGTTCGATCCGGACAATCCGGTGCTGCGCGACGCCCTGTGCCGCCTCGAGCCGGGCAAGCGGCACCGGGTCATCGTCTTCGTCGACGACGGCTTGACGGCGGCGCATCCGGAGCTGCTGGGCGCGATCACGGCCTACGCGCAACGGCATGCGGACGTCATGGACCTGGTACGCGACCCGGTACCGGTGCCGGGCGGCGAGAAAATCAAGTCGGACCTGCATTTCGTCGAAAGCGCGCAGCAGACGCTGTTCGAGCTGCACATCGATCGCCATTCCTTCGTCATCGCAATCGGCGGTGGTGCGGTGCTCGATGCGATCGGCCTGGTGGCTGCGACCACGCATCGCGGCATTCGCCACATCCGCATTCCGACCACCGTGCTGTCGCAGAACGATTCCGGCGTCGGGGTCAAAAACGGCGTCAATCTGCATGGCGTCAAGAATTTTGTCGGCAGCTTCGCGCCGCCGTTCGCGGTCTTGAACGATCTGGACTTCGTGGCGGCGCTGCCGGAGCGCGACAAGATCGCCGGCATGGCGGAGGCGGTGAAGGTCGCGCTGATTCGCGACGCCGAGTTTTTCTCCTGGATCGAGCGCCACTCGGACGACCTGGCGACCTTCGAGCGCGCCGCCATGGCACAGATGATTCGCCGCTGCGCCGAGCTGCACATGCATCAGATCAGCCGCGGCGGCGATCCGTTCGAGATGGGCAGTGCACGGCCGCTCGACTACGGGCACTGGTCGGCGCACAAGCTGGAGAGCCTGACGCGGAACCATGTGCGCCACGGCGAGGCGGTGGCGATCGGCATGGCGCTGGACGCGCGCTACGCGGTGCTCGCGGGCCTGCTCGCGCAGGGTGAGGAGCAGCGCATCTGCGCGCTGCTCGAGTATCTCGGCTTCGATCTTTGGCACCCGGCGCTCGCCAGGCAGGGCGCGAGCGGAGAGCTCGTCATCCTCGAGGGTCTGAGCGAATTCCGCGAGCATCTCGGCGGCGAATTGACAATCACCCTGCTCGCCGACATTGGCGTTGGCGTCGAGGTGCACGAAATGGACCCCGTGCGGGTGCGCCAGGCACTGGTCTGGCTCGGGGAGCGCGCGGGCGCCGGATGCATCTGACGGGCACGCGCGACCTCGGTCACCTGACCTATTGCACCAACATCCACGCGGGGGAGCCGCTGGACGAGGTGATGGCGAGCCTCGCGCGCCACCTGCCCGAGATCAAGTCGGGCGCGGCGGGCGATCGCCCGATGGGCGTGGGGCTGCGCCTCGGCAATGCGGCGGCGCGCGGCCTTGGCGATCCGGCTGCGCTGGCCGAGCTGCAGCGCTTTCTCGCCGAGGGCGGGTACTACGTGTTCACGCTGAACGGCTTTCCCTACGGCGCGTTCCACGGCCGCACGGTCAAGGAAGACGCCTACAAGCCGGACTGGAGCGACCCGGTGCGGCAGGCCTACACCGATCAGCTTGCCGATATCCTCAGCGTGTTACTGCCCGCTGGGCAGGTGGGCAGCGTCAGCAGGCAGGCTGCCAGGGCCAGGCCGGCAGGGTATGTGGATGTCGGTTTCAACGGGCAATGACAAACCGTTGGTTGAGCGCTTCCT
>Ga0209536_100000214_pt1 | contig 90530 bp, 75 predicted proteins | sample DeeMarSeWOR28_12_FD_187461 | JGI IMG/M metagenome (GOLD analysis project Ga0209536, IMG submission 187461) | Marine sediment microbial communities from White Oak River estuary, North Carolina - WOR-2-8_12 (SPAdes) (version 2) | ecosystem: Environmental > Aquatic > Marine > Intertidal zone >... | reverse complement strand
AACGAGGCGTTCGAGCGACTCGGTGACGGTGCCCTCGTGCTCCCCGCCGCACCGCTGCAGTACGCGTCTCGGGACACCGAGCGCCCCTACGTGCCCGATCGGGAGCTCTTCTACGTGACCGGGCTCACGGAGCCCGGAACGATCGCGGTGCTGGTCGGGGGCGTGGAGCCTCGACTCGTTGTCTTCGCGCGCGATCGGGACCCGGACGCCGAGCTCTGGGCCGGACCGCGATCGGGCCCCGAAGCCGCGGGCGAGCGGGCCGGGGCCGACGAAGCGCGCTCGCTCGAGGACCTCCCTGCGCGATTGCCCGAGCTGCTCGCCGGCGTGGACCGCGTCCACTATCGGCTGGGCGCCGGCGGCGAAGAGGTGGAGCGGCTCGTTCGGGCAGCGCTGGCGCGGGCCCGTGCGCGAGGGCCTCGGACCGGATCGGGCCCGAGGGGGATCGTCGACCCGGGCGAGACGCTCGACGACCTGCGAGTGGTCAAGGACGCGACCGAGCTGGAGGCGATCCGCCGTGCCTGCGACGTGACGATTCGGGGACATCGCGCAGGCGCCCGGCGGATCGAGCCGGGCGTGGGCGAATGGGCGATCGAAGCCGCGATCGACGGGGCGTTCCGCTCGTCGGGCGCGACCCGGCCGGGCTTCGACACCATCGTGGGCAGCGGGGAGAACGCGTGCGTGCTCCACTATGTGCACAACCGTGATCGCGTCCCGGAAGGCGGCCTCGTGCTCGTGGATGCCGGCGCCGAGGTCCACCTTTATCACGGCGATGTCACCCGCACGTATCCGGCGTCGGGCCGCTTCTCGCCACGGCAGCGCGACGTCTACGATCTCGTCGAGGCGGCCCTTCGCGCCGGTATCGAAGCCGTGCGGCCGGGGGAGACGATCGGCGACGTGCACGCCGCCGCGACCCGGGTGCTCGTGGACGGCCTCGTCGAGCTGGGTGTGCTGAGTGGAGAGGTCGACGGACTTCTGGAGCAGGACGCCCACAAGCCGTTCTTTCCACACCAGACGTCGCACTGGCTCGGCCTCGATGTCCACGATCCCGGTGACTACGCGCGCGCCGGGGCGTCGCGGGTGCTCGAGCCGGGCATGGTCTTCACGGTCGAGCCCGGCCTCTATTTCCGTCCAGGCGTTGCAGACGGGCAGGCCGCGGGATTCGCGGGAATCGGCGTGCGGATCGAGGACGATGTCGCCGTCACGGCCGACGGTCGGGAGAACCTCACGGCGGGTCTGCCGACTGCGGCGGGCGACGTCGAGGAGCTCGTCGGGGCCGGCGCGTGACGCTCCTGCTGGACAGGCTGCGGGAGCCGGGGCCGCTCGTCACGGTCGAGCTTCGGCCGCCGAGCCGCCGCCTCGATGCGGCGGACGGCATGTCGGCGTGGATCGACCTCCATCACACCCTCGGACGACTGGTGCGCGACGAGGTCTTCGTCTTCCTCACCGACAACGCCGTGGGAGCCGCGGAGGAGGAGAGTCTCGCGCACGTCGGAGCCAACGTCGGAGAGGACGTCGATCTGAGGAGGATCGTGCCGATCCTCACGTGCAAGCACTCGCTCGAGTACTGCCAGACGTTCGCGGCGCGGGCGGCATCCGAGGGATTCGAGTCGCTGACCGTGCTCGGCGGGGACGACTCGGTACCGCCACCCCGTTGCGTGCCGCACGGGCGTGACCTCCGCGAGATCCTGGCGGCGCGTGTTCCGGAGCTCTGCCTGGGCGGCTGGGTGAATCCGCACCGGAATCCCGACGAGCAGCTGGGCTTCCTGGAGGCGGCGGACGCGCACGCCGAATACGCGTTGAGCCAGATCGTGAGCCACCACTCGCTCCCGGTCGTGGAGCGCTTCCTTCGTGCGCGCGACGCGGTCGGCTCGACGAAGCCCGTCGTCTTCGGAGTCTTCTACTACCGCTCGAACAACCCCCGGACGCTCGAGACGCTGTCCCGCTTCTTCCCGGTGCCCGTCGAGGAGGTCACTGCCGAGTTCGAGGCCGGTCGCCGTGCCGAGGAGATCTGCGCGCGGACGATTCGGGCACTCCGATCTGCCGGGGCCGAGAAGGTCTACGTGAGCAATCTGGGAGAGCGCGGGGCCGGGCGCCGGCTCGGGCGCATTCTCGAGCTCGTCTGACCGGGCCGGTCACGCCGTCGCGCGAATCCCGCTCTCGCGCAGGACCCGGAGCGGGATCTCGACCTTCCGGTGCGGCGCCGTCAGATGGAAGCCGCGCACCAGACCCCGGGTCGCCTCGATCATCTCCAGCGCGATCCGAACGCCCTCCTCGACCGCCGCATCGGATCCGGACGCCTGCGCTCGACGCATGCGTTCCACGACCTCGGGCGGCACGTTCACCCCCGGCATCTCGTTGGCCAGGAACTCCGCGTTGCGAAGGCTCGTGAAGGGCCAGATTCCCGCGACGATCGGGATCTCGGACGCTCCGGCCGCATCGAGGAAGCGCGAGAGCGCATCCGGGTCGAAGACGGGTTGGGTGACGGCGAAGTCGGCGCCGGCTTCGACCTTGTACCGGAAGCGGGAAAGCTCCCGCTCCATGTCGACGGCGCCCTGGTTGACCGCGACTCCCTGTACGAACTCCGTGGGACTCCCGATCGAGTTTCCGCCCGGGTCGATCCCTCGGTTGAGTCCCTGCACCACGTTGGTCAACCCGATCGAGTCGATGTCGAAGACGGCGGTCGCGTCGGGGTAGGGGCCCATCACCGGAGGGTCGCCGGAGACGACGAGGATGTTGCGGATCCCGGCGGCTGCCGCGCCGAGCAGGTCCGAGATCATGCCGAGCATGTTCTTGTCGCGGCACGTGTAGTGCACGATCGCTTCGAGGCCCACCTCCCGCTCGATGATCAGCGCCGCCGGCAGCGCACCCATCCTGCTCCGGGAGCGCGGGCTCTCCACGATGCCCACGGCGTCCACTCCGGCGACCTTGAGCCGTCGCGCGGGCTCGGTGATGACGCGCGCATCCCACCCGTGCGGCGGGATGATCTCGACCGACGCCACCGTCTCGCCGCGAGCCAGCTTGCGGCCCCAGGCCGACCGTGCCTCGAGGGGCACAGGCTCGGCGAGCGCCGCCGGCTCCGCACCCCCGCGCGGGATGGAGACCGAGGCGTGTCGGGGCTGCAGCGCCGCGACCGCGTCCCGCATCGCCCGGGTGTGATCGGGGGTCGTGCCGCAGCAACCTCCCACGAAGCGGCAGCCGACGTCGATCATGCGCCGTGCGTACTGGGCCATGTACTCCGGGCTGGCGAGGTAGATCTTGCGATCCCGGACCGTTCGGGGCAGGCCGGCGTTGGGCTGCGCGGAGAGGGGCAGACTCGTGGCCTCCGCCATCTCCTCGATGGCGTCCAGCATGACCGCCGGCCCGACCGAGCAGTTCAGGCCGATGACGTCGGCACCGGCCTTCTCCAGCGCCCGCGCGACCTGGGCGGGCCCGGAGCCGAAGGCGGTTCGCCGGTCCTGTCCGACGGTCATCTGGGCCACGATGGGCAGGTCGCACGCCTCGCGGACGGCGCGGATGGCGCAGCCGATCTCGTGCGTGTCCGCGAACGTCTCCAGGACGAACGCGTCGACGCCCCCCTCGAGGAGCCCCGACACCTGCCGTGCGAAGTAGCCGACGGCCTCGTCGAGCGACGTCGGGCCCCACGGCTCGATCCGAATCCCGAGGGGGCCGATCGCACCCGTGACGACGACGCGCCCCGCGGTCGCCTGGTCGGCCGCGCTCCGAGCGAGCCTCGCGGCGGCGGCGTTCACCTCCTCCGTCCGCTCCGCGAGCCCGTAGGACGACAGCTTGACGGGGTTCGCTCCGAAGGTGTTCGTCTCCAGGATCTCGGCGCCCGCTGCCACGTACTCCCGGTGGATGCCCTCCACGAGCTCCGGTCGACTCAGGTTCAGCTCGTCGTAGCAGACGTTCACGAAGACGCCCCGGCTGTACAGCAGCGTACCCATCGCACCGTCGAACACGTGGACGCGTCCGTCCTCGATGAGCCCCCTCACGACGGTCGCTCCGGCGTGTAGGCGAGATTGGGGGCGAGCCATCGCTCGGCCTCCTCGACCGACCACCCCTTGCGGGCCGCATAGGCCTCGACCTGGTCCCGTCCGATCCGGCCGAGCCCGAAGTACCGTGCCTCGGGATGGGAGAAGTACCAGCCGCTGACGGAGGCGCCCGGATCCATGGCACAGCTCTCCGTGAGCTGGACTCCGATCGTTCGGGGCACGTCGAGCAGCTCGAAGATCGTTCGTTTCTCCGAGTGGTCTGGGCACGCCGGGTACCCCGGGGCAGGCCGGATTCCCCGATACGCCTCCTCGATCCGCGCGGCGTTGTCGAGCGCCTCGTCCGGGGCGTAGCCCCAGTAGTCGACACGGACCCGCTCGTGGACGAGCTCGGCGAGAGCCTCCGCCAGCCGATCGGCGAGCGCCTTGACCAGGATCGCGCCGTAGTCGTCGTGGTCGGCCTCGAGACGCGTCGCGAGCTCCTCGGGCCCGCGGCCGGCGGTCACCGCGAACGCCCCGATCCAGTCTCCCGCCGCTCCGGGAGGGGCCACGAAGTCCGAGAGCGCCAGGTTCGCCCGCCGTCCCTTCTTGGCGAACTGCTGTCGCAGGCCGTGCACCGTGGCGAGGACCGATTCCTGGTCCGGGCTTTCGGCCGCTCGCGGCGAGAACACCGTGATGTCGTCTCCGTCGGATCGGGCCGGGAAGAGCCCGATCACCGCGCGCGGCCTCACGACGCGCTCCGAGACGAACCGGTCCAGCATCGACTCGGCATCGGCGATCAGTGCGCGAGCCTGGTCTCCGACGATGTCGTCGTCCAGAATCTCCGGGTACCGTCCGTTGATCTCCCACGTGCGGAAGAACGGCGTCCAGTCGATGTACGCGCGAAGGTCGGTGACCGAGACGTCGTCGATCAGGTGGACGCCCGGCCGAAGTGGCTCGGGCGGCACGTATTCCGACCAGTCGAGCGCGCGCCGTCGGGCGCGGGCCTCGTCGAGGGAGAGGAGCTCGGAACCGGCCTCCCGGCCCGCGCGGCGCGTACGCTCGGAGGCGTGGGCCTCACGGGTCGCACGGATGAAGTCGCCCTTCCGCTCGTCGTCGAGGAGGGCGGCTACGACCCCGACGGCCCGCGATGCGTCGACCACGTGTACCGTCGGGCCCTCGTAGCACGGCTCGATCTTCACCGCCGTGTGGGCCTTCGACGTCGTCGCGCCGCCGATCAGCAGGGGCGTGTCGAAGCCCGTGCGCTCCATCTCGGCGGCGACGTGTGCCATCTGCTGCAGGGAAGGGGTGATCAGCCCGGACAGGCCCACGATATCGACCTTCCGCGTCCGCGCGGTCTCCAGGATCTGCTCGGCCGGCACCATCACACCCAGATCGACCACCTCATACCCGTTACACTGCAGCACGACGCCGACGATGTTCTTTCCGATGTCGTGGACGTCGCCCTTCACGGTCGCGAGAAGCACCGTCCCCTTGGCCCGGGACTCCGTCTGCTCCGCATCCAGGAACGGAACGAGATACGCCACGGCGCGCTTCATGACCCGCGCGCTCTTCACGACCTGGGGCAGGAACATCCTGCCGCTTCCAAACCGATCGCCGACCTCGTCCATGCCGGCCATCAGCGGGCCCTCGATCACGTCGAGGGCTCGCGGGAGGCCTGCTCGGGCCTCTTCCGCGTCCTCTTCCACGTACTGATCGATGCCGTGGACGAGGGCGTGCGTCAGACGCTCCGCGACCGGCAGCCCTCTCCAGGAGAGCTCTTCCTGGACTCGGCGCTCCGTCGTTCCGGTCCGCTCTGCCGCGATCGCGGTGAGGGTTTCGGTGGCTTCGGCCGATCGGGCGAAGAGCACGTCCTCGACCGGCGTCAGGAGATCGGGTGGGATGTCGTCGTACACGGGAAGCGCACCCGCGTTGACGATGCCCATGTCGAGCCCGGCCTCGATCGCGTGATAGAGGAAGGCCGCGTGCATCGCTTCGCGCACCTCCGGGCTCCCTCGGAAGGAGAACGAGACGTTGCTGATGCCGCCGCTGGTGAGCGCGTGCGGGCAGCTCGCCTTGATTTCCCGGACCGCCTCGATGAACCAGACCGCGTAGTGATCGTGCTCGGGGATTCCCGTCGCCACCGCGAACACGTTGGGGTCGAAGACGACATCCTCGGGAGGAAAGCCCTCCTCCTCGACGAGGAGGCGGTATGCGCGCCGGCAGATGTCCACGCGCCGCTCCAGCGTATCGGCCTGCCCCTGCTCGTCGAACGCCATCACGACCGCCGCCGCACCGAAACGCCGTACCGTCCGTGCGGCGGCGCGGAACGCATCCTCGCCGTCCTTCATGGAGATGGAGTTGACGATGCCCTTGCCCTGGAGGGTCTTCAGGCCGGCCTCGATCACCTTCCAGTCCGAGGAGTCGACCATGACCGGGATGCGGGCGATCTCCGGCTCCGCCGCGAGGAGATTGAGGAAACGGGTCATGGCCGCTTCGGCATCGAGCAGCCCCTCGTCCATGTTCACGTCGAGGATCTGGGCGCCCCCGCGCACCTGATCGAGCGCGACCTCGACGGCGGTCTCGTAGTCGTCCTCGCGGATGAGTCGGGCGAAGCGGCGTGAGCCTGTCACGTTCGTTCGTTCGCCGACGTTCACGAAGAGCGAGTCGGGGCCGATTTCCAGGGGCTCGAGCCCCGAGAGACGAGTGCGCCGGGGGCGCTCGGGCACGGAACGCGGGCGGAGGCCGGCGACCGCCGCGGCGATGGCCCGGATGTGATCGGGCGTGGTGCCGCAGCAGCCTCCCACGACGTTGAGAAAGCCCGCTTCCGCGAACTCGCGCGTCATCTCCGCCATGTGCTCAGGCGTGTCGTCGTACTCTCCGAACGCGTTGGGAAGCCCGGCGTTCGGGTAGCAGCTCACGAACACGGTCGCGGCGTCGGAAAGCTCCTCCAGGAACGGGCGGAGCTGGTCGATGCCGAGCGCGCAGTTGAGTCCCACGGACAGCAGGCCGCTGCGCCTGCCGGGGCCGGGCTGGACCCCATGCGCCACCGAGTTCCAGAACGCCTCGGGCGTCTGACCGGAGAGCGTGCGGCCGCTCTGGTCGGTGATCGTGCCCGACACCATGACCGGCACGTCCTCGTCGTGCGCCTCGAGAACCTCCGAGATGGCGAACAGCGCTGCCTTGGCGTTCAGCGTGTCGAAAGCCGTTTCCACCAGCAGGATGTCGGCTCCGCCATCGAGCAGCCCGCGGGCCTGCTCGCGGTACGCGACGACCAGGTCGTCGAAGGTCACGTTCCGGGCACCCGGGTCGCCCACGTCCGGGGAGATGGAGGCGGACCGTGTGGTCGGCCCCAGTGCACCGGCCACCCAGCAGGTCCGACCGGCGTCCGTCGCCTCGACCGCGTCGGCCGCAGCGCGGGCGATGGCGGCCGCGGCCCGATTCACCTCCTCGGCATGGTCCTGCAGGCCGTAGTCCGCCAGCGAGATGCGGTTGGCCGAGAAGGTGTTCGTTTCGATGAGGTCCGCGCCCGCGGAGAGATACGCCTCGTGGATCTCCCGGATGATCTGCGGCCGGGTGAGAGAGAGGAGGTCGTTCGCTCCGAGGAGAGAGGTCGAGGCACCCGCGAACCGCTGCCCCCGAAAGTCCTCCTCGGTGAGGGCGTGGCGCTGGATCATCGTGCCCATCGCGCCGTCGAGTACGAGGATCCTCTCTCTCAGCGCTTCGTCGAGCCGTCGCCTCCGCTCGGCCCTGGACCGCGCGCCCGTTTCTTCAGGCACCTGTCACGTCCTCCCAAGACAAAGCCCCTCGCGCGAAGCGCGACGGGGCCTTGGCTGTTTAGCTGTTTCGTCGAAGCGCGCCTCGAGCGCGCTTCGCGGGCCGCAATTTGCCGTAAATCGCCCCAGAATGTCCCTGCAAGGTAGCGAGGCCCCCGCGGGGCTTCCAGTGATCGCCTTTCGTTTGGTCGGGCCGGCGTGCCCCTCTACGTTGTGTGCCCCCGGTCCCTCCTCTACGGTGACTCGCCATGAACCGTTGGCCTCCCCGGCCGGTGCTCTCCGATTCGTTCTACAAGGCGCACGGCCTCGGCAACGACTACCTGGTCTTCGAGGAGGGAGAGGGGTGGCCGTGCACTCCGGACAACGTTCGCAGGGTCTGTGACCGTCACCGTGGCGTGGGATCGGACGGGATCGTCGTGCTGCTGGCGGGCGCGCCGACCGGCTCGGGCCCGCGAGCGGAGGTTTCCCTGAGGATGTTCAATCCGGACGGCGGGGAGTTCGAGCGGAGCGGCAACGGACTCCGAGTCCTCGGGTCGTACCTCGCGCTTCGACGGCCGGGCCTGTCCCACATCGGCGTGCTCGTGGGCGGAGACCGGGTCACGATGACGCTCCATGGCCGGGACGGGCCGGTGCACGACATCTCCGTCGCGATGGGCCGTGCGACCATCGGCCCCGAGGCCGTCGGGCTCGATCCCGCGGCCGCGTCCCGGACGGACGCCCCCGGCCGCTCCGGCGACCCCGGGTCCGGGTCGAGGCGGGGCGCCTGGAAAGTGCCGGGGCCGGACGGGGATCTGCTGGTGGTCCCCGTCTCGATCGGAAATCCCCATCTCGTGGTGCTCGCGAACGGAGCCGACGAGGTATCGGAAGAACGGCTGGCCGTGATCGGCCCGTTTCTGGCGACACACGGGTCGCTTCGCGAGGGCGCGAACGTCCAGATCGCGTGGGCCGACGGTCGGCACGCGTGTCGAGCGCTCATCTGGGAGCGAGGCGTGGGCCGGACCGAGGCCTCGGGCACCAGCGCCTGTGCCGTCGCGACGGCCATGACCGCGGTCGGGCTGGCTGAGCCGGGGGCGATCCGCGTGGCCATGCCGGGCGGCGATCTGTCCGTCTCGGTCAGCCCGGAGCTCGACGTCGTGCTGCGCGGTCCCGTGGAGGAGGTCCTGGAAGGGGCCCTGAGCTCCCGCCTTCTCTCTACGTTCGAACGCGGACCGTGAACACGATGCCCGCTACCGCGAAGACGGCGTTGGGAAGCCACGCCGCCGTGAGCGGCGCCAGGGCACCCGCTTCGCCGAGTGCGGCGGACACGCGCAGAAGCATCATGAAGACGAGAACCGTGGCAAGCGAGAGCCCGATGCCGAAGGCGGCTCCCCCTCGTCGGCTACTCGTGGCCAGGGGGGCGCCGAAGAGGATGATCACCAGGGTCATCACGGGAATCGCGATCTTCTGTTCCTTCTTGACCAGGAGCTCGTTGGCGTCTCCGCCCGAGCGCTGGATGATACGCGCGAGGCGATCGATCTCGGCGTAGGTCATCTCTTCCGGCTCGGGCGGCACCTCGAGGAGCTCGTCGGGCTCCTCCGCGAGTCCGCGAACCGTGATGCGATCGAACTCGACCGTCGTCATCACGGTGTCCTGCCGGATCCGGCGCAGATAGCCCTGGGCGAGCTCCCACCCCTCGTCCTCGTCGTAGCTCGCCGCCTCGGCGGCGAGGTGCAGCCCTCCGGCGGCGTGCGACGGCGGCCGCTCGAGGATCACACCCGTCATGCGACCGTCGGCGGCAGTCAGGCGCTCGACCTGCCACGACATCCCGTCCTCCGACCGGTATACGAAGTCCGAGCGCCAAGAGCGCCCCGGGACCTCGGCGCGCTGGAGCTGGGCGGCGATCCGGTTCGTGCGGGGCACGATCTCGGAAAGCGCCAGCGCGACGCCCGTCAGCACGAAGCCGGCCACCAGCAGGGGCAGGAAGAGCCGGTGGAACGAGATCCCTCCGGCCTTGGCGGCCACCACTTCCCGGTGCACCGTCATCATGTGGACCGTGAACACCGTCGCGAGCAGAGCCCCGAGCGGAAAGGTCCACTGGATGAAGAGCGGGACCATGTACATGTACGACTCGACGACCTCCGCGCCGGTCAGCCCGCGATCGATGAAGTCGTCCAGGTTCTCGGCCAGGTCGCCGATGATGAACAGCGGCTGCGCGGCGACCACGACGAGCACGAAGAGCTGCAGGAAAGTCGAGAAGATCAGGCGATCCAGGATCCTGATCATGTGCCGCTCTCCGCTCCCTGCGTCCTGGCTCCGAAGAAACGGGAGATCATCTCGCCGAGCCCACCTTCGCCCCGGTTCGTTCCCGCCGATTGCCCCATGCCTCTCAGCAGCACGACGGCGGCGCCGAGGAAGATGACGTTGCCGAGCCACATCGTGACGGCCGGGTCCGCGACGCGCCGGTCCGCAAGGGACTCGCCGCCGAGCAGGCCGATCCAGTAGATGAAGAAGATGACGGCCGATGCGACGACCACGAATCCTACGCCGGCGCGCGGGAACCTCAGGGCCAGGGGCGGACCGATGAGAGAGAACACCAGACAAGCGAGCGCGATCGCCCACTTCTTGTGGATCTCGACCTTGAAGCGGTTGATCGATTGCTGCATCGCCGCTCCCCGGGCCCCTCGGGCCCGGGAGCCCGCCACGATCTGCTGGGTCGAGTGGTCCCGGTTGATGTAGGCCCCTCGAACCACCGCTGTACGTACCGAGCGCTCCTCCTCGGCCCTCGCCGCGGAATCCTGCGCCACCGGCTCGTTGAGGGCGATGGCGACGGCCTGGAGGTTCGCCTCACGGCTCTCGACGATCAGCGAGTCCAGCCGCTGCTCCCGCTCGGTCGCATTCTGCCGGAGCAGGGCGAAGCCCATCTCGCGGTCCGACCGGTCCGAGCCCCCGAGGCGCCGGTCGAGCTCGTTTCCGACGTCCCGCAGGGGTACGATCTGCTCTTCGAAGTGCAAGCGCTGGAACCCGCCGTCACGATCGTTCTGCACTTCGTGCACCACGCCGTTGCGGAGCGTGAGGTACAGATCCGTCCGCGCGTCGTTGAAGGCCATCTCTCCCGACTCGGCGTAGGTGGTGCGCTGCCGCATGGGATCGTTGGCGTCGAAGATCGTCACGTTCTCCATTTGATTGGTCTCGTGATCGATCCGGTCTGCGGTGAGGAAGTACTGGTTGACGCCCTGTCCGGACCTGAGCTCGTTGACGACCTGTTCCCGAAGCTCGAGGGTCGGGCTCTTGCGACCGATGTCGAGCAGGAGGTTCTTTAGCGCGTGGTTGGACTCGGGGAGGACGGTGTCGTTGAAGAAGAGCATCACCAGGGTGGCGATGATTCCCATGCCGACGACGGGGAACATCATTCGGCTCGGGCGGACACCACCGGCCGAGATGGCCGTGATCTCGTTGGAGGCCGCCATCTCGCTGAACGCGTACAGCACCGCCACGAGAACGGACATGGGGAGGGACAGCGCGATCGTATGAGGCAGGGAGAGGACCAGGAACTCCACGATGACCTGCCAGGGGAGCCCCTTGCCGACCAGCGAGTCCACACGCTGCGCCACCGCGTTCACGAAGATGAGTCCCGTGATCGCGGTCAGGGCGAAGAGGAACGGGCCCAGGTGCGCCCGGATCAGGTATCGGGCGAGAACTCCTTTTCGCATCGCAGCGTCGCTCGGTCCCGGTGATGGAGAGGCCTGATGGTTCGGGCACTCCCTACACCGGGTAAGGTCGCTACGTTCGCGCGGTCTGCCCACCCCGGCCCCGAGGCCGGGATTGATCTGCTCGGGCGCGGGCCGGTGACGGCGTGATCTCTCGTCTGCTCGCGCTGTTTCTGGCCTTCCTTCAGCCGCCAGCGGTCGGCACCTCGCCCGACCCGGGCACCGATCTGGCGACGGACACCATCCTTCGTCCCGACCTCGACCTGCCGCCTGCCACGGTCACGAGTGGCCTCGCCGGTGGTGACGACGGAGCTTGGGTCACGCTGGGGCTGCGCCGCATCTACGTGCCCGACGGCTTGCCGCGGCCGATCGCCGGGGCGGGAGCCCGTCCGTCCGTCCGTCTCGCGATCGCCCCCCTCACGGAGGTCACCCTGCGCCAGCGGGTCGCGCGGTTCGGCCGGTACGGGCGCGAGCTCTTCCTGCCTCCGGAGCCGACCCCGAGGGTCGCGTCAGCGGCCGACCGGGAGCAGGGCCGGTTCGTGACCGAGTACGCGGACCTGGAGCTCAACGTGAGAAGTCGGATGGAGCTCGGCGGCGACTGGACGCGCTTCGAGCCGTGCGACGTCCAGTTCGGCGTCGGGTGCAATCCGTCGCTCGTTCCGCAGCTGCGTCCGGAGCTTCAGTTCGGCGTCGTCGTGAACGGCACGATCCTCGATCGCGTGCGCGTGGACGTGGACTTCGACCAGTCGCGGGAGTTCGATGCGGCGAATCGGATCAACTTCTTCTACGAGGGCGGCGAAGACGACGTCCTGCGTCGGCTCGAGGTCGGCGACGTGACCTTCGACCTCCCTCGCTCCCGTTTCCTTACCGAGGGTATCCCGGCGGGCAACTTCGGCTTCCAGGCGGAGGGCCAGGTGGGCCCGGTCGACTTCCAGACCGTGTGGGCCCAGCAGCGCGGCGATCTGAACACGCGCGTATTCCAGCTCTCGGGGCTCGGGGATCAGCGTGCCTTCGTCCAGGAAGACACGCTCGTGCTCGACGATGCCGACTACGTGCGCGGGCAGTTCTTCTTCCTGGTGGACCCCACCCAGATCGACCGTTACCCCCACATCGACGCGCTCGAGCTGGACCCGGCTTCGGCTTCCGCCACGGTGGCGCCCGGTGCCCAGCCGATCCAGCTGTACCGCTTCGAGGACGATCCGGTCTTCCGCCAGCAGGTCCAGGGCTTCATCCAGGCGGATGCGGTGGCGGACGGCCCGAGTGGGCAGATCCGTGAGTCCGGCTGGTTCCGGTACCTGCAGGAGGGCATCGACTATTTCGTCCACCCGAGCGGACTCTGGGTGGCGCTGCGACAGCCGTTGAGCCGCGACGAGATGCTCGCGGTGACGTACATCACGGCGGTGGGCGACACCGTCGGTGACTACAATCCGGAGCTCCTGTACAACAGCGGCGGAAGACCGGAGCTCCGGCTGCTGAAGGCCTCCGGTGCCAACCACCAGCCCGGAAGGCCCACCTGGGACCTCGAGATGCACCAGGTCTACCGGGTATCTGGCTCTCCCGACGTGGAGCCGGCGTCGGTCGAGCTCAGCGTGTCGCTCGGCGAGCTCTCCGCGGGACGCACATTCAAGCGTCGGCCGTCCGGCGAGGACGTCACCTTCCTCCGCCTCTTCGGGCTGGACGAGGAGGCTCCGATCGATCGGATCGACCCGTCCTTCCTCTACGCGGCGGAAGAGGACTTCTTCCAGGACCAGCCGCCGGTGCAGGGGACGTTCGTCGTCTTCCCGACGCTCCGGCCCTTTGCCGAGCCGCCGCCGGTGCCCTCCCTGGGGCTGGACGAGAACGCCACCGCCGCCATCCTGGGCAACGACGCCAACGAGCGGATCTACTTCGAGGAGGATCCGTTCGAGCGCGACAACTCGGGGCGCTTCCGGCTGACGTTGTCGTATCGGATCCGCTCGGAAGGTCTCATCTCGTCCTTCTCGCTCGGGGCGTTCGGCATCCGGGACGGGAGCGAGCGGATCTTCCTCGGCGAGCGTGCTCTGACCCGCGGCACCGACTACGACATCGATTACGACGTGGGGCAGGTCCGCCTGCTCCAGCCGGAGATCCTCTTCGCGGCGTCTCCCGAGGCCTCGATCCGTGCCACGTGGGAGCAGCGGTCCCTGTTCCAGGTGACGCCCACGCAGGTATTCGGGTTCCGCACGCATGCGGACCTCGGCTCCAACGGAGGGGTCGACCTGCTCGGGCTCTACCAGGCCGAGCGGACCGTGGCACGTCGACCGGTTCTCGGGACCGAGCCGGGCGCGGCGATCGTGGGGGGACTGAGCGGCCAGTACGGGTCGGCGCTCCTGTGGATGGATCGCTTCCTCGAGTCCGTGCCCGGGCTCAACTTCGCCGGAGCGTCCACCTTCGCGGTCGACGGGGAGCTCGCCCTGTCGCTTCCCAACCCGAACACGCAGGGCCGCAGCTTCGTGGACGACTTCGACGGGGTGGCCGAGCTCCCCGTGGCGCTGCCGGCAGCCAGCTGGCAGCTGTCGAGCGCGCCGTCGGCCCGGGACGGGGCCGAGGTCGTACTCCCTCCGGTCGTGGACGAGACCACGGCGGGTTCGCTCGTGTGGCAGGACCGTTGGATCATCCAGGCCCCGAACGGGGACAGCCTCGGGATCCATGAGGGCCTCCTGCCCCGCACGGACATCGACAACCAGATCCGGGTCGCCGGTACGGAGGTGCGCGAGCCGGGGCTCCTCCTCACCCTCGGGTCGAGTCCCGCGGGTGCACCGGGCTGGCGCTCGACCATGACGACGCTCTCGACCAACGGTCTGGACCTGACCAAGACGGAGTTTCTCGAGTTCTACGTCGCGGGCGACGAGGCCATCTCGCTGATCGTGGACCTCGGCACCGTCAGCGAGGACGCGTTCTTCATCGACCCCGCCGGCAATACGTCCGGCATTCGTTCCGACGGCCGGGCGTGGGGGCTCGGGCGCCTCGACCAGGAGGCCGATCCCCGTTTGGGCGAGATCTGGAGCGAGGCTCGCGACCAGCTGGGCGTCTGGGGGGAGGAGTGCATGTCCGAGCCGGGCAAGATCTTCCCGATCGGAGACGAGCGCGCCGTCTGCACGGCGGGCAACGGGCGCCCCGACAGCGAGGATCTCGATTCCGACGGCAATCTGGACACGCCGGAGCGACATCTGAGATACGTGGTCACGCTGGAAGGCACCTCCCCGTACCTCCAGCGGACGCGCTCGGAGACCGGCACGAGCTTCCAGCTGTATCGCATCCCCATCCGAGGGGCGGCAGGGGTCGAGGTCGGTGGCCCGATCACGGAGGCCGACCTTCGAGCCGTGCGCCACCTGCGCGTCACGGCTTCCGGGCCGTCCGGCTCGGTGCAGCTCGCGCGCATGAGGCTGGTGGGCTCCCGCTGGCTGAAGCGAGCCGGCGACGGTGTTCTCACAGGGATCGTGGGTGACACCCTCAGCGGGTCCGGCTCGGTGGAGGTGTCGACCGTCTCCAGGGTCACCGTCGGGCAGGACTACGTGTCGCCTCCCGGCGTCCTCGAAGAGCTCGCGGATCCGACGCAGGCCTTCGCGGGGCAGGGCATCGAGTTCAACGAGAAGTCGCTGGGTGTCTCCTTCGAGGCGCTCCCGGACGGCTCCCGTGCCGAGGTGTATTTCCGTTTCCCGCAGCGCCCCCGTGACTTCCTGCAGTACCGACAGGCGCGCCTCTGGGTGCTGGCGCGCTCCGGCGACTTCGGGCCCACGAGCTCGAACCGGTTCTTCTTCAAGGTCGGAAGCGACTCCGAGAACTTCTATCTCTACCGGACGACGCTGAGTCCGCCCCCGAGCTCCGGGATCTCGAGCGCAGACTGGCTGCCGGAGGTCGTCGTCGACTTCGGGGAGTGGCTGGACCTACGCCGGGAGGCGGAAGAGCAGCTCTCGTTCGCTCCTCCGGGGCCGGGAGACCCGCCGGTCACGGTCTGGTCCGCGGACTCGACCTATGCGGTCGTCCTCGCGGACAGGGGGCGGGCTCCCAACCTGGCCGCCGTGCGTGAGCTCTCGATGGGTGTCTGGAACGAGACGGGCCTGCCCACCGACGGTGAGATCTGGATCAACGAGCTGCGCCTGGACGACCCCATACGTGACGCGGGCCTCGCCGGATCGTTCAACGCGGAGCTGGACGGCGCCGGGGTGCTGACCACTCGCGTCAACCTGACGAACCGCGGGGCCTTCTTCCGCCAACTGAGGGATCGGGCGACGTACCAGGCGGATCAGACCCTGAACGTCTTCACCTCCCTCTCGGCCGATCGGTGGCTTCCCAGCTCGTGGGGCCTCGATCTGCCCGTGACGTACGAGCACACCCGAGCCCGCCAGAACCCGGTCCTGCTGGCGAACTCCGACGTCCGTGCCGACCGCATCGACAACCTGCGCGACACGGACGCCACGCAGAACCGGGTCAGCGTGTCCATGCGAAAGCGGACGCGGACGGCGAACCCCGTGGTGAGCTTCCTCGTCGACGGACTCGACGCGCGCGCCTCGTATGCGCTCGCTTCGGGCTCGACGGTGACCACGGAGGACGAGTCCCGAACGGTCGACGCAGGCGTCGGATGGTTCCGCGAGCCGGAGCCTCGGGAGGTAGCGCTCCTTCCCGGATTCATGCGCGGCGCGGTGCGGGCTCTGCTGCCGGGGTTCCTCGAGGACAAGGTCGCGGACGCCCGCCTCCGGCTCACACCGGACCGCCTGTCCCTGGACGGTTCGTACTTCCAGCAGGAGAGCGACGTGCTCCGCTACGAGGAGATCATCGTGCTCGAGGACGGGGTGATCCCGATCGCGACCCGCCGTCCGCGGGAGTTCGTGCAGCTGGCCGGGGCCGTCCGATTCCGCCCCCTCACCCCGCTCACCACGGACATCGCTCTGCTGAGCGTGCGCGACCTGCTGCCCCCGTACAAGGCCAGCGCGGACCCGGACGTGCAGGATCTGATCGAAGCCGAGCGAGCCCGGAGCCTCGGGCTGGACTGGGGTTGGGAGACGAACCGTTCTCTTCGCACCAGCCTGGGCTTCCGGCCGTCCATCGTGCCTTGGCTCCGGAACGACTTCGACTGGAGCACGACGTACCAGTCGGATCGCAACACCAACTTCGTAACCGACGTCGTAGAGGGGACCGACACGGCCACGGTGCTGACCCGCAACGCTCGGGGTCAGCGGGACTGGGGGCTGACGCTGGGGCTCAACCCCATTCAGCTCGCGACGGCCATCATGGGGCCCGCTGACGGGGCGGAGAGCGCAGAGGTCGCGCAGCTGAGGGGAATCATCGGAGCGGTTCGGCCGATCACGGTCTCGTACCGCGACGGCATCTCTTCGCGCTTCAACCGGGACCCCGTGGACCCCAGGTACGATTACCAGTTCGGCCTCGGCGGCGTGGACATGTACCGGTTCGTCGACGCCGACACGGCGGCCACCCTCACCGACCGCGTCAGCTGGCGTGTCGGCTCGGGGCTTTCGCTCCCCGCGGGAGCAGGCATCCGGATCGGGTATCTCTGGACGGACGCGCAGACGCTCGACTTGAGAAGCGACCGGCGGACCCGGCTCCAGACCTGGCCGGACGTGCAGGTGAATCTCCCCACGATCCGACTCCCCTCCTACACCGGAATCCAGACCGTCAACTTCACCTCCGGCGTCGTGCGTACACAGCGCCGGATCGAGTTCGGGGGCCGGGCGCTGCAGACGCGGTTCGACCAGGACACACAGATCCCCCTCGACGTGTCCATCCAGTGGCTCCGAACGCTCGTGACGACCTATCGAGGGGCGTTCCGGGAGGGGCGGGGGTCGGATCCCACGGGAGACACGGACCGGGAGCTGTGGAGCCACCGGGTCTCGATCAGTGCCCAGCTGCTTCCTCCGCGCGCGCTCGCGGAGGGCCTCGATCGACCCGTGCGGCTCTCGATGATCGGAGCGTACCGGTCCGAGCGGAACTGCAGGATCACGGTCAGTGGCGCGGAGTGCGTGCCCTTCCTCGATCAGGTGACCAAGACGGCGAGCCTCTCTCTGGATACCGCCGTGGGTGGCTTCGAATTCGGGCTCCAGCTGAGCTACGACGATCGAAAGTCCTTCGTGGGGCAGCGGACCGGGTCGACCCAGTTCCAGGTCGGCATCTTCGGCCAGCTGGAGTTCGCGGCGGGGGGACTCCCGCTGGGGAGCAACTAGCCGACGGAGTGCCGAAGCCGTGCGGTCCCATCGTGGCATGGTCGCGCCGCCCGACCCCGGCGACGCTTCTCCATGTCCGAAATCGAGTCACGCTCGCTTCGCCGCGCTACGGCTCTGCTGGTCCTTCTGAGCGCTGCTCGGTGGGTCGCATCGCAACCGACCACGGCGCCCGGGATTCCTGCAACGGACTCGGCGGCTTCGCTTGCCCGGGAGGCCCGCGCGGCGGCCGACGAGGAGGCGGTGCGGAGCCGGCCGCTCGCCGAGGGTGAAACCGTGGATCCCAACCGCGCGCCCGAGGTCCAGCTCGATCGGCTCCCCGGCGTCGGCCCGGCGACGGCCCGAGCCATCGTCGAAGCCCGCGACACCGGCGTCCGTTTCGGGCGTGCGGAGGATCTCGCGGCCGTGCGGGGGATCGGCCCCGTGCTCGTGGAGCGCCTGCGCCCCAGGCTCGACCTCCGCGCGCCCCCGGGGCGGCCTGCGCGGTCGGCGCGGAGCGATGGTGCGGAGGCCCTGGACGTGAACCGGGCAGATTCATCCGAGCTCGTCCGACTGCGCGGGATCGGCCCCGTGATGGCGGCCCGAATCGTCGCCGAACGGCGCCGTCGACCCTTCGCGAACATGGACGACCTCACCAGGGTCCGGGGCATCGGGCCGGCCACCGTGGCGCGCCTTCGAGGGGTCGCGACGGTCGGTTCGCCGAGGCGCTAGGCGGGCCCGTTATTTCTTCGTTATACGCCTTGCAGGACGCCGAAGATCAAGCTTGTAGTCTCGCGGCTCGAACCGGTATTCTGTAATCGAGCGCGGCCGATCGTCGCCTCGAGCACCCCCAAAGGACCGGAGTGGATGGCAGCCAAGGTAGCGCAGGAGATCCGTCTCGGAGACCTGTTCGTCAAGGAAGGTCTCATCACTCAGCAGCAGCTCCAGGAGGGGCTCAGCGAGGCGAGGACCTCCGGGCATCGGATCGGCTACGCCCTCGTTCAGCTCGGCTTCGTGGCAGAGGAGGAGCTGACGCGGATGCTGGCCAAGCAATACCGCGTCCCGGCCGTCGATCTCGCGAAGGTCAACGTCGACCCGAAGATCATCAAGCTGGTTCCCGCCGATGTGGCGCGGAAGCACCTGGTGCTTCCGCTGCGCCGTGTCGGACGGATGCTCACCGTCGCGATGACCAATCCGACGGACTTCTCCGCGATCGATGCGCTGAAGTTCATCACGCGGCTCGAGATCGAGCCCGTCATCGTCGGTGAATACACCCTCCAGAAGCACCTCGAGAAGTACTACGGTGCCACGGACGACCCTGCGACGGCGATCCCCGACGACTGGAACGACTTCGACGACATCGAGGTCATCGAGGACGAGGAGGAAGAGGACTTTTCGGCGCTGGCCGCCGCGGTCGACTCCGCCCCGGTGGTCAAGTTCATCAACGGCCTCCTGACCGACGCCGTGATGAAGGGTGTGTCCGACATCCACATCGAGCCGTACGAGAAGGAGATTCGCGTCCGCTACCGGATCGACGGTGCGCTGCAGGAGGTCATGAAGCCGCCGATGAAGATGCGGGCGGCGCTCACGTCGAGGATCAAGATCCTCGCCGATCTGAACATCGCCGAGCGCCGTATTCCCCAGGACGGCCGCATCAAGCTGAAGATGAAGAACCGGGTGGTCGACTTCCGCGTGTCGACCCTGCCCGTGATCTTCGGCGAGAAGATCGTCCTCCGTATCCTCGACAAGGGGAACCTCACCTTCGACCTGACGAAGTTCGGGTTCGAGACCAAGGCCGAGCGCGACTTCATGTGGGCCATCTCGCGGCCCTATGGAATGGTCCTCGTGACGGGGCCCACGGGTTCGGGAAAGACCACGACGCTCTACTCGGCCCTGTCGCAGATCAACACGATCGACACCAACATCATGACGGCCGAGGACCCGGTCGAGTACAACATCCACGGCATCAATCAGGTGCTCGTGCGACCCGAGATCGGGCTCGACTTCGCGGCCGCCCTGAAGGCGTTCCTCCGGCAGGACCCCAACATCATCATGGTCGGTGAGGTCCGGGACCTCTCCACGGGCGGGATCGCGATCAAGGCCGCCCTCACGGGGCACCTCGTGCTGTCGACGCTGCACACCAACGACTGCCCGGGTACGATCACCCGTCTCCTCGACATGGGCCTGGAGCCGTTCAACGTGGCTTCGGCGCTGAACCTCGTCTCCGCACAGAGGCTGGCTCGACGCATCTGCCCGAACTGCAAGGTCGAGGCGACCTACCAGGAAGAGTACCTGAAGTCCGCGAAGATCGACCTCGACTGGGTCCACGCGACCACCCTGTACAAGGGCGAGGGCTGCGACCAGTGCGGCGGTCTCGGCTACAAGGGACGCTGCGGCTTCTACGAGGTCATGATCATGAGCACGGGCCTCCGCAAGGCGATCATGAACGAGATGGGGACCGACGGTCTCCGGGACCTCGCTCGCGCCGAGGGCATGCTCACGCTTCGCGAAGACGGGCTCAAGAAGGTAGAGAGAGGCGTGACCAGTCTCGACGAGGTCATCAAGGAGACCACCGTCGCCGACTGACGTCGGCGCTCCGGACACCACAACCAGGGCATGACATGACGCAGCCGGCCGCACCGGCAGGACAGCAGCCTGCTCAGCAGGAGCTCAACCTTCGCGTGCTTCTCCAGGAGATGATCCAGCGCGGGGCTTCCGATCTGCACATCACCGTCGGCAATCCGGCCAAGCTGCGCATCGACGGGGACCTGACGAACAGCCAGAACAAGCAGATTCTCGCGCCCAAGGACACGCTCTCGCTGGCGTACTCGATCCTGACGGACAACCAGAAGAAGCGCTTCGAGACGGAGGACGAGCTCGACTTCTCGTTCGGCGTGCAGAACCTGTCCCGCTTCCGGGGCAACGTCTACAAGCAGCGCGGCTGCGTGGCGATGGCGATCCGGCAGATCCCCTACGAGATCGTGTCGATCGAGAAGCTCGGGCTTCCGCCCATCATCAACCAGCTCGCCGATCGGCCGCGGGGTCTCGTGCTCGTTACGGGGCCCACCGGATCCGGGAAGTCGACGACCCTCGCGGCGATGGTCGACAAGGTGAATCGCGAGCGGAAGGGGCACATCATCACGATCGAGGATCCGATCGAGTTCATTCACCGCCATCAGGGGTGCATGATCAACCAGCGCGAGGTCGGGGCGGACACGCAGACCTTCTCGGCCGCGCTCAAGTACGCGCTGCGCCAGGATCCCGACGTGATCCTGATCGGGGAGATGCGAGACCTCGAAACCATGTCCGCGGCCCTCACGATCGCGGAGACCGGACACCTCGTGTTCGCGACCCTCCACACGAACTCGGCCGCCGAGTCGATCAACCGGATCATCGACGCGTTCCCGTCGCACCAGCAGGGTCAGGTCCGCACCCAGCTCGCCTTCGTCCTCGAGGGGGTCGTCACGCAGACACTCCTTCCTCGCGCGCGGGGCAGGGGCCGGGTCGCGGCGGCCGAGGTGATGATCTGCACGCCGGCCATCCGCGCCGTCATCCGGGACGAGAAGATCCACCAGATCTACTCGCTCATGCAGGCCGGGAAGAAGCACGGCATGCAGACGATGAACGACGCCCTGCAGATGCTCTACATCAAGGGCGAAGTCACGCTCGACGAGGCGGTGAAGCGCTCGTCGGATCCCAACGAACTCCTCAGGGCCGTCGGCGAGCCCGTTCCCGGCGAGTAACTCGAACCCACCGAGGTAACAGAGGTCCATGCCCACGTTTTCGTACAGCGCTCGTCCAGCCACGGGCGGCGAGATGCAGACGGGTGAGCTCGATCTTCCCACGAAGGACGAGGTCCTCGCCCACCTTCACCGGCAGAAGCTGATCCCGGTCTCCGTCCGCGAGAAGCCGAAAGAGCTGACGATCTCGTTCGGGACCGGGATCACCATGCGGGACATCGTCATCTTCACGCGACAGTTCGCGACGATGATCAACTCGGGGCTTCCGCTCGTGCAGAGCCTCGACATCCTTGCCGAGCAGACCGAGAATCAGGCGCTGCGAAAGACGATATCCGAGGTGCTCTACGACGTCGAGTCGGGTCACACCCTTGCCGACGCCATGGGCAAACACCCGAAGGTCTTCACCGACCTTTACGTGAACATGGTCGCCGCCGGTGAGGCGGGCGGTATCCTCGACACGATCCTGCTTCGCCTGGCGACCTTCCTCGAGAAGAACGACGCGCTCATTCGGAAGATCAAGGGTGCGATGATCTATCCGGGCGTGATTCTCTCGGTGGCGGCCGCGGCGATCGTCATCCTGCTGATCTTCGTCATCCCGACGTTCCAGTCGATGTTCGAGTCCGCCGGAATCCCGCTTCCGCTTCCGACCCAGATCGTCATCGGGATGTCGGCTTTCCTCCAGGCTTGGTGGTGGGCCTGCGGGGTCGGACTGATTGCGGCGGTGGTCGGCATCCGACAGTTCTATCAGACGGACAATGGGGAGCTCCTCATCGACCGCATCCTGCTTGCGATGCCCATCCTGGGTGACCTGCAGCGGAAGGCGGCCGTGGCCCGGTTCACCCGGACGCTCGGAACGCTGGTGTCCTCCGGGGTCTCGATCCTCGAAGGCCTCGAGATCACCGCGAAGACCGCCGGCAACCGGGTGATCCACGACGCGGTCATGGGCTCGCGCGCCTCGATCGCCGGCGGTGAGACCATCGCGGGTCCGCTGAAGGAGTCCGGCGTGTTTCCCCCGATGGTCGTCCAGATGATCAACGTCGGTGAGCAGACCGGCGGACTCGACGAGATGCTCTCGAAGATCGCCGACTTCTACGACGACGAGGTCGACACGGCCGTGGAGGCTCTGCTTGCCGCCATGGAGCCGATCATGATCGTCGTGCTGGGCGTGGTCGTCGGTGGCATGATCGTCGCCATGTACCTGCCGATCTTCGACATGATCAACGCGGTGCAGTAGGCTCGGGCGCAAGAGCGGGTCCTGCGGGGCCTGGAGACGGGCGCGGGCCGACCGGCCTCGCGCCCGTCTCTCTTTCTTGGTGCGCAGGCGCCCGCCCGCGACGCTCCTGCCGCTTCTAGATCGCCACGGCGGCGCCGGCTGCCGCGATCAGCACGAATACCGCCCAGACCGCCGGGTGCGCCCAGACGGGCCGCAGTACTTTCGCGACGTCCTTGCGCCGGTGCTCGTTGATCGCGATGGCCATGTGGCCGGTATCGTCCTTGCGGCCCTCCACCAGGCGAGCCTGGAGCAGCTCGTTGACCGCCTTCTGATATTTGTCCGGTGCCTGCTCGAAGCCCTGGATCGAGGAGGGACGCGTGAAGCCCTCGCCTTCGACCCGGGCGAGCTCTCTGAGAATCGTCTTCTTCGGTGACATGGTTTTCGGGTGGGATCTTGGGCCCTCGTAGTAACTCCTTGGACGCCCCTACGAGCGCAGGGGTTGCGAGGTTGCACCCGTGACGTGTTCGTGACCCGGAAGCCGTCTCCCTTGCTCGCGAGCACGCAGTGTCCGAACAGATCCTCACGCCGGTCCTCCTCGCGGCCGCAGGGCTCGTCGCCGGCACGATCAACTCGATCGCCGGCGGTGGGTCGCTCCTGACGCTCCCGCTGCTCATCTTCGTGGGGCTGCCCCCTACGGTCGCCAACGCGACGAATCGGATCGCGATCTTCGTCGGGGGCGTCGGCGCGACCACGAGCTTTCACCGGCGCGGCCTGATTCCGTTCGCGTGGGTCCGGTTCGCCCTGCCTCCAGCGCTGATCGGCGTGGCGGTCGGCACGTGGGGCGCGACGCGGATCGGCGACGTCGCGTTCGAGCGCCTGCTCGCGTTCGTCCTGATCCTCGCGGCGGGATGGATGGTGTGGCATCCGGTGAATCCGCCGTCCGGCGGGAGCCCCGAGGCGCCGGACCCCGCACGGCGCTGGCTGCTGCGGCTGGCCTTTCTGGGGATCGGCCTGTACAGCGGCTTCATCCAGGCCGGGGTGGGGTTCCTCTTCCTTGCCCTGCTGTCGTCTCAGGGCCTCGACCTCGTTCGGGGAAACGCGGTGAAAGTGCCGCTCGTGCTCTCGTTCATGGCGCTGTCCGTCGCGATGTTCGCGGTGAGCGGGATGCTCGACTGGGGCGCCGGACTCGCCCTCGCCGGTGGCCAGTTCTTCGGTGCCAAGCTCGGGGTCCACCTCCAGGTCCTGAAGGGGCAGGCCTGGGTGCGCAACGTCCTGACCGTGACGATCGTCGTCTTCGCGGTCCGCCTCATGGTAGGGGGCTGACGCGTCGGCACCGACCGACCGAACACGGCCCGGGGGCACCTTCCAGGGGATGAGCCTCGCGGGGGCGCTCCGGGAACATGAAGAAACCCGGGAGGTGAGCCGCATGGCCCACCCCCCGGGGAGCTCCGACCGTATCGCTGCAGGTCGGGTCGAACCGACCTAGTACCGGTAGTAGTCCGGCTTGTACGGTCCCTGCTTCGGCACGCTGATATAGGCGGCCTGATCGTCCGAAAGCTCGGTCAACGTGGCGCCGAGCTTGTCGAGGTGCAGCCGGGCCACCTTCTCGTCGAGGTGCTTCGGGAGCACGTACACCTTCTTCTCGTACTGATCGGTGTTGGTCGCCAGCTCGATCTGCGCGATCACCTGGTTCGTGAACGACGCCGACATCACGAAGCTCGGGTGCCCGGTCGCGCACCCCAGGTTCATCAGCCGACCCTCCGCCAGGATCAGCACCGAGTGCCCGTCCGGGAACGTCCACTCATGGTACTGGGGCTTGATCTCTTCCTTGCGGATCCCCTCCACCCGAGCGAGCCCCGCCATGTCGATCTCGTTGTCGAAGTGGCCGATGTTCGCGACGATGGCCTTGTCCTTCATGCGGCTCATGTGGTCGGCGGTGATGATGTCCTTGTTGCCCGTCGCCGTGATGAAGACGTCGGCACGCTCGATCACGTCGTCGAGGTGGACGACCTGATACCCCTCCATGCACGCCTGCAGTGCGCAGATCGGGTCGATCTCCGTGACGAAGACGCGTGCGCCCTGGCCCTTCAGCGCCTGAGCACACCCCTTCCCGACGTCTCCGTACCCGAGGACCACCACGTTCTTGCCCGACAGCATGACGTCCGTCGCGCGGTTCAGTCCGTCGATCACGGAGTGCCGACACCCGTACAGGTTGTCGAACTTCGACTTGGTGACCGAGTCGTTCACGTTGATGGCGGGGAAGAGAAGGGCGCCGGCCTGCTCCATCTCGTAGAGTCGGTGCACGCCCGTGGTGGTCTCCTCCGAAACGCCGCGGATGTCCTTCGCGATGCGAGCCCACTTGCCCGGGTCCTCGGTCAGCGTGCGACGCAGGAGGTCGAGGATGACCCCCCACTCCTCAGGATCGCGATCGGGATCGAACGCGGGCACGGCCTCGGGGGATCCGAACTCGACGCCCTTGTGGATGAGCAGGGTGGCGTCACCGCCGTCGTCGACGAGGAGGTCCGGACCGGAGCCGTCCGGCCAGGTGAGCATCTGGTCCGTGCACCACCAGTACTCCTCGAGCGTCTCGCCCTTCCAGGCGAAGACGGCCGATCCCTTCGGATCATCCGGCGTGCCGTCCGGCCCCACGACGACGGCTGCCGCCGCGTGGTCCTGGGTCGAGAATATGTTGCACGACGCCCAGCGCACGTCGGCACCGAGCTCCGCGAGCGTCTCGATCAGCACCGCGGTCTGTACCGTCATGTGGAGGGAGCCGGCGACCTTCAGGCCGGCGAGGGGCTGCTGGGGCCCGTATTCCTCCCGGGCTGCCATCAGGCCGGGCATCTCCTGCTCGGCCAGTCGGATCTCGTTGCGGCCCCACCGCACGGTTTCAGGAGAGAGATCGGCCACCCTGAACGGTGGGCGTTCGGTCGTCGCCGGCTGGTTCGGCGGCATCACGGCGGTATCGGTCATGAGGGTTCTCTGGGTTGGATTGGGATCGAAGGTGGGCCTCAGGCGCGAGCCGAGGCGAGAAAGAGAGGAGGTCCCGACGCGCGAGCGTCGGGCGGCATCGGCACGACGTGGACCGAGCCGAAGCCGGAGTCGGACAGCCAGGCGGCGACACGCTCGGGCTCGAAACCCGGCCAGACGTGTCCCATCTCTTCGGCGTACCCCACACCTCTGTCGTGGGCACGCATGTCGAGCAGGACGAGTCGGCCTCCGGCGACGAGGATGCGCCGGGCTTCGGCGAGGGCCGCGGGCGGGTCCACCACGTAGTGCAGGACCAGTCCGACGATCGCGAGATCGACCGACGCGTCGTCGATGGGGAGGGACTCGAGCTCGCCGAGATGCAGCTCCACGTTGTCGGTGCCCTGGAGTCGGGCGCGGGCCGTCGAGAGCATCTCGGAAGAACGGTCTACCCCGATCACCCGCCGGGCGAACGGCGCGAGTCGAGCGGCGAGCGCACCGGTGCCGGTGCCGAGGTCGGCTACGACCCAGGAGGGATCGACCAGTCCTAGGAGGGGCACCAGGTCGGTGGCGGGGCCGAAGAGCTCGGCACGGGTCTCGTCCCAGCGTTCGGCGGTCTTCGCGAAGAAGGCGGACGCGCGCATGCGCCGGTCTTCCAGCACCACCCGAGCCCGTTCCGCGTCGTTGGCGAAGGCCCGTTCCGGCTCCACGTCGTCCCGGACGATTCGCCACAGCGAACGCGCCGGCGGGTCCAGGTCCGGGCGGAGTCGGTAGTGGCGATTCCTGCCGTCCACGCGTGCCTCGACCCACCCCTCCGACGAGAGGACCTTGAGGTGACGACTGATCGTCGGCTGCGCGGCCTGAAGCACGGTGCAGAGCTCACCGACGGTGAACTCGCTCCGCTCGAGAAGCGCGAGAAGGCGCACACGCGTCTCGTCGCCGAGCACGCTGAGCCGATCCAGGATGGGCGGGGATGTCGTATTCATAGATGCGAATACGAATATATGACAATCCGCGGCGGGCTCAAGACGACAAACGGTTGTTTCAGCCGCCGTCCTCCATAAGCTTCCGGGCGTTCTCCGCCATGTCGGCGGAGGCAGGTCCCGTGCGAGGAGTCAGGTTGGCCCAGAAGCATCCGCCCCACAGCGACGTCGTCTACCCGTCGGCGATTCCGTTCGTCCTCACGCATCTCGTCTGCTTCGCGGCGATCTGGACGGGCGTGCCGGTCGAGGCGCTCGTGGTAGCGCTGGTTCTCTATGTCGTTCGGATGTGGGCCATCACCGCCGGCTACCACCGCTACTTCAGCCACCGCTCCTACAAGACCAGCCGTTTCCTGCAGTTCGTGATCGCCTTTCTCGGTCAGACGTCGGCGCAGCGCGGGGTGATCTGGTGGGCCGCCGTGCATCGGCACCACCATCTGCACTCCGACACCGAGCACGACGTCCATTCGCCGCGACATCACGGCTTTTGGTACTCGCATGTGGGCTGGATCTTCAATCCGTCGAACTGGAAGCCGGATTACGGCACGGTAAAGGATCTCACGCGGTATCCGGAGCTGGTCTGGCTCGACCGGAACAACTATCTGCCCGCCATCCTCCTCGGGTTCGCCGTCTGGGCCTGGGGCGGGTGGGCGATGCTCGTCGTCGGGTTCTTCTGGAGCACCGTGCTCCTCTTCCACTGCACCTTCTTCATCAACTCCCTGGCCCACGTCTCGGGTTCGCAGCGCTACCTGACGGGCGACGACTCGAGGAACAACCTCTGGCTCGCGCTGATCACCCTCGGAGAGGGGTGGCACAACAACCATCACCACTATCAGAGCTCGACCCGCCAGGGCTTTCGGTGGTGGGAGATCGACATCTCGTACTACGTGCTGGTGGTGATGTCCTGGTTCCGCCTCGTGTGGGACCTGCGCGCCCCCCCGGCGGCGATCGTCGAGGGTGACCGGCCGGTCGGGCGGAAGGTCGTCGAGAAGGTCGCGAGCGAGCTCGCGCTCGCCTTCAACGTGGAAGGGATCTCTCAGTCGGTCCGGGACGCATGGGAGGAGTCGCATGCCCTGGAGGACCTCGCCGAGCGGGCCCGAAGAGCCCGGGCCCAGGTCGAGGCGCGGATCGCGGAGCTGTCCCTGCCGCACCTGCCGACGGTGCCGGAGCTGCGGGAGAAGGCGGAGGAGATGTTCCAGGAGTCGCCGTCTCTCGACGCGATCGTGAACCGCGCGCACGAGCTCCTGGCCGAGATGGTCGCGGAGCGCGTCTGCGACGCGGCGCTCTCGAGGGGCTGATCGCGCAGCGCCGGATCGTCGGCGCTCCCCGGTGCGTCACGCTTGCTCGGGCCCGATGGGCGGGACATTCTTTGACGCTTTGGCCGCCGAGGGTCGCGGCGGCCCGCCCCTGCCAGTGAACCCCTGAACGAGCACACCATGGAGTCCTTCCTCAACAACGTACTGCAGCCGATCGTCGATTTCGCGAACGCGTACATCATCGAGATCGGGCCCAGCGTGGGTGGAGAGCGGATCGCCATCATGGTGATCCTGCTCCTCGGCACGGGCTTCTACCTCACGGTCCGCACCGGCTTCGTCCAGTTCACGAGGCTCGGCCACGGATTCGGGGTGACCACGGGCAAGTACGACGACCCGGACGACCCCGGAGACGTCTCCCACTTCCAGGCGCTCACGACGGCCCTGTCGGCGACCGTGGGAATCGGCAACATCGCGGGCGTGGCGATGGCGATCCACTGGGGTGGTCCGGGGGCACTGTTCTGGATGTGGGTCACGGCGCTGCTGGGCATGGCCACGAAGTACTCGGAGGTCACGCTCGCCCAGAAATACCGCATCACGGACGAGGTCGGCACGGTAGCAGGCGGGCCGATGTATTACATCGAGCGTGGCCTCGGCGAGAAGTGGAAGCCGATGGCGGTGTTCTTCGCGGTCATGCTCGGCTTCACCGCCTTCTTCACCGGAAACGCCGTGCAGGCGAACACGGTGGCCGACCAGATGTTCACCACCTTCGGAATCCCCATGACCGTGATGGGCGGGATCACAGCTACCATCGTGGCTGCGGTGATTCTCGGCGGAATCGGCCGGATCGGTCGCGTGACCGCGTTTCTCGCCCCGTTCATGGCCGCGGTCTACGTGGCCGGAGCGCTGCTGATCATCTTCATGAACCTCGGATCGGTCCCGGGCGCGTTCGGCACCATCTTCAGAGAGGCGTTCAATCCCCAGGCCGGTGTCGCGGGTGTCGGGGTCGGGGTCTTCGTCGTAACCCTCATGTGGGGGGTGCGTCGCGGGCTCTTCTCCAACGAGGCCGGGCAGGGCTCGGCGCCGATCGCCCACGCTGCGGCGAAGACCGACGAGCCGGTCTCCGAGGGGGTCGTGGCGCTCCTGGAGCCGTTCATCGACACGATCGTAATCTGCTCGCTGACGGGGCTGGTGATCATCATGACCGGGACGCACAGCCAGCGCTTCCCGACCGAGATCACGCTCGGCGGCGGAGACATCGCCTACACCGCGGAGGCCGCCGACGGCCGCTGGGGGGGCACGGGCGCCCCCGACGAGATCGTCATCCAGGACGGGCGCCACGTGCAGACGGGGGCCGGGGCTGCGCAGCTGTCGTGGCACGAGGCACCGGTCGAGGTCCTCTACAGCGACGAGGCGCAGACGCAGGCGTTCTCGGGAACGGTCTACCCGACGCGCGGGGAGGCCGTGGGAGCGGACGGAACGACCTACACGTCGCTCTTCGGCAACGCCGTGGAGAACGGGGCTCCCGTAACCGCCGCCGCGTTCCGTCAGGGGCTGGCCCCCCTCGGTGACTGGGGCCACTACATCGTCGTGTTCGGAGTGCTGCTCTTCGGTATCTCGACGGCGATCTCGTGGAGCTACTACGGAGACCGATGCGCCCATTACCTGTTCGGTCAGGCAGCGGTGCTGCCCTACAAGGCGCTCTTCGTCGGGGCGCATTTCCTGGGTGCCGCCGTGCCCCTGGCCATCGTCTGGGCGCTGGGTGACGTCGCCCTCGCGATCGTGATCTGGCCGAACCTCGTGGCGCTCCTGCTCCTCGCGCCGGTGGTCTCGGCGGAGACCCGCTCCTACTTCGAGCGTAAGCCGTACGAGGCGATCGCGGCCAAGCGAGCCGCGATGTCGTCGGGGGACTGACCCGAAGGCGACGCCGCGCGGACCACCGAGGTTCGCGCGGCGTCGCTCAGCCTCGGGCTGCTTCGATCAGGGCCCGAGCTCGTTCCGGGGAGACGCCCGCGCCTGCGCGTCCGTCGCGCATGGCGGCGGAGCCCACGATCGCCCCGTCGGCCGCGCGAAGCACCGCGGCCACTGTCTCGGGCGTCACGCCCGACGCGACCAGGACGGGCGCCTCCGGCACCGCTCTGCGTACCTCCTCGACCTCGTCGAGCGGGGTGGTCGCCCCGGTCTCGGCTCCGGTGAGGAGCAGTGCGTCGGCGACGCCGCGGTGCCACGTGTCCGCGGCGGACGACGAGAGCTGCGCTCCGGCTGGAGGCGTGCCGTGCTTGACGTGCACGTCGGCCAGGACGGCCACGTCCGGGGCGAGCCGCGCTCTCGATCGGACGGTGTCTGCCGCGCGGCCCTCGATGAGTCCCTGATCTGTCCACATCGAGCCCGTGTGGACATTGACACGGAGGAAGGACGCTCCGGTCGCAGCGGCGATGCCCAGTGCCGCTGCCGCGTCGTTTCGCAGCACGTTCACGCCGAGCGGGAGATCCACGGCCTCCCGGACGGCGAGCACGGCAGCCGTCATCGAGGCCACCGTCTCCGGCAGCACCGCGCCCCGAAAGAAGGGGACGTCCCCGAAGTTCTCCACGAGCACCGCGTCGAAGCCCGCATCGGCCAGCGCGGCCGCGTCGGCCGCCGCCCGATCGAGAACCTCGTTCATCGATCCGGTCCAGCCGGGGGCCCCGGGAAGCGGGAGCAGATGGACCATGCCGACGAGGGTGCCGCTCTCCGGGAAGCTCCGCGTCCAGATGCGATCACTCATGGTCGGTCTTCCTTTTCGGGCGCCGCGCGAGGCTCCTTCGTGCCGGACCGGCCCGGTGAGGCTCCGATCACGCGTCCGGGCACGAGCGTTCCCCGGCCGAAGCGTTCGGAGATCGCGTCCATGGCACGGGACACGTCCCGATCGCGGTCGGACTCCCCGGGACCGTCCTCGAACAGCGCGAGCTGTTTCGAATCACTCCCCGTCGTCAGCCCGGAGAGGCCCACGCCGATGAGCCGCGCCGGTACCCGGCGCTCCCTGCGGAGGTCGGACAGCAGCGCCAGAGCAGTCTCGCGGATCGCGGTATCGGACTCGATCGCCTCGGGCAGCGTGCGGCTGTGCTGGCGGGTCCGGAAGTCGTGATCCCGCAGCTTCACGGTGACGGTGCGTGCGCGCATCGCCTTCGAGCGAAGCGTCGCACCGACGGACGAGACCAGCTCGATGAGCCGCCGTTCGAGGTCCTCGTCCCGCTTCAGGTCTTCGAAGAAGGTGCGCTCCGAGGAGATCGACTTCCGTCGTTCGGCCGGATCGACCGGGCTCCGGTCCACGCCACGAACGCGCCGGTACAGCCACGCTCCGCGTCGCTCTCCGAACCACCGCTGGAGCCACTCCTCCTGTACGTCGACGGCATCCGCGACGCGCACGAGCCCTCGCTTTCCGAGCGCCTCCACCAGGGCAGGGCCCACGCCCGGAAGCTCCGACAGGTCGAGGGTGTTCAGGAACGCCTGCTCGTCACCGGCCGGCACGACGTGCACGCCGGCCGGCTTCGCCCGCGTCGCCGCCAGCTTGGCGATGACACGGCGCGTTCCGCCCCCGAGGGAGACCGAGATCGCGGTGCGCTCGAGCACGGTCCGGCGGATCCTCCAGGCGGTGTCGGCGAGGGACTCGGGTGCGAAGAGGCGCTCCGTGCCGGTCAGGTCGAGGTAGAACTCGTCTACGGATGCCGCCTGGACCACCGGGGCGAGTTCTTCGAGAACGGCCCGGACCTCGCGGCTGCGGCGCGTCACGGATCCGCGAGGGACCCCCACGACCGTTGCGTCCGGACAGAGGCGCAGGGCGTGGGCCGTCGGCATTGCCGAGCGGACGCCGAAGGCTCGGGCCTCGTACGAGGCCGACGTGACGACGCCTCGACCGGAGGGAGAGCCTCCCACGATCAGGAGGGGGGCCTTTCCCGCTCCTTCCGGGTCCTCGAGGCGCGCGACCTGCACGTAGAACGCGTCGCAATCGACGAGGAGAATCCGGCGTTCGCGTGGCTGATCGGACACGGTGTCGGGAGGTCCGTTCGGGTTTGCTGGGCGGAACCGACCCGGGTACTATCCCCGACCGGCGACTCCAAGGTAGCGCGTCCGCTCGCGCCCCGGGACGCCGGTCGACTCCGGCGACGCACACCACGAAAACCTGCCAAGGAGCCTGTTCGGATGGCTTACCCGTTCCAACTGCCCGACCTCGGGTACGCGCACGACGCACTCGAGCCCCACATCGATGCCCGCACGATGGAGATCCATCACGGAAAGCACCACGCGGGCTACACCAGCAAGCTGAATGCTGCCCTCGAGGGCCACGACGACCTGCACGGCAAGTCGGCGATCGAGCTCGTGTCGGACCTCGATTCGCTTCCGGAGTCGATCCGCGTGGCGGTTCGCAACAACGGTGGCGGCTACATCAACCACAACCTCTTCTGGGACGTCATGACGCCCGGAGGTGCCGAGGGGCCCGACGGAGCGCTGGCGTCGGCGATCGATTCCGCGTTCGGCTCGCTCGACGACTTCAAGGCGAAGTTCCAGGCGACGGCGGCCGGGCGTTTCGGCTCGGGGTGGGGCTGGCTCTGCACGGACGCCGCAGGTGCACTCTCCGTGCTTTCGACCCCCAATCAGGACAGCCCGCACAGTCAGGGCCTGACGCCGGTGCTTGGCGTGGACGTGTGGGAGCACGCGTACTACCTCCACTACCAGAACCGGCGGCCCGACTACCTGACCGCCTTCTGGAACGTGGTCAACTGGGACAAGGTGGCTGGCCGCTACGCGGCCGCGACGACCTGAGGCGCGATCCTGCCGCGTCCTGGCCCGGGGGCCGGGGGTCCACGGACCTCCGGCCCTTCTTCGTGGGCGGCAGCCCGGATCCCGGGCCGGGGGCACGGTTTAGGGCAGAAGAGGCTGATTCGTGCCGAATAAACATCTTGTGCGCGCGGAAACAGGTGATTACTAATCGGCTCGTTCGACCGGCCTCTGGAACCGTACTCGCACCTGGCGCCATGCTCTCGATGCGAACGCTTTCGAGCCCTGCCCTTACCGCCGTGATGGCGGCGTGCGCCCTCGCCCTCGTGGTGGAGGCGTCGCCGGTTCACGGGCAGAGCCTGAGGGGGTCGCGCTCCTCGATGGATCGGCAGAATCGCATCGCGCGCGAGCACGACTACACCTACATCGAGTCGCCGGATCGCGTGCTGTTCTTCGCGGAGCAGGGCTGGCTCGTGCCGATCCGGTCGGGCAAGGACTTCACGGTGAAGGGGGACGTGTCGTTCCCGTACGCGCGTCCGGAGGTCGAGCTCTTCGTGCAGCGACTCGGAGGCCAGTACCGCCGAGCGTGCGGAGAGCAGCTGGTGGTGACGAGCCTCACGCGGCCCGCGAACCGCCAGCCGAGGAACGCATCGGACCGTAGCGTCCACCCGACGGGCATGGCCCTCGACATCCGCTACAGCTGGAATCGAGCCTGTCGCGACTGGCTCGAGGGCGTGCTCGTGAGCCTCGAGCGCCAGGGAGTCCTCGAGGCGACGCTCGAGCGGCGTCCGCGACACTACCACGTCGCGATCTTCCCGAATCAGTACTCCGACTACGTCGAGACGCTGGCGGCACGTGAGGCCGATGGCGAGCCGCAGCAGGAGTATCGCGTTCGCCGGGGTGACTCGCTCTGGACCATCGCGCGGGCGCACGGCACGACGGTCGACAGGCTCAAGGATCACAACGGGATCCGGGGGAACCGGATCTTCGCGGGCCAGCTGATCGATCTCCCGCCGGGTAGCTGAGAAGCCCGACCGGCGGTGACGGAACGCCCGGGCCCGGAGCCCCGCGCCGAGCGCATCTTCGATCCGTCGCAGCTCTCGGGGCGCGACCGCTACCAGCTCATGACGTCCCTGATCGGGCCGCGACCGATCGGATGGCTGTCGACGTGGGGACCGAGTGGAGTCGCCAACCTCGCCCCGTTCAGCTACTTCGCGGCGTTGTCCGTCGCTCCCATGCTCGTGGGCGTGTCCATCGGGCTGCGACGCGGACAGCCCAAGGACTCCATCGTCAACATCCGACACCGGGGAGCGTTCTGCGTCAACGTGGTGACGGAAGAGCTGCTGGAGGCGATGAACGCCTCGTCTGCGAGCGTGCCGCCCGACGTTGACGAGTTCGACCTGGCCGGCCTGACGCGAGCCCGTTCCGATCGCGTCGACGCGCCGTTCGTGGCCGAGTGCCGGGCCGTGCTGGAGTGCCAGGCTCGCCAGGAGGTCGACTTGGGCGGCGCGCCCAATGCTCTGGTCATCGCCGAGGTCGTCGGAGTGCGCCTCGACGGCTCGCTGGGGTTCGAGGACGGCACGATGATCGTCGGGCCCGAGCAGCTCCGCCTCGTGGGTCGCCTCGGCGGCGACGCCTACTCGGTGGCGTCGGACCTGCGGCGCGTACCGCGCCCCGACCGGCCCTGAGGAAGGGCCGGGGGCGCATGTCGCATTCTGCCATATCGGAGTCCTTGCAATTTGCGAGGCGCGTGGTGTACCGTGAACCGACCGTGGCGCCACGCTCAGGACAGCGTCTCCGTTGGCCTCCCCGATGACATCTCAGCAGCCCGTAGCGCCGGGGCTCTCGCGCGCCGATCTCCTCCGCTGGCTCTACACGGGGCGGCTCACGCTCGCGACGGGCATCCTGGTGGCGGCGCTCGTCAGCTGGTTCGACGCGCAGCGAGCCGACACGCTGATCGTCATCGTCCTCTTCGTGCTGTCGGTCTGGCTCACGGGATGGTCGTTCTGGCATACGCACGTCAACGGCCGCGAGGCGACCGAAGGCTTCCTCTACGCCCAGGTCATCTTCGACACCCTGCTCGTGACGGGGATCGTCCACCTAACGGGGGGGCCGGTCAGCGGCTTCGCATCCGTCTACATTCTCGTCATCAGTGCGGGGGCACTGCTTCTGCCGCTGCTGGGCGGACTCGTCGTGGGGGCGCTGGCGATCGTCCTGTACACGGCGGACCTCGTCCTCGGCTTCCAGGAGCCGCTGACCGTGTTCGTCGGGCTCCGCATCGTGCTCTTCGCCGTGGTCGCCGTCGTGACGGCCCTGATCGGCGACCGGCTGCGCAGGGCGGGGCAGGCGCTCGGTGCGGTCGCGTCGGAGCTCTACCAGCTTCGCCTCGACACGGACGACATTCTGGCCAACCTCTCCACCGGCGTTCTCACGGTCGACGGCGACGGGCGGCTGGCCTACGCGAACCCGGCGGCGGAGGGGCTTCTGGGCGTCCGCCTGCAGACCCGCATCGGAGAGCCCATTCTCGACGAGCTGGACGAGATCGCACCCTACCTGGGCTCCATCCTCCAGCAGGCGATCCACCGCAGGGCCGCGGTCTCGCGCGGTGCCGTGACCGTGCACTCTCCCGAGGGGGACGGTCGCCTCGGCGTGAGCACGGCGGTCCTGGAGCGCGCCGAGAGTGAGCTGCCGTCCGCAACCGCCCTCTTCCAGGACATCACGAACCTCGAGCGTCTGGACGAGCTGAAGGTCCGCGCGCAGCGCCTCGCGGCCGTGGCGACCCTCTCGGCCTCGCTCGCCCACGAGATCAAGAATCCGCTCGCCTCGATCCGCTCGGCGGTGGAGCAGCTGGGGCGTGGCCGGCTGTCGGAGGAGGACCGGCGTGTGCTGGAGCGCCTCGTCCTCGCGGAGTCCGATCGGCTCAGCAGACTCCTCTCCGAGTTTCTCGACTATTCCGCGTTGGGGATGGGCAGCCGCGACGTGGTCGACCTGCACGCCCTGGTGCGCGGATGTCTCCTGGTGGTGAAGCAGCATCCCGACCTCGAGGGGGTCGAGGTCGTCGGTGTCCTCGACGACGGGCCGATACCCATCGTCGGAGACGCCGACCTGCTCCACCGTGCCCTCTTCAACCTCGTGCTGAATGGAGCGCAGTCGGCCGGTCGCGGCGGTCGTGTCACGGTCACGCTCGCGAACGAGTCGGAGCGCCAGCGCCCCAGGGGCACCCGGATCGAGCGGCCGGTTCGACTTTCGGTGGGGGACACCGGACCCGGGATCTCCGAAGAGGAGCGCGCGCGCATCTTCGATCCCTTCTTCACGACCAAGGACGGTGGGAGCGGCCTGGGTCTTGCCGTGGTCCACCGGGCGGTCGAGGTCCACTCCGGGGCCACGTTCGTCCAGGAGAGCGCCGAAGGGGGCGCAGAATTCGTCATCTTCCTGCCCGGCGCCCCCGAGGACGCCAGCGTCGAGGCCATCGGAGCGACCGCATGAAGATCCTCCTCGTGGACGACGAGACCGCGATTCTCGACACGCTCAGCATTCTCTTCCGGGGGGAGGGCTGGGATGTCGCCGTGGCGGACTCGGGTCCCAAGGCACTGGCGGCGCTCGAGGACGAGAAGCCCGACATCGTGCTCACGGACATCCGAATGCCCGGCACCAGCGGTCTCGACGTCCTGTCGGAGGCGCGAGACATCGACGCCGAGGTCCCGGTGATCCTCATGACGGCGCAGGCGTCTCTCCAGTCGGCGGTGCGCGCCGTGAACGAGGGGGCGTACTACTACCTCCAGAAGCCGTTCGCGAACGACGAGCTGCTCGCCATCTGCAGGAGGGCGGCGGAGGCACGTCAGCTCCGGGCGGAAAACAAGCGGCTCAAGAAGGAGATTCGGAGCCGGACACGCTCGGCGAAGGACCGACCCAGGGGCACCGCCCCCCGCTTCGCCGAAGTCCTCAAGCTGGCCGAGACCGTGGCTTCGACCGATTCGACCGTTCTGCTGTCCGGGGAGAGCGGGACCGGTAAGGAGGTCGTCGCCCGTTACATCCACTCGCTCTCGAAGCGCACGGAGGGGCCGTTCCTCTCCATCAACTGTGGCGCCCTCCCGGAGAGCCTGCTCGAGAGCGAGCTCTTCGGGCACGTGAAGGGCGCCTTCACGGGAGCGGTGAAGGACAAGCAGGGGCTGCTCGTGGCCGCGGAGGGCGGGACGTTCTTCCTCGACGAGATCGGGGAGATGAGCCCCTCGACCCAGGTGAAGATGCTGCGCGCCATCCAGGAGCGTGAGGTGATTCCGGTCGGGTCGACAAAGGCCGTCCCCGTCGACGTGCGCCTCGTCGCTGCGACGAATCGCGATCTCGAGGAGGAGATCACGCGGGGGACGTTTCGAAGCGATCTGTACTACCGGCTCAACGTCATCCAGCTCCACCTGCCGCCGCTTCGCGAGCGTCGCGAGGACATCCCGTTGCTCGCGCGCCACTTCCTGGCCCGGGCCAGCGACGACAACGGTGAATACACGCTCTCCGACGCGGCGCTCGCGGCGCTGAAGGAGTATGACTGGCCGGGCAACGTCCGCGAGCTCGAGAACGCGATCGAGCGTGCCGTCGTCGTGTCGTCCAGCACGGTGATCGAGCCCGAGGCGCTGCCGGAGCGGGTGCTCGAGGCACCGCCTCCTCGACTCGGGGTGACCGATCTCCCGCCGAACCCGACGATGGAGGTGGTCGAACGGGCCTACATTCTGTGGGTCCTTCAGGCCGAGGGCGGCAACAAGACGCGGGCGGCGGAAGTGCTCGGCATCGATCCCTCCACGCTCTACCGCAAGCTCAACCGCTACGGAATCGACGAATGATGAGAGGCCTCCGACGAGAGGATCTGGGAAGCACCGACGACCTCGCCTGGGACCGCGTTCGACTCTCGGTCGTGGTGCCCGTCTACAACGAGGTGAGGACCGTGGAGCAGCTGCTCCGGAAGGTTCGCGACGTGCCTCTGTGGCTCGAGGTGATCGCCGTCGACGACGGCTCCACCGACGGCACCCGGGACGTGCTCTCGAAGCTGGAGGGTACCCTGATCGACACGCTCGTCTTCCACGAACGAAACCAGGGCAAGGGCGCAGCGCTGCGTACGGGGTTCCAGCATGCGACGGGAGACGTTGTCGTCGTCCAGGACGCGGACATGGAGTACAACCCGCGCGAGTTCCCCATGCTGCTCCAGCCGATTCTGTCCGGAAGGGCCGATGCGGTCTACGGGTCGCGCTTCCTCGGCGGTCCGCATCGGGTGCTCTTCTTCTGGCATTCGGTGGGAAACCGCTTCCTGACCCTCCTGTCGAACATGTTCACGGACGTGAACCTCACCGACATGGAGACCTGCTACAAGATGGTCCGAAGGGAGCTCCTGCACACACTTCCGCTCTCCGCGAACCGGTTCGGAATCGAGCCGGAGCTCACGGCCCGCCTTGCCCAGGCACGTGCCCGCATCTACGAGCTCCCGATCAGCTACGACGGCCGTTCCTACGCAGAGGGAAAGAAGATCGGATGGAAGGACGGGGTGTCCGCGCTCTGGTGCATCTTCCGCTACAACGTGCTCGGGCCGAAGGCCCAGCCGTGGGATCCGCCCGAGATTCCGCTCTGGGACACCCCCGAGCGACTCTCGTCGATCTCGGTGTCGCGGGACGGAGCGGGCCCGGAGGGGACGGCTGCCGAAGGAGCCGCTGAACCGTCTTCCGTTCCTCGCGAGCAGACCCGGGCCGGACCGGCGTGAGCCTTCCCGGGTCGCCCCTTCGCGACCTTCGGAGCGCGTGTCTCGCGGCGGGGCTCCTCGCCCTCCTCGTCTACCTGAACGCGATTCCGAACCAGTTCGCCTACGACGATATCCACATCATCGTCCAGAACCAGGCCATCCACTCCCTGGAGACTCTTCCCCGAGCGCTGGTGGAGCCCTACTGGCCGATCGCCCACGGCCGCGAGCTCGGGCTCTGGCGGCCCGTGACCACCGCACTGCTGGGCATCCAGCACGTGGCGGGAGGGGGCTCCCCGCTCCTCTTCCACGTCGTGAACGTGCTGGGGCACGTCGCGGCGACGGTCCTGACGGTGCTCCTCCTGGCCGAGCTGATGCCGATCTCCGCGGCCCTGGTCGGTGGGCTCGTCTTCGCGGTCCACCCCGTACACGTGGAAGCTGTTGCGAACGTCATCGGCCTCTCCGAGATCGTGTCGACGGTGGCGCTCCTCGCGGCCTGTCTCCTGCACGTGCGGTCGGGACCCTCTTCGGGGTGGGGAGCGTCGCTCGCGATCGGAGGCCTGTACCTGCTCGGCTTCGGAGCCAAGGAGAGCGGGGTGACCCTTCCGGGACTCCTCTTCCTCCTCGACGCCGCACGGGGCCGGCTCGCGCTCGGCGACGTTCCGTCGTACCTGCGGGCCCGATGGCGGCTGTACGCGGTCCTTCTCGTCGTCGCCGTATCGCTGCTCGGGGCACGCGTGTGGATTCTCGGCAGCCTGGCCAGCGCCTACGCGCCCCTGGGGGCACACATCCTCGAGGAAGTCCCCCGGATCTGGACCCTGGGTGAGGTGTGGCTGCACTACGTGCGGCTCTGGGTCTTCCCGCTGGACCTCTCCGCGGACTACTCCCCGAACGTGATCCCCATCTCCTGGTCCTGGGGGCTGGACAACGGCGTCGGTGCCGCGCTCGCCCTCGCGATCCTGGCGGTGGCGCTGCTCGCGTGGCGGAAGCCGGAGATGGGGCCGAACCGCGAGACCGCGAGGGCGGCGGCCTTCGGGGTCGTGTGGTTCATGATCGCCATCTCTCCGACTTCCAACACCCTCTTCCTGTCCGGCGTGCTGCTCGCCGAACGAACCTTCTATCTGCCGTCGGTCGGGCTGGCGGCGGCCACCGGCTGGCTCGTGTTGCGGCTCGTGAGGGAGAGGCCGCGGGCGGGGTGGACGTTGCTGCTCGTGATCCTGCTGGCGAGCTCCGCACGCACGTGGACGCGGAATCCGACCTGGTACGATGGTGGGCGCATGTTCACTCGACTGGTCGGCGACGTGCCACACTCCGGCCGGTCGCAGTGGGTGCTCGGGGACCAGTTCATGCTGGCGGGGGATCGCTCGGCCGGTCTCCGCTCGTATCGAGCGGCGATCTCGCTCCTGGGCACGTCCTACCAGCTCGTGACCGAGATCGCCCGCAGCCTGATCGACCACGGGTACTACGAAGGCGCCGAACGCCTGCTCGAGTTCGCCATCGCGGACGACCCGGAGTTCGCCACGGCCTACAGGCTGTACTCGGCGAGCCGGGCGGAGCAGGGTGACGCCGTCGGCACCGAAGCGTGGGCACGGCGGGCTCTGGAGCGACAGCGACCCGGGGAGGACCCCGCGCGTCACCATCTGCTCGCCTGGGCTCTGGCGGCGCAGGGGCGGATGGAGGAGGCCGCGGCGGAGCGGGCGATCGGTGAGGTCACCGGGCGAGCCGTGTTCTGGCAGGGCTACGCGTACGAAGCCTATGTGCTCCGCTTCGCCGGCGACCCGGCCGCGGCCGCCGCCAAGCTCGATACCGCGTGGCTCGCCGCCCGCTCCGACGCGGCACGCTCCGCCCTCGATTCGGTCAGAGTGTCCGAATTCGGGCTGCAATCCCTGCTCGAGACCGGCCCCACGGTGCCGTCCGACCCACCCGGGTCGTGAGGGGGAGCACGCGGTCGCACTCTTGCATCGCGCCTGTGGCTTGCAAAATCCAAGGCTTCCGGGGCGAATACGGGTCATGGCGAAGATGTTGTCCTGCCCCGGAAAGCATTGGGAAGCAATGACTTACCGATCCGGTGGCACGTTTGGCCTCGTGATTGCTTCTACCACTCGCCCGAGCGTCACCGTGTTTCACTCACACCTGGAGAACATCCGATGCGGGACAACAAGGGTTTCACCCTGATCGAGCTCCTCATCGTGGTCGTGATCATCGGAATCCTGGCGGCGATCGCCATTCCGAAGTTCAGCGCCACGCGTGAGAAGGCCTACTTCGCGGCCATGAAGTCCGACCTGAAGAACCTGGCCAGCCAGCAGGAGATCTACTACTCGGACACCTACAGCTACTCGACGGTCCAGGCGGACCTCGCGTTCACGAACTCGGATGCGGTCATGGTCGCCATCGGCGCCGCGACCGGCTCGGGCTGGAACGCGACGGCGTACCACCTGGCCCTCGGTACGGGCGAGGGTTGCGCGATCTTCTACGGGACGGCCGCTGCGCCGAGCTCGCCGGTCGCCCCCACTCAGCCGGGCGAGGTCGCCTGCACGAACTGACCCCAGGGGTCACTCTGCAGGCCCCGCATCACGATGCGGGTGTGACTTGAAGCGCGAGGGTGGTCCGGGCGGTCGCCCGGGCCACCCTTCGTTTCGGGCAGCCAACTCTCCATGCCAAGCGAGGAGCCACACATGACCAACAGGGAATCGGGGTTCACCCTCGTGGAGCTGCTGATCGTCGTGGTCATCATCGGAATCCTCGCGGCCATCGCGATCCCGAAGTTCAACGCGACCCGCGAGAAGGCCTTCATGGCGGCTGCCGCCGCGGACCTCCGGAACCTCGCCAGTCTCCAGGAGGTGTATTACAACGACAACTACTCCTTCACCACGGACCTCAATGCCGTGGGCTTCACCGGCTCGGACGGCATAACGGTCACGGTCGGAGAGGCGACGAATCTGGGCTGGTCCGCCACGGCCGTGCACGCAGGCCTGGTAGGAGAGTTGTGCGCGATCTATCACGGGAACGCCACGCAGGTGAGCCCCGCTACCGTCGAGAGTGCCGTGGAGTGCAGCCGCTGAACGACATCGACGCGATTCACAGGCTGGCGGACGACGTGCTCCGCATCGCCTCGGGGGAGGACGTGCACCGGGTCGACCCGAGCACGGCCCCCCAGCTCCGACGGCTGGCGGAGGGCGTGAACCTGCTGGCGGATCGAATGGCAGCCGATCGCACGCTGCTTGCCGAGAACATCGAGTCCCTCGAGCGGACCAACCGAGAGCTCCGTGCCGCGCGCGATCAGGTGATCCGCTCGGCCCGGCTGGCCTCCGTGGGCACGCTCGCAGCCGGGATCGCGCACGAGGTGGGCAACCCCCTCGGGGCGATCCTCGGCTTTCTGGACGTGGCGAAGGCGCGATCCGAGGCCGAGGGCCGGGATACCGAGATTCTCGAGGCGATCCGCAACGAGGCGCGTCGCATCGATCGGATCGTTCGCGGCCTTCTCGATTACGCCCGACCGCCCGGGCACGGACCCGACGTGAGTCCCGCGGGTGAGGTGGTCGCCCGCGTCCGGACCCTGCTCGAGCGCCAGGGCAAGCTCACCGAGACCCGTGCCACGTGGGAGATCGGAGCCGGCTCGGAGCAGCTCGTGGAGGCGCCGCAGCGGCTCGAGCAGGTACTGGTGAACCTGCTCCTCAACGCCCTTCACGCGGTGGAGGGTACCGCCCACCCCCACATCACCGTGTGTCTGGAGCGCGAAGAGGGCCCGGGTCGTCGCCTGCCTCCCCGCAGGGGAGACGATCCTCCCGAACTCAACTACCTTCACCGTAGACGAGAAGAGCTCGATCGGAGAGGGCCCGGATCCGTAGAGGCTTCGGAAGAGGCCATCGTCATCTCGGTCTCGGACAACGGCCCGGGGATTCCGCCCGAGGCGATGGACCAGCTTTTCGACCCGTTCTTCACCACGAAGGAGCCCGGTGAGGGCACCGGCCTGGGCCTGTCGATCTGTGCCCGTCTCGTCGAGGGAATGGGCGGAACGATCGAGGCCGGCGAGAGTGAGGACGGCGGGGCGCGCTTCGTCGTTCGCCTTCCTGCAACGCACGAAGTATCCGACTCCACGCTCGAACGCACCACGGAGATCGCGTGAAGATCCTGATCATCGACGACGATGCGGGGCTGAGGAAGTCCCTGACCCTGATTCTGTCCGACGCCGGCTACGATGTCGTCCAGGCGGAGGACGGAGAGCAGGGGTTGGCCATCGCCAAGGAACAGTCGCCCGACATCATCCTGTGCGACGTCCGCATGCCCCGTCTCGGAGGCCTCGAGTTCCTCGAGACGTACCGGGCCTGGGGTGGGCAGGCGCTCATCCTGGTCATGACCGCGTACGGTGGCCTCGACCTCGCGATGGAGGCGATGAAGAAGGGGGCCTACGACTACATCCCCAAACCCTTCGGGGCCGACGACGTCCTCCTCATCGTCCGCAAGGCCGAGGAGCGCGAGCAGTTGCGCGCCGAGGTGGGGCGGCTGCGCCGCGAAGTGCGGGCCGACGCCCGTTTCGGCGAGATCGTGGTCGGGTCGCCGGCCATGCGGAAGGCGATCGATGTCGTGGAGAAGGTGGCGCCCTACGATTCCGCCGTGCTGATCACCGGCGCGAGCGGGACGGGTAAGGAGCTCGTCGCGAGGATGCTGCATCGTGAGTCGACGCGCAGCACGGAGGCCTTCGTGCCGGTCAACTGCGGCGGGGTTCCCGAGCAGCTCCTGGAGTCCGAGTTCTTCGGCTTCGTCAAGGGCGCCTTCACCGGCGCCGATCGGGACAAGCCGGGCCTGTTCGAGGCGGCGGACGGCGGCACGCTCTTCCTCGACGAGGTCGGCGAGCTGCCGGGCGCCCTCCAGGTGAAGCTCCTCCGGGCTCTGCAGGAAGGAGAGGTGCGGCGCATCGGGGCGACGCAGACCACGGACGTCGACGTCCGCCTGATCTCCGCCACGAACCGCGATCTGGAGGAGGCGGTGGAGACGGGGGACTTCCGGAAGGACCTCTACTACAGGTTGGCGGTCGTCCCGATCCACCTTCCGTCACTCCGGGTTCGTCGAGAGGAGATCCCGCAGCTTGCGGCGCACCTGCTCGAACGACATTCGGCGCGCCTGGGCGTGCCGGTGAACGGCATCGCTCCGGAAGCGATGGAGGTGCTGCTGGAGTACCCCTGGCCCGGGAACATCCGTGAGCTCGAGAACGTGCTCGAGCGGGCGCTGGTCCTCACAGAGGACGACATCGTTTCGCTCGAGGACCTCCCGGAGACGGTGCGCCGTCCGGCCCCCGATACGCCGGGTGTCGGCGTCGACGGGGACGACCTGTCCGTGAAGAAGCACGGGGCGAGGCTCGAACGACACCTCATCCAGCTCGCCCTGGATCGCACGGGGGGCAACAAGACGCAGGCCGCGGAGCTCCTGGAGCTGTCGCCCCGGGCGCTTCGCTACAAGATCCAGGAGTACGGGATCGGGTAGTCGCATCGGGGCATGGAGGCGCCCGGTCGAGGGCCGCACCGTGTCTTCATGCGAACCGGAACCACCCTCCTCGAGCTCCTCACCGCCGTCGTACTGCTCGGAGTCCTGAGCGGCCTCGCGGTGCCCGCCCTCACACGCCACAGGGACAGAGCGGTCGTCCTGGTCGCCCGGGAGCGGGTCGTGGGACTGATCGGGGCAGCGCGGAGGCTCGGGTACGAGCGAGGCTCGGCGACGCTGCGCTTCGAGGCCGTCGACGCGCGGGCGATCCTGTTCAGCGGAGCCGACACGCTCCAGGATGTCCGTCTGGGCCCGGGTCTCGATGGCCCGGCTATGCGGCTGGGCAACGATCGTGAGGAGCTCGAGCTGAATTTCGACGGGCTCGGCCTGGGGCGGTTCGCCAGCACGACGATCCGCCTGCGGCGCGGAGACGAACAGGCTGCCGTCGTCGTCTCGTCGTACGGCAGGGTGCGGCGCCGGTGAAGGCTCCGTCCGGCTTCACCCTGGCCGAGGTGGTGGTCGCCCTCGTGGTTCTGCAGATCGGGGTCCTGGGAGCCATGTCCCTGGTCGTTTCGGCGCGAAACACCATGACGGGCGCAGAGCAGGCGGAGCGTGCGGTCGCCGTCGGCGCCGCGATCGCCGACTCCCTGTCGACAGAGCGGGCGATCATGCCGGGTGAAGTCGTGCTCGACGGGGTGGCGGCCGACTGGAGCGCAACCGGGCGGCATTTCCGCGTGCGCGTGTTCGGGGAGGGTGGGGACACGATCGTCGTGGTGGGAAGTGCGATCGGGGACCTTCGTGACCGGTGAGCGACGGGCGGGCTTCGCGTTCGCCGAGCTCGTCGTCGCTCTGGTCGCGCTCGGGCTCCTGGGGTCCCTGTCGATTCGGGCGTACGCGCACACGGCCACGGCCACCCGAAGGCTGGCGGAGCGTTCTTCCGTGATCGGGGCCGCGCGCGCCGTCCGGGAGGTGCTCCGCGTGGAGATGGCGCGAGGCGCGCGCGGGGCCGACTGGGTGGTGTTTCCACCCGACTCCGTCCGCGTCCGGGCCTTCCGGGGCGTGGCGACGGTGTGCTCCCGACCCTCGGATTCCACGGTCGTCGTCCGGCGCGTCTCGGGACGGAGCCCCGATCCCTCGAAGGACTCCGTCCTCGTGCTCGACGCGGAGGGGCGCTGGCGTGCGGTCGACCTCGTGTCGGTAGCCGCCGAGCCATCGTGCACGGGCGATGCCCCGTTCGATGCGAGCGTGGGATCGGTGGGCGAGCGTTGGCGTCTCGGCGCCGCTCCTGCCGACCCGGTGCTGCTGCGGCTGTTCGAGACGGGGTCCTACCAGCTGAGCCGGGGTGCGCTTCGATACCGTCGCGGCTCCGGAGGACGGCAGCCCCTCACGGCGGCCGTGCTGGAGGGCGGGAGGATCGTGGATACCCTGGGCGCTGTGCGTGCCTATGTGACCCTCGGGCCGGGCCCGAGTCGAACCCTCTTTCTGGCCCGAGCCCCTTGAGGACGTCCCGTTGCGGGGCGGCGCTGATTCTGGCCGTGCTCCTCTCGCTGGCTGCCACGTTGATGGCCCACGGCGTATTCGTGCTCGCGCGCGGGGAGCTGCTGGCCGCGCGCAGCGGGGCGCGGGTCCTCCGGGTCCGGCACGTGGCGATGCGCGCAGTGGGGGAGAGCATCGAGCACTCGTTCTCGGGCCTGGATTCGGTCGATGTCGGGGCCACGACGGGCAGTGCCGGTGAGACGGAGTGGTGGGGTCGGGTGCGAAGGCTGTCTCCCGAGGTCTGGTTGGTCGAGGGGGAGGCATGGGAGCGCGAGGTTCGGCGGCGTCTGGCGCTTCCCGTCTGGCGTCTGGACCCCCGGCGCCGTGTCGATGCGCTGGCTGCGGCTCTCACGACGGGAGGCTCGAGTGCCTTGTCCGGATCGGCGCAGATCGAGATCCGGTCCGGGGAAGAAGCCGCGGGCGCCCTGCCGCCCGAGGGCTGCCGCGCACTCGACGGCTCGGTTCAGGTTCTGGCGCCGTGGAAGATCGATCCCGACTCGGGTGCCGTTGCGCTCGGCGGGCTCGGATGGACCACGCTCCTCGAGCGTACCCAGCAGGCCGTCGAGGGGGTGGGAAGCCCCATGCCGGTGGCCGAGAGCGGCACCTGCGTGGCGTCGCCGTGGAACTGGGGCGATCCGGGCGCTCCCGAGGAGGCCTGCGGGGGACACATGGCGACGGTCGCCGCCGAATCCGGCGTGCGGGTCGAGGGTGGGCGGGGGCAGGGGCTCGTCGTGGCGCGGGGAGATCTTACGCTCGCCGGCACTTCTTTTCACGGGGTCGTGCTCGTGGAGGGGGTGCTTCGCCTGGAGGCGGGGGCGGTGGTGACGGGTCTGGCGGTTGCGCGCGGTGGCGCCGAAATCGGCCCCGAGAGTCGGCTCCTGGGGTCACGGTGCTGGGCCGAGGCGGCATTCGGGGCGCCTGCCCTCCAGGCGGCGGCACCGATCATGCAGGGAGGGTGGATCCGCCCCGACGGATAGGTGGATCGAGCCGCGTGAAGAGCGTCAGCGAGCGGCCTCGTTACGTCAAATGTTTACCAAATTTTTCGGCGCTGTCAGTGGGCTTTTTCTTCTTGACAACGCTCGACTTTCCGTGGTAAGCTGCCTTCGTTATTCGCAAGAAAATCCGACTCCTATCCCCTCGCGCCAAGGCTTAGAATGGGCCTCTTCGGTCGAAAGCGTACGGTGATCGGCCTGGATATCGGTTCCGGGTTCGTGAAAGTCGTCGAGGTGGACCACTCCGGTGACCAGCCCGAGGTCGTGCGCGTCGCAATGCGGCCTCTCCTGCCCGACGCGATCGTGGAAGGCGAGATCATGGACTACGGCCTGGTGTCGGATGCGGTCCAGGGGCTCTTCCAGGAGCTGGGGATGAAGGGTGCGGAGGTCGTCACGGCAGTGGGTGGCCACGACGTGATCATCAAGAAGATCGAGATGGATCGGATGAAGGAGTCCGACGCTCGTGAGGTGATCAAGTGGGAGGCCGAGCAGCACGTGCCCTTCGACATCAAGAGTGTCGAGCTCGACTTCCAGATCCTCGACCCGGCCGGGGACGGCCTCCAGATGGAGGTCCTCCTCGTGGCGGCCAAGCGCGAGCTGATCGACAACAAGGTCGGGCTCCTCCAGGACGCGGGCGTCGAGCCGGTGATCATCGACGTGGACGCCTTCGCGCTCCATAATGCGTTCGAGCACAACTACCCCGACGCACAGGAGGGGATCGTCGCACTCGTCAATGTCGGTCACGAGACGACGAACGTGAGCATTCTCGAGGACGGAGTGCCCATCCTCACGCGCGACATCCCGTTCGGGTCCCGCAAGATTCGGGAGGACCTGCAGCGCGAGCGCGGCCTCACGGCCGAGCAGGCCGAAGACGTCGTTCAGGCTCGTGAGACGGCTGCGGACCTCGGTACGTTCGTCCAGGCGTCGGCCGACGAGGTCGCGGTCGGGATCGAGCGCGCCAGCGCCTTCCTGATGACGCGAGAGGACGGCAACTCGGTCGGCCGGATCTTTCTGAGCGGGGGCGGCGCCCGGATCCCGGGCATGAGCCAGTCGCTCGGGCAGCGGATGAACGTCGAGACGGAGCTCGTGAATCCGTTCGAGCGGGTGCCTGTGCGGCCCGGGGCAGCGGAGGGCTTCTCACTCGATGAAGCGGCGCCCATGTTCCTGTTGCCACTCGGGCTTGCCCTTCGGGCCTAGGACGAGGACAGCGATACCGTGATCGAAGTCAATCTTCTGCCCGGCGGGAAGAAAGGTCGGGGAGGCGGCAATCCCTTCTCCGGCCTCGTCGAGGGGCTGAAGGGGCTGCGCAGCGGCGGCGGTGGTGGCGGCGCGTCGAGCATGGACCCCTACCAGCTGTTCTTCGCCGGCGCGGCTTCCATCGCACTGGGGTACATGGCGTTCCAGTTCTTCGGCCTGCGGTCGGAGACGGAAGAGCTGAACGTTCAGCTGGACGTGGCGATTCAGGATTCGATCCAGAACGCCAGCGTGATCAGCCAGATCAATCTCCTCCAGGCGCAGGGTGACTCCATCGAAGCGCGCGTCGCGGTCATTCAGGAGATCGATCGCGACCGCTACACGTGGCCGCATCTGCTCGACGAGATCGCGTCGGCGGTTCCGGACTACACGTGGCTCCGCGAGGTCCTGCATCAGGGGCCCGGGCCGGAGGTGCGGATCGTCGGCCGAGCCGGCTCGATCTTTGCGATCACGAACTTCATGAACCGACTCGAGGCATCTCGCTTTCTCCGCTCGGTCAACCCGGAGACCATCCAGGAAGTGCAGTCGGAGGAGAACCCGAACGACCTGGTGTTCCTCTTCGAGCTGACACTGACCTACGATCAGCCTCCGATCGAGGAGCTCGAGACCGTACCGCTCTTCGAGAACGGCATGGCTCCCGCTCAGAACTCGGAAGCGGGGAACTGACCATGGCCTGGTACAACCCGACGGACCCGGTTCAGCGCAACTGGATGCTCGGCGGCATCGTCCTGCTCGTGCTGATCGTCCCGTTCAACATGTACTACCTGACGCCTGGCCAGGACGACAACGACGTGATCCGTGATCGGCTCGAGTCGCTCGACATCCAGAACCGTCAGGCACAGGTCATCATCGCGCGTGGGGGCGTCGACGAGCTCCGGCGTCGCATGGACCAGTACACCCGGCACGTCGACCGGCTGGAAGAGCTGATTCCCGGCCGCGAAGAAGTCGCCTCTCTGTTGAACGACATTCAGGGTCAGGCTCGTCAGACGGATGTGGACGTCCTCGGTCTCGACCCGGAGCCGCCCGAGGCGGCGGGGCCCTACACGCGGACGAGCTACCAGATGACCGTGGTCGGGGAATACCATGACGTGGCCCGGTTCCTCACGAGGATCGCGAGCCTCTCGCGCATCGTGACGCCGGTGGAGCTCGAGGTGTCGATCTTCGGGAATCCCCAGTCTCGGCCCGAGATGGAGTATCCGGTACAGGCGACGTTCCGGATCGAGACGTACGTGCTGCCGGAAGAGGGAGCGCTTCCCACGCAGATGCCGGGAGAGGGCGCATGACCATGCTCAGATCGCTGTGCGGGGCCGTGGCGGCGCTCGCACTGCTGACCTCGGGGAGCTTCGCCCAGGAGGGGCCGGCTCAGCAACCCCGGGAAGCGGATGCCGAACTGGTCTTCGAGCGCGAGGTGTTCGACTACCCGTCGTTCACGCGACGGAATCCGTTCCGCCCCCTCAGCGGACCCGGCGGGCCGCTTCGATTCGAGGATCTGAGCCTGATCGGCATCATGTTCTCGGCCGACGGCGCGCAGAGCGTCGCCGTGCTCAGCACGGGGGGCGTCCAGGTGAACGAGGACGGCACGACGTCCCCGATCGACGGGGACGCGTTCTATCTGAAGGTCGGCGAACGGGTCGGTAACGTGACGATCGTCGCCATTCGCCGCGATGCGGTGGTCGTAGATGTGAGGGAGTTCGACGCGGTGGAGCGTCGCACCATGAACTTTGTTTCCAGGCGCCAGGGAGGCACCCCATGAAGTCGATGTTCGCTCTTTGGGCGGGCACCCTTCTGGCCCTCGGTGGACCCGTCACGGAGGTGACGATCACGCCGATGGCTTCGCAGACCAGTGTCCTCATCGCTGTTGACGGGGATGTTGAGTACCGCGACTTCGCCATGGAAGGCCCGCATCGCCTGGTCATTGACCTCATGGGCGCGACCCACGCCCTCCCGAAGGCGGAGTTCGCCGCGGTGAACCGGGGTGGCATCGTCTCCATGAGGACGAGCCAATACTCCGCGGACGTGGTCCGGGTCGTGTTCGTGCTGGAGCGGAATCTGGGCTACACGGTGCTCCCGGATCCTCGCGGCCTGCGCATCGCTCTCGAGAACCCGACGGGAGATTTCGAGCCCTGGTCGTCCGGGGCAGCGGCGCCGGCACCGGCGTTCGATCCCACGACGCTCGTGCCGGCCTCGCAGGCTGCGCCGGTGCAGCAGGCGCGGAGGATTTCCGTGACCTGGACCGAGGCGCCGATCAACGACGTCCTCCTCGCGTTCGCGGCCTTCTCGGGCAAGTCCATCGTCCCCGGCTCGAACGTGCAGGGGCAGTTCGTGACGGCCGACATCAACGACCAGCCGTGGGACGTCGCGCTGCGCACGATCCTCCAGGGGCAGGGGCTGGCCGCTGAGGAAGACGAGTATGGGATCATTCGCGTCGACAACATCGCGGATCTCAACGACCGTGAGGCCATCGAGCCTCTGATCACACAGGCGTACCGCATCTCCTATGCGACGGCGGAAGAAGCCCGGATCGCCGTCGAGCCCCTTCTCACGGACCGCGGAAACGTGACCGTGAGCACGTCGACCAACACGCTGATCGTGTCGGACATTCAGCGGATCCACGACGACATCGCGGCGCTGGTCGAACAGCTCGACATCGAGACGCCGCAGGTGTCCATCCAGGCCAAGATCATCTTCGTCAACCGGACTGACCTGGACGAGCTGGGCGTCACGTACGAGCTGAAGGACTCCCGGGGCAACCAGTTCAACACGCTCTCGTCGGGTCAGGCCGATCTGAACGGGGACGGCACGCTCGAGCCCGTGACGGACCCCGTCGTGGCACTGGGCGGCAACTCGGTGGCCGCGCTCGGAAACGCGACCGCTCGCGTGACGGCGCCGACACTGCAGATCCTCACGTCGCTGGTCCTCGGGCGCCACCAGCTGATCGCCTTCATCGACGCGCTCTCCGCGGTGCAGATGAGTGACGTCGAGGCGGCACCGCAGGTCACGGTCCTCGACAACCAGCGTGCCGACATCCTGGTCGGTGAGATCACGCCCATTCGTCTCATCGACGCGGGATCGGGGGGTGCTCAGGGCGGGGAGGGACAGGGGGCGCAGTTCCCGGTCGCCCAGGTCGCCCAGCAGGAGACCGGTATCAAGCTGCAGGCGACGCCGCACGTGACGGGCGAGAATCAGATCTGGCTCGAGGTTCTCGCGGAGCGTTCAGCGGCCGAGCTCGCGGACTCCGATGCCGGCTTCATCTTCCGGACCCAGCGCGCCCAGACGCGTGTGCTGGTGCAGGACGGTGAGACGGTCGTGATCGGGGGGCTGACCCAGACGGAGCGCACCGAAGCGGTGGCGGGTATTCCGCTGCTCATGGATCTGCCTCTCATCGGTGGACTCTTCCGGACGCGCCGTGAGCAGCAGATCCAGCGTGACCTCATCATCCTCGTGACGCCGAATATCGTTCGCAGCAGCCTCTAGAACGCCTCGACGGAAACAACGTGATGAAGCGTACAGCGACTGCACGCAGCCGGACGCTCGGGTTCGGCGTCGTGCTCGGAGCCCTGGCTCTGGGTGCGTGCCGCGGGGAGAACCTCTTCACCGGAGCCGGCACGCTGGCCGGGACGGAGCCGCAGATCCTGATTACGGCCCCGGGCAGCGGGTCCACGATCGCTGTGGGGGACTCGATCCTGATCCTTGCCGAGATCACGGCGCAGGAGGGCCTCTCGACGGTGTCCTTCCGAGGCGAGTACGCGGATTCGGCCGGCGGTGACGCCTACACGCCGGAGACGCAAAGCGGCAACGGGCTCACCTTCCTCCGTGTGAGCAACCGCCTCCGAGCGGTGCCGGGCCAGGTGGCCGGCGATGTGTACGTCGTCATCGAGGCGACCGACGCCGTGGGCGGGCAGGGCAAGGACTCGGTGAAAGTCAGCGTCGTGAACTAGCGCGTACGCCCGCACGGGCGGAGCTTTCGCCCGCGTGAGCGCTAGCGCTCGGTCGAAGGATCGATGAAGAGCCCGGCACTCGCCGGGCTCTTTCGTGTTCTCTTATCTGGACTTCCTACCCACGGTGATGTCCATGCCACGCCTGACGTTCCATACCGCCGGTGAATCCCACGGTCGTGCCCTCACCGCCGTGATCGAGGGCGTGCCCGCGGGCCTGGAGCTCGACGTACAAAGGGACGTGGACCCCGAGCTCGCGCGTCGCCAGGGAGGATACGGGCGGGGCAGGCGCATGCAGATCGAGTCCGATCGCGTGGAGCTGCTCAGTGGGGTGAGGCTCGGCGAGACGATCGGGTCGCCCATCTCCATGGTGATCTGGAATCGGGACTGGGAGAACTGGACGACGGCCATGGCGCACGAGGCGCCGCCGGAGGACGTGAATCCGAAGGCGCTGCGTCCCCACTATCTGCCACGGCCCGGGCACGCCGACCTGGTCGGCGCGTTCAAGTACGATCGGAGGGACGTGCGCGACGTCCTTGAACGGGCGAGCGCGAGGGAGACCGCGGCGCGCGTGGCGTGTGGTGCGGTCGCGAAGCGCCTCCTTCGGGAGCTCGGTGTGGAGATCGGGAGTCACGTGGTCTCGATCGGGGAGGTCGAGGCCCGGGTGGGGCCGACGCCGGAGGATCTGAATGCGGCGGTCGACGAGAGCCCCGTGCGGTGTCTGGACGAAGAGGCGGCGGAGCGGATGATGGAGGCGATCGACGGCGCGAGGGAGCGAGGGGACACCCTCGGGGGCGTCTTCGAGGTGATCGCCACCGGAGTGCCCGTCGGGCTGGGCAGCTACGTGTCCTGGGACCGCAAGCTGGACGGCCGGCTGGCTCAGGCGGTCGCGTCCATCCAGGCGGTCAAGGGCGTGGAGATCGGACTGGGCTTCGAGGGCTCGATCCGCCCCGGCTCCGGCGTGCATGACCCGATCGTTCGGGACGACGACCTCGCCCGTGGTGGTGGAATGGGGCGGAGCTCGAACCGCGCCGGAGGGCTGGAAGGCGGCGTCACGACGGGGCAGCCGCTCGTGGTGCGAGGGGCGATGAAGCCGATCTCCACCCTTCGCAAGCGCCTGCCCAGCGTGGATCTCCGAGACGGGACGGCCGCAGACGCGGCCGTGGAACGAAGCGACATTTGTGCCGTCCCCGCGGCGGGAGTCGTGGGTGAGGCCATGGTCGCGCTCGTGCTGGCGGATGCGGTCCTCGAGAAGTTCGGCGGGGACGCCGTGGGGGAGATCAGGCGGAACCTGGAGGGCTACGTCTCGCATCTCTCGGACCGGGGGTTCGGGGCGCGTTGACCGGATCGGCTCGCGACGCGCTCGACCCGAGGTGGAGGCGGATCGTCCTGGTCGGCTTCATGGGGGCGGGGAAGACTTCCGTCGGAACGCTGCTCGCCCGCCGGACCGGTTGGCGATTCGTCGACATCGACCAGGAGATCGAAGCCGAGGCCGGTCGGACGATCCCCGAGATCTTCGCCACCGACGGGGAGGCGGCCTTCCGTCGATGGGAGGCGGATGCCGTAGCGCGGTGGGTACGGCAGGACCACGTGGTGCTTGCCCCCGGCGGTGGCTGGGCAGCGGAGGAGGGGCGGCTGGACGGGGTGCCACCGGGCACGGCGACGGTGTGGCTCCAGGTCGCGCCGGAAGAGGCCGTCCGACGGGCGGGATCCTCTCCGGGCCAGCGACCGCTTCTGGCCGGTGACGACCCACTTCGAACCGCTCGGCGGATGCTCGAAGCGCGCACCCCGCGCTATGCCGCGGCGCGATGGAGAGTGGACACGGAACGTTCGTCGGTAGAAGATGTGACGGCGCAAATCCTGAATTACCTCGCCACGCAGCCCCTGGAACACACGGACTGAATGAGCAAGCTCGTCGTTGTCGAAAGTCCCGCGAAGGCCCGAACCATCGGCAAGTACCTCGGAGACGAGTACGATGTCGCCGCGTCCGTAGGTCACGTCCGAGACCTTCCCACGAAGGAGCTCGGCGTGGACGTGGAGCATGGTTTCGAGCCGAAGTACGTGACGATTCGGGGCAAGGGGAAGGTCATCTCCGACCTGAAGAAGCGGGCGAAGGGCGCCGAGTCCGTCATTCTCGCGACCGACCCCGACCGCGAGGGGGAGGCGATCGCCTATCACGTTGCCGAGCAGCTCGGGTACGAGAAGAACCAGGATCGATTCCAGCGGGTCACCTTTCGGGAGATCACCAAGGGGGCCGTCCAGAATGCGCTGGAAAACCCCGGTGAGCTCGATCTGAAGAAGATCGAGGCTCAGCAGGCTCGCCGTATTCTCGACCGCCTCGTGGGCTACAAGGTCAGTCCTCTCCTCTGGAAGCCGATTCGCCCCGGTCTCTCGGCGGGTCGGGTGCAGACCGTGGCGCTGCGGCTGATCTGCGAGCGAGAGGACGAGATCCGCGCGTTCGTGCAGGAGGAGTACTGGTCGATCACGGCGCACCTGGAGCGCGACGGACAGGCGTTCGACGCGAAGCTTCACCAGATCGACGGCAAGTCGTTCACCCTGCCCGACGAAGAGGCGGCGCGCACCGCCGTGGACGTGATTCGCTCGGTCCCGTTCGGGGTCACGAGCATCAAGCGCCGTGAGCGAAGGAAGAATCCCGCGGCGCCGTTCACGACGTCCACCCTTCAGCAGGAAGCCGCCAAGGGCCTCCGCTTTTCGGCGCGCCGCACGATGTCTACGGCGCAGAGGCTCTACGAAGGTCAGGAGATCGGATCGAGAGGGCAGATCGGTCTGATCACGTACATGCGGACGGACTCCACGCGCGTTTCGCCGGCGGCGGTCGGCCAGGCGCGGGAGTGGATCACAGGGACCTTCGGAGGCGACTACGTACCAGACGCGCCGCGCCTGTACGGGGGCAGCCAGCAACGCGCCGCTCAGGACGCCCACGAGGCGATCCGCCCGACGGACGTGACGATCCACCCCGACGAAGCGGCGCGGTACCTGGAGGCGGACCAGGCCAAGCTCTACGAGCTCATCTGGCTCCGTTTCGTGGCCAGTCAGATGTGTCCGGCGGTGTACGACACGACCACGGCCGACTTCGACCTCCGAGGCACCGACGGGAAGCAGTATCTCTACAGGGCGACCGGGTCGATCGTGAAGTTCGACGGATTCACCCGCCTTTACCTCGAGGCGACGGAGGCCGGGGAGAAGCGACGGCTCGACGACCTCGTTCCGCTCCCCGAGCTGGCGGAAGGCGTGATGGCCGAGACCCTCGGGATCGAACCGAAGCAGCACTTCACTCAGCCGCCCCCGCGCTACTCCGAGGCCAGCCTCGTCAAGGAGCTCGAGAAGCTCGGGATCGGACGCCCGTCAACCTACGCGTCCATCATCTCGGTCATCGTCGACCGTGGGTACGTGGAGCTCGAGCAGCGGCGCTTCCACCCCACCGATCTCGGCGAAGTCGTCTCGAAGCTTCTGGTTCGGGTCCTGCCCAACATCTTCGACGTCGACTTCACGAGCCGCATGGAGGGTGAGCTCGATCGGGTCGAGGAGGGCGATGCCGACTGGCGTGCGCTCCTGGCCGACTTCTATCCGCGGCTCATGAAGCGGATCCGGGAGGGTGAGGAGCACTCCGACGAGATCATCAAGGAGATTCTCGCCGCGGAAGGCGAGGTCTGCGACAAGTGTGGTCGACCGATGCTGGTGCGATGGAACCGGTATGGCCGCTTCCTCGGCTGCTCCGGGTACCCGGAGTGCCGCAGCACGAGATCTCTGGACGGATTCGATCCGGAGGGGCAGGATCTCGGCGAGCATCCGGCCGAAGGGCGGATGGTGCGCCTCAAGTACGGACCGTACGGCCCCTACGTCGAGCTGGAAGCGCCCTCCGAGGACGAAAAGCCGAAGCGCTCCAGTGTTCCGAAGGGTGTGGAGCCCAAGGACGTGGATCTCCCCTACGCTCTCAAGCTCCTGGAGCTGCCGCGCACGATCGGTGTCGATCCGGATTCGGGCGAGGAAGTGGTGGCCGGTCTGGGACGCTTCGGTCCGTTCGTGCGCCGCGGGAAGACCTTCGCGAGCCTGAAGAGCAACGACGAGATGTGGACGGTGTCCATCGAGGATGCGGTCGCACTCGTCAACGCGAAGGCCGCGGGCAAGCGACTCCCGCTCAAGGAGCTGGGCAAGCACCCGGACACGGGAGCGGAGATCAACGTCATGTCGGGTCGGTATGGACCGTACGTGACCGACGGGTCGATCAACGCGACCCTTCCCCGGGATCTGGAGCCGGACGACGTCGACCTCGAGACCGCCCTCGGTCTCCTCGCCGAGAAGGCGGCGAAAGGCGGTGGTCAGAAGCGGGGTCGCAAGCCGGCGAAGAAGAAGGCCGCCAGGAAGAAGGCCGCGGGGAAGAAAGCGGCGAAGAAGAAGTGACGCCTCCGGTCACCGTCGTCGGTGGCGGACTCGCCGGCTGCGAGGCGGCCATTCAGCTGGCTCGGGCCGGCGTCCCCGTGCGCCTGCTCGAGATGCGCCCGGAGCGCTCGACCGAGGCGCACCAGTCGGACATGCTCGGCGAGCTGGTCTGCACGAACTCGTTCAAGAGCGAGTCTCCCGAGAACGCGCACGGGCAGCTCAAGAGAGAGATGCGTGCCCTTGGCTCCGTGCTCCTCACGTCTGCTGACGCGTCGCGGGTCGCGGCCGGATCCGCGCTGGCCGTGGACCGGCATCTGTTCGCGACGCGGATGACGGAAGCCGTCACTTCGGAGCCGTCGATCGAGGTGCGTCGGGAGGAGTGCCGGTCGATTCCGGGCGGACCGACGATCATCGCCACGGGCCCCCTGACGTCCGGGGATCTGTACCGGGCGATCGAGGCCGAGCTCGGGGACGGTGGGCTGTCCTTCTTCGACGCGATCGCTCCGATCGTCGACCGGGAGAGTCTCGACGACACGATCGTCTTCGAGGCCGGGCGATTCGACGAGGACGCGGACTACCTCAACTGCCCCCTGAGCCGGGAGGAGTACGAGGCCTTCGTCGACGCGCTCCGTGCAGGAGAGGCGCACGAGGGACACGACTGGGACGCGGTCCCCTATTTCGAGGGATGCCTCCCGATCGAGGTCATGGCGTCACGGGGCGTCGACACCCTTCGTTTCGGGCCGATGAAGCCGATCGGGCTCACCGACCCTCGGACGGGCGAGCGACCGTGGGCCGTGGTGCAGCTGCGCCGCGAAGACCGGGCCGGACAGATGTGGAACATGGTCGGCTTCCAGACCCGGCTGAAGCTCGGGGAGCAGCGACGGATCTTCACGATGATTCCCGGGCTTTCGGACGTCGAGTTCCTGCGCTGGGGCTCGATCCACCGGAACAGCTACCTGAACTTCCCGGAGTGCCTTACCGAATACGGCTCGCTGCGCCATCGCCCGGACGTGATCTTCGCGGGCCAGCTCACGGGCGTGGAGGGGTACACGGAGTCCGCTGCGAGCGGCATCCTGGCCGGTCGGAACATGGCGCGCATGCTCGCCGGGCTGGAGCCCGCGGTACCGCCCGCCACCACGATGCTGGGCGGTCTGTATCGGTACCTCCGGGATGCGTCTCCGGGCCGCTTCCAGCCGATGAACTCGAACTGGGGTCTCGTGGACCCGCTTCCTCGCCGCGTTCGTAACAAGGCCGAGAAGCGGCGACTGCTCGCCGATCGGGCGCAGCACGATTTCGTATCGTGGATCGAAGCCCAGCGGCCCGCCGAACGAGTCACGGGCTGAGGCCCGTGACCGAGCCGTGAGCCCCCGCCCCGAGGTCGAGGACTTCCTGAGACACCTGTCCGACGAGCGCCAGCTCTCGGACAACACGGTCAAGGCGTACCGGCGCGACCTGGGCGAGCTCGAGGCGTTCCTGGCCGACTATCTGGGCAGGGCGGGGTGGGAGTGGGGCGACCCCGACGTGGATCGACTGGCGCTTAGGGCCTTTCTCGGGTCGTGCGCGCGGCGAGGGCTCTCGAAGCGGAGCGTGGCACGCAAGCTCGCCGCGACACGGAGCTTCCTGGGCTTCCTGCACCTGGAGGAGCGGATCCCGTCGAACCCCGGGCGCACCGTGCGCGCCCCGAAGCTGGAGAAACGCCTGCCCGGTCATCTCACGAGCTCCGACGTGGCGTCGGTGTTCGAGCATGCCGAGGCTCGGGCGGCCGAGAACACGCTCGCCGGAGCTCGGACGCTGGTGATCATGGAGCTGCTCTACGGCAGCGGTCTGCGCCTGTCGGAGCTGCATGGGATCGACCTTGCCGAGATCGATCGGGGCACGGGGCAGGTCCGGGTCTTCGGCAAGGGAGCCAAGGAACGGATCGTACCGGTGACCGAGGCGACGCTCCGGGCCATCGAGCGATACGAGCCCCGACGCCAGGAGGTGGTCCAAGCCGGCGAGGAGGCTCTGCTGGTCAATCGCGACGGGCGTCGGCTCTCGCGGCGCTCGATCCAGGCGACGGTCCGCTCATGTCTGGAGCAGGCCGCCGGCGCCCGAGGGCTCTCGACCCATGCGCTGCGCCATACGTTCGCGACCCACCTCATGGAGGCAGGCGCCGACCTCCTGGCCGTCAAGGAGCTGTTGGGGCACGTCTCCCTGTCCACGACCCAGGTGTACACGCATACCAGCAAGGAGCGGCTGCTGCGCGTGTACCGGGAGGCGCACCCGCGCTCCGAATAGGCGCTCCGGGGGTATGCCATATCGGCAGAATCGTTAGATTCCGGCCGCCCCACGTTCGCTCCAACCCCGACGATCGGATGACGCTTCCGGAGTATCACGCCACCACCGTTCTCGCGGTCCGCACGAAGGGCAAGGTGGCCATGGGTGGCGACGGGCAGGTCACGATGGGCGACACGGTCGTGAAAGGCTCTGCCCGCAAGGTGCGGGAGCTCAAAGACGGGGCGATTCTCGCCGGCTTCGCGGGTGCCGTGGCCGACGCCTTCACGCTCTTCGAGAAGCTCGAGGAGAAGCTGGAGCGCTACCCGGGCAACATGACCCGGGCGGTCGTCGAATTGGCGAAAGACTGGCGCATGGACCGGTACCTCCGCCGCCTGGACGCCCTCCTGGCCGTGGCCGACTCGGAGCACCTCTTCCTCGTCTCCGGAAACGGCGACGTGATCGAGCCGGACGACGACATCGTCGCGATCGGATCCGGTGGTTCGTACGCGCTCGCGGCGGCGCGGGCCCTCAAGGACCACTCGGACCTGGAGGCGCCGGAGGTGGTCCGGCGTGCGCTGGAGATCGCGGGAGACATCTGCATCTACACCAACCGTGACATCGTCGTGCTCGAGCTCGGCGGTAGCGGAGAAGGAACGGCATGACCACGGAAGCATTGCAGCGCAGCGACGCACAGGTGCCCGCGACGGAAGAGGCCGAATCGGAGGAGGCGGTCTGGCTCGACGAGCTCACACCGCGTCAGATCGTTGCGGAGCTCGACAAGTACATCATCGGTCAGGACGACGCGAAGAAGGCCGTGGCGATCGTCCTCCGGAATCGGTGGCGCCGCCAGAGAGTCGACGACGACATGCGGCACGAGATCGCGCCGAACAACCTGATTCTCATCGGCCCGACGGGTGTCGGAAAGACGGAGATCGCGCGGCGCCTGGCCCGTCTCGCCGGAGCTCCGTTCCTGAAGGTCGAGGCGTCGAAGTTCACCGAGGTCGGCTACGTCGGGCGTGACGTTGAATCCATGATCCGCGACCTGGTGGATATCTCGATCAACCTCGTCCGGGCCGATCGGGAATACGAGGTGCAGGACCTGGCGGAGAGTCGGGTCCACGAGAGGATTCTCGACCTGCTCCTCCCGGTGACCAACCCGGAGCCGCCCAAAGCCGAGGGGACCAGCGTCTTCGTGGCGGGCCCCGAGGGCGTGTCGACGGCGGAGGGCGAAGGTGTGCAGGAGCGGCGGGCCCGGACTCGGGAGAAGCTCGGAGCGCTGCTCAAGGACGGTAAGCTCGAGGAGCGCGAGATCGAGATCGAGGTCACGCAGTCCGCGTCCATCGACGGGATGATGCTCCCGATGGGGGGCGGTGAAGGAATGGACTACAACTTCACCGAGATGCTCCAGGACATGCTTCCGAAGAAGACGAAGCGGCGGACGGTCTCGGTGGCCGAGGCGCGACGCGTCCTGCTTCAGGACGAGCTCGACAAGCTCGTGGACATGGACGAGGTCGTGAACGAGGCCCTCTACCGCGCCGAGGAGATGGGGATCGTTTTCCTGGACGAGGTCGACAAGGTGGCGGGCCAGCGGGGCGGGCAGGGCCCCGACGTGAGCCGCGAGGGCGTGCAGCGGGACCTCCTGCCCATCGTGGAGGGGTCGACGGTGGCGACGAAGTACGGTCTCGTTCGCACCGATCACATGCTCTTCATCGCGGCGGGCGCCTTCCACGTCGCCAAGCCCTCGGACCTCATTCCGGAGCTCCAGGGCCGTTTCCCCATCCGGGTCGAGCTCCAGAATCTCGGGCAGGAGGAGTTCGTTCGAATCCTCACGGAGCCCAAGAACGCGTTGCTCGAGCAGTACCGTGCGCTCGTCGAGACCGAGGGGAGCACGATCCGATTCACGGACGACGGCATCGAGGAGATCGCCAGGATCGCGATGCGTCTCAACGAACGGATGGAGAACATCGGAGCCCGTCGGCTCCAGACCGTGATGACGACGCTGCTCGAGGAGGTCATGTTCGAGCTTCCCGAGTCCTCGAGTGACGGAGTCGTCGTCGATCGCACGTTCGTCCAGGATCGCCTGTCGAAGGTGGCCGAGGACGAGGACCTGAGTCGCTACATCCTCTGAGTGACCCATCGAACCCACCGGCTTCACCCCGGGGTGCAGCCGACCACCGCGCAGCTACGGAGCGCCGCATGACCGACGGCCTGAAGCAGACTCCTCTCCACGACGAGCACGTGGCCCTGGGGGCCAAGATGGTCCCGTTCGCCGGATACGAGATGCCCGTCCAGTACCCCTCGGGGATTACCGCCGAGCACAAGGCGGTCCGTGAGGCGTGCGGACTGTTCGACGTATCGCACATGGGGGAGTTCATCGTCCGCGGGCCCGAGGCGCTCGACCTCGTTCAGCGCATCTCCGTCAACGACGCCTCGAAGGTCGAGGTAGGGCAGGCACAGTATTCGGCCATGTGCCTCGAGTCCGGCGGCGTGATCGACGACCTGATCATCTACCGTTTTTCCGACCACTTCATGCTGGTCGTCAACGCCGCGAACCTGGAGAAGGACTGGGCGTGGGTCTCGCGACACGCCGCGGACTTCGACGTCGAGGTCGAGGACGTCTCGGACCAGACCGCGCTCCTCGCGTTGCAGGGGCCGGGCGCGCGTGAGGTGCTGCGCCCGCTCTCCGGCATCGACGTCGACGAGGTGAAGTACTACCGCTTCATGGAGGGTGACGTCGCCGGGGTCCCGGCGGTGATCAGTGGCACCGGCTACACGGGCGAGGACGGATTCGAGCTGTACGTCCCGGCCGCGCGGGCTGCGGAGCTCTGGCGGGCCCTGCTCGAGGCGGGGGGGGATGCGGGCCTGATCCCGGCGGGACTCGGCGCACGCGATTCGCTGCGGCTCGAGGTCGGCTACGCGCTCTATGGAAACGACCTCGACGAAGATCACACCACTCTGGAGTCCGGGCTCGGGTGGGTGACGAAGCTCGACAAGGGGGATTTCGTTGGGCGCGCGGTGCTGGCGGCCCAGAAGGAGGCGGGGGTGGAGAAGCGCCTCGTCGGACTTCGGTTGCTCGGCAAGGGCTTTCCCCGGCCTGGATACGACATCGTAGCCGACGGCGAGGTGGTGGGCAGGGTCACCAGCGGCACGGTCAGCCCGACGCTCGGGTACGGCGTCGCGCTCGGGTACGTGCCGACGGCGCTTTCGAAGGCCGACACCGTGCTTCACATCGACGCGCGGGGCCGCCTCGTCGAGGCGGTCGTGCAGCGGCCTCCGTTCTACACCGAGGGCTCGATCCGGCGCTGAGGATGGCTGATCCCCCGACCGTCGCCGTGGGCGTGCTCACCGTCAGCGATCGTTCCGCACGGGGCGAGCGCGACGATACGAGCGGAGACCGCATCGTGGCATGGTGTCAGGAGCGTGAGCTCTCGGTCGCACGCCGGAGCGTCGTGCCCGACGAGACGGCGGTCGTCGCGCCACTCCTGGCCGCGTGGGCCGACTCCGGCCTCGACGTGATCCTCACCACGGGCGGGACGGGACTGACGGCCCGGGACGTGACACCGGAGGCCACGCGCGCCGTGATCGACCGCGAGGTCCCGGGGATCCAGGAGGAGATGCGTCGGCGCGGGCTCTCGAGCACGCCCTACTCGATCCTGTCTCGTGGTGTCGCGGGTACCCGTGGGACGACCCTGATCGTGAATCTCCCCGGAAGCCCCGGTGGCGTGTCCGACGGTCTCGACGTGCTCGGCCCCGTGCTCGGGCACGCCGTGGCGCTCCTCCGCGATGCGGCCGCGCCGCACGCGCCTCCAGGCGGGGATACGGGCGCATGACGGGACGGGTCCTCATCTCGACGCACGATCTGCCCCGAGCCGGAGCCTTCCGCGCCGGCTTCGAGGCCGAAGGGTACGAGACGGATCTGGTGACCCCCGGAGAGCGTCTCAAGGCCGATGGGTCGGCCGCGCTTCTACTGCTCACCGACGCCGTCGAGCCGACCGAGCCGCTGGCGCGCCAGGCCATCGAGGAGCTCCACGTCCCGGTCTTCATGATCGGGGCTCCCGACGGCACGGCGCCGTCGAGGCTGTCCGAGTTCGACGAGGTATTTCCGACCTCGGCGTCCGTCGACGACGTGGTGCTGGTGGGAAGCCGAGCCGTCGAGCGGATGCACCTCCGGAGCGTGACCGGGATCGTCGGACGCACCGATGCGATGCGTCAGGTGCTGGAGCGCGTGGTCCAGATCGCGCCGGTGGATTCCACCGTGCTGGTGACCGGAGAGTCGGGGACGGGGAAGGAGCTGGTCGCCCGCGGGATCCATGCGCTCTCGCCGAGGCGTCATCGCCCCTTCATCGCCGTCAACGTGGCTGCCCTCTCCGAGACGCTTCTCGAGTCCGAGCTCTTCGGCCACGAGAAGGGAGCGTTCACGGGCGCGATCGACGCCCGAAAAGGCCTGTTCGAGCTCGCGGACGGCGGTACGATCTTCCTCGACGAGATCGGGGAGATGCCGCTCGCGACGCAGACGAAGCTCCTTCGCGTGCTGGAGCAGAGAGAGTTCCACCGGGTGGGGGGAGAGCGCTCCATCAAGGTCGATGTCCGTATCGTCGCCGCGACGAACCAGGATCTCCGCCAGCTGGTGGCGATCGGGGATTTCCGGCGGGACCTCTACTTCCGGCTCAACGTCCTGAGCATCGAGCTGCCCCCGCTCCGCGAGCGCAAGCAGGACATCCCCCTGCTGGTGGAAGCCTTCGTTCGGGAGGTGTCGGATCGAAACGACCGGGCCTTCCCCGGGATCTCCCCCGAGGCGATGGAGCTTCTCATCGACTACAGCTGGCCCGGCAACATCCGGGAGCTTCGCAACCTCGTGGAGTCGATGGCCGTGCTCTCTCCGGGCAGGGCCATCCGGCCGGAAGACATTCCCGAGGACGTCCGCGGCGGGAAGGGGACCGCGCTGCTCCCGGCGCCGATTCCGCGGGCCGGTTCCGACGAGGGCCGGGCGCAGGTCAGCCTTCGGCCCGAGCTCGAATTCGTCTTCCGCACGCTGGTGGAGCTGCGGGTCGACGTCGACGACCTACGGCGGGATTTCGAGGCGTATCGAAGTGGACTCGCCGTCCCCCTGCGGGGTGGGACCCTGCTCGGCGTTCGCTCGGTCGGTGATCTCGGGGAGGGAGAGATCGTCACGCCGCAGCCCGAGATCGGTGAGGTCCCTCGTGGTATCGAGATCGCTCCGTACGCCCCGGGGCAGGAAGAGGAGCCCGAAGTGGAGGCAGTGGGAGAAGAGGAGGCCGTGGTCGTCTTCCGACCGGGGATGACCATGGAGGACATGGAGCGTGAGGCGATCTCCGTGGCCCTGGATCAGGTACGGGGAAACCGCCGCAAGGCGGCCGAGCTCCTCGGCATCGGGGAGCGGACCCTCTACCGGAAGATCTCGAAGTACGGTCTGGAGAGTTAGTCGGGCGAGAGGCGGCCGGTCAGGAGCCGACTCCGGCCCGCGCCCGGGCCCGTCCTCGCTCGGCCTGGACACGCGTCAGGATACCGCTCCACGACGACGACTCTTCCAGCTCGTAGGCCAGGACGAGATCCGCTTCGAGGTCGATCATGCCGGGGAACGCGTAGACGGCCATCTCGGTCTGGCGTTGCTGGAGCCGATTCTGCCCCCAGCCCGGCGTGACCGGCAGGATCGCGGTCGGTCGCATCCGAATACCGCGCGAGATCAGGTGCACCTCCTCCGGGACGAACCGGATGCCCGGTTGATCGGAGAAGAAGGAGACCAGGAAGAGCTGGCTCCCCTGGGGAGCCCGGTCCTGGTGGCCCCGGGCCATTCCGGAAAGGCGCTGGTACGTGTCGGGGGCCGTCACCCGCGTCACCGACTCGTCGAGCGGGGTGACCTGGATCTCGAGGGCCCCGCTCATCATCTGGATCGTGACCTCGTCCTGACGGAGGGTTCCGTACCCCGGGGGAGGGAGGGCGCTCGGCTCCGGTGACCCGCCGGTTCCGGCCGCGGGCGCGATGGTGCACCCCGCGGCGAGAAGGGTCCCGCCCAACAGCGCTCGGCCGGAGTGCAGCGGCGGGCGGCGCCACGGCGTCGCCCGAGTCCGCGCCGGGCGCCTCGCTTGCGAAGCCTTCATTGGCCGTCTCCGTTGTGCGCCAGGATCTCCTCGATCGCCTCGAGCAGCTCCTCGCGCCCCTCCCCGGTCTTCGACGAGAACGGGAGAAGCTGAGCGTCGTCCACCCCGAGCGTCTCGACGGCTCGCCGGATCGATCTGGCGCGCTCGCTTCGTTTCAGCTTGTCGATCTTGGTGAGAACGATCAGCGTCGGCAAACCGAGGTCGGTCAGGTAGTCGACCATACGCAGGTCGTGGCGTGTCGGCCGATGTCGAGCGTCGACGAGGTGCACCACGGCCCTCACGCCTCCGGACTCGCCGAGATACCACTCGATTAGGTGGGCCCAGGCATCGCGCATCGCCTCCGGGACCTTCGCGTAGCCGTACCCGGGGAGGTCCACCAGGAAGAAGTCGTCGTTGACGCGGTAGAAGTTGATGGCCTGCGTCTTCCCTGGCCGTGCCGAGACGTGGGCGATCTTCGCCCGGGTCCGACGCAGGAGGGTGTTGATCAGCGACGACTTGCCGACGTTCGAGCGCCCGGAGAACGCGATCTGCCGGAGGGTGCCGGGCGCCGGCCCACCGGCGGATGCGATGGTGCCCGCGTACTCGACGCTCCGGATCTTCATCGGGGCGAGATCGAAACCCCCAGCTCGTCTTCTGCCGCGACGTGGAGCTCTCTGGACCGCTGAGCGAGGACCGCCTCCATGACCTCGTCCATGCTGCGCACGAGGTCGAACGTCAGGTGCTCGAGCACCTCCTCGGGCAGGGTCTCCAGATCCTGGGCGTTGGCCGCCGGAAGCACCACGCGGGACATGCCGCCCCGCAGGGCGGCGACGGCCTTCTCCTTGACCCCCCCGACCGCGATGACGCGACCTCGCAGCGTGATCTCGCCCGTCATGGCCACGTCCGCACGGGTGGGGGTGTCGGTCAGCGCCGAGATGAGCGCGACGGCGATCGTGATCCCGGCCGAGGGCCCGTCCTTCGGGGTCGCCCCCTCCGGGATGTGGATGTGAACGTCGATCTTTTCGTGGAAGTGCGGGTCGAGACCCAGGGAGTGCGACCGTGAGCGCGCGTACGTGACGGCCGCCTGGGCCGACTCCTTCATCACGTCGCCCAGCGTTCCGGTGAGTCGAAGGTTGCCCTGACCCGGAACGACCGCCACTTCGACGTCCATGACCTCGCCACCGGCCGCCGTCCAGGCGAGCCCGTTGGCGATACCGATCCGCTCGCTGTCCTGGTCACGGTCCGGAGGCTGGTAGGTCGTCGGGCCGAGAAGCTCCGGAAGGTCGGAGGCCTGGACTACGGAGGCGACCTCTTCTCCGTCCGCCACGAGGCGCGCGAGCTTCCGCGCCACGCGCGACAGTCGACGGTTCAGCTCCCGGACGCCCGCCTCACGCGTGTACCGCTCGATGATCTCGTGCACGGCCTCGGGGGCAAGCGAGATCGAGTCCTTGGCGAGGCCGTGCTGCTCCAGCTGCCGCGGCCAGAGGAAGCGGTGGGCGATCTCCCGCTTCTCGGTGTCGAGGTACCCCGTGAGTCGAATCACCTCCATCCGATCCCGCAGGGGCTCGGGGACGCCCTGAAGCGTGTTGGCGGTCGCCACGAAGAGCACGTCCGAGAGGTCGTACTCGATCTCCAGATAGTGATCCGTGAAGGAACGGTTCTGCTCCGGGTCGAGCACTTCGAGCAGGGCGGCACCCGGATCGCCGTGGAAGTCCCGGGCGAGCTTGTCGATCTCGTCGAGCAGGAAGACGGGGTTCCGCGTGCCGCTGCGACGCATTCCCTGGATCACGCGACCGGGGAGGGCTCCGACGTAGGTGCGACGGTGCCCCCGGATCTCGGCTTCGTCCCGCACTCCGCCCAGACTCACGCGCACGAACTCGCGCCCCAGGGCGTTGGCGATGCTCCGTCCGAGGGACGTCTTTCCCACGCCCGGCGGGCCGACGAGGCAGAGGATGGGTCCGCGCATCTCCTTGACCAGCGAGAGGACCGCGACGTGGTCGAGCACGCGCTCCTTGACCTCTCCCAGGCCGAAGTGCTCGGCCTCGAGGATCGCCGACGCGTGGGCGACGTCGAGGTTGTCCTCGGAGCGGGCCGTCCACGGGAGTGATACCAGCCAGTCGAGGTGGGTGCGAATCACCGCCGCCTCGGGCGCGACCGGATTCAGCTTGCGCAGGCGCGCGAGCTCCTTCTCGGCCCGCGCCTTCGCGTGGGGCGGCAGATCACGCTCCCGGATCTGCTCGGCGATCTCCTCCCATTCCTCCGAGTCGTCGGCTCGGGCGCGTCGCTCGCGCCGCTCCGAGCCGGGGCTCAGGTCGAAGGGGCCGTCCTTGCTCCCGAACTGCAGCTGGATCTGCCGGTCGAGCTTTCGCTCGATCCGGAGGATCTCGATCTCCCGCACCAGGATCTGGCGCAGAAGCTCGAGCTGCTCGCCGCACGTCTCGGTTTCCAGAAGCTCCTGCTTCTCCAGAGAGGGCAGGATCAGGTGACCCGAGATCAGGTGGGCGAACCGCAGCCGATCACCGTCGGAGGCGAGCTCTCCGGTGACCTCGTCCGGAATCCGATCGTGCATCCGGGCGTACTCTCCGTACAGGCGGCGGACCCGCTGCCCTGCGGAGGAGAGGTTTTCTGCCTCTTCCGAATCCTCGATCCCGGGCAGATCGCATTCCAGATCCGTGAAGAGCTCGACGCTCGCGCGCAGAACCTCCGTGGTGGTGGAGAAGCGTCGGATCCGGCCGCGCCCGATTCCTTCGAGGACGACCCGCGAGGTACCGTCGGGCAGTCGCGTGACCTGTACGACGCGGGCGATGGTCCCGACACGGAAGAGGTCGGAGGCTGCCGGATCGTCGACGCCCGGGTCCTTCTGCGCGACCAGCAGAACCAGGTCGTCCGTCTCGCGCGCCTCCTCCAGCGCCGCCACGGAGCGGTGCCGGCCGATCAGGATCGGGAGCACCACGTAGGGGAAGAAGACGAGGTCGCGGAGTGGCACGACCGGGAGACGGTCCGGCACTTCCACCTGATCTTCAACCCGCCTCAGCGTTGCCATGGCCTACCGGTCGGCGGACGATCGCTGACGAAGCCGACCGCCCCGTTCGAGGAACGGACCGAGTATCGTACGAAGTCCGCGCCGGCGAAAAAAGGGAAAGCCCGTGGCGACCTGGTCGCCACGGACTTTTTGTCGGCTGCGCTACACGAATGTAGCCGGGCTACGCCTCCAGGGCCTGGCCCTCGGCGTGGAGCAGAAGCAGCGGCGACACGCTGTCTTCGATGCACTCCTTCGTGATCACGACTTCCCGCACGTCGTTGCGCGACGGGATCTCGAACATGATGTCGCGCATCGTCGTCTCGATGATCGACCGGAGCCCGCGCGCCCCCGTGTTCCGCTCGAGCGTCTTGCTCGCGATGGCACGGATCGCCGCCGGATCGAAGGTGAGCCCGATCCCCTCGAGCTCGAACATCTTCTGATACTGCTTCACCAGCGCGTTCTTCGGCTCCTGCAGGATCCGAACGAGGGCTTCTTCGTCGAGCTCGTCGAGATGGACGGTGACGGGGAGGCGGCCCACGATCTCGGGAATGAGGCCGTACCGCTGCAGATCCTCGGGCTCGACGAACTGCATGACTCCACCTTCGCCGTCGGAGCTGGCTCGGGCCGAGGCCTCACCGTTCGAGAAGCCGATCGCCTTCTTGCCGATCCGAGCCTCGATGATCTGCTCCATCCCATCGAACGCCCCTCCGCAGATGAAGAGGATGTTCTTCGTGTCGATCTGGATGTACTCCTGCTGGGGGTGCTTTCGGCCCCCCTGCGGGGGCACGCTCGCGACGGTGCCCTCCAGGATCTTGAGCAGCGCCTGCTGCACCCCCTCGCCCGACACGTCACGCGTGATGGAGGGGTTCTCCGACTTCCGGGCGATCTTGTCCATCTCGTCGATGTACACGATGCCCCGCTCACACTCGGCGACGTTGAAATCCGCGGCCTGGAGCAGCCTCACGAGGATGTTCTCCACGTCCTCACCCACGTAGCCCGCCTCGGTGAGCGTCGTCGCGTCGGCGATGGTGAAGGGCACGTGGAGCGTGCGCGCCAGCGTCTGCGCCAGCAGGGTCTTTCCGACACCCGTCGGGCCGATCAGCAGGATGTTGGCCTTGTCGATCTCCACGTCGTCGAGCACGCCCTGGTGCCCGACCCGCTTGTAGTGGTTGTACACCGACACCGCCAACGCCTTCTTGGCGGCCTCCTGGCCGATCACGTACTGGTCGAGGACGGCCTTGATCTCTTCCGGAGTAGGATTGGGGACCGTCTGCTCCTGGGCCTCGCGCTCCTCCTCTTCGGCGAGGATCTCGTTGCAGAGCGAGATGCACTCGTTGCAGATGTACACGTTCGGTCCGGAAATGAACTTCTTGACGCTTTCCTTGGACTTCCCGCAGAAACTGCAGCGAAGGTGCTTGTCCGTCATGGGCGACTCCTCGTTCCGGCCTACTCGGGGCTGTCCGAGTCGGCCGGCTTGCCTTCCGTGGTCTGAACCGGTCCCTCGAGCACACGGTCGATCAGACCGTACTGCACGGCCGCCTCGGGGCTCATGAAGCGATCGCGGTCCGCGTCTTCCGCGATGCGTTCGGTGGGCTGGCCCGTGTGCTTAGAAATAATACCATTGAGCTTCTCACGAATATGCAAGATCTCCGCGGCCGCGATCTCGATATCGGCCGCCGTGCCCTGAGATCCGCCCGACGGCTGGTGGATCATGATGCGCGAGTTGGGCAGGGCATTGCGCTTCCCGGAAGCTCCCGCCGCCAGCAGCACCGCGCCCATCGAGGCGGCCATGCCGACGCAGAAGGTCGACACCGGCGCGCGCAGGTGCTGCATCGTGTCGTAGATGGCCAGGCCGGCGTACACGGATCCGCCCGGGGAGTTGATGTACATGAAGATGTCGCGCTCCGGATCCTCGGCGTCGAGGAAGAGCAGCTGTGCGACGATGATGTTCGCGACGTTGTCGTCGATCGGAGCGCCGAGGAAGACGATCCGATCCATGAGCAGCCGGCTGAAGATGTCGTAGCTTCGCTCGCCCCGGCTGGTGCGTTCGATGACGTACGGCGGATAGATGGCCATGGGCTTCCTTTTCGCCCCCTCAGGACTCGGGGGCGTCGGTGATCTCGGACTGTTCCATGAGGAACTCGAAAACGGCCTTTTCCGTCAACTCTCGCTCGATCGCTTCGAGTCGACCGGCCTTCTGCAACTCAGCGTACACCTTCGAGGCGTCGGTGTTGTTCGCCTCGGCGATTTCCTCGATTCGCGCGTCGATCTCGTCGTCGCCGGCCTGAAGACTCTGCGTTTCGGCGATACGGTCGATCGCGAGGATGCGCTTCACGGCGCGCTCGGCCTCGGGACGGATCTGCTCACGGAACTCCTGCAGGCGCTCTTCCGGAACGTTCTGCACGTCTCCGATGACGCCGTCCGCGTAGCGCGACACCATCGACTCGGGAACCTCGAACGGGTTCGCGTCGACGATCAGATCCAGCAGGCGGCCGCGGACGACCTGGTCGGCACGCTGGGCGGCTTCCTTCTCCATGTCCTCGCGCACCTTCGCGCGAAGCTCGTCGAGCGTCTCGAAGTCACCCACCTGGCGGGCGAGGTCGTCGTCGAGGTCGGGCAGGTCCATCACGCGGCGGGACGTCAGCGTCAGCCGGATCCGCTCGCTCTCGCCGCGTCGAGACTCGTCGGCGAAGTCCTCGGGGAAGGTGATGTCGAAGTCTCCCGTCGCCGTGGGCTCCAGCGAGCGGATGGCGGCTTCGATGTCGGGGATGGCGTCACCCTGTCCCACGACCAGGTCGTAGTCGCGACCCTCGTCCGCCGGCTCGTCGTCCTCGAGTCGGGCGATCTTCACCGACACCAGGTCCCCGTCCTCCGGAACGCCTTCCTCGGCCGGCTGCCAGACGCCGTTCTGCTCACGGATGCGCTCGAGCACCGCGTCCACTTCGCCGTCCGTGACCTCGTGCCGGGGGCGCTCCACCGCGAACCCGCCCATCCGCGCGATCTCGAACTCGGGCTCCACGTCGAACGCGATGGCGAAGGTGAGGTCGGCCCTCGGCTCGTAGGAGAGGTCTTCGAGCTCGCCTTCGCTGATGGGGCGGAGCTCCTGGGCCGCGAGCGCCTCCCGGTAGGCGGCGCTCACGAGCGCGTCCAACGCTTCCTGGCGGAGCGCGCCTCCGAAGCGGGACTCGATGACCTTGCTCGGGACGCGGCCCTTCCGGAAGCCCTTGAGGCGGGCCCTGGAGGCCAGCCGCTGCGCCACCCTCCGTTCTTCTTCCTGCACGACGGCGGCGGGGATCGTCACGCTCATGTGACGCCGCCAGCGCTCACCTTCCTCAACGGAGATCTGCAGGGTCGATGGGTCGAGATTCATGCCAGCACGCGGGTACCGATGGAGAAACAGGGGTGCGAAGTGCGAAAGGGGGGACTCGAACCCCCACGGCACGAGGCCACGGGATCCTAAATCCCGCGCGTCTACCAATTCCGCCACTTTCGCGCGTCAGAAAAGATAATCCCGGGCGCAGGGCGGATGAAGAACGGGGCGCCGGCCCTCGGCCGGCGCCCCGTAGATCGATCGAGTCGAAGCGCTTCGCTCGCTACGGCATGCGGACGTTGACCACCCGTTCCTCGCCGTCCGGCTGCTCGAAGTGGAGGGAGACGATCTCTCCCGGTGCCACGTCGTCGAGCGCCTCGCGCACGTCGTTGGTCGTCCGGATCTCGAAGTCGTTGATCCGGATCAGCTTCGCCCCGCGGTACTGGACGACGTTCCTTCGCTCGGCTGCGCTGCCGCGGGCAACGTCGGTGAGGATGACGCCCGTGGGATCGGCGAACCCGAGCTCGGCGGCCCGCTGAGGCTCGAGCGCCTCGACCGCGATACCCAGGCGCTCGGCGGCCACGACGCTCCGTTCGGCCACCGCAGTCCCGCGCTCGTTGATCGGAGCCTCACCGAGTCGGACGGTCAGTCGGGTCGGCTGCCCGTCCCGGAACACGGTCAGCTCCACCCGGTCGCCGGGACGACGCTCCGCGATCTTGGCCTGCAGCTCGGACGTGTATCCGACGGGCTCGCCGTCCAGGGCCACGATCACGTCCTCGAGCTCGAGGATGCCGGCGCCCGGTCCGTCCTCGGGCACGCCCTGGACCAGCACACCGGACACGGAGGGCAGACCGTAGGCCTCGGCGTCCTCGGCCTCCACGTCCAGAATCAGGACGCCGAGCCGAGGACGCTTGACGTAGCCGTACTCCACGAGGTCTTCCATCACGCGTCGCGCGAGATTGATGGGGATGGCGAAGCCGTACCCCTGGTAGACGCCGGTCGACGACGCGATCGCCGAGTTGATCCCGACGACCTGCCCGCGCAGGTTGACCATCGGTCCACCCGAGTTGCCCGGATTGATCACGGCATCCGTCTGGATGAAGTCCTCGATGGCGTAGCCGGCCACATCCTGTCCGTAACGCGGATCGGTGAAGAGGTCGCGCTGGAGGAGATTCACGTTTCGGCCCCGCGCGCTGATGATCCCGGCCGTGACGGTGAAGTCGAGCTGGGTCGAGGCGCCGAAGCCCGGGTTGCCGATCGCCAGGATCCACTCGCCCACGCTGACGGCGTCCGAATCGCCGAACGCCATCGACGGCAGATCCTCGTCGACGTCGACCTTGATCACCGCGACGTCGGTGAAGGGGTCGGCTCCGACCACCCGGGCGGAGTAGTAGCGCCGGTCGGCGAAGTACACGCGCACGTCCGTGGCGCCCTCGACCACGTGGTTGTTGGTCAGGATGTATCCGTCTTCCGAGACGATGAATCCGCTTCCGCCGGAAATGGCCTGGCGCGGCATCTCTTCCGCCTCGGGGTCCTCGTCGAAGAAGCGCCGGAACTGCTCGGGCACGTCGCGGCGGCTCGCCCGCTGCACGGTCCGTCGCGTCTCGATGCGGACCACCGCCGGCGTGACGGCCTCCGCGAGGTTCTTGAAGGCGTCGCTGAGGTCCATGGCCGGTTTGACGGCTTCCTCGGTCACCTGCGGCGCCTCCGTGACCGGCGGCATCGCGTGCGACGTGCTCGTCCACCCCAGCCCGGTCGCGATGCCCATCCCCAGTACGGCGGCGGCCATCGCGCCGACCACGACGCGGGTCTTTGCCTTCAACGGGTCGTACATGACGGACTCCTCCGACTCCTCATTTGACTCTGCGTGCGACCGACACCGGGCACGCCCGCTCGATGTGGTCGGCTCCTCTCGGTACACGAGTCACGGACAACTCGATCCGCGCACTCCCGAGCTCCTCGTCTACGACGGTCGAAGGTGGCCGAGGGGTTGCCCCTCCGGCCACCTTCGACCCGCTGCCGTTTCCGTCGAGGCTACTTGTCCTCTTCGACGATCTCGTAGTCGGCCTCGACCACGTCCTCGTCGGCCGGCTCTTCGGCGACCTCGGCCTCCTGGTCGTCGAACTCCGCCCCGGCCTCGGCCTCCGCTCCGGCCTCCGCCGTCTCGGCGGCCTGACTCTGGTACATCTCCTGCCCGGCCGCGCTGAACGCCTGCATGAGCTCGTCCCGAGCCGCGTTGATCGTCTCGAGGTCGTTGCCCTTCAGCGCCTCCTTCGCGGCGTCGGTGGCCTCGCTCAGGCGGTTCCTCGATGCCTCGGAGACCTTGTCTCCCCACTCGGCCGCGTCCTTCTCGACCTGGTAGATCAGCGAGTCGAGCTGGTTGCGCGACTCGACCTTCGAGCGGCGCTCCGCGTCCTCCGAAGCGTGCGACTCCGCGTCCTGGACCATCCGATCGATCTCGGCGTCCGAGAGCCCACTCGAGGCCTCGATCCGGATCTTCTGCTCCTTGCCGGTCGCGCGGTCCTGCGCGGACACGTGCAGGATGCCGTTGGCGTCGATGTCGAAGGCGACCTCGACCTGGGGCATGCCACGGGGCGCCGGCGGGATTCCCGTGAGCTGGAACTTGCCGATGGTCTTGTTGTCCATCGCCATCTCGCGCTCGCCCTGGAGCACGTGGATCTCCACCGTGGTCTGGTTGTCCTCGGCGGTCGAGAAGACCTCGGCCTTCTTCGTCGGGATCGTGGTGTTCCGCTCGATGAGCTTCGTCATCACGCCGCCGAGCGTCTCGATACCCAGCGAGAGCGGGGTCACGTCCAGCAGGAGGACGTCGGTCACGTCACCAGCGAGCACACCGCCCTGGATGGCCGCACCGACCGCGACCACCTCGTCGGGGTTCACGCCCTTGTGCGGCTCCTTGCCGAAGAACTCCTTCACGATCTCCTGGATCTTCGGAATGCGCGTGGAGCCACCCACGAGGATCACCTCGTCGATGTCTTCCTTCGCGATGCCGGCATCCTTGAGCGCCTTCTCCATCGGCGGGATCGTGCGCTGGTTGAGGTCGTCGACCAGTTGCTCGAATTTGGCCCGCGAGAGGCTGTAGTTCAGGTGCTTCGGTCCTTCCTGCGTGGCCGTGATGAAGGGCAGGTTGATGTCCGACGTCATCGTCGTGGACAGCTCCATCTTCGCCTTCTCGGCCGCCTCCTTGAGGCGCTGCAGGGCCATCGAGTCCTTCGACAGGTCGATGCCCTGATCCTTCTTGAACTCTTCGACGAGCCAGTTGATGACCCGCTGGTCGTAGTCGTCTCCGCCGAGGTGCGTGTCCCCGTTCGTCGACTTCACCTCGAAGACGCCGTCCCCGAGCTCCAGAATGGAGATGTCGTACGTCCCTCCGCCGAGGTCGAAGACGGCGATCTTCTCTTCCGTCTTCTTGTCGAGCCCGTAGGCCAGCGCGGCGGCGGTCGGCTCGTTGATGATGCGGAGCACCTCGAGGCCCGCGATCTTGCCGGCGTCCTTCGTGGCCTGACGCTGGGCGTCGTTGAAGTAGGCCGGAACCGTGATGACCGCCTGCTCGACCTTCGTGCCCAGGTAGTCCTCCGCGGTCTGCCGCATCTTCTGGAGGATCATCGCGCTGATCTCCGGCGGCGTGAACGACTTGTCCGCGTTCGGGATCTTCACGGTGATCCGCCCCTGGGCACCGTGCTCGACGTCGTAGGGGACCAGCTTCTCCTCTTCCTTGACCTCGTCGTGCCTGCGGCCCATGAACCGCTTGATGGAGAACACGGTGTTCTCCGGGTTCGTGATGGCCTGGCGGCGGGCGACCTGACCCACCAGTCGCTCACCGTCCCTCGTGAAGGCGACGACCGACGGAGTGGTGCGTCCGCCCTCCGAGTTGGGGATCACGACGGGCTCGCCGCCCTCCATGACCGCGACCACCGAGTTGGTGGTCCCGAGGTCGATCCCGATGACTTTACCCATGTTCTCCTCGTCTATGTGGAAGGGATTCGAGCATTCGTTACGATGGGCTGCGGCACGGGAAGTGCAATCCGTGTGCCGGTGAAGGGCCCCCGAATCCCGCCGGAATGGCGGGGTTTCCGAATCACGGGGTGCCAATGTGGCAGGAAACTCTCGCCGCCCCCGCGCATGACCCGCCCGGACCTTTGCCCCCATCCGGGGGCGGTGGGTAGGTTGAGCGATGTTTCCGCTCCGGGATCACAACCCCACCGAGATCGTTCCCCTCTTCACGGTGCTCATCGGCCTGATCACGGCCGGTGCCTGGATGCTCGTCCAGGGAGGCGGCGCGTACGAGCCCCTCGTGGCGTCGATATGCGCGCTGGGGGTGGTGCCGTCGGACCTCACCGGCCAGGCCTCCGCGGCCGTCGACCCGATCTGCTCGGTGGGCAGCATCGGGCTGCCCACCCTCGTCACCTCGATCTTCCTGCACGGTGGGTGGGGCCACCTCATCGGCAACCTCTGGTTCCTCTGGGTTTTCGGAAACAACATCGAGGACTCCATGGGTCACGTCCGCTTTCTGGCGTTCTATCTGCTGACGGGGGTGACCGCCGCGGTGGCCCAGATCCTCCTCGATCCCTCCTCGACCGTTCCCATGGTGGGGGCCTCCGGCGCCATCAGCGGAATCATGGGCGCCTACATCGTCCTGTATCCGCACGCCCGGGTCGACACGCTCGTCGGCTTCTGGATCGTCGAGCTCCCGGCCTGGGGCATGCTCGGGTACTGGCTGGTGCTGCAGCTGAGCGGCGTGTTCGTCGTCGCGACGCCGGGAGGAGGGGTCGCGTACGGCGCCCACCTCGGCGGATTCCTGGCGGGCCTGCTGCTGATTCCGCTGTTTCGGAACCCGAAGCTGGTTCAGGCGAAGCGCAGCGGTATCGTGCTGCCTCCGGACCAGATCGACCATCGGGGGTGGTGGTGAGCCTCCTCCGTTTCCCGCGTGCCCTCGCGCTGGCGCTGGCGGCCTTCGCGCTCGTGATGCCGGACGCGGTCGCCGCACAGATTGCGATCCCTGCCGACGGGCTCGACACGCCCCTCGCCGCCCGCCTCCGTTCCCTCGTCGGCCTGCTCGCGCTCGGGGGGATCGCGTGGGCCTTGAGCACCGATCGTCGGCGCATCCCGTGGCGTCTCGCCGCGTGGGGGATCGCGCTTCAGGTCGTCTTCGCCCTTTTCATCCTGAAGACCCCGTTGGGCGAGCGCCTCTTCGACGGCGCGGGGCAGCTCGTGGTCGGGCTGCTCGGCTTCACGCTCGACGGGGCGTCCTTCGTCTTCGGGAACCTCGTGTACGACACGGTCCCGGTCGGCATCGTGGGGCAGGGCGGCTTCTCCGCGATGCCGGACCAGGTGGCGCGCACCGGTGCGGCCTTCGCCTTCTTCGTGCTCCCCACCATCATCTTCTTCTCCGCGCTCATGACCGTGCTGTACCATCTGGGCGTGATGCAGGTGGCGGTGCGGTCGGTCGCGTGGGTGATGCAGCGGACGCTGCGCACATCGGGCGCCGAGACGCTCTCCGCGGCCGGCAACATCTTCGTGGGCCAGACGGAAGCGCCCCTGCTCATCAAGCCTTTCGTCCAGCGGATGACCCGCTCGGAGCTCATGGCGCTCATGACGGGAGGATTCGCCACGGTCGCCGGAGGTGTGCTCGCGGCGTACGTGGGGATGATGGTCACCTACTTCCCGGACGTCGCCGGGCACATGCTCGCGGCCTCGGTGATGTCGGCTCCGGCCGCGCTGGTCGTGGCCAAGCTCATGCACCCGGAGACCGAAGAGCCGGAGACCTCCGGATCGCTCGAGATCGTGGTGGAGAAGCCGGACGTCAACGTGATCGACGCGGCGGCGCGTGGGGCGGCGGAAGGCCTCCACCTGGCCCTCAACGTCGGAGCGATGCTGCTGGCCTTCGTGGCACTGATCCACCTGTGCAACGGGGTGCTGACGTGGGCGGGGGGCGTGGTCGGCCTTCCCGGCCTCACGTTCGAGGCGGTCCTGGGCTGGGCGCTGGCGCCGCTGGCGTGGCTGATGGGCGTGCCGTGGTCCGACGCCCCGACCGTGGGATCGCTGCTGGGTGTCAAGACCGTCCTCAACGAATTCGTCGCCTACCTCCAGCTCGCCGGGACGCTGGGCGCCGCGTCGGCAGGCGGAGAGCCGACGCTGGAGCCGAGGTCGGTCATCATCGCGACGTATGCGCTCAGCGGGTTCGCGAACTTCGGCTCGATCGCGATCCAGATCGGCGGGATCGGCGGCATCGCCCCGGAACGCCGCCACGATCTTTCGGAGCTCGGCCTGCGCGCGATGATCGGAGGCTCGATCGCCGCGTTCATGACCGCCACGATCGCGGGGATGCTGCTCTGAGTCACACGGGCGTGCAGGACCCCCTGGATCTCGCCGAGCGCGCGGCCCGGGTCGTCCGGGAGCGGATCGTCGGATCGCCGAGGGTGGCGGTGGTGCTCGGATCGGGGCTGGGGGGGCTCGTCGACAGCCTCGAGCGTGCGGTTTCGATTCCGTTCACCGACCTGCCCGGGCTTCCGCGCACCAGCGTCGTCGGTCACGGGGGCCGCTACGTCGCCGGCAGGCTGGCGGGTCTCGACGTTCTCCTTCAGGCCGGCCGCGTGCACGCGTACGAAGGCTGCTCCCCCGACGAGGTCGTCGCGCCCGTTCGGATCGCGGCCGCCCTCGGCGTCGAGACCCTCCTGCTCACCAATGCGGCAGGGGGAATCCACCCCGGGCTGTCGCCGGGCGATCTGCTTCTCCTCCAGGACCAGATCGACTTCTCGTTCCGGCCACTCCCGACCGCTCCGCTTCGACCGGGGACGATCCGTACGCCGGAGGTGCAGACTCCCTTCGACGCCGATCTGGCCGGGACCATCTCGGCGGCGGCGCGGGCCACGGGCATCGACCTGCCGGTCGGCACGTACGCGGGACTCCACGGCCCGTCGTTCGAGACGCCGGCCGAGGTTCGCATGCTCGCGAAGATCGGAGCCGACGTGGTGGGGATGTCGACGGTCGCCGAGGTCGTCACCGCCCGCGCCCTCGGCCTGCGCGTGGCGGCGCTGTCGCTGGTCACGAACCGGGCGACGGGCCTGGCCCCCGAGCCGCTGTCGCACGACGAGGTGCTCGCCGTCGGCCGGGAGTCCGGGGCGAGGCTCGAACGCCTCCTGCGGGAAGTCCTGACCCGGCTGGGCGGGGCGGATCAGTCCGCGGGCGCGAAGTGATTCACCGGCCCACGGCCCGAGCCCAGCCTCGGGGCCGTCGCGATGGCCCGCCCGATGTACGCCGTCGCCGCGGACACGGCCTCCTGAAGGGAGCGTCCCCTGGCCAGCCCCGCGGCGATGGCGGCCGAGAGCGTGCATCCGGTTCCGTGGGTGTGGCGCGTGTCGATCCGTGTCCGACGCCAGACGTGCTCTCGGGTACCGTCCCAGAGAAGGTCGACCACGGTCGTCGCTGCCGTCCCCTCCGAGTCGGCGAGATGCCCACCCTTGACCAGCGCCGCGCTGGCTCCGAGGTCGACCAGCGCACGAGCGGCGGCGCGCATCTCGTCGAGGGTCCGCACCGACCCCCCGGTCAGGATGGCCGCCTCCTCGAGGTTGGGCGTCACCACTGCGGCGAGCGGGAGGAGGTGCTCACGGAGGGCCTGCTCGGCTTCGGCCTCGAGCAGCCGGTCACCGCTCGTCGCCACCATGACGGGGTCCATGACGTATCGATCGAGGCGGTGCTCCGCGATCCCGGCCGCGACCTCGCGGGTCAGCTCCGCCGTCGCCAGCATCCCCGTCTTCACGGCGGCCGGACGGAGATCTTCGACGACCGCGTCGAGCTGGGCACGCACGGTGGCGAGCGGAACAGGGTGGATCGCGCGCACGCCTGTGGTATTCTGTGCGGTGACCGCCGTGATGACGCTCGTCCCGTAGACGCCGAACTGATGAAAGGTCTTGAGATCGGCCTGGATCCCCGCTCCGCCGCCGGAGTCGCTGCCCGCGATCGTGAGGGCGATGCGAAGCGTCGGGGCCGTTGTCGGGGTCATCGTTGCGAGATCGGGCTGGGCACGCGGGACGCGCGGGAAATGAGTGGCCGAGCGCGCGTCGGGTCGGCGTCGGGGGCAGGCGAAAGGTCGTGGTGAGCGCCGTCCTGAGCCAGAACCGTAGGCGGCTGCTGGGTCGACTCCGGATGCGAAGACAGCGAGAGCGCGAGGGGGCGGTGCTGGTGGAAGGCGTGCGCGCGGTCTCGGAGGCGCTGGACGCCGGGGCGGCCCCCTCCTTCGCCGTCGTGTCCCCCCGGCTCTCCGGCTCGCGGTCGGGGCAGGGGCTCCTCGAAGAGCTCGAGCGCCGGGTGGAGGTCGTGAAGGTTACGGACGCCGAGATGGAGGAGATCGGTGCGACCGATCAGCCACAGGGCGTGGTGATGGTCTGTCGGCAGCCGACTCCGGAGCTGAAGGCGCTCCCGTCGACGGGGCGCCTCCTGGTGTTCGACGCCATCCAGGATCCGGGCAACGTCGGCACGTTGATCCGATCTGCGGTCGCGTTCGCGCTCGACGGCGTCGTGTGTCTCGATGGAACCGTCGACCCGTGGGGCGCGAAGGTCGTCCGGGCGTCGGCGGGCGCCGCGTTTCGCATCCCGATCTGGTCGGCCGGTATCGGAGAGGCGCTGGACGCGCTGACGGCGCGCGAGGCGAGCGTCCTGGTCGCGTCGGCGGAGGGTCGTCGTCCGTCCGAGGTCATGTCGGGCCGAGACGGTTTGTCGGCGCTGGTGCTGGGAAACGAGGGGGCGGGCGTTCGCGGCGAGGTTCGCTCGATCGCCGACGGAACGGTGGCCATCCCGATGCCCGGAGCGGTCGATTCGCTCAACGTGGGTGTGGCGGGTTCGATTCTCATGTACGAATGGGTGAGATGCGGCACATGACCGAAGCGCGCGCGGGCGACGGGGTTCTCCGGACGAACAGGGGGTCGGAGTGACGCAAACCTGGTGGGTGCCGGCGCTCGCGGGCGTCTACGGCCTGCTGCTCGGGTCGTTTCTCAACGTCTGCGCCCTGCGCTGGCCGGTCGACGAGTCGGTGGTGCGTCCTCGATCCCGCTGCTCGAGCTGCGGATCCGCGATCGCCTGGTACGACAACATACCGGTGGTCAGCTGGCTCGCCCTGGGGGGCAAGTGCCGCTCCTGCGGGGCTTCGGTCTCGATTCAGTACCCGCTGGTGGAGCTTGCCACCGGGCTCATGTGGGCGGGCGTCTTCGCGCTGCACGGCCCGTCGTGGGAAGCGCTTCGCGGCAGTCTCTTCCTGACCATCGTGCTGGGCATCTCGATGTCCGATGCCCGCTTCTACATCATCCCCGACGAGTTCTCGCTGGGGGGGACGGTCCTCGGCCTGGGGATGTCGTTTCTGCCCGGGGGAATCGACTGGCTCCCGTCGGTCATCGGCGCGGTGCTGGGCTACGTCCTCCTGTGGTTCGTCGGTGTGGGCGGCACGTGGCTGATCCGCCGCCTCTCCCCGGGGCGGCTCGAGGAGGCCGGCGTCGATCAGGCCATGGGCGGCGGCGACGTGAAGATGATGATGATGGTCGGCGCCTTCCTCGGACCGTGGGGCGTGGCTCTGACGGTCTTCCTGGGCTCCGTGCTCGCGCTGCTGGCGACCCTGGGTCGGGCCGTGGCGGGCCTCGTGCTGACCGGGAGTGACGAGGCGGCGTTCCACCGGCTCATCCCGTTCGGGGTCTTCCTCGCGGGCGGCGGGGGAATCGCCTACGTGTGGGGCGAGGGCATGGTCCGCTGGTATCTCACGAGCGTCGTCGGACTCTGAGGCTGCGGCTCACGGGTCCGAACAGTCCCGACGGTAGCCGCACCGCTCGCAGATCAGCTTGCAGTGGAGGTTGAGCATTACCGCCCCGCACAGGTCGCACAGATAGACCTCCTCCTCTCCCTTCTCATGCCCTGCGGGTGGCTCCTCGGACCGCTCGCCGTCCCGGGCCTTCCGTGCGCGATCACCGTCCTTCGGGGAGCCCTGCGTCACGGCGTCGCGTCCGGATCCCCCGTGCCGATCCCGTGCCGGAGGTATTGCCGGGAGAGCTCGACGTAGTGGGCTCCGCCTCCCTCGATCCACTTCGCCGCGGAGCCCTCGAGCGTCTTCTTCACCACGCCCGGCACCCCGGCCACGACGGAGCGCGGAGGGATGTCGCGACCCTCGAGGATCACGGTATTGGCCGCGAGCACGCACTCCTCGCCGACCGTGGCGTTCTGGAGGATGACGGCGTTCATGCCGACGACCGTCCGGTCACCGATGACGCAGCTCTCGAACTTCGCCCCGTGCCCGACGGTGACGTCGGTCCCGATCACGGTCGGGCCCCACCGTCCCACGTGGACCACGCAGTTGTCCTGCACGCTGGTGCGAGGGCCCACCACGATCGGGTGATCGGGGTCGTCGCCGCGCAGGACCGCTCCGAACCAGACGCTGGATTCGGGCCCGATGACCACGTCACCGATGACCACGGCCGTCGGCGCGAGGAAAGCGCTCGGATGGATCCGCGGCGACTTGCCGTTGAAGGGGAGGACGGTCGCCATGTTCACTCCTCGCTGGTCGCCGACTCCGCGAGGCGGGTGAGCCGGGCGCGGAGAACCTGGGTCTCCGTGGCGTCGAGAATGTCGATCCGGACTCCGTCTGCCTCGAGCGTGTGGCCCTCGGCAGGCACGTGCCCCAGCTCGTCGAGTATGAAGCCGTTGAGCGAGCGGTGCTCCGTGCGCGCGAGCGGCACGTCGAAGCGCTCGGCAAGGTCGCGGAGGTCCACGCCGGCATCACACTCGAAGATGTCGTCGGAGATCCGGACGATCTCGTCCTCTTCCACGTCCGTCTCGTCGCGGATCTCGCCGACCAGCTCCTCCAGGATGTCCTCGAGCGTGACGAGGCCGTCGGTACCACCGAACTCGTCGGCCACGATGCCCATGTGGATCCGGCGGGCCTGGAAGTCCTGGAGTAGCTGGGTGAGCGACAGGGAGCCGGGCACGAAGAAGGGCTCTCGGGCCAGCTCGGCCAGGCGCACGTCGCGCGCGCCGTTCGTGTAGCTCTCGTAGGCCTCGCGCACGTACAGGATTCCGGTGACGTCGTCGACGGACTCGCGGTAAACGGGCACACGGCTGTAGGGGACCTCGGACAGCTGCTCGACGACCTCGCCGAGCAGGCGCTCCTCGTTCCACGCGAAGATGTCGACACGGGGAACCATGACGTCCCACGCGGTGGTTTCGTCGAGCCGGAAGGCGCGCTCGACGAGCCGGTTCTCGCCCTCCTCGAGGACCCCCTCTTCCTCCCCGATCTCCTGGATCTCCCGCAGCTCGCGGTGCTGATCGGTGAGCTCCTCGCTCTTCTTCCCGATCCGCTCCTCGAGGCGTTCGACGGGACGCGTGAGGGGCCGGGCGACACGCTCGACGACGAGCAGCAGCGGGGCCGCGGTCAGCGCGAGCCTCACCGGGCGCCGGGCCGCGATGAGGTGCGGGATCAGGTCCGCCACCACCACCACGATCAGCGCTCCGATGGCGGTCGACGCGACGGGGCCGGCCCGACCCCACGTCGAGACGCCGGTGAGCGCCATCGTTCCGAGGGCCGCGAGGTCGAAGGCCTGCGTCACGACACGGATGCTGGCCTGGACGGCGTGCTTGTTCTCGCGGGCGCGATGGAGCCCCTCCGCACCCTCGAAGCCCTCTTCGACGAGGGTGCGCACGTGCGACCACGAGATCTGGAAGGCCGCATCGTGAACCGCGGTGAGCACGGCCGACGCCAGAAGGAGCGCGGCGACCACGAGGGCGGCGACCGTCAGCATGTCGGCAACGCCCGGCGACGACTCGGAGGTTGGTCGCCGCTACTTCGGTCTACGTCCAACCCTGGCTCTCCTCCAGGAGTTCGCGGATCACGTCCCGGGTGCTCCGACCGTCCGCCTCAGCCTCGAAGTTCAGCACCAGGCGGTGCGCGAGCACGGCGGGAGCCACGGAACGTACGTCATCATACGAGGGAAGGGGTACACCGCGCGACGCGGCGCGAGCCTTGGCACCGAGCACGAGGTATTGCGATGCCCGGGGACCGGCGCCCCACGACACGTACTTCCCGGTGACCGAGGCCGCCTCCTCGCCGGGTCGCGTAGCACGCGCCAGACGCACCGCGAAGGACACCAGCGAAGGCGGAGCCGGGATGCGCCGCACCAGGCCCTGGAGCTCGATCAGCTCCTGGGCCGAGATGACGCTCTCGACCTCACCCGTTTCTTCGCCCGTCGTCCGCATGGCGATCTCCTCTTCCTCCTCCCGCGTGGGATAGTGGATCGGGAGCTCGAGCATGAACCGGTCGAGCTGCGCTTCGGGAAGGGGGTAGGTGCCTTCCTGCTCGATCGGGTTCTGGGTCGCGAGGACGAAGAACGGAGGTGGGAGACGGTACGTCTCTCCCGCGGCGGTCACGGCACGCTCCTGCATCGCCTCGAGCAGGGCCGCCTGTGTCTTGGGAGGGGTGCGGTTGATCTCGTCCGCGAGGACCACGTTGGCGAAGATCGGTCCCTTCACGAATCGGAAGACGCGGCGCCCGGTGGTGCGGTCTTCCTCGATGACCTCCGTGCCGGTGATGTCCGTGGGCATCAGGTCGGGCGTGAACTGGATGCGGCTGAAGTCGAGATCGAGTGCGTCGGCCACGGTCTGGACCAGCAGCGTCTTCGCCAGCCCGGGCACGCCGACCAGCAGCGCGTGCCCGTTCGCCAGGAGCGCGGTGAGCATCTCGTCGATCACTTCGTGCTGACCGACGATGCGCTTCTCGACCTGCACGCGCATCGCGGCGGCGGCATCGGCCGCGCGCTCGAGAAGCTCGGTGTCGCGATCGGCAGCGACGGATGGATCGGTCGGTGTCATTCTGAAAGGCGTCTCCTGCGCCGGCGTCCTCCGGAGGCATCGGCGGCCTCCGGCGTCGAGGGTACCCGGTGGCCGGGCGGGACTCGCGCGAAGATTGAAGAGAAGCCCCGGCGCGTCAAGCGATCCGACCCCGCGCGGCGCAGTCTCGGAACGCCGGTGACGCCGGGCCGCGAGCAGCGCCGGCGTGACGCTAGAAGGCCAGAGAAAACGGGGCCTTTCACCGCTTGCGCATTTTTTCACAAGGACTAGGTTTTACAGGCTGTACCGGAGTCGCCGACGCGCCTGCGTCCGCTCCGGTCCGGCCAGAGGGAGCATGGCGTGGACGACCACCAGGACCCATCGGATCAGCGCCGCGAGATGTTGCGGGCCTCCGGTCAGTTCATGGGGCACGGCATGACATGGGCCCTCGCCGTTCTCTTCTTCATGGGAGTCGGTTGGTGGGTCGATTCGAAGCTCGGAACCGGCCCGATTCTCATGATCGTGGGAGCGTTCGTAGGCGGTGCGGCGGGTTTCTACAGTCTCTACTACCACATCGTGATCGAACCGAAAGAGCGGAGTAACGGCTCCGAATGACCCCTTCGGTGAAATACGCTTCGATGGGATCCGGCGCGATCGCCGCGATCGTCCTCGGACTGTGGCCCCTGCTCGACTCCGACGGCCGCACCGGTGTTCTGACGGCGGCGGCAGTCGCCCTGCCGGTTCAGGTGGTCGCCTTCGCGCTTCTTCAGCGCACCCGACACGACCTGAACGGCTTCCTCGCGGCCTGGATCGGGGGAACGCTGGTTCGCCTGGTGGTCGTCGGGCTCGTCGCTGCGCTGGTGATCCGCGCGGGCACGCCCGGCGCCGTGCCGATGCTCCTCTCCCTCGCGGGGTTCTTCTTCGCTCTTCTCCTTCTCGAGCCGGTCTGCTTTCGGGTCGAGTCCGGCAATACGGTTGAAGCATAGATGAGGCTCCTGGCCATGCTGCAGGGCGGCGCACACGCCGCTCAGGAACACGGAGGCGCCGAAAGCGGACCGGATCTGCAGGGGATGCTCATGCACCACCTGCTCGACGGTTCGGAGATCGAGTTCCAGATCCTGGGGATGGGCCCGGTGATCCACCTCCCGCAATGGGAGCCGATCCACCTCGGCCCGCTCACGCTCGATCTCTCGCCGACCAAGCACGTCGTCTTCCTGCTCTTCGCCGCGATCCTCTGCCTGATCGTCTTCCTGCCGATCGGGCGGGCGATGCGCGACAAGTACACGTCCCGCGCCCCGTCGGGCATGGCCAACGCCATGGAGGCCATGGTCCTGTACTTCCGCGACGAGGTCGTGCGCCGGAACATCGGCCACGGGGCCGACGCCTACACGGGCTACATCCTCACCTTGTTCTTCTTCATCCTCTTCATGAACCTGCTCGGTCTCGTGCCGTTCGGCGCGACCGCGACGGGCAACTTCATGGTCACGGGCGCCCTGGCGCTCGTGACGTTCGTGGTGACGGAGATCTCGGGGATGCGGGCCCTGGGCTTCTCGGGCTACATGGGCACGATCTTCTACGCGCCCAAGGGTCTCAATCCGGTCGGGACGGCGATCATGCTGATCATCCTTACCCCGGTCGAGTTCCTCGGGAAGCTCACGAAGCCCTTCGCCCTCATGATTCGTCTGTTCGCGAACATGATGGCCGGGCACACGCTCGTGCTCTCGCTCCTGGGCCTCATCTTCATGTTCGCCGGGGGCAGCGCCATCGTGACGGGCGGCGTGACCGTCGCGTCGCTCGGCATGGTCTCCGGCATCATGCTCCTGGAGGTCTTCGTGGCGTTCCTCCAGGCCTACATCTTCGCGATGCTGACCGCGGTGTTCATCGGTCTCATCCGCCACGCGCACTGACGCACTGACAACGTTGTACTTCACCCGTCCATAGAGACGACAAACCTCCAAGGAAATCGAAATGCTCTACGGAATGCTCGCCGTCGTTCAGGAAGCGGCTACTGCCTCCGGTGGACTCGACCTCCTCGGTGCCGGTATCGGCATCGGCCTCGCCGTGATCGGCGCCGGTATCGGTATCGGTCAGATCGGTAACGGCGTCGCGCAGGGGATCGCCCGCCAGCCCGAGGCCGCCGCGACGATCCAGACCGCCGGCATCATCCTCGCGGCGCTGATCGAGGGTGCCGCCCTCTTCGGTCTCGTCATCACGATCCTCTTCAAGTTCTTCTAAAGCGACGGGTTGCATCGATGAGCCCTGCTCTGGGCTCGTCGCGCTTCACGACGCTGGGTGGCGGCGAGACGGGCCGTTCGGTCCGGGCTCCGCACCACCTCGGAAGAACCACGGAGACATCATGAGAGCGAGTCGAATCTCGGCAGCCGCGTTCGGCCTGATGGCCGCCATGCCCGCGATCGCAGCGGCGCAGGGCGGTGAAGGCGGCGGTGGGCTGTACGACATCAACACGGGTCTGAGCGCCTGGACGCTTCTCGTTTTCGGCATCCTCGTATGGGTCCTGGGCAAGTACGCCTGGGGTCCGATTCTCCAGGCGGTGGAGGCCCGCGAGTCGGGCATCCAGTCGCGTCTGGACGAGGCCGCCCAGCGGAACGAGGAAGCGGCGAAGCTGCTGGCCGAGCATCGGGAACAGCTCGCCGACGCCCGTCGGCAGGCCCAGGAGCTCGTCGCCGAGGGCAAGGCGGTCGGCGAGAACGTTCGCAGGGAGATCGAGGATAAGGCGCGGGCGGAGGCGCAGGCCATCGTCGAGCGCGCCCGGTCCGAGATCGAGCGCGAGCGGGACCAGGCGATCGAGGCGCTCCGCAAGGAGTCCGTGGACCTGGCGCTCGCCGCCGCGTCCCGGCTCATGCAGGAGAATTTCGATCAGGAGAAGGACCGACAGCTCGTCGAGCGGTACCTGGGCGAGATGAGGAGCGCCTGACGTGCGGGACGAAACCGTCGCTCGGAGCTATGCCGAGACGCTCTTCGAGCTCGCGCGCCGCAACGACGACCTCGAGGGGTACGGCGAGGCGATCGACACGGTCGCGTCGCTCCTCGAGGAGCACCCGAAGGCGCGTCTCTTCCTCGAGACGCCGCGCATCGACGATGCGGCGAAGAAGGAGGCCGTCCGCAAGGTGTTCGGCGACGTCCTTCCGAAGCTGGTCGTCAACTTCGTGCTCGTCACGATCGACAAGCGGCGTCAGCGCCTCCTGCGTTCCATCGCGGCCCAGTATCACGCGCTCCTCGACGAGCACATGGGTCGGGAGCACGTGCAGGTGACGGTGGCGCGTCCCGTGGACGACGCCACGCGGCAGATGATCGCCGACAGGCTTTCGAGCGTGATCGGCAAGGAAGTGATTCCGCACGTGCGGGTCCAGCCGGAGATCATCGGCGGGCTCGTGGTGCGCACTGGTGACACGATTTACGACGGATCGGTGCGTCGGCGGCTCGAGATGATGCGCCGCCGGCTCCTCGAGGCGCATCTGCCCGGGACCGACGCCGCCTGATCCGACATTCATCCATAGGACCGAAACAAGATGGCCAACGACTCCCAGCTCCGCGCCAGCGAGATCAAGGACGTCCTGCTCAACGAGATCGAGCGCTACGAGGACGAGCTCCAGGCGGAGGAGATCGGCGAAGTCCTCGAGGTTAAGGACGGTATCGCGCGCATCTACGGCCTCACGAAGGCGATGGCGTCGGAGATGCTCGAGATCACCTCGTCGGAGACCGGCGACACCGTGACCGCCCTCGCGCTGAACCTCGAAGAGGACAACATCGGGGCGGTGATCATGGGTGAGTGGACCAGCCTGCACGAGGGCGACCAGGTCCGCCGCACGGGCCGCGTGCTCGACGTGCCGGTCGGCGCGGGCTACCTCGGCCGCGTGGTCGACCCGCTCGGCGACCCGCAGGACGGAAAGGGCCCGATCGACGGCATCGAGGGCAGCCGCCAGATCGACATCGTGGCGCCCGGCATCGTCAAGCGGCAGCCAGTCGGCGAGCCGCTCCAGACGGGCATCAAGGCCATCGACTCGATGATCCCGATCGGCCGTGGGCAGCGTGAGCTGATCATCGGCGACCGCGGCACCGGCAAGACGGCCGTGGCGGTCGACGCGATCATCAACCAGAAGAACACGGACGTCATCTGCATCTACTGCGCCATCGGGCAGCGCGCCGGTAAGGTCCGGAGCGTGGTCGAGACGCTGCGCGAGCACGGCGCGATGGACTACACCATCGTGGTCGCCGCCAACGCCTCGGATCCGGCGCCGATGCAGTACATCGCCCCGTACGCGGCCACCGCGCTCGCCGAGCACTTCATGTGGCAGGGCAAGCACACGCTGGTCGTCTACGACGATCTGTCGAAGCAGGCCCAGGCGTACCGCCAGCTGTCGCTGGTGCTCCGCCGTCCTCCGGGACGTGAGGCGTACCCGGGCGACGTCTTCTACCTGCACTCCCGCCTGCTCGAGCGCGCCTCGAAGCTCTCCGACGAGCTCGGCGGCGGCTCGCTGACGGCACTGCCGATCATCGAGACCCAAGGCGGAGACGTTTCGGCGTACATCCCGACCAACGTCATCTCCATCACCGACGGCCAGATCTTCCTGGAGCCGGATCTGTTCTTCTCCGGCGTCCGGCCGGCGGTGAACGTCGGTATCTCGGTCTCCCGCGTGGGTGGCTCGGCGCAGATCAAGGCGATGAAGAAGGTCGCCGGACGCCTGCGCCTGGACCTGGCCCAGTTCCGTGAGCTCGAGGCGTTCGCCCAGTTCGGCTCCGACCTCGACGCCGCCACACAGCGGCAGCTGGCGCGGGGCGCCCGCACGGTCGAGGTGCTCAAGCAGCCCCAGTACCAGCCGATGCCGGTCGAGAACCAGGTTGCGGCGATCTACGCGGTGACCAACGGCTACCTCGACGACATCGACATCGAGCGCGTGCGGGCCTGGGAGCGTGGCTTCCACGAGGCGATGGCGGCACGCTATCAGGACGTTCTCGACGGCATCCGCGAGGGTGGCCAGCTCACCGACGAGCTGACCGAGCAGCTGGTGTCGGCCATCGAGAGCTACAACAAGACCTTCGCTGCCGAGCACGAGCCCGTAGGGGCTTCGGCCTGACGCCGCGCTGACGCCGAGGAGGTAGAAAGGTGGCAGGCTCGCGCGATGTGAAGCGGCGGATCAAGTCGGTCGAGAACACCCGACAGATCACGCGCACGATGGAGCTGGTGGCGACGTCGAAGCTCAAGCGCGCCACCGACCGCGTGTACGCGGCACGGCCGTACGCGGAGGCGCTCGACGAGATCGTCGGCGGCCTCTATTCGCCGGGGCTTTCGGAAAAGTACCCGATCCTGCGGCGGCCCGACGAGGTGAAGCGGGCGGCGATCCTCCTGCTGACGGCCAACCGCGGCCTCTGCGGGGGCTTCAACTCGAACCTGATCAAGCAGGCCCGTTCCCTGATGGACGAGCTGCGCGGCCAGGGGATCGAGACGGAGCTGCACATCGCCGGGAAGAAGGCGGTCGCGTACTTCCGCTTCCGTGGCGAAGAGATGATGACGCAGCGCGTCGATATCGGGGACACCCCGACCGTCGACGATGCCGAGTCCGTCGTGGGTCCGATCCGCGACCGCTTCGAGAACGGCGAGGTCGACGCGGTCTACCTCGTCAGCTCGAAGTTCAAGTCGGCGATGTCCACGCCGCCGCACACGCGGGAGCTGCTGCCCATCCAGGGCGACGAGGGTGCGTCCTCCGCGGACGTCTACATCCTCAGCCCGACCGGGGACATGATTCTGGAGCGGATCCTCCCCGCCTACATCCGCAACGCCGTGTACACGGCGCTCGTGGAGAACGCCGCCGCGGAGCAGGGTGCTCGGCGCTCGGCGATGAAGAGTGCCACCGACAACGCCGGCGAGGTGCTCGAGCACCTCACGCGTACGTACAACCGGGCCCGTCAGGCCCAGATCACGCAGGAGATCGCCGAGATCGTCGGTGGCTCCGCTGCCCTCGAGTAGGGATACAGGGACATCATGGCTGATAACATCGGAAGAGTCGTCCAGGTCATCGGTCCGGTTCTCGACGTGGAGTTCGAGGCCGCGCACCTGCCTGATATCTACAACGCGCTTTCCCTCAAGACGACGAACGAGGCCGGTCAGGAGATCGAGCTCGTGGCCGAGGTGCAGCAGCACATCGGCCGCGGTCAGGTCCGTGCCGTCTCGATGTCGTCGACCGACGGCGTCACGCGCGGCATGGAGGTCGTCGATACCGGCGCGTCCATCTCGGTGCCGGTCGGCGAGGCTTCGCTCGGCCGCATCCTCAACGTGCTCGGCGAGCCCGTGGACGAGCAGGGCCCCGTGGGCGGCGAAGGCGCGGAGGTCGAGCGGTGGCCCATCCACCGTCTCGCTCCGAAGTTCGATCAGCTCGAGCCCAAGACGGAAATCTTCGAGACCGGCATCAAGGTCGTCGACCTGCTCGCTCCGTACGTGAAGGGCGGAAAGACGGGCCTGTTCGGCGGCGCCGGGGTCGGCAAGACCGTCATCATCATGGAGCTCATCAACAACATCGCGCAGGAGCACGGCGGCAAGTCCGTGTTCTGCGGGGTCGGTGAGCGCACCCGCGAAGGCAACGACCTGTGGCTCGAGATGTCGGAGTCGGGCGTCATCGACTCCACCGCGCTCATCTACGGGCAGATGAACGAGCCCCCGGGGGCTCGCCTGCGCGTGGGTCTGGCCGGACTGACGGTAGCTGAGTACTTCCGCGATGTCATGAACCAGGATGTGCTTCTGTTCATCGACAACATCTTCCGGTTCAGCCAGGCAGGGTCCGAAGTGTCGGCCCTGCTCGGCCGCATGCCGAGCGCCGTCGGCTACCAGCCCACTCTCGCCTCGGAGATGGGCGAGCTGCAGGAGAGGATCACCTCCACGAAGCAGGGATCGATCACTTCGGTCCAGGCCATCTACGTGCCTGCGGACGACCTGACCGATCCGGCGCCGGCGGCCGCCTTCACGCACCTCGACTCCACGACCGTGCTATCCAGGCAGATCGCCGAGCTCGGGATCTACCCGGCGGTGGATCCGCTCGAGTCATCGAGCCGCATCCTGGACGCCCAGTTCCTCGGCGACCGGCACTACAATGCCGCCACGCGCGTGCAGGAGATCCTGCAGCGTTACAAGGACCTGCAGGACATTATCGCCATTCTCGGCATGGACGAGCTGAGCGAGGAAGACAAGGTGA